>ERZ827117.951-NODE-951-length-26216-cov-8.783686_pt1 | contig 26216 bp, 21 predicted proteins | sample MGYA00519920_ERZ827117 | MGnify/ENA primary metagenome ERZ827117 (study PRJEB31778, sample SAMEA3449260) | human gut metagenome | biome: human gut; feature: human-associated habitat; material: faeces | place: United Kingdom | collected 2010/2012 ...
TTCTCTTTTGGCACGCAAAAGAGAACTTAGCCCAGCGAAAAAGCGCTCTACCCCCGCGCCACCGGCGCGAGAACCAGTTCAAAGTTCCTTTAAGAACCCATCCAGCTCCCGCTGGTTCCGGATCAATATATAGTTCTCCGGGTACTTTTCCCCGATCCTCTCCATCTTCGCCCACTTTTGCTTCGTGCGCCCATCGTGGAGGATCCAGCGGACGAATTCGGCATCTATCTTCTCTTCGCACCCGGGCGCAGACGACTCCCTCACACGGCCTTTGTTCTGCTGCCAGCGCCGTATCGCCCGCCAAAGGCAGACCAGCGGTGAAAACCAGAGCACGATGATTTTATCCGCTTCTTTCAGCCGACGGGCATAGCAGGTCTTGCTATAATTGCCGTCGATGACCCAGCCGCCTGCGTTCTCGTCGAGAAATTGCCGGACAATGGCTTCTTCCTCGGCGAAGGGCCGCTCCACCCAGCCGGGCAGGAAATGCACGGTATCCATATGGAGCACCGGCAGGTCGTATCTCTCCCCCAGGCGCTTTGCCAGCGTGGATTTCCCGCTGCCGCTGGTACCAAGTATCGCTATTTTCATCTCTGCCTCCTTTTACCTTATATAAGATGTATCAGACAGTATACGCTGCCCGTCTGATAACGTCAAGTTCCGGCTTGACATTTCGTCCACCTGCTCGTATGCTATAATCATAGAGTCTATGACAGGAGGTCTTGCAGATGGCATCTCCAAAAAAACGTATCAATCCGCTTTTTGTTGCTTTAGCGGTCGTGCTGGTGGCCGTAGTGGTCGCTGTGGGCGTGGTCTTTTTCCAGCTGCACAGCAAAATCTCGGCTCTGCAAACCGGTGCATCCTTCACCTTCCGGTATGAGATAGCGCCCAACAGCCCGGATAAGCCGCCGCTGCTGAACATCCTCGAGCGGGTGAATGCTTCCAGCGGCAGCGTCAGCGGCCAGTATGCGCCCGGAAAGCTGCAGCTCTCTTTCTACCAGCTCAACGAAGACGACTCCGTCAAGACGTCTCCCTTCACCCGGGTCTATATCGACTCGGAAGAGACGCTCTTCGACATCGGGCAGCTCTACACCGTTCTGCGTCAGGCTGTCACCGATAAACTCTCCATCGCAAGCGTTCTTCTGCCCGAGTGGAGCCTCGGAGACTACATCTCCCAGACGCAGGCTTCCGCCGTGCTGGGCGTCGAGACGAACAAGGTCGAGCTTCAGGAGCTTTCCGGCTTCACCCTCTCGCTCAAGGGGCTGAAAAAAGTCTCTCCTTCTGCCGCACGGGACGGCTACCGCTACTATCAGTTCCCCGCCGCAGCCGACGGCACGACCCTCGTGCTCGGCTTTTCGACAGACGCTCTCTTCTCGAAGACCACGCCCATCCATGTGCTGCTGACCATCCCGGACCACAACGTCTACATCCAGCTCACCGGCACGGTGACCTCTGCCAAGACGGTGCTCTCTCCCCCGGCTTCCCGGATGAGCGACGAGGACATCGCCACGCTGGCTCAGATACGCCAGAGCGTCGAGTCCGTCTGGAAGATGATACAGTCCGCCACCCAGACCACAAACTGAATGATACAAAAAAAGCAGACGCTTTGTGCAGCGTCTGCTTTTTTGTTTGCGCTTATTTACCGGTCGAGGATACGGCCATCCACCGAGAAGGTGACGACATTCCAGGGGATGAACTTGCCGCTGTTCTTGAGGGCAGTGACGGCGGCGTGTTCGAGACCTCCGCAGCAAGGCACCTCCATCCGCAGGACGGTAACGCTCTTGATGTCGTTATTGCGGATGATCTCGGTCAGCTTCTCGCTGTAGTCCACGGCATCCAGCTTGGGGCAGCCAATGAGGGTAACATGGCCGCGCATGAACTCCTGATGGATGTTCGCGTAGGCGTAGGCGGTGCAGTCGGCGGCGATAAGCAGCTTGGCACCGTCAAAATAGGGTGCATTCACCGGCACGAGCTTGATCTGGCAGGGCCACTGGGCCAGCTGCGAGGGCTGGGCGGCGGCAGGAGCTGCAGCCGGTGCGGCCTGCTGGCGGTCAAACTGGCGCATGGCGCTGCCCGGGCAGCCGTGGAAGACGGGCTTTTCGGCAGCGGCAGCAGCCTTTTTCTGCTTGTTTTCCAGCACAGCCTGCTCATCGTAGGCAGCGGCCTCCCGCTCCTCAAAGGTGATAGCACCGGTGGGGCAGCCGGGCAGGCAGTCGCCGAAGCCGTCGCAGTAGTCGTCGCGCATGAGCTTGGCCTTTCCGTTCACGAGGCCGATGGCACCCTCATGGCAGGCAGTGACACAGGCTCCACAGCCATTGCATTTTTCTTCGTCTATATGAATGATTTTACGTATCATATCCACACTCTCCTTTTCTTGATGGGCCTATTATAACAGATGCTTCGTCCTATTTCTGTTGTCATGACCACAAAGAGAGAGGAAGTTTTTCTCAGTAATGCACGACATTGCCCGCATTGCGGATGCGTGCCAGCACCGGCTCTGCCTCCGGGCTGCGGAAATAGTCGAGGCTGGTCTTGGGCAGCAGCGTCTCGAGGGTATCCCAGTCGCCGCTCTGCAGGCACTGGCGGACGGTGGAAGCACTGATGGCCTTGCCGTTTGCTTCTTTGCGGGGTACAACGACACACTCGATACCCGCTTTGGGCAGCTGCTCGCACATGATCTGGTTGTAAAGCCCCGTCACCTGACTGGTAGGCTCCTCGCCCACATAGCGGGCAGTGATGTTCAGCGCCGCCGCGATTTTCGTAAAGACGGCGAGGTCCAGCCGGGCGTGGCCGTCGATGACAGCTGCCTCATCTTTCAGGAAGTAACTGGGGAAGGTGGCATTCGAGATGATGTAGGGGCCGCTGTCGTGGAGCACCACATTCGGCAGATGGGCCACGCCCGCCTCCACCAGCTTTCTGCGCACGGCAAAAGGCACGAGGCTGGCGTCCTCACTGACCACGAACAGGTGGAGCGTGTCGCAGGCGGCAGCGGCTTTTTCCACAAGATACTGATGACCGAGGGTAAAAGGGTTCGCGTTCATGACGAGGGCCGCACTTTTGCCCTCGGTCCTGGTCTTTTCCAGATCGCGCAGATAAGCCCCGAAACCGTCGCGGCGGTTCTCCATGAAGACAAGGGTATCCTCCACCCGGGCGATCTCGTAGAAGCCGAGGTCGCCGAAAAACTTGGAGCTTTTTACCTTGGTGTAGAGAAACAGGTGCATATTCCCCCGCGCGCACTGCACCTCGATGAGATGGGTGATGATCTGGTTCAGCAGACCCTCGCCCTGATGGGCGCTGCTGACGGCGAAGCACCGCAGGGTATTGCCGAAGCAGCTGCCGGTGCCGATGACGTTGTATTCCTCGTCGAACATGGCGCAGATGTAGTCCAGATTGCCGTCGCGGCGGATGCCCTCCTGACCCAGCAGTGTGTCGATTTGGGCCAGAACGGTTTTATCGGTCGGATAGACCTGCGAAATGGTATATTCACTCATCGATATTCCCCTCAGTAGTAACAAAATGGAGCAGCCAGGTCAGCGCCAGCAGGTCGGCGCTGCCGCCGGGCGAGAGATTTTCCGCAATGAACCGGTCATCCAGCGCCGCGAGCGCATCTTTATCCGGGTAAGGTGTCTGGGCGAGAAGGGCTTTCAGCTCTTCGGTGAGGGCCAGCTGACGCTCCCGGCTCGAGCGGGCAATGATGTTGGTATCGGTGCTGTTGGCCAGGATGGCCAGCAGTGCGCCGCCGCCAGCGCGGTCGAAGTCGTAACCCTTGGCAAGGCCCTCTTCCAGCACCGGAAGACCGACATTCAGCACCGTGGGAAGTCCGGCTTCCACCTGCCCCCGCACACCAGTGATACCGTACTGAATATAAAGCTTCTGGCCCACGGTGGCGGCGTTCTCGGCAGTGACGCCTGCAAAATCCTTCTCGGTCAGGCCTGCCGTCATTGCGGATACTTCTGACAGAACGCGGGCTGCTTCGGCCCAGAGGGAGCGGTCGAGGCGTCCCAGCGCCGCGCAGACGATGCCCACCGAAAAGACCGCGCCCTTGTGGGTGTTGACGCCGCCGGTGGCGTCCAGCATCTCGCCCTCGGCCTCACAGCCCAGAGGCCGCAGGGCCGCGAACGTCTCGGGCGCGGGCTGTTCCGCCGTCTCGCGGCCCGTCCGGGCGCAGGCTTCAAAATAGGGGTAGAGCGCCGCGGCGCTGTCCATGAAGGTGAACACATCCATGTCCCTGTGGCTTCCGCTGTTGCGCCGGTCCACAAGGCCGGGCTTCGGGGTGGTGGTCACTTCGTAGAGCAAGGCGCGGACGGCCAGACGGGCCGCGTCGGCGATGTCCTGCGCGTCCCGGGCCTCGGTCAAGATCTCCGTCGTCTTTTCCTGCAGTTCGGCCACGGTATGGACGCGGCGGCTGCTGCACACCTTAGCAGGTCCGCCGCAGATGAGACAGCGGCGGCCTTCGAGGTTTAGCTCTTCTCTGTCCACTTTGAGGCCGTCCGGACAGATGACGTCCATGTCGAACAGCCGCCCCAGCGGGGTGGCGTCCTCGATGTCGGTGGTAAATTTCTTGATGGTCAGCGGGTCGGCGTCCAGCACATAGAACGCCTCGCAGCCGGTCACTTCCCAGACGGCGTCCTGATGCAGCGGCGTCAGCTTTGCCCGCAGAAACTGCTGGCGCAGCAGCTGACGCCCCCGCGCAAAGCCCCGCCGGATGAGGGGCGAATCCTTTATCGGGCCGCAGATATTCATGGTAAAGCAGATGAGCGGCTTGTGGTACTGGGCCAACAGCTCCTGCTGATGCTGCACCCGGCGCTCCCGTGCATCCAGCATCTGGACCAGTGAAACAGTCGTTTCCATGTTTTTCTCCTCTCAGCGGTGCTTTTTGAGCATGTCCATAAAGAGCTGCACCTGCGGCAGGGCGGCTGCGTCTCTCTGGCAGAAAATATAGGTGCGCCGGACGAAGGGCTCGCCGTTCTCGAAGGTGCAGGGCTTGACATATCCCTTGAAGTTATCCAGCGCCACTTCCGGCATCAGCGCCCAGCCGAGGCCGCGCTCCACCATCTCGCGGCAGACCATGATGTTATCCACCACAAAATTGCCCGCATCGTTGGTCACGCCGTTCTCGTAGCGCCAGCGGGCCATCTGGGCGCTGATGGTGGCGTCGCTGCTGTGGTCGATATAAAGGTAATCGGAGATGGGTCTGTCCTTGTTCTCCTCGCTGCAGATCAGGCAGATATTCTCCTGCGAGAGCAGGAACTGGGTGCCGTCCCACGGATACTCGCCCCGCAGCACTGCCACGTCCAGCGAAGAGTCCAGCATCTGCTGGTAGATGTTCCGGCTGTGGCCGGTAGCGATGTCGAGGCGTACCTTCGGGTAGGCTTTGTGGTATTCCGTCAGCACCTCGGGCAGGCGGTAGTAGGAGAAGTTCACCGAGATACCTGCCCGCAGGGTGCCGCAGGCTTCGCCCCGAATGGAAGCCAGCTGGCGGCGCATCTTTTCCATCTCGCGGGCGGCTGCGGCGCTGTGGAGCAGCACCTGTTCACCTGCCGGCGTGAAGCGGATGCCCTGCCGCGAGCGCAGGACGATCTCCACCCCCAGCTCCTGTTCCAGTGCCTTGATGCGCTTGGAAAGTGCCGACTGGGTCATGTACAGTTTGTCCGCTGCGTGGGTGATGTTGCGCGTCTCGTCCAGCGCGTGCAGCAGCTCGTAATCTTTTTCGTCCATCGTAGCTCTCCCCCTATTGCCCTTTATTTTTCTTATCATTCCTGTTTGCGCTTCATCGCGGCGCTTTTTTCTCTGATTCCATATCCGTTATTCATAATACAACAGATTTCAGCAAATGAAAAGGGGGATATTCGCCTTGATTTTTCCGAAAGTCCATTCCCAGATGGAATAACTCAGCACTTTTCTTGCGGTTTTCTTAACCCTGCCTTAATTCCATCTTAATGCGGTGTTGTTGTACACAACATCTTCATTTTTTCTCTGCTGATGGGCGGTCTTCCTCCCGCAGTACTGAAAACGCAGTTCTCTTTTCATTTTTGCCTGAAAAATCAGTAAAAGTCCAGTTTATTGGATATTATTTGTATTATTATAAAAACATGAAAATACTCGTTTCTTTCTTTTTTGGCACATTGCAGATTTTTCCGTCTGCTTTTTTATGCAAAGTCCCAGAATTTTTCGTCGAAAAGCGCGTTTTGTTGACAGACGCTTTTTGAAAAGCGTATCCTTATTGCAAACCAGAGTCAGGAGGTCATTTTATGGAGCACTCCACACGTCTTGCCCACATCAGCGAGGACGGCACCCGCACCCAGACCGTCTACGACCATCTCGCCGGCACTGCCAGACTGGCCGGTTCCTTCGCAGCCCCCTTCGGGGCGCAGAGCGAGGCCGAATTTGCCGCGTGGCTCCACGATGTCGGCAAATACAGCGACGCCTTCCAGCTGCGGCTCAAAGGCGGTCCCAAGGTGGACCACTCCACCGCCGGGGCGCAGGAGGCCTGGGTTCGCCACCATCCCCACGCCGCCTTTGCCGTGGCCGGACACCACAGCGGCCTGCCCGACGGCGGGAGCCCCGCCGATGACCCGGGCGACGCCACCCTGTTTGGCCGGAGCAAGAAGCCGGTAGCCCCCTACGACAGCTGGCAGGAAGTAACGCTCCCCGCCTCGACGCCGCCCGCGTGGGCCTGCGCCGACCCGCTGAGCCTCGCGTTCTTTACCCGGATGCTCTACTCCTGCCTCGTGGACGCCGACTTCATCGACACCGAGACCTTCATGGACGGCAAGGCCGCACCCCGGGGCAGCGGCACGGACATCGCCGCACTGCGGGACATCGTTTCCGCACAGGCGCAGCGTTATCTCAGGGCCGAATCGCCCTCGCCCGTCAGCGTCCAGCGCAACACCGTCCTCCGCGCCTGCCTCGAGAAAGGCGCGCACGGCCCACAGGGGCTCTACACCCTCACCGTACCCACCGGCGGCGGCAAGACCTTTGCCTCCCTCGCCTTTGCGCTGGAGCACGCCGCCGCCCAGAAGATGAAGCGGGTCATCTACGTCATTCCTTATATGTCCATCATCGATCAGACCGCCGCCGTCTTCTCGGGCCTGCTGGGCGCAGAAAATGTTCTGGCCGACTTCTCCAACGCCGAGTATAAGACTGTTGAGCAGGACGACCTGACCCCCGCCCAGTACCGCCAGATGCTGGCCAGTGAAAACTGGGACGCCCCCGTCGTGGTGACGACGGCGGTGCAGTTCTTCGAGTCGCTCTACGCCAATCGCAGCAGCCGCTGCCGCAAGCTCCACAACATCGCCGACAGCGTCATCATCTTCGACGAGGCGCAGACCCTCCCGGGCGACTACCTTGCCCCCTGCGTCAGTGCCATCGCCCAGCTCATCCAGCATTACCACTCCACGGCCGTCCTCTGCACGGCCACCCAGCCTGCCCTTGAGCCGCTGTTCCGGCGCTTTGCGCCTGAGCTCCACCCGCAGGAGATCACGCCCGACGCGGCCCGCCTCTACGAAGTGCTCCGGCGCACCACACTGCAAGACCTCGGCACCCTGCCGCAGGAGGAGTTCGCCTCCCGGCTGGCAAATCACCCGCAGGTGCTCTGCGTGGTCAACCGCCGCAAGACGGCCCAGCAACTCTATGAGTCCCTGCCCGCCGAGGGCAGCTACTGCCTGACCACCCTGCTCTGCGCCGCCGACCGCCGCCGTCAGCTGGACGACATCCGCCAGCGGCTGAAAGAGGGTCTGCCCTGCCGGGTGGTGTCCACCTCTCTCATCGAGGCGGGCGTGGACGTGGATTTTCCCGTCGCTTACCGCGAGCAGTGCGGTCTTGACTCGCTCTTACAGACTGCCGGGCGCTGCAACCGCGAGGGGCGGCGGGGCGCAGAGGAAAGCATCGTCTACCGGTTCCGGCTGGACGAGTGTTCCACGCCCCAGATGCTCAGGCAGAACGTCAGCGCGCTGGACTACACCGCCCGGCATCAGGACACACTGGACACGCCCCGGGCCATTCAGCTCTACTTCAACGAGCTTTCCGACCTGCGCGGCCCCGACGCCGTGGACAAGCACGGCATTCTGGATGCCTTTCTCCGGGGCATCCGGGGCGGCCAGTTCCCCTTTGCACAGGTGGCGGAGGAATTCCGCCTCATCGAGAACGCTGCCCGCACGGTCTATCTGCCCGTCGGCGAGGGCGCAGCCCTCTGTGAGCAGCTGCGCAGCGGTCATGTTACCCGGACGCTGCTGCGGAAGCTGGGCGTTTACAGCGTCTCCTGCTATAAGGACCAGTTCGACAAGCTTGACGCCGCCGGGGCGCTAGAACTGCGGCCCGATGGCTCGGCCATCCTCACCGACACCAGCTGCTACAGTGAAAAGACCGGCCTTGCCATGGATGTGGAGACTGGCATCGGCCTTTACTTCTAAAAGAAAGAGGTGGTTTCAATGACCGATATTCATCTTAGTCTGAAAATTCAACTTCACCCGGAAAGGAGGCGATGCTGATGTCCATGCTCATTGAAGTATGGGGCGACTATGCCTGTTTCACTCGTCCGGAAATGAAGACCGAGCGTGTGAGCTACGACATGATCACTCCATCCGCTGCGCGGGGCCTTGTGGAGGCCATCTACTGGCACCCCGGGCTGCGTTATACGGTTGACCGCATCTATCTGCTCAGGCCCTTCGGCCTTGACCCCGAGGATGAAGCGTCCACCGAGGAATACACCCAGCGGCCCATCCGGTTCACCAACATCCGGCGCAACGAGGTCAAGTCCACCCTGCTGTCCTCCGCCGCCCTCAGTGCGGCCAAAGGCGGCACGCCGCCGGTGCTCTACACCTCGGAGGACATCCAGCAGCGGGCCGCGATGGTCCTGCAGGACGTCCACTACGTCATCGAGTGCCACTTCGATTTGACGGACAAGGCCGCCCCCAGCGACAATCCCGGCAAGTTCCAGGACATCCTGCGCCGACGCCTGCGCAAAGGTCAGTGCTATCACCAGCCCTGTTTCGGGTGCCGGGAGTTCCCGGCCAACTTCCGGGAGTGGCCGGGCGGCAGCATTCCGGCGCTGAAGGTCACGCAGGACCTCGGCTTCATGCTCCACAGCCTCGATTACTCTGATTCGGCTAACATCCGCAGCCAGTTCTTCCGCGCAAAGCTGGTGGACGGCGTGATGGAATGCCGGGACGTGGAGGTGTTCACATGATACTCCAAGCACTCACCGCCTATTATGAACAGCTCTTGAAGCAGGGCAAGGTGGAGGCCCCCGGCTGGGACAGCCGCTTCAAAGTCAGCTATGAACTGCGCCTCGGCCCCGATGGCCAGCTCCTCGCCCTCAACGACCTGCGGCAGGAAGTCCCCAAGGGCAAAAAGACCGTCATCGCCCCCCGTGAGCTCCCTGTCCCCCACCGGGTCAAGCGCGCCTCCGGCGTCGCCGCGAACTTTTTGTGCGACAATACGTCCTATCTGCTGGGCGCAGACGAGAAGGGCAAGCCCGAGCGCTCCCGCCAGTGCTTCGAAGCCTGTGCCGCCCTCCACCACAAAGTGCTCGACGGCGTGGACTCCCCTGCTGCCAAAGCCATCCTCGCCTTTTTTGACAGCTGGGTACCGGATACAGCCCCCACCCACCCGCTGCTGGCAGAGCAGTGGGCCGACCTGAACAACAACGCGAACCTTGTGTTCGGCTACGAATCCCCCGACGGCGCCCACTGGCTGGCCACCACAGATGACGCCATCCGGACCGCATGGCAGTCTGCCTTTGACACCTCCGATGCAGACGCCGAGACGGCCCGCTGCCTCATCACCGGCAAAGAAGCCGGCATCGCCCGCATCCACCCCGCCATCAAAGGTGTGATGGGCGCACAGGCCGCCGGTGCGGCACTGGTCTCCTTCAACGCGCCCGCTTTCTGCTCCTATGGCCATGAGCAGGGTGCCAACGCCCCTGTCAGCGAGTACGCAGCTTTCGCCTACACCACGGCCCTCAATCTGCTGCTGGCTGACCGGAACTGCTGCCAGCGCATCGGCGACACCACCATCGTCTGCTGGGCCGAAAACGCCGCTCCCGCCTACTCAAATGCCATGCTGATGTTTTTCTGCGGCGGTGCCGAGGCGCGCGGCGTCTCGGAAAGCGACCTTGCAGCCGCACTGAAAGCCCTTTCTCAGGGACGCCCCGTCTCCTTCCTCGACGACAAGCTGGACCCGAACCAGAACTTCTATGTGCTGGGCATCTCGCCCAACGCAGCCCGGCTCTCCGTCCGGTTCTTCCTGCGCAACAGCTTCGGACAGTTTGCCAAAAATCTGCAGGACCACGCTGACCGGCTCGAAATCACCCGCCCCGCCTTCGACAAGCGGGAAAACCTGTCGGTCTGGGCGCTGGCGCAGGAGACGGTCAACCAGAAATCCCGGGACAAAAATCCATCGCCCCAGCTGGTGGGCGATCTGCTCCGGGCCATCCTCACCGGCGGGCCGTACCCCGCCACTCTGCTCAACGGCGTGACCCTCCGCATCCGGGCCGAACGGGAAGTCACCCGGGGCCGCGCCGCTATCCTGAAAGCCTACTATCTCCGCAACTACCCCACTGAGCTCAACAAGGAGGTATTTACCGTGAGCCTGAACGAAAGCAGCAATGTCCCCTATGTTCTGGGGCGTCTCTTCTCTGTGCTGGAGACGATCCAGAGCGTCGCCAATCCCGGCATCAACGCCACCATCAAAGACCGGTACTTCAACTCGGCCTGTGCCACCCCGGCAACGGCCTTCCCTACGCTGGTCAAGCTGGCTCAGAAGCATCTGCAGAAGATGAGCACCCCCAACGAGGTGCATTTCAACAAACAGCTCACCGAGCTGATGGCCCAGCTGCCCGAGACAGGCTTCCCGGCGCGGCTCAGCCTGCCGGAGCAGGGTGCCTTTGAGATCGGCTACTACCACCAGACCCAGAAACGCTACGCCAAAAAGAATGAGGAGGAATAAACTATGTCTGAGCCCATTAAGAACCGCTATGATTTCGTCATCCTGTTCGACGTCGAGAACGGCAACCCCAACGGCGACCCCGATGCAGGCAATATGCCCCGCATCGACCCCGAGACGGGCTACGGTCTGGTGACTGATGTCTGCCTCAAGCGGAAGATCCGCAACTATGTCGAGACCCTGAAAGAGGACGAAAAAGGCTATCGTATCTACATCAAGGACGGCGTTCCCCTCAACCGCAGCGACGCCGAGGCCATCAGCACGCTGGGCATCGACCCCGACCTGAAAGCTGCCAAAAAGGCCGACCCCGACATCGATGCCAAGCTGCGGGACTATATGTGTGAGAACTACTTCGACATCCGCACCTTCGGTGCTGTCATGACCACCTTCGTCAAGGGTGCGCTGAACTGCGGTCAGGTGCGCGGCCCCGTCCAGCTGAGCTTTGCCCGCTCGGTAGACCCCATCGTCCCGCAGGAAGTCACCATCACCCGCGTGGCCATCACTACCGAGGCCGATGCCGAGAAGAAGGGTACTGAGATGGGCCGCAAGCACATCGTGCCTTACGCCCTCTACCGCGCCGAGGGCTATGTTTCGGCCAACCTCGCCCGGAAGACCACCGGCTTCTCCGAGGATGATTTGAAACTTCTGTGGACTGCCATTCTGAACATGTTCGAGAACGACCACAGCGCTGCCCGGGGCAAGATGGCCGTGCGGGAGCTCATCGTGTTCAAGCACGATTCTGAGCTGGGCAATGCCCCGGCCTATAAGCTCTTCGACTCCGTCGCCGTCCAGCGCAAGCCCGATGTGGACGCCGCCCGCAGCTACCGCGACTACACCGTCACGGTGGCAGACACTCTGCCGGAAGGAGTCACCTGCGAGAGGCTGTCCTGATGGGCGGCGCAGACGACTGGCTGCCCCTGTCGGGCATCCAGCACTTCTGCTTCTGCCGCCGCCAGTGGGCGCTCATCCATCTGGAACAGCAGTGGGCGGAGAACCGCCGCACCGTCGAAGGCCAGCTCGACCACGCCCGCTGCCATGACACAAACCAGACCGAACGGCGCGGCGGCCTGCTCATCACCCGAGGGATGCAGGTGGTCAGCCGTCGGCTTGGCCTGAGCGGAAACTGCGATGTCGTCGAGTTCCGGGCCGACCCGGAGGGCATCCCCCTGCAAAGCACGGAAGGGCTTTGGAAGCCCATGCCTGTCGAGTACAAGCATGGCCGCGCCAAGGCCAGCGACGCTGATCGGCTGCAGCTCTGCGCACAGGCCATGGCGCTGGAAGAGATGCTGGTGTGCAGCATCCCGGAGGGTGCGCTCTTCTACGAAGAGACGCGGCGGCGGGAGGTCGTGCCGCTGACCGAAGAACTGCGCCAGGCCACCCAGAAGATGGCCGATGAGATGCACGCCTATTTTGCCCGGGGCTATACCCCCAAGTCAAAGCCCGGCACTCACTGCAACGCCTGCTCCCTCAAAGAGCTCTGCCTCCCCGTGCTGTATCAGCGTGCCGACCCGAAAGCCTATCTCCGCGCCCATCTGGACGAGATGCAGGAGGCTGTGCCATGAGGAAATTCCTGAACACGCTCTACGTCCTCAACAAGGACGCCTACCTTTCCCTCGAGGGGGAGAACATCGTCCTGCTCTGCAACAAGGCTGAAATTGGCCGGGTCCCGCTCCACACGCTGGAAGGCATCGTCTGCTTCAGCTATCCCGGCGCAAGCCCTGCCCTGATGGGTAAATGCGCCAGCCTCGGGGTCGATTTGAGCTTTTTCAGCCCGCAGGGCCGCTTTCTGGCCCGGGCCGTAGGCGAAGAGCGGGGCAACGTCCTGCTGCGGCAGACCCAGTACCGCATCGCAGACAGCGAGGCAGAGAGCTGTCTCTATGCGCGCAATTTCATCCTGGGCAAAGTCTATAACGCCCGCTGGGTGCTGGAACGGGCCACCCGCGACCACCCCCAGCGGGTGCCGGTGGAACAGCTCAAGCACACCAGCGCCCAGCTGGCGGCGGCGCTGCCCCTCATCGAGCAGTGTGACGACCTCGACCAGCTTCGCGGTCTGGAGGGCGAGGCGGCACAGCGGTATTTCGACTGCTTTGATTCACTCATCCTGCAGCAGCACGATGATTTTTCTTTCGCAGGCCGGAGCCGCCGCCCGCCGCTGGACAACACCAATGCCCTGCTCTCCTTCGCTTATTCGCTTCTGGCCTCCGACTGCACGGCGGCTCTTCAGAGTGTGGGCCTCGACCCCTATGTCGGCTTTCTCCACCGCGCCCGGCCCGGGCGCAGGAGCCTCGCCCTCGACCTCATGGAAGAGCTGCGTGCAGTTTATGCCGACCGCTTCGTGCTCTCCTGCATCAACCAGAAAATCATGACGCCGAAGCATTTCCAGAAGCAGGAGAACGGGGCCGTCCTTCTCACCGATGAGGGCCGCCGCGCCTTTCTGGGCGGGTGGCAGACCCGCAAGCAGGAGACTATCACCCACCCGTTCCTGAACGAAAAGCTTCCGTGGGGCCTCGTGCCTTATGTGCAGGCTCTGCTTCTGGCCCGCACCCTGCGGGGCGATATGGAGCTTTACCCGCCATTTTTCTGGAAGTGAGGGATGTGTATGCTGGTCCTTATCACCTACGACGTCAACACCGAAACTCCTGCCGGGCGCAAACGTCTGCGCAAAGTCGCCAAGCGCTGTGTGGACCACGGCCAGCGGGTGCAGAACTCCGTGTTCGAGTGTCTGCTGGATGCCGCGCAGTATGCCGTTCTCAAGGCGGAGCTGACGGCCCTCATCGACCCCGCGCTGGACAGCCTGCGCTTCTACCAGCTGGGCAACAACTATAAGAGCAAGGTGGAGCATATCGGCGTTCATCCGCCCTTCGAGCAGGACGGCCTGCTGTTGTTCTGAGTTTCCCGCCCCGGTGCGAAGGGCGAGTTCTCAGCATTTTTCTGGCACCTTCGCACCGGATTTTTGTGTCATTTTGCATGATTGGGATAGTTCTTTGACCCGTTGTAAATCAAGGCTCTTCTAAATTCGTGCAGAATGTTGTATAATTTATAAGAAAATAGAGATTTTGTCTCTGTTTTTGCTGTCGCCCTCCTCGCGGAGGGCGTGGATAGAAATAATTTCCTTGGGCACTTCTTCCCAGATCTGTTCCGCGTCGCCCTCCTCGCGGAGGGCGTGGATAGAAATTCTTTGTCCTTTAACTGCTCTGCGTATGGCTTATGTCGCCCTCCTCGCGGAGGGCGTGGATAGAAATTCGGTTTACGCCGCTTTCGCTGCTGCTTTGGCCGTCGCCCTCCTCGCGGAGGGCGTGGATAGAAATTTCGCACCTCCATGCTTTGATATTTTTTAGGACGTCGCCCTCCTCGCGGAGGGCGTGGATAGAAATTCTGGGTTGTCTCTGTAGTCCACTGTTGCGTCGTGTCGCCCTCCTCGCGGAGGGCGTGGATAGAAATATCATAAAAGCAAGCGAAGAAGAAATCCGGTCTGCGTCGCCCTCCTCGCGGAGGGCGTGGATAGAAATGAGTACCTTATCAAATAATCTCACAGTGTCGGCAGGTCGCCCTCCTCGCGGAGGGCGTGGATAGAAATCGTTTGGAGCATCGGGGGTTTTTGATTTTAAGGCTGTCGCCCTCCTCGCGGAGGGCGTGGATAGAAATTGCTTTTTGCCATTGGCCATCACATACACGCCGAAGTCGCCCTCCTCGCGGAGGGCGTGGATAGAAATATCTTGAGCAACTTGATGACCAGAGCGTGCTTGTCGTCGCCCTCCTCGCGGAGGGCGTGGATAGAAATACTCCGAAGTTGAACGCCTTGCCAAGAACGGCGAGTCGCCCTCCTCGCGGAGGGCGTGGATAGAAATCTGCTTCGACTTTGCCAGCAGGGAATGGCCTTGCGTCGCCCTCCTCGCGGAGGGCGTGGATAGAAATTGAACTTCATCGTCCAGATGGGCATCGATATACGTCGCCCTCCTCGCGGAGGGCGTGGATAGAAATGAGTTTCTTGGAGTAGTCGTTGTCCTGAAGGCGGTAGTCGTCGCCCTCCTCGCGGAGGGCGTGGATAGAAATGAGTACCACCGAAGACACGGCCTGAGTCGACTGGTCGCCCTCCTCGCGGAGGGCGTGGATAGAAATTCAACGCAGCAGCCCCAGAGGTACTTGCTGAAAGTCGCCCTCCTCGCGGAGGGCGTGGATAGAAATAATTCTTCATTGAAGTTGTAGAACACAATCAATCGTCGCCCTCCTCGCGGAGGGCGTGGATAGAAATTTCGCCTGCTCCGGGTTCAGTGCGCCGCCAGCGGGTCGCCCTCCTCGCGGAGGGCGTGGATAGAAATACCTCTCCGGGGCCAAACGGGGCATAAAGGTCGTGTCGCCCTCCTCGCGGAGGGCGTGGATAGAAATAGTGCAACCTGCGTTGCGCCGCGATAGATAAGCTGGTCGCCCTCCTCGCGGAGGGCGTGGATAGAAATCGCTCGCCCGCTGTCTTTGGGTTCAATCGCCACGAGTCGCCCTCCTCGCGGAGGGCGTGGATAGAAATATGGATGGCTATGTGAAGGGCTATATCGACAGACGTCGCCCTCCTCGCGGAGGGCGTGGATAGAAATCGGTCTGTCCCGGATTATTTGTGGCATTAGAAAAGTCGCCCTCCTCGCGGAGGGCGTGGATAGAAATCTCCTTACTTCTTTTTGCCGATGGAACGCAGGGCGTCGCCCTCCTCGCGGAGGGCGTGGATAGAAATGAGACAAACGGCGTTTCTGTGCCACCGCGTCCCGTCGCCCTCCTCGCGGAGGGCGTGGATAGAAATCCTGGTACAGGATCACCGTGAATGGGGTCGGACGTCGCCCTCCTCGAGGAGGGCGTGGATAGAAATAAGATTGCCCGGGAGAAAATCAAAATGATGCTCTGTCGCCCTCCTCGCGGAGGGCGTGGATAGAAATACCAGTGTTGTTCCAATCAGGCCGACCACCGCAGGTCGCCCTCCTCGCGGAGGGCGTGGATAGAAATAACATCAAAACCGTTGACCTGCCGGTCACGAAAGGGTCGCCCTCCTCGCGGAGGGCGTGGATAGAAATGGTGTTGGTGTTGTCACCGGCAAGGTCCCGGGCGTCGCCCTCCTCGCGGAGGGCGTGGATAGAAATCGTGATGTCATCGTATAGCAGAGCGAAACGGAAAGGTCGCCCTCCTCGCGGAGGGCGTGGATAGAAATTTTCGAGGCAGGGGCCATTCCTCGCAGCCTCCAAGTCGCCCTCCTCGCGGAGGGCGTGGATAGAAATTATCATGTGTTTTTCCCAGTCCTCAACTTTGGACGTCGCCCTCCTCGCGGAGGGCGTGGATAGAAATTTACCGACCTCATCACGCATACGCTTGTTGAACGGTCGCCCTCCTCGCGGAGGGCGTGGATAGAAATGGCATGGTAATAGACACCGTCGCAGCCGCCGAGGGTCGCCCTCCTCGCGGAGGGCGTGGATAGAAATCGATATGCAAGCAGCAGCAACTATTTCCCAAGTGAGTCGCCCTCCTCGCGGAGGGCGTGGATAGAAATATAGAATAGGTCTTGGGCCAGTTTTCAGCACTGAAGGTCGCCCTCCTCGCGGAGGGCGTGGATAGAAATTGGATCTGGAGGCCAGGGCCCAAGATCTGAAGCGGGTCGCCCTCCTCGCGGAGGGCGTGGATAGAAATGGGAAGCTGCCGCAGCTGTACTTGTATGCGGTGCGTCGCCCTCCTCGCGGAGGGCGTGGATAGAAATAACTCGACATTGTTGAAATTGTTGAGAATGCGAAGTCGCCCTCCTCGCGGAGGGCGTGGATAGAAATTCGCAGCGGGTCGGCACCTACACCGGGGACGGCGAGTCGCCCTCCTCGCGGAGGGCGTGGATAGAAATATGGCAGCCTCGACGCACTCCTTCCGTGCGCCAAGTCGCCCTCCTCGCGGAGGGCGTGGATAGAAATACACGCAGCGAGTTTGCTTGCCCTTGCGGGTGCAGTCGCCCTCCTCGCGGAGGGCGTGGATAGAAATTGGAAAGCCTACCCGAAAAAGACCGGCAAGCAGGTCGCCCTCCTCGCGGAGGGCGTGGATAGAAATTCCACCTTCCAGCTCACCGACAACAACAAGCGAGTCGCCCTCCTCGCGGAGGGCGTGGATAGAAATACCTTCAGAGCGTTGTCAGCCGCGTCGACATACGTCGCCCTCCTCGCGGAGGGCGTGGATAGAAATCCGCTGTGCGTGTTTGACCTTAGAGGCGTAGTCCGTCGCCCTCCTCGCGGAGGGCGTGGATAGAAATTCTGAGCGGCTCTATGTTGGCTCGAACGCACTCGGTCGCCCTCCTCGCGGAGGGCGTGGATAGAAATCGATTCTTCCGCGAGAAAACGACCTTGCGAAAGAGTCGCCCTCCTCGCGGAGGGCGTGGATAGAAATAGAAGTATAAGCAGAGTGAGAAAAAGCCCTGGAAGGTCGCCCTCCTCGCGGAGGGCGTGGATAGAAATTGCACAGAAGCAGGAAGCACCGGCTGAAAAGGCGTCGCCCTCCTCGCGGAGGGCGTGGATAGAAATATGGAGTATTACGAGAAGCTCCATGAAAAGTACCGGTCGCCCTCCTCGCGGAGGGCGTGGATAGAAATATATTCGGTTACTCCTTTCATTCAGTGGACCTGAGGTCGCCCTCCTCGCGGAGGGCGTGGATAGAAATTACTACGCCGAGGGAGGCTGCTCGCCTGAGAGCCGTCGCCCTCCTCGCGGAGGGCGTGGATAGAAATTTGCTGGAGGGCACCAGATGGCACTCAGACCTAGTCGCCCTCCTCGCGGAGGGCGTGGATAGAAATTATCTGCAATCTACATCCTACGCCAAAGCCGCCGTCGCCCTCCTCGCGGAGGGCGTGGATAGAAATAGGCTGCTGGCCGTGATCTGAACGATGAACGGCTGTCGCCCTCCTCGCGGAGGGCGTGGATAGAAATTCATGCGGCGATCACTCCTTTTCATGGTCTATTATGTCGCCCTCCTCGCGGAGGGCGTGGATAGAAATAACTGTACAACCTACGGAAGATCCGGTCTGCTGGTGTCGCCCTCCTCGCGGAGGGCGTGGATAGAAATCGTACAGCCCGGAATATGTGATCACCAACCGGAGTCGCCCTCCTCGCGGAGGGCGTGGATAGAAATAGAAGATCGTGAAGCTGTCCAGCAAATACAAGTGGGTCGCCCTCCTCGCGGAGGGCGTGGATAGAAATAGCGTAAATCAGGGAACCAACCTGATGGCAGATGCGTCGCCCTCCTCGCGGAGGGCGTGGATAGAAATGGGAGGGCTGGAAAAAGCTGCGCAGAGCCTGAAGTCGCCCTCCTCGCGGAGGGCGTGGATAGAAATATCTGCTGCCTGGACAATGAAGCCCAGGTGCATGAGTCGCCCTCCTCGCGGAGGGCGTGGATAGAAATCGATCTCAGTCAGCTTGTCCAGCTCATCGGCAGGTCGCCCTCCTCGCGGAGGGCGTGGATAGAAATCACCTGCTGGCCGTAGGTGCGGCCGGCAGCATGTGTCGCCCTCCTCGCGGAGGGCGTGGATAGAAATTCCTTTTCAGGTATTCAAAAAGCCGCGCCCGGTGTGGTCGCCCTCCTCGCGGAGGGCGTGGATAGAAATCTGGTTGCCCACCTGAATATCTTTATAGACTTTTGTCGCCCTCCTCGCGGAGGGCGTGGATAGAAATAAAACGCCTTTGGTGATCCTAGAGTAAGAGCAGGGTCGCCCTCCTCGCGGAGGGCGTGGATAGAAATTGTATGATGATTTTGGAAAGCTGACCCTCAAAAGTCGCCCTCCTCGCGGAGGGCGTGGATAGAAATCAATGCCGGCACTCTGGCAGCGGCCCAGCAGGCGGTCGCCCTCCTCGCGGAGGGCGTGGATAGAAATTGAGCTTCGGAGCTCGCGGGCTTACTATGGTCCGGTCGCCCTCCTCGCGGAGGGCGTGGATAGAAATGTTACCGCACGGTACGGTCTGCTCCGCTACAAGGGTCGCCCTCCTCGCGGAGGGCGTGGATAGAAATAGGCTTTCGCTGAGGAGAACGCTACGCACATCGCGTCGCCCTCCTCGCGGAGGGCGTGGATAGAAATTCTGGTCTCGGCAATCTGGTGACCAGCGCAGGAAGTCGCCCTCCTCGCGGAGGGCGTGGATAGAAATTCGCAGCAGCACTCCTGCTGCTGCATCTGCATGGCAAGTCGCCCTCCTCGCAGAGGGCGTGGATAGAAATCATCCGCCGCCGCTTGGCAGCGCGGATGCGGGCATTGTCGCCCTCCTCGCAGAGGGCGTGGATAGAAATCTAAAGTAAATAAATAAGGTAACCCAATATTTTTGTCGCCCTCCTCGCAGAGGGCGTGGATAGAAATTTCGAGAGGCCGGGTGGATTTGTTGATGTTATTGTCGCCCTCCTCGCAGAGGGCGTGGATAGAAATTCCACCTGTTCCAGCGCATACGCCACCACGTTGGGTCGCCCTCCTCGCAGAGGGCGTGGATAGAAATTTCGAGAGGCCGGGTGGATTTGTTGATGTTATTGTCGCCCTCCTCGCAGAGGGCGTGGATAGAAATCGTTTGAATTAGCATTAATTTTTGCTGTTTTTGGGTCGCCCTCCTCGCAGAGGGCGTGGATAGAAATGTCTGTATCTAGGTTTGACTGTTCAAATTTTCCGCGTCGCCCTCCTCGCAGAGGGCGTGGATAGAAATTTTTGCACAAAGGCAGCCCATGGGCGCAGCCGCGTCGCCCTCCTCGCAGAGGGCGTGGATAGAAATATGCAGCAGCTGTTTGCCATGCAGATGCAGCAGCAGTCGCCCTCCTCGCAGAGGGCGTGGATAGAAATTTCGAAAGAGGTTTGCAACGTCTGTACCCACTCGGGTCGCCCTCCTCGCAGAGGGCGTGGATAGAAATTGGCAAGCGCAGTCGTAACTGTAGCAGAAAAAGGTCGCCCTCCTCGCAGAGGGCGTGGATAGAAATCGTACCCAGACCAGGTGAGTGCCTCGCTGTGGGTGGTCGCCCTCCTCGCAGAGGGCGTGGATAGAAATCCTGCCTCCTACGAGCCTGCGGGCCTTTAAGGACTGTCGCCCTCCTCGCAGAGGGCGTGGATAGAAATCTCCGGCATCTTGGAAATTACCACGTTCTCCGGGTCGCCCTCCTCGCAGAGGGCGTGGATAGAAATATTGTCCACAATGCCGCCGACTACAACAACGCCGAGTCGCCCTCCTCGCAGAGGGCGTGGATAGAAATAACAACACCCTCGGGAACATCGGCCCGATCTACGTCGCCCTCCTCGCAGAGGGCGTGGATAGAAATCACCTGAGCACGCTGGCCGTGGTCGAGCTCATGCGTCGCCCTCCTCGCAGAGGGCGTGGATAGAAATATCTCGTCGGCATCCTCGATGGCAGCTTTCGCCCGTCGCCCTCCTCGCAGAGGGCGTGGATAGAAATATATAATTACAGCCGGGTGCGGATACACTCGGCTGTCGCCCTCCTCGCAGAGGGCGTGGATAGAAATACATCAACGATGTGGCCCAAATCAATGGAGCATCCGTCGCCCTCCTCGCGGAGGGCGTGGATAGAAATTTCCCGATTGCAGAGCAAAGAGAAAGCCAAGGAAGGTCGCCCTCCTCGCGGAGGGCGTGGATAGAAATAGCCTTTGTCTTGCTGTAGTTTGCTACTGTGCCGGAGTCGCCCTCCTCGCGGAGGGCGTGGATAGAAATCGTATGTCTTTTTGGTTACGTATCCTGCCACATAAGGTCGCCCTCCTCGCGGAGGGCGTGGATAGAAATCCAATCGACTGCTCTGGGAGCACTGGAAAGAATTGTCGCCCTCCTCGCGGAGGGCGTGGATAGAAATTTGCCATGCTCTGTTTGCTGCTGCCTCTGCCGAGGTCGCCCTCCTCGCGGAGGGCGTGGATAGAAATCTCGTAATACTTTTGAACTTGGAATGCCTGTCGCGTCGCCCTCCTCGCGGAGGGCGTGGATAGAAATGATTGTGTAGACGTTTTGTCCACCGATTGTATCGTGTCGCCCTCCTCGCGGAGGGCGTGGATAGAAATCTTAAAATGCCCGGCAGCGCGACCAAACTTTATAGTCGCCCTCCTCGCGGAGGGCGTGGATAGAAATTTCCCGGGCGGCCTCTGCGGCCTTCTCTGCCCGCGTCGCCCTCCTCGCGGAGGGCGTGGATAGAAATAACCACAATCGGGATTCGGTCATCGGCAGGATCATCGTCGCCCTCCTCGCGGAGGGCGTGGATAGAAATTTCCAGCACAAATGGGTCAAGGACCCGAAGCCGTGGTCGCCCTCCTCGCGGAGGGCGTGGATAGAAATTACGAGGTGAGCGGAAAGCTAACGCAAGGGACCTGGTCGCCCTCCTCGCGGAGGGCGTGGATAGAAATTCGTGCTCCAAGCACTCCTCCTCGTCGTAAAACTGTCGCCCTCCTCGCGGAGGGCGTGGATAGAAATGTTTCGAGGGAGTATTCCTCCCACCGGTCGAGCAGGTCGCCCTCCTCGCGGAGGGCGTGGATAGAAATAAAAAATCGCGCGGGGCGCTGACGCGCCCTTTGAAGTCGCCCTCCTCGCGGAGGGCGTGGATAGAAATAGGTCGAGCAGCAACACCCCGCCCGCACGGCCATGTCGCCCTCCTCGCGGAGGGCGTGGATAGAAATCTGCACATTCGCCGCCGAAATGCCGGACTTGCTGGTCGCCCTCCTCGCGGAGGGCGTGGATAGAAATGTGATCCAGGCAAGCGTCTTTTCGGGGATGCCCTCGTCGCCCTCCTCGCGGAGGGCGTGGATAGAAATTTGTACGGCTGCACGCGGATCACGTCAAGTTTTGGTCGCCCTCCTCGCGGAGGGCGTGGATAGAAATTCTCCCTGTCATTGCCGCCGCCAGACTAGAGCAGTTGTCGCCCTCCTCGCGGAGGGCGTGGATAGAAATTGCACTATCTGGATACGAACGGCCAGAAGTACAAGTCGCCCTCCTCGCGGAGGGCGTGGATAGAAATCCGGCGAGGAAGCTCCGCGCCCGGCAGCACCGCGCGTCGCCCTCCTCGCGGAGGGCGTGGATAGAAATCCATTCGGCCCGGTCGCGGATCAAGATTGTACAAGGTCGCCCTCCTCGCGGAGGGCGTGGATAGAAATCCGGCTACGGCAGCTATGGTGACTGCGCCGGACGTCGCCCTCCTCGCGGAGGGCGTGGATAGAAATTCATAATCATCGTCGTAACCCACTGCGGCAGTTGTCGCCCTCCTCGCGGAGGGCGTGGATAGAAATAATTTGTTGCCGTACCGCTGCCACGCCTACCGGGTCGCCCTCCTCGCGGAGGGCGTGGATAGAAATCGGGATGCTGGTGACGCTGGTCCGTTCAGCGGACAGTCGCCCTCCTCGCGGAGGGCGTGGATAGAAATCAGTACAAGAGTAACACAGAAATGAAAAGAAGTCGTCGCCCTCCTCGCGGAGGGCGTGGATAGAAATAGCTTGTCCAGTGCCAGCACAAAGGCGGCGGCTTGTCGCCCTCCTCGCGGAGGGCGTGGATAGAAATTTGCATATCCCTACGGTGACCCCGAAAACAAGCGTCGCCCTCCTCGCGGAGGGCGTGGATAGAAATTGGCCGACATCACCGGTATGCTGAAGCAGGTCGGTCGCCCTCCTCGCGGAGGGCGTGGATAGAAATTACAACGGCAAGGCGTGGGTGGCGATGACCGGCGTCGCCCTCCTCGCGGAGGGCGTGGATAGAAATGCCGGAGCCTTCGCCGTCACCGTAGCCGTAGCCGGAGGTCGCCCTCCTCGCGGAGGGCGTGGATAGAAATTGAACTTTGCCTTTAGGATTGCGTGATTTATGGGTCGCCCTCCTCGCGGAGGGCGTGGATAGAAATTGCGAGAAGTTCGGCGGGGGTGAAGTTCCCGCTTGTCGCCCTCCTCGCGGAGGGCGTGGATAGAAATGGAATCAGCTACGATTCCGTATCTCACCCGGTGCGTCGCCCTCCTCGCGGAGGGCGTGGATAGAAATCGGGAGGACACCCGCTATCTGACCCACTACATCGTCGCCCTCCTCGCGGAGGGCGTGGATAGAAATTCTACCAACTCCGAATCCACCATCTGCCGAGTACAGTCGCCCTCCTCGCGGAGGGCGTGGATAGAAATCACTCTGGAAGCGTCCTACCTCATCATAGAGCGCGTCGCCCTCCTCGCGGAGGGTGTGGATAGAAATCTGTCTGAGCTTCAGCGGATTCCGCACATCGTAAGTCGCCCTCCTCGCGGAGGGTGTGGATAGAAATAGCATCGACTTGAGGTAGGTGCCGGATTCTGCGGTGTCGCCCTCCTCGCGGAGGGTGTGGATAGAAATAGAATGCCTACGGCTACGATGAGATCACCGCCGACGTCGCCCTCCTCGCGGAGGGCGTGGATAGAAATCATGTGAGCCTCCTACTTGCTGAACGTCAGGAAACGTCGCCCTCCTCGCGGAGGGCGTGGATAGAAATCAAGCAGTAGTGCAGCTAGTGCAAGCGCTCTGGGTCGCCCTCCTCGCGGAGGGCGTGGATAGAAATCGACATTGTGACCGATGCTTTGACGGCCTTCGGGGTCGCCCTCCTCGCGGAGGGCGTGGATAGAAATTGAACTTCATCGTCCAGATGGGCATCGATATACTGTCGCCCTCCTCGCGGAGGGCGTGGATAGAAATTGGTTTGATTCACCCCGGCGGGGCGTTGGGATCGGGTCGCCCTCCTCGCGGAGGGCGTGGATAGAAATTGAACTTCATCGTCCAGATGGGCATCGATATACTGTCGCCCTCCTCGCGGAGGGTGTGGATAGAAATAGTTCGCCGTTTTCGGGAACCAGCAGAAGCTCACCGTCGCCCTCCTCGCGGAGGGCGTGGATAGAAATCCTGAATGGCTGGCAGTTATCTTTATGATCGCCGGGTCGCCCTCCTCGCGGAGGGCGCAGGTAGAAATCGACACAAAAATATGGTAAACTCTTATTAAGTTGTTGCCATGCGCTCTCTAAGGAACCGAGTATTTTGACCTACAATTCCGTCTCTTAAAGACGTTGGTTGAAATCAGTTTGTGTTCCCCGGTGCATTCTTCGACTTGAAGTCGCTCCTATTTGAGGGGTGTGGATAGAATAACATAATAATCATATCGCGGTTCTCAAAGGCGTAACCAAGACGTCCTCTTCACCGAGGGCGCAGATAGAAATTGTCACAACCACGCCGGTCTTTTCAGCATCAAGGTTGCCCTCCCCGCAAAGGGTACGGATAGAAATCAGTTTCCACCTCGAATCGGGCATCGCCACAATTTTTCCAAAAAGGAGTTTTCCATGCATACCGTTCCCCTTACCCATCAGCTCGTCACCATCCAGGACGACTTTGACCTCGACAAAATCATCGAAAGCGGCCAGTGCTTCCGGCCGCAGAAACTGGCCGACGGGCGCTACCGTTTTCTTTCCGGCGGCGCACTCCTTTATCTGACTCCGCTGGGCGCTGGGCAATACGACGCTGCATGGTATGGCTCAGATTGGGAGTGCTGGGCCAACTACTTTGATTTGGGCCGGAACTATGCCGCGCTGCGGTGCAGCTTGGCGGGACAGAGCAGCTATCTGGACAAATCGCTCGAATTTGGGCAGGGCATCCGAATCCTGCATCAGGACCCATGGGAAATGCTCATCACCTTTCTTATCTCCCAGCGCAAGAGCATTCCGGCCATCCGCACCGCCGTAGAACGCCTTGCCCGGTGCTGCGGCGAACCGCTCAGTGCCGAAGGCGATGAAGTCTTCCTCTTCCCCACCCCGCAGCAGCTCTGCGGCCTCTCTGGAGCGCAGCTGATGGGCTGTGGTCTGGGCTACCGCACCCGTTACATCCAGAACGCTGCCGCACAGGCTTCCAGCGGCACACTCGACCTCGGTGCTCTGGCAGCGCTGCCCGACGACGCTCTCTTTTCCCGCCTCCTCGAGCTGGACGGCGTCGGCAAAAAGGTAGCAAACTGCGTCTGCCTCTTTGGCTATGGCCGTACCGCGATGGCTCCCATTGATGTTTGGATACAGCGACTCATTGATGAGGAATTCGGCGGCCGCGACCCTTTTCCTTCCTATGGTCAGCAGGCTGGCATCGTACAGCAGTACCTGTTCTACTACAAGCGCAGCACCCGCCGCAGCGTCGCTCACAAAAAATAAAAAAGTTATTGACAACTCTCCTTTTGGCTGGTATAATAATATGCGTCGTCAGGAATGACACGCCAGCTATGGGGGATTAGCTCAGCTGGGAGAGCGCTTGCATGGCATGCAAGAGGTCAGCGGTTCGATCCCGCTATTCTCCACCAAAAAAGCACTGTACTTCGCATGAAGTACGGTGTTTTTCTTTTTTCGAGGCCAAATTTTTGGGGATGCATTGAGTTGCCTGCATGTCTTTTGGGCTTTTGCGGAAAACCGGGATGTTCCCTCAGATAAGCGGGTCTGCCTCATAACAAAAGAGACCGCGGTACAGCAAGCTGCTGCACAGCGGTCTCTTCTTCTTTTTTAGCTCCGCGGGATGGCCATTCGTCGCTCTGCTTTCTTTACGAGCCATGCTCCCGCCCATCCACAGGCAGCTCCCAAAATGACACCACCCAGAATATCCGTCGGGTAATGGACACAGAGGTACATCCGCGAGAATGCGATGAGAACACCTACCGGCAGAGCCGCCATCGCCCACTGCTTTTTCCCGGCCAGCCAGAGGGCTGTCACCGAGGCGAAGGACGCCGCCGTATGGCCCGAAGGGAAGGAGAAATCGTCCGGGTGCGGGATAAGCAGCTGTACCTCCGTGAGGATGTCGCATGGACGGACGCGGGCCACCAGCGGCTTGAGAAGAAGATTGCAGAGGACAGCGTCGATGAGGAGCGCCGCTGCCAGCACGCAGCCGACCCGCCGCGTTTTGCGGAACACCAGCAGCAGCGCTGTCAGCGTCACCCAGAGAATACCGGAGTCTCCCAGACGGGTAATAAAACCCATGCTTCCATCCAGCATGGGGCTGTGCAGGGATTGCAGGGCGGTCAGGAAGGTGAGTTCGGCGTTCATAAAGCTCCCTCTTTCTCGTTTCGTTGTGTACAGGATACCAGAAGTTTATGAACAGAAAAGCACAAAGTCTTAAACAGTAGTTAAAACAGTCAGCCCCGCCGCTGAGTTTTGCAGCATTTCAGCTCCCGGCGTTCCTGATGGACAAGGGAAAAATTAAAAAGAAAAGCAGCCTGAAATTTTCATCTCAGACTGCTTTCACTATGCCGGTGGTGGGGGTCGAACCCACACGTGTTATTAGCACAAGGGATTTTGAG
>ERZ827117.967-NODE-967-length-25614-cov-5.158731_pt1 | contig 25614 bp, 20 predicted proteins | sample MGYA00519920_ERZ827117 | MGnify/ENA primary metagenome ERZ827117 (study PRJEB31778, sample SAMEA3449260) | human gut metagenome | biome: human gut; feature: human-associated habitat; material: faeces | place: United Kingdom | collected 2010/2012 ...
ACCAGAGACACGAGGATTTTCAGTCCTCTGCTCTACCAACTGAGCTAACTGGGCACATCACTTATTCATGATGCGCTTGCTTTGAGTCGCACTCGCGTGTTTTATAGTACAATAACCACACTCTTTTGTCAAGCGATTTTTTTTATTTAATTTTAACGTGAAGCGAAAAGTTTATTTCCACTTTGAAGTGGACAAAGTCGATTTTAGTCTTACACTTTTAATTTTAAAATGCCTGAAGTAAAAGGTCTAAGCCCACATTATTTTCCCATTTGCCAGAATGCAACTGCACTAGCTGCTGCTACATTTAATGAATCTACCCCATGAGACATCGGAATTTTTACAGTATAATCACAGTCTGCAATTGTTTCTTTAGCAAGTCCGTCCCCTTCTGTTCCAAGAACTATTGCAAGTTTTTCTTCTGCCAAAAGTTCCTCATTATCAATTGATACCGAATCATCAGTTAATGCCATAGCGGCTGTCTTAAATCCTAATTCTTTAAGTTCACTTACTCCTTTTTCTTTGTCCAAAAAAGTCCAAGGAATCTGAAATACCGTTCCCATACTTACTCTTATCGCTCTTCTATACAACGGATTACTGCATCCATTAGTGAGCAAAACCGCATCCATGTTTAAAGCTGCTGCCGAACGGAAAATCGCTCCCACATTTGTAGGATTCATTACATTTTCAAGAACTGCTATACGCCTTGCTTTGCTACAAACTTCTGAAACATTAGGAAGTTGTGGACGATGCATTGCACACAACATTCCTCTTGTCAATTTAAATCCCGTCAACCGTGTAAGCACTTCAAATGGTGCTGTATACACAGGAACTTCTCCACATCTGTCTATAATAGGTTTTGCTTCTCCATCAATATGCTTATGTTCAACAAGCATTGATGTCGGCTCACATCCCGCATCCAACGCCCTTTCAACTACCTTTGGACTTTCTGCTATGAATATCCCCTTTTCAGGTTCATGTCTGTTAAGAAGCTGCCCTTCCGACATTCTTGCATAAATATCTAACTGTGGAGAATTAAAATCAGTTATCTCTATAATATTTGCCATAATGCTCCTTTTTCTAATAATACTTTTTCTTCATTCGTAATCGGTTACAATTCTATAGATTGCAACTCATACTTATTTTTATAAGTCATAATAGCAATACTCACTTCTAATAAGACTTAACCTTTGTCCATAAACCGGCACAGAATTCTTTTAATTCAGTATCCTGATATTTAAATGTTTCATTTAACGGATTTGAAATATCAGGCGCACATGCTGAAATTCCTTCATATTCATCATCTCTAAAATATTCATAAACCGATTTTACTGCACTATCATATCCTATATATTCCGTATTCTGCTTTGCCACGTCCTCCCTTAGCATAAAATTAATGAATTCATTAGCAAGTTTTGTATCTTTACACTGCTTAGTAATAACCATACTGTCATACCACACATTTGAGCCTTGCTCAGGGACAAAGAAATCCATATCTTCATTTTCTGACATAATATATGCTCCATCTCCTGAGTATACAACTGCCATTGCTTTATTGCCTGAAATCATATTGTCAATAACATCATCTCCGGCATAAACAGGATGCATAATTTCACGCTGGTCAACAAGCCAGTCATATGCCTTCTTTAGTTCATCATGATTTGAAGTATTCATTGAATAACCTAACACTTTCAATGCAACCATGAATGAATCTCTTTCTGAATCATACATATAAATATTGCCTGCATATTTTTTATTTTTTAAGATTTCCCAACCTTGTGCCAAATCTGCCTTATCTACAATATTTTTGTTATATAAAATTCCTACAGTTCCCCAATAGTAAGGCACTGTATATTTGTTTTCAGGATCATATTCATTCTCAAACAGATTACTGATAACATTATCCTTATTTGTTATTAAATCCCAATTAACCGGCTGAATTCTTTCTTCTTTTATAAGTCTTTCAACCATATAGTCAGACGGTACTAAAATGTCATACTCAGCTCCACTTAACAGTTTTGTATACATTGACTCATTTGAATCATATGTTTCGTAAACAACTTCACAGTCATATTCTTTTTCAAATTTAGTCAGAAGATTTGTATCCATATATTCTCCTGAATTAAACACTCTAAGTACCTGACGGTTTTGTTCTTTAACAAATCCATAAACACATCCGCCCGCAATTGCAATTGCCAATATAACTGAAAGCACCGGAGCAAATTTCTTCCACACTCCATGTCCCTTTGATGCAATTTCATTTGCCTCTCTGTGCTGTCTTTTTGCAATGGCAGGAATTACATTTACAACAATCAAAATAATTACAACTGCTAAAATAAGAAGAGTTGACAGTGCATTAATTGTCGGATTTGTTCTTTTTGTCATGTTATAAACTACTATTGAAATGTTTTGGACACCATTTCCCGTTACAAAATATGAAACTACAAAGTCATCAAGTGACATTGTAAATGCAAGTAGCATTCCAGCATAAATTCCAGGCTTTAACATTGGAATTATAACCTTTGTAAGTGCTTGAAAAGGTGTTGCTCCTAAATCCATTGCAGCATTTGCAAGGTTGTGATCCATTCGTCTTACCTTAGGATAAACACTTGTTATTACATATGGCGTACAAAATGCGATATGTGCAAGCAACATTGTCAAATATCCTCTACCTAATTTAATAGAAGAAAATAAAATCATCAGACCTATAGCCGTAACAATATCAGGATTCATAATAGGAAGGTCATTTACGCTAAGAACCCATTCTTTAAGAACCTTTCTACTTCTTGAAAGTCCGATTGAAGTAATTGTCCCAAGAACAGTTGATACCAATGTTGAAATTATGGCAATACTGATTGAAACATAAACAGCCGAAATAATATCTCTGTCCGTAATTAATTTTTCATACCATCTAAATGAAAATCCTGTAAAATGAGTAAGTGACTTCGATGAGTTAAATGAAAATAACATTGTAATTGCAATTGGCAAATAGAAAAATATAAAACACAACGCAATATATAACTTTGGTCCTATTGAAACTTTCTTATTCATCTATTCACCTCCTGCTTCCTCAGAGTCAATCTTTTTCATTAATCTGATTAATCCTAATATAATAATTGCAAGGATAATAGAAATCGCACTTCCGAAATTCCAGTCTCCAACTGATATAAACTGATTTTCAATTAAATTTCCAATAAGTACATACTGACGTCCACCTAGTAAAGATGGAATTACGAAACTTGATATTGAAAGTAAAAACACCATCGTTACACCACTTATAACACCCGGAATCGAAAGTTTAAAAATAACTTTTGTAAAAGTTTGAAATCTATTTGCTCCTAAATCATTTGCTGCCTCTACTAAGGAATAATCCATTTTGGCAAGAGATGTATGGATTGGAATTACCATAAACGGAAGCAAGTCACATACTAATCCCATTACAACTGAAAAATCTGTATACATCATTGTTACAGGATTTATTCCTAAAACCTTTAATAACGAATTTACAATTCCATTGTCTGATAGCAAACTAATCCATGCATAAGTTCTAAGCAAAGTATTAATCCACATAGGAATTGTAACCAGCAAAATTAAAATATCCTGAACACTCTCGTCAAATTTTGCAATAATATATGCCATCGGATATGCAAACACCACACAAATTCCTGTAGTAATCAATCCCATCTTAAGAGATTTTATAAATACATTTAAATATACAGGATCTGATATTTTCTTAAAATTGTCTAATGTAAAATGTATGGTCAACACGGAATTGTCGCCTGCCGTAACTGAATACAACACAATCAATAACAGCGGCACAACAATAAGCAAAAATGACCAGAACACATACGGTTTTATTAAATTTTTATAATGTCCCATTTCTTCCTCCTGTAAAACATGTAATGCCCCCGCCCTTCGGTCGGTGGCTATTCGTCGGAAACATTTATAGAAAATGAACTTCGTTCATTTTGTTTCCTCCTATTAATAATCCATCTTATACATAACCTGAATGTCAAATGGGTCAATTGTCATTCCAACCTTAAGCCCCACTTCATAATCATCTGTTGTATGAACTTTATAATTTCTATATTTTGTTTCAACAAGATACTCATAGTGAACTCCCATAAATACCTTTGAAATAATTGTGCCTACAAGCTGTGCCTCTTCGGGTTTTACAATATCCATATCTTCAGGACGAAGAACTACTTCAATTTCTTCATTATCTTTAAACCCTTTATCAACGCACTCCCATTCAATATCATCAAATTTTACCAGACAATCCTTAAGCATATTTCCTTCTATAATATTTGACTCGCCAATAAAATTTGCAACAAATCTGTTTTCAGGTTCGTTGTAAATATCCATAGGCGTACCAATCTGCTGGATAACACCATCATTTAAAACAACAATCGTGTCGGACATTGACAACGCTTCTTCCTGGTCATGAGTTACAAATACGAAAGTAATTCCTACTTCTTTCTGAATCTTTTTTAGTTCAATCTGCATGTCCTTTCTTAATTTTGCATCAAGTGCTCCAAGTGGTTCATCAAGAAGCAAAACTTTAGGTTCATTTACAAGAGCTCTTGCTATGGCAACTCTTTGCTGCTGTCCACCTGAAAGTCTTGTAACATCTCTCTTTTCAAATCCTTCGAGTCCAACTAAAGCTAAAATATTTTTAACTTTTTTATCTATTACGTCCTTATCCATTTTTTTCAAATTAAGACCAAAAGCCACATTATCATATACATTTAAAAATGGAAAAAGAGCATATTTCTGAAATACCGTATTTATTTCTCTTTTATATGGCGGAACCTTTGCAATATCTTTGCCATTAAACAATATCTCTCCATTATCTGCAGATTCAAATCCGCCTAAAATTCTAAGAAGTGTTGTCTTTCCGCATCCACTAGGTCCAAGCAATGTCAAAAATTCATTTTCATATATATTTAAATCTATTCCTTTTAAAACCTGCTGGTCATCGAATGTCTTTGTTATTCCTTTTAATTCAATAATCTTATTGCTCACTGTATATCCTCCAATCTTTTTATTAGTTCCAATTTTTTACAATTGTATATGTTAATCAACACACCTATAAATTTATGGTAGTTCTTAGTCGTCATTATAAATCAAGTGATAAACTTACCATTATTGTTTCGATATTTTTAGAAACTCGGTGGTGAACTTACCCATATTATTGTTGCACCTTTTTTTGATTCTATATGATGGCTGTATTTTGCTTCATAATAAAATGACTCGCCTTTTTTTGCCTTATAAATCTTTCCACCTATATGGATTTCCACGCTTCCCTTTAATACGTATCCAAATTCTTCTCCCTCATGAGGATTGTCCGGATACGTCGAACCTCCCTGTTCTAATGTAAGAAGAATCGGTTCCATCGTATTCTTTTGGGCATTAGGGATTATCCACTGTATGGAATTCTTTAATTCACTATCATTTTTTTCAAAATAATCCTCTTTTGAAAAAACTATCTGCTCATCCTTCGTATCATTAAAAAAATCTTTTAAATCCGTTCCCAGGCACTGCAAAATATCTGTCAATGTTGCAATTGATGGAGATGTAAGATTGTTTTCAACCTGAGAAATAAACCCCTTAGAAAGTTCTGCCCTGTCAGCCAGTTCTTCCTGCGTTAATCCCCTCTCCATTCTCAATTCTTTTATCTTAAATCCTATATCCATTATTTTTTCCTTTATTTTCAAATACTAACCTTAAAGTTTAGTAAAGCTAAACCCAGATACACTATACAAAATCGCATTTTTATTGTCAATATTTTTGATAACACATTTTTGTAAAATGATGTATACTAATAATGTTAATAAAAATTAAAGATACAATGATTTAAATAAGATAGAAGGGATTTTTAATATGACATTTACATATGAGCGAAAAGCAAATTATTATGAAACTGATATGATGGGAGTTGTTCATCATTCAAATTACTTAAGATATTTTGAAGAAGCCCGAATTGCTTTTATGGATTCCTTAGGTATACCTTATAAAGAATTAGAAGAGAATGGTATTATGTCACCTGTTCTTAGTGTTCAATGTGAATACAAGCGTATGGTTCAGTTTGGCGAAACAATGCTTATTAAGGTTAGCCTTATCGAATACAATGGCATTCGTATGAAGTTAAATTATGAAATAGTTGATAAAAAATCCGGCAAAGTAACAACTCGAGGCATTACAAGCCATTGCTTTTTAAGTAAAAACGGAAGACCTGTTTCATTAAAAAACAACATGACTGAATACCATGAGAAATTCTTAGAGTGTTTAGATAAAGTATCTGATAATCAGTAAACAAAGAATATCATGAAAATATTCTATCAGACATTTTTAAGAACTGAACAATCTGTTCATTAACAGACTTTATTATATTAGGAAACAACAAAGGCAAAGGAAAATTTTCCCTTGCCTTTATTTTATGGTTATCATTTCTATAAACAATATTTACCTTCCCTGCTCTTCTATTTTTTTAGCCAAATCTTCTAAATATTCCCATCTGTTCATCTTTTCCATTAAAAGAGTTTCTGTTTCTTCTTTAGAATCTATCAATTCTTTTAGTTTTACAGAATTAGTAGCATTTTTGTTCATTTCATCATCTAATTTTTCAAGTTTTTCTTCTAATTTAGATATGTCATCTTCTATGGTTTCATATTCTCTCTGCTCATTGTAAGAGAATTTCAATTTTTTATTTCTATTTTTATAGTCTGACTTACCATTTTTATCTTCTGAAGAATTTTTTGACTTTGAATTTGAAAAAATATTTTCTTCCGGTGTTTCATTTTCCTTCTTTTTATTAATGTAATCTGTGTAACCACCTTCATACTGACGAATCACACCATTTCCTTCAAAAGAAAATATTCTTCTTACAACTCTGTCGAGGAAATATCTGTCATGAGAAACAGTAATTACAATTCCATCAAAACTATCTAAATAGTCTTCCAATATTGTCATTGTTTCTATATCCAAATCATTTGTAGGTTCGTCTAAAATAAGAACATTTGGTGCTTCCATAAGAACTCTTAAAAGATTTAGTCTTCTTCTCTCGCCACCTGATAATTTGCCAATCTTACTGTACTGTTGTGATGATGGGAACAAGAATCTTTCAAGCATAACTGATGCCGAAACAAGCCCTTCTTCAGTTCTGACAAATTCAGCAGTATTTTTAATGTAATCAATAACTCTGTCTTCAGAATCCATATAAGCAATTCTCGCATCTTTGTCATTTTCAATTTCCTGAGTATAATAACCCATCTTAATTGTCTGTCCAATATTAATATTTCCACTGTCAGGCTTAATTCGGCCATCAATAATCTTCATCAAAGTTGTTTTTCCGCATCCATTCTTTCCTACAAATCCGACTCTGTCACCTTTCAGGAAATTGTATGTAAAATCTTTGATTAACACATTGTCTCCGTAAGCCTTAGAAATATTTTCAATTTCGATGGTTGTTCTTCCCATTCTGGACTTTATACTGCTAAGTTCAATTTTTTCATCCTCTACTATTCCCTGCTGATTTTTCAAATTTTCATATCTTTGAATATGAGCTTTCTGCTTCGTAGACCTTGCTCTTGCACCTCTTTGCATCCACTCAATTTCTTTTCTTAAAATACTCTGACGTTTACGTTCGCTGGCTTTGTCACTCGCTTCTCTTTCTGCCTTACGTTGCAAATATCCTGAATATTTCTCCTGATAACTGTAAATCTTTCCTTTATCAAGTTCGATTATTCTATTTGTTACACTATCTAAAAAATATCTGTCATGAGTTACCATTACAAGAGCGCCTTTAAATGCCTTAAGCTGATTTTCAAGCCACTCAGCCATTGTGCTATCTAAATGGTTTGTAGGTTCATCTAAAATTAAAATATCACATGGTGTAAGCAACACCGAAACCAAAGCCAGTCTTTTTCTCTGTCCTCCTGACAATTCTCCTGTTTTCTGTTCAAAATCCGTTATTCCTAAACGTGTCATCATACTTTTAGCTTCTATAAGTTCATTTTCATTTGCATGATGATGTACCATATTCTGTACACTTTCTATGACCGTATCCTCATCATTAAACTTAGGATTCTGTGGCAAATAGTGAATCATTAAATTCGATGCCTTAATTACTTTTCCTTCATCCGGCTCTTCTATTCCTGCCATTATTTTTAATAATGTAGATTTTCCTGTTCCATTTATGCCAATAACACCTACTTTGTCTCCTTCATGAAGATAAAAGCTTGCTTTATCAAATAATTTTCTTTCCGTAAAAGAATGTGTTATATTTTCAACTGATAATATATTCAAATTAATGCCTCTTTTCATTATTCTAATTATTTCAAATTTCAATAATTTTCACAAAAAAACGAAATTTTTATATATTTTAGTAAATTTTTTTATTTTTTACTTTCTTTTTATTTATTCTATATATTTGTTAAAAAAAATTTTTAACCATTTTTGCTCAGAATGCCCATTTATACGGCAAAACCTTTTTAAATTTTAACAAAACAAACTATTCATTGCAACTTATTTATCTTTCTTTATCCTATTCTTAAATATGTTAAAAGACTGTGTCCTACTCTTGACATTTTTTGAATTTTAAGGCATTATTAATAGGCGTAATATTTTTGTAATAAATTTACGACTTTTCGTAATAATTATTCGTAATTAATTATATAATAATTGGAGGTTAGTTTTGAAACGTAAAATTTACAGTTCTTTAGTTTTTACTTTTATGTTTGCAGCAGTAGGACTTGTAACAGTACACGCTGATGATTCAGTTTCAATACCTAATACTAATACAGTAGCAACTGAAACATCAACAGCTTCAGAAGTAGAAACATCAACAGAAAATTCATACAACAATATAACTAGTACAGATAACACAGACAATACATTAGATATTAATAAATCAGTTAAAGTTAACAAGAAAATCAAATTACAGAAATCATTAAATCTTGATTCTGAATCAGTAAAAGATATGACTTTTACAGCTGATGACTCAACTGTAGTTAAGGTTTCAAAGGCAGGTACTGTTACCGGTCTTAAGACAGGTTCAACAACTGTTACTGTTACTTCTGACACAGATGATTCAGTATATGCCACTGTTAATCTTGATGTTAAGAGCAGTTACACAGCAAGTCAGTTAAGATATATGTCATCTATCATTTACAGTGAAGCATGTGGAGAACCATATGCCGGAAAGAAAGCTGTTGGTATTGTAGTTGCTAACAGGATGAAATCAAGTCTCTTCCCTAACACAATTAAAGGTGTTCTTTATCAGAGACGACAGTTCACTCCTGCAAGAAACGGTTCACTTAACAGATCTTTAGCATTATATGATAGCGGAAGAATGGATCCTGACTGTATTGCAGCAGCTAAGGAAGCATTAAATGGCGATAAGATGGTTGTTTACAAGAACTCATCTATCAATATGACAAAAACATTATTCTTTAGCAGATATATTTACAGAAGTAAATTTAGAATTGCACATCATATGTTTAAATAATTTATATAAAAAAGCTTAGACCTTAAAGGCCTAAGCTTTTTTTATTAGTGCCACTCCGACAGCAGCAATTATTCCCTCAGTCACAGTCATTGCAAGCCATACGCCTGTCATTTTCCATATGAAACTCATTATAAATGCCATTGGAATTATTACAACAAATCCTCTTCCAAAAGATATTATATATGAAGGAATTACTTTTTCTCTTGCAGCAAAATAAGTAGCCATCACAATATTCATTCCAATAAATAAAATTGAAGTAAAGTATAAATACATTCCTTTAACTGCCATAGCCTGAAGCTTCATATTTCCTTCGCCATTAAATATAGAAGTAATTGGATTTGCAAATAACAAAATAACTGCATATATTACTATAGAAATCAAAGTTACAGCAGTAATTGCATATTTAAATAACTGTTTCTGCATCTTCTTGTCATTTTTCCCATATGCCGCACTAAACAAAGGTTGGCTTCCCTGTGCTACACCTGTGTAAATTGAAATCACTACAAGGGCTAAATTTGCAATAACACCATATGCTGCCACCCCTACATTTCCCTGTAAGCCTAATATAATTATATTAAACACAAAAATCACTATGCCTGATGACATTTCTGTAACAAACGAAGGAATTCCAAGCATTATTATTGATTTAATAAATGACGCTCTTATTTTTGCTACTTTAAATTTAATGTTGCTATTCTCTGAAACAATATGTCCCGATAACACCATAAGTCCCATAATCGGCGAAAATCCGGTTGCAAGGACAGCTCCAAACATTCCCATGCTAAATTTAATTACCAATAAATAATCTAAAATAATATTGCCAAAACTACCTACTAACATTGCTATCATAGAAAGTTTGGGATTTCCATCATTTCTAACAAATGCATTCATTACATTATTTAATACAAATGCCGGACCAAACATGAGAAGAACTTTTAAATAAATAGATGTCATATGGTAAACCTGTTTATTTGCCCCCAACAGCGTTGCTATATTTCCCGAAAAAATAATCCCTGTTAAGAAAAATATTATTCCAATAACGATTGCCATAAACACTGTATTCATAAAACTTTCATTATACTTCTTATTTCCCTGATTTTTCATTATTGCATATTTAGTAGCTCCACCTATTCCAAGCATTAACCCACTTCCGTTAATAACGCTGTAAACCGGCAGTGCCAAATTTAGAGCCGCAAGTCCATTTGCACCTAGTCCAAATGATATAAAGAAAGTATCTGCTAATATATAGCATGACAACCCTATCATTCCTAAAACATTAAAAACTGTATATTTAATAAACTCTTTTAAGTTACTGTTCATTATTCCATCCTTCTATTTTAAAAATATTGTTTAGCATTTCATTATTCTTTTATTACACAAATTCTGCCGTCCACTATTTTCTTCTGTTATTTATTACAAAAAAATCGCCGGAACTTCATATCTTCAAAGATCTAACGATATGAACTCCAGCGTTATACGCTACTACCCGGTGGCAGTTAATTTATATACTTTTCTTCTGAAAAAAGTAACATATAATTTTATATTTGTCAATTAGCATAAATGTTACAATATCAAAAAAATTTTTCTTATTATAAATAAATTTTATGAGTCATTGCAACTTAAAATATGATATATTGCATTTTCATCAAGTACTTGTATGAACCACTCTTTTCATTCACTATATATTCCATTTTCAATTGTTACAAACCGTAACAAATTAATTCGATTTTTTTCGTTTTTGTTCTCATTTTTTATTATTTATTACGGTTTGTCATATTATTCCTTTAAGAAAACCCTTGACAAAAACTGTTTTTTAAGGCATTATTAATAAACGTAACAAATTTGTAACATTTGTAAAATATAAGCGTAACATTTGGAGGTAGTTGTGAAATTAAAGATTTATAGTTTACTAATGATAGCATTTATGCTTATTGCATCAAGCATTACAATGGTAAACGCAGATATTAATTCAACAAACAAATCACAGATAAGTATTACGAAGACAGTTAAGGTAAATAAGACATACAAGATAAAGAAACTTTTAAAAAGCAATGGTAATAATGTTGATTACTATTCTTTTAAATCAAGCAACAAGAAAGTTGCCAAGGTTTCAAAGAAAGGTACTGTTACCGGTTTAAAGGCTGGCAAGGCAACAATTACAATAACAAGTAAAGTTAATGGTTCAACTTACGGAACAGTTAATATAATAGTTAAGAATCGTTACAACAGCAGTGATTTAAGAATGCTTTCTTCAATTATTTACAGTGAATCAGGCAATCAGGTTTATGCCGGTAAGAAAGCTGTAGGAATTGTAGTTATGAACAGAGTAAAATCTTCACTCTTCCCTAACACAGTTAGCGGAGTTGTTTATCAGAGTGGTCAGTTTACTCCTGCAAGAAATGGTTCTCTTAGCAGATCATTATCATTATATGACAGCGGTAATTTAAATTCTGACTGCATTAAAGCTGCTAAAGATGTTTTAAATGGAGACAATACAGTTTCATACAATAGTAAAACTATTGATATGAGCAGTTACTTATATTTCAGTGGTTATGTACCGGGATGCAGATTACAGATACAAAATCACCAGTTTAAATAAAATTGAATAATATTACCGGAATAATCCGGCAGTAATATACTTATCTAAGAAGAGGCAGTTGCTTTAGTGATTTAATCACAGACGCAACTGCCTCTTCTATATTTAATCTATAATTATTCCTCTATCTTTTTCTGTATCATAGCATCTGTACTCCAGTTGAATCGATTTATCTTCTGAATCTGCATATACAGTTGTTCTACTAGCTGTTGCCGCAAAAACACTTGCACTCATTACACATACTAATAAAGCAGTGAAACAAATTCCCCATTTGCATCTTCTTTTTCTCATCTCTGTGTCCTCCTCTTTCCTTTAAATATAAAAGCGATAGAATTAATGATATTATCTCAACTTGTGTTGTGGATTCATATCAGAACTCTATCGCTTTTATTATTTATGCTTCTTTTTCAATTATCTTTGTTAATAATAGTGCTAAATAACTTCCCACTAATAAAACTATTGTCCATACCTGATCCCACCAATAAAACATAATAGCTGCAATTACTATGTTAACAATTACGGCAACTATTATTGTGATTGTATTATTCTTAATATTTTTGCTTAATACATAAATATTATATCCAATAATCAATCCTAAGACTATGTAAATAATAATCTCTTTTCCTATTCCTTCCCATGCCTTATAAGACATTGAAACTTCCTTATTAACAAGTCTCACCAGATAGTTTGCCAAGATACATGCTAGTGTTGCAATTGCACTTGTAATTCCCGCCAAATACTTTTTCATATCGCTCCTCCTATAAATTATATTGTCCCTTTGATATATACATATATTACTCTCTAATACTTTGTGTGTCAATATATTGTTTGCCGTTATATTTAATTTAATATAATATGTTCTGTTTATTCATAAATTTTAAGAGCCAAAAAAGGCACAACTCATGAATTTAATTCTATGGGCTATGCCTTTTCGCATTATCTTAATTTATTTAATTATTTACCCTTTTACGCTCTGTTCTGGGCATCTACTAAGTTTTCACTGTTATACATATGTCTTAACTTAGGTTTTTCAATCTTACCTGTTGGATTTCTAGGTACATCCGCAAAAATAATTTTTCTAGGTCTCTTGTAACGTGGAAGTTCCTTACAGAAATTATTAATATCTTCTTCTGTTGTTGCTACACCTGGTTTCAATTCAATAATTGCAGCTGATATTTCACCTAATCTTGTATCAGCAATACCTATTACAGCTACATCCTTAATATCAGGATGTTTGCTTAAGAAGTTTTCTATCTGAACCGGATAAATATTTTCACCACCGGAAATAATAACGTCTTTCTTTCTGTCTACAAGGTATATAAATCCCTCACTATCCTGCTCAGCCATATCTCCTGTGTATAACCAGCCGTCTTTAAGTGTTTCTGCTGTTGCCTTAGGGTCGTTGTAATAGCATTCCATTACACCAGGTCCTTTAAGGATTAATTCACCGACATCTCCCTGCTTAACTTCTACACCATTTTCATCCACAATCTTAACTTCCCATCCATATCCCGGAACACCGATTGCACCAACATGGTCAATATTTTCGACTCCTAAATGTACAGCACCAGGTCCAATTGATTCACTAAGACCGTAGTTAGTGTCATACTGATGATGAGGGAAAATTGTTTTCCATTTTTTAATTAAGCTCTGTGGAACCGGCTGTGCACCAATATGCATAAGTCTCCACTGGTCTAATTTATAATCTTCAAGCTTAACATCGCCTTTTTCTATTGCAAGCAAAATATCCTGAGCCCATGGTACCAAAAGCCACACAATTGTACACTGCTCATTTGACACTGTTTCAAGAATAGTCTTTGGTGTAACACCTTTAAGCAATACTGCCTTGCCTCCCACAAGAAAACTTCCAAGCCAGTGCATTTTTGCGCCTGTATGGTAAAGTGGAGGAATGCAAAGGAATACATCATCCTTAGTCTGTCCATGATGTTTCTGTTCAACTTTTGCTGCATGCATTAAACTTCTGTGTTTATGTAAAATAGCTTTAGGGAAACCTGTTGTTCCAGATGAAAAGTAAATTGCCGCATAATCATCATCTGTTAATTTAATGTCAGGTGAATAGCTTGGGCAATTTGCTGCTAACTTATCATAATCTTCAGCAAATGTTGGGCAGTCACCACCTACATAGAATAAAATTCTCTTTTCATCAATTTCATCAACAATTTCTTCTACACGGCCTGTAAATTCAGGTCCAAATACTAATACATCTACTTCTGCAAGTTCAACACAGTATTTTATTTCGTCTGCTGCGTATCTGAAATTTAATGGGACAGCCAAAGCTCCTGCCTTTAAAATTCCAAAATAAATTGGAAGCCATTCTAAGCAGTTCATTAAAAGAATTGCTACTTTGTCGCCTTTCTTAATTCCTCTGCTAATAAGCAGATTTGCAAAACGGTTTGCTTTTTCGTTAAATACGTGCCATGTAATTTCTCTTCTATACTGACACATTGGATTGGATTCGATTAATTCGTAATCTCTCCATGTTACTCTTTTCTTTTCCTGCAAGTCCGGATTAATTTCTACTAAGCAGACATCTTTTCCGTATTCTTTTGCGTTCTTCTCTAAAATCTCTGTGATTGGCATTTCTCTACCTCATTAAAATTCAAATAGTTTTTTTGCATTTTCCCCTAATATAAAGTTCAATGCTTTTTCAGGCATTCCAAATTCTTTTAATCTTTCAAGTGTATATCCCTGATCAGACCACGGACTGTCTGTTGCAAATAAAATTTTATCTGCACCATGTTTTTCAACAATTCTTAAAAATTGTTCTTTTTCTAAGTGGGGAATACCTTTTTCAAAAGAAAAAGCCGTGTCAAAATAGACATTTTTTCCCACTAATTTTTCTTCTACCTCATCCCATAAATTCCATCCACCCATATGAGCAAGGACTAATTTTTTAGGATTAACTTTGCTTAGTACATTAAGCACCATATCAGGTGTGCAGTGAATCTTTTTCGGAAGACCTATATCTTCTCCTGCGTGTGTTACAATTACAAGCCCAAGTTCATCTGCATATTTAAAAATTCTAAGATATCTTGGGTCATCAAATTCAACTTTCTGATAGTCAGGATGAACCTTAATTCCTTTTAATCCTTTTTTCTTAATGTCATCTAAAATATCCTTATAATCTTCATTGTCAGGATGTATTGCTCCTAATGAAAAAACTCCTGTTTCCTTTGTTTTTTCATTTGTGTTTGCTGCAAATTCGTTTATACTCACAGACTGCTCTGGTTTCGTGGCAACCGGAACAACCACTGAAATATCTACTCCATTTTTCTTTGTAGATTCACTAAGTGCATCTCTTGTTCCTGCCACCTTTATTTTTACATCCCAGCCATGATTATCAACAATACTCTTCTCCATCCCGGCTAATGCCCTGGCGGCAATTTTATCTGGAAAAGTGTGTGTATGTGTATCAATTATCACAACTACACCTTCTTTACTGTTTATTTTTATTATGCTAATTCGTATCCTTTTTCAAATGCAGCAATATTAATATCTACTGTCTTTGGTGGAACTGTTGCTTTTATAACTTCAATCCATTTATCTTTTTCAAAATCCATATGTTTTGCAGCAACGCCTAAAATAATTACATTAAATACTCTTGAATTTCCAAGTTTTAATGCTTCATCCATTGCATTTACTGCGATTACTTTATGTTTTTTGCTAAGATTTTCAATAATGTTTTCAGGATATTCTGCTAATCCTGTAACTACTGTCATAGGGTCAATTCTCTGGTCATTTACGATAATTACACCGTCTTTTTTAAGAAAATGTGCATATCTTAATGCTTCAAGACGTTCAAATGCGATTAATACATCTGCCTGACCTTCTTCAACAATTGGTTCAGCTACCTTTTCTCCATATCTTACAAATGTAACAACGCTTCCTCCACGCTGTGCCATCCCATGAACTTCTGAAAGTTTTACATCATATCCGCTTTCAATTGTGATTCCACCTAAAACTCTACTTGTGAGAAGTGTACCCTGTCCGCCTACACCAACAATCATAATATTCTTTGTATCTGCCATTATTTGTCACCTCTCTCTTTTAATCCAATTGCATCAAATTTACAATTCTGCATACATAATCCACAACCGTTACACATTGTTGCATCAATTGAAACTGTTCCGTCTTCATTCTTTGTAATTGCAGGACATCCCGGTACGAGACACATTCCGCACTTCTTACATTTTTCAGGAATTGTATAACATTTGCCCTTTGGCACAAATGACTTAAGCAATGCACATGGTGACTGAGAAATAATAACAGAAACTTCATCTCTTGCAACTTCTGTCTTAATTACTTCTTCCAATTTCTTAATATCAAATGCATCTACAACTTCTACATGCTTTACACCGATTGCATGACACAAATCTACTAAATCAATAGCGTATGTTGGTTCACCATTTAACATTTTTCCTGTTGCTGAGTGATCCTGATGACCTGTCATACCTGTTGTTGAATTATCTAAAATCATAACTGTTCCTGTTGCCTGATTGTAAACCATGTTCATAAGTGAATTAACACCTGTATGTAAAAATGTTGAATCACCAATTACTGCAACCCAGTTCTTTATGAAATCTTTTCCTTTAGCTTTTTCAATACCGTGAAGTGTTGAAATACTTGCACCCATACAAACTGTTGTATCTACTACATTTAAAGGATTTACAGCTCCTAATGTGTAGCATCCGATATCACCTGCTGCATGAATTTTTAATTTCTTTAATACTGAGAATGTACTTCTATGAGGACATCCCGGACAAAGAATTGGTGGTCTTGCCGGTGCCTGTGCAGGTGTATCTAAATCTAAATCTTCTTTTAAGATTGCTTTTCTAAGCATATTTGCACTGTATTCACCCTGTACTGTAAAAATTTCTTTTCCAATACATTTGATTCCATAAGCCTTAACCTGTTCTTCTATTACAGGCTCTAATTCTTCTATAACATATAATGTGTCTACCTTTGATGCAAATTCTTCGATAAGTTTCATAGGAAGTGGATTTACCAATCCTAACTTAAGAACTGATGCATTAGGTAATACTTCTTTTACATACTGATATACGATACCACTTGTAATAACACCAATCTTTGTATCGTTGTATTCAACTTTATTAATGTCTAATGTACATGCATCCTCTGCCATTCTCTTTAAACGTTCTTCTACAAAAATATGACGCTTAATTGCATTTCCCGGCATCATAACATTCTTTGCTACATTTCTTTCATATGGCTTATCTTCTATTTCCTGTCTTTCTTCAAGATTAACAATTCCCTGTGAATGTGAAAGTCTTGTTGTTGAACGAAGAATTACAGGAGTGTCATATTTTTCTGAAAGTTCATACGCTCTCTTTGTAAATACTCTTGCTTCTTCACTGTCTGATGGTTCTACAACAGGAACCATTGCTGCTCTTGCAACCATTCTCGAATCCTGTTCGTTCTGTGAACTGTACATTCCGGGGTCATCTGCTGCAACTAAAACCATACCACCATTAACACCGATATAAGATACTGTGTATAATGGGTCAGATGCAACGTTTACACCAACGTGTTTCATCATACACATTGAACGTACGCCTGCCATAGATGCACCAATTGCAACTTCTGTTGCTACTTTTTCATTTGGTGCCCACTCAGCTTTAATTCCCGGGTATTTAACAACATTTTCACTAATTTCTGTACTAGGTGTGCCAGGATAAGCTGAAGTAACTTTAACTCCTGCTTCATATGCTCCTCTGGCAATCGCCTCGTTACCTAACATAATTTTTTTACTCAAAATATGTAACCTGCCTTTCGTCATTATGTATAAAACTGATAGTGCAATACAAATGCACTTCATATTATTTTGTATTTAGCATAATTTACTGCTTTTTTGCTTTAAACTCATAAAGTAAATTATACCTAATTAGGATATATTCGTCAATGAATGTAGAGATGTATTTTGAGGGATATTTGTGGGCGAGATTTTTTGGGGATGGTTATTTGGTGATTGGGATTTGCGGTTGCAATGTGTGGGCAAGTTTTTTGTTGGTAATGCTGCGGGAAAATTTGGAGTTGGAGATTTGTAGATGTGTTTTGTAGCCCGGCTTTAACATTTTTTTATACACTGTTACGGATAAAATTTTCATATTTCTTATTTATCCGTAAAATTCAGCGTCCAAAATATAGCACATATATTCTATGTGATATATTTTACAGATTATATAATTTTTTCCATTTATATCCGTAACTTTTAATTGTCTCTCAAAACAATATTAAATTTAAACAGAAAAATTACGGATGCTAGAGAAAAAATTTTCCATCATCCGTAATCGAAAAAAATCAGTAAGAAATTTGCATTAGTTTTTACGGAATATAATCAAAAATAAACAAAAATCCGTAATTTGGTTTACATAATTAATTTTACTTTAATTTTGAAGCTATATGTCAATTATTTATTACGGATAAATTAGTTTTTTTTACATTATCCATAATTTTATTTCTAATAATTTTTAACAAATATGCAATTAAAATCTCCTCTTTCATCCCGAAAAACCTGCATTTATAAATATTATCTTGCTCTATACTAGAAAATGCCATAGATATTTTTTCCTATGGCATTTTTAAACTAATATTTAATTATACTTTCTATTACTTTGTAATACTAATTTATAATTTCCTGGTTTAACTGATCCAATAAAAGTACTTGAATCTACAAAACTCTCCCCTGCACTTATTGCCGGCGTAATAATACTTCCACTATCAACTACATTTTTATTCTCATCGTATAGTTTCCATCCAATACTTATTGAATCATTAAATCCAGATATTTTTGTTCCTGAAATATATAGTTCAACTAAAAAGCAATTATCAGATTCTCTATATGTTTTTTCAATACGAGCATTTGTTATTGTTCCATCCCAATTAATCTTCGTATAAGTTGTAGTTCCAATACTGTACTGACTATATATATAACACTTTTGCGGTACACTAGGCAATTCGATGTTTAGCTGCGGCTCTACACTTACTGTTGTTTCCTGTTCAGTTTCCTGTTCAGTTTCAGTTTCTTGTTTCTTCGATACTGTATTATATGTATTAGTTATTGACGACTTTTTCTTTTTAATCTTTACATCACACCATAATAAAAAATTTTTACTTTGAGCATATACAGTTGCTTTGCCAACTTTTTTTGCTTTTATTTTTCCTTTTTTACTTATACTAACAATTTTACCACTATCAGAATACCATTTTACTTTTCCTTTATAGTTTTTAACTTTGAGTTGATATGTGTTTCCAACTCTTATTGTTACTTTCTTCTTATTTATTTTCGGCTTTGCTGTTGCATTTACATCCGATACGTTTACTACTGTAAGTATCATAACTAATGCCATTACCATACATAACATTTTCTTTAATCTCTTCATTTTTCTTTATCTCCTTTAATTCGCTAATAGAATCTGTTATCTGATTTTTACTATCATTTCAATCTACAGATGTATACATACTTCCTTTCCTCGAAGATATTGTGAGAAGTATATTGTCAACTTCATCCTGCATTTCCATATATTCATTAGCTTCCGATTCCGAATATTGTGCATCTATAGGAAACAATGCATAAATATAAAAATCATTAATTTGAGGTACACTCAAATCACCTAGATATATTGAATTCGTAGACACTTTTGAATCATGTAGAACAAGGTCAATGGAAAATAATTCACCTCCATAATAATTTTCTCCACTTTGTTTATGATATACCGTAAGAGAATAACCATGTCCTTCTGTTTCATAAATTTCATACCCATACTTACCTTTCCACCAAGACGGAAGCGTTATTGTATAGTATTCTGTTTTCAATGAAATTCCATCCGTAAGAATATTTTTATTTTCATTCATATAATTATTTTCATTTTCATCCATAATCTCATTTTCACTATTTGTCATTGAACTCTCGTCTGTTTCAGTAAAATCAGCAGATGTATATGCGTTCCCGTTCCCTGGAGATATTGTGAGAAGAATATTGTTAACTTCATCCTGCATTTCTATATATTCATTAGCTCCCGATTCCGAATATTGTACGTCTGTAGGAAAATGTGCATAAATATAAAAGTCATTAATATTTGGTACACTCAAGTCACCCAAGTACACTAAATTCATAGGTTCTTCAGAATTGTGTGTGATTAAGCAAATAGTGAAAAATTCACCACTATAATATTCCTCTTTGCTCTGTTTATGATATACTGTAAGAGAATAACCATAATTTTCTGTTTCATAAATTTCATATCCATACTTACCTTTCCACCAAGATGGAAGCGTTATTGTATAATACTCGGTTGTCAATAAAATTCCATCAGTCGACATATTTTCATTATTTGTTGATACAACATCTTCTGTTGTCGTAGTTTCTTCCACCGTTGTAGTTTCTACTAATATATCATCTGTTATAGTAGTCGGTTCAATAGTTGACGTTTCTACTACTGTACTGTCAACCAATTTAATTTTTAATTTCTTATCGTTGAAATATAAATATACTAACACCGCTAAAGCAATTATTGTAATAATAAGGAGTATCATGAGAACAACCTCAAAAATTTTTTTCTCCTTTTTAACAATATCTCTGCTTTTCTTAAAATCAATCTTTTCTTCTTTTTCAAGAGTGCTATCATTTACATATGCAATTTCATTTTTTTTTGCTTTATTCTCTACATTATCTTGTGCCGGTATAGTTTCATTTTTTTTGGCTTTATTCTCTACATTATCTTGTGCCGGTATAGTTTCATTTTTTTTGGCTTTATTCTCTACATTATCTTGTGCTTGAAAAGTTTTATTTTTTTCTATTTTATCATCTACGATTTCGTGTTCCTTTAAAAGCATATTTTCATCTAATACTTTATTTTCTTCTTTTATGATATTTTGATTTCTTTTATTCGATGCGAATTTTTCTTCTAAGCTATTTTTCTTGCTTTTATCTGACACAATATTTTTTGTTTCTTCTGATATATCCACTTTATAATTTGGATTACTCATCAAATTACTTGCATTATTATTCCAACTTTTCTTCAAACTATCTTTGTACACCCAATTTGGTCTATCATTACTATTTTGTTTTTCCCATCCCGGTGGCAATTTCTTATTCGACATTCTCTTCCTCCTTCGTTGGAACAATTGCACCAATGATGAAATATAATGGGAAGAGTAGAACACTTATAACTCGTATAAGCCATCTTGGTATTCCACTGTATTCTGATATACCAGCACACAATCCTAATACAATTTTCTTATTATGAGTTTTATATAATTTCTTACGTTTAATACCTTTTTCTATCTTTTCCTTAACCGGAACAAAAGCAGAAATAATAAAATATAAAACAGGAGCTATAACTGTAATAATAGATGCTACTGCAAAAATTCGAACCCACATAACAGGAATTCCTGTGTATTCAGAAAAACCTTTGCACAAGCCTGTAATATCTCCTCCTGTTTGAATGCGGTAAAATTTTTCATAATTATTTATGTTTCCATTGTCTATATCTTCCTTATAAGGAACACAAGCGCCAATTAGAAAATATAGAATTGCTCCAATTACAGTCACCCCGTAAAATACTGTCATAATACGAACCCATAATAATGAAATTCCTGTATACTCAGAAATTCCTTTACACATTCCCATAATGACTTTTCCGTCTTTTATTTTGCAGAATCGTGGTTCCTTTGTTTCCTCTTGAATTGCTTCCGGCGGTGCCATAGAATAACTGTTTCCACAATTCGGACAAAATGCATATGTAACACTATCAATTTTTTTTACCGCTTCAATAAGTTTATATCCATATATCATAATCTGCACTACTGACAGATATAATAACGATAGTAGAAATTTCAATCCAAAAGCCGGATATTGTATTGAAATTTTTTTCGCTGTTATTTTAGTAAGTAACACTGCATGGTCTGTTTCACAATATGGACAATGAATTTCTTTATCTAAAACTTCATTTTCTTGACTCTTTCGTAACGACATATTTTTTCCTCCTTCATATTTGATTTATACACACATTCTTTTACATTTAATAATTTTCTTACCTTTTACTTATCGTTCTCTTTGCTATACATTCTGCACATATAAATTCATATTTGTGTCTATTTTTATAGTTATACATAATATGTGTTGCTTAATGTAGTTTGAAATACAGCTTTAGCAAATAAATTAATTTGTTATGTATATTATATCATTAATTTTTTGGATGTTTTTCACATACTGACCCCTTCTAAGTGTCACATGGTAATATAATCTCTGACAACCCTTTTCCTTTTATTAATCTTTATATTTCAAAGATTTCCACATATTTTTTCCATAACAAAAGTCCCGGCAATAAGCCAACCTCTTAATTGTCAGTTCTTTGTCTGATTTTTTAATTGGTTAATTACCGGGACTCTATTTTTTTGTATTTCAAATCATTTCTATTTTACGCTTCAAAATATTTACCTATAATTTCTTTATTTCCATTAGGTAATTTTAATATAACATTCATGTTGTATTTTATTCCATTTTCATCCTTGTATCCCACCGGGTTTATTTTTGCTGTAACATTACCTGTTGATACTACTATAAAAACTACAAATATACATTGCCATCATTCCACAACACTCTTAAAATCAAAGTTATCTTCTTTTTTCTCAGTAGGCTTTTGAGTCGGCTTAGGGGTTGAATTGTAATGTTTTTGAGTTGTTGCCTGTTGTTGTTTCTTTGTTGTTATCTCCTGTTGCCGTTTAGTTGTTTCCGGCTGTTTTCTCTTTACTTTTTTAGTCGTTTCAATATTTTCAGATTCACCTATTTGATTATTATCTGAATTATTTTGATTCAAATTATTGTCTTTTTCGATTATGCTACCAGACTGATTTACATTCGTATTGCTATCATTTTCAACTGCATTTATGCCATCTCCGGTCCCATCCGCATTGACATCATTTCCATCTTCATTTACGTCCTCTTTGCCTTCACTTATATTTGTATTATTTTCATTTACGAACTCAGATGTTTGAATTTGTGATGGTAGTTTTTCTTTGCTATGCCTATCATTCATCACATTTTTAGCAAATATTATAACTACAATTATTCCTACCATAACTAAGCCGACAATTACATATTTTTTATTTTTATTAACTTTAGATTCATCTCTTTTTTCAAATACAGTTATCCCTTGTTCTATAAAGCTTACATCACTCTGACTTTCCCCATTTAAATCCTGTACAAGCTTTCGTTCTTTGTCATTTTCAATCCATTCATCTGTAATTGCCTTAGGTTCAAATCCTATCTTTACTTTCAGCTCGTCCTTTGTCAGATTTGTTTTGACGTCTGACAAATCTTTAGACATATCCTTTGCTTTAATATATCTTTCAGAAGGTGTTGAAATTGCTTTTTTTATTATATTTGCAACAGATAATGGTGCGCAAACAGGTGCCTCTAATTTTTCATAATTCATTCTCTTATAAAATGCCTTATCCGAGTCTTCCTGTGTGTACTCATTGGGAAAATTAGGATAATACGGAAATCTTAATTTGTTAAACAAATAATAAAGCAGAATTCCAAGAGAATAATTATCTACTGAACTATCATATTTGCTTTTTCCTATGTAAACCTCAGGTGCTATATAATTTGGTGTTCCTTTGATTGTCTTTGCCATAGTTGCATTATTTATATTTTTAGATACACCGAAATCACCTATTTTAAATACTCCATCCTTAGATACAAATATGTTGCTTAATTTAATATCTCTGTGAATTATTCCGTTTTTATGGCAAATGTCCAAAGCATCAGCTACTCCGATTCCTATGTCTAGTGCATTTTCTACTGTTATGTTGTTATTTTGCATCCATTTGTCAATTGGAGTCAAAAATTCCATAAGAATGTATATGTTGTATTTATATTCGCCAACCTTTTCTACATCGCTTTCATAGTACGAAACAATATGGTGGTTGTCTTTTTCAGAAATCATGGAAAACACACGAATTTCATTTACAACCCTGTCTAATTCTTTATGAAAATATGTATCGGCTTTTTCCCTATCGCCACCCATTGAATTTAATATTTCTATATATTCATTGTCTCTTGGCAAAGTGATGACTTTCAAAGCTCTTGTTACATTACCTATAATGTTGTTTCTTTCAACTTTGTAGACATCACCAAATCCGCCTGCACCTATTCTCTCTATAACCTTATATCCAAGTATTGTTCTGCCTATAATAGAGTCCATCTTTATCTCCTGAATAATATGTATTGCCCCCGCCCTTCGGTCAGCGGCTATTCGTCGGAAACATTTATAGAAAATGAACTTCGTTCATTTTGTTTCCTCCTGTAGTTACTTTATCAGCCTTTTAATTTTATAACATTCGACCATTTACTTGATACTTTTTTGCCATTTTTTTTATAATAAAATGTCCTTGCCTTAAATTGGTATTTTACTCCCTTTACTAAAGATTTCCTTGAGCTTGTTATTCCTACTGCTCCTTTTTTATTTTTCCTCTTCTTTAAATTTGTTGTTATGTTTATTTTTCGAAAATTTTTATATTTTCCGCGACCGTTTTTCATATAAATTTCTATACAAGTACTTTTATCAGATATAATTCCCCAATATATCTGCCAGTTTCTTGACTTCTTTTTTATTCGTATTTTAGGTTTATTTAATTTTGTTTTGTTTGTCTTAACATTGTCAACCTGTCTTAACATCCCTTCCACATCATCAGACTGTAATTCTTCACCATTTACAAAATTTGCAAAAATGTGATAATAATATGTCTTTCCTTTTTTGACATCATTATCTGTAAAAAGCGGCCAATTCTTTTTTCCTATCAATTCATATATTCCATCTTTTTGTTTTGATCTAAATACATAATAAGATTCCACTTTTCCCAAATCTTTCCACTCGATATTAAGTCCTTTGTTGTCCTGTGTATTTTCTATTTTATTTATTAATTGTTTTGTTGTAACTAAAGGATAATACAATTCCACTTCCACTGCAGTTCTAAGTTTTTCTCCATCTTTTCCAACAGTTGCAACTTCCACTTTATAATTAATACATCTAGAAAAGATATCAATTCGTAAATATCCAATCATTCTATTATTTACATTATACAGTTTAACACTATCTTCTAACTCTCCATTTATATATATTTTGCAATCATTAGTCCTATAATTGATAATGTTTGTTTCAAATGCGATTATTGCATATGCTTCTCTCTTTCTATCTGAATAATTTAGTACTATATTTTTTATCAAAACATTTTCATTATATTTATTTTTACAGCAAGAAAATTTATCACTTGTCCTAGTTGTATTCTTATATCCATAATACTTAACATTATATCTATATCCTAAATCAGGATTCAACTCATCATCTTGCTCATCATATATATTTTTACTAAAATATTCTAAAAATTGATTATCAGAATCAAAATACACTATATCATTTAACGCCGCACTACATTTGGTGCTAATTAATAATGAACCTATAATAACTAACAT
>ERZ827117.989-NODE-989-length-25228-cov-2.621658_pt1 | contig 25228 bp, 15 predicted proteins | sample MGYA00519920_ERZ827117 | MGnify/ENA primary metagenome ERZ827117 (study PRJEB31778, sample SAMEA3449260) | human gut metagenome | biome: human gut; feature: human-associated habitat; material: faeces | place: United Kingdom | collected 2010/2012 ...
CAATGAATTTCCACGGTATGGATATATCAGGAATTAAAGGCTATCTTGGTTCATTAAGTTACTATGGTTCAGGATACGGCAAAGACCAATATGGAAATCCGACAGGCTCACTTTCAGGGGCAAGTGTTGAGAGTGTACAGAAAAACAGTGATGGAACAGTTGTTTCCGATGCATACGGCACAAATTATCCAAGTGTAGTAAGCTTCAGCCTTATACCTGAGGCACTTAAAGACGGAATAGTACCATTGCAGGTAACAGTTCCTGTAATGGAGGCAATTACAGCAGGTACAGGGATGCAGAATGTATATTTGAAACTGGATATTTCAAGTATGACACCTGTTTCAGGCGGAAATAGCAGTTCAGGCGGAAGCAGCAGCTCAGGTAGCAGTTCAAGCGGAAGTTCATCGGGTACAACATATCCTTCAGCTGCACCAAGTGCAAAACCTTCAGCAACGCCGAGTGCATCACCAACTACAGCACCAAGCCAGACAACAAGTGCAGAACCTACAACACCTGCAGTAAATCCAAGCGCAGAACCTACAAAGGAACCACAGACAACACCAAGCGTGGAACCTACAAAGACACCAGATGCAACAGTTGAACCAACTACAGCACCTACAAAGAAACCGGCAGCAAATAAAGCTAAAGTCGGAACAAAAGTTACAAAGTCAGGAAAGACTTATAAGGTAGTTGCCAAAGGAAAAGTTGCATTTGTAAAGAGCAAGAAAAATACAAAGAGTGTGACAATTCCTGCAACTGTAAAAGTAAACGGAGTTACATGCAAGGTAACTACAATTTCTCAGGGATTATTTAAAAACAACAAGAAACTTACAAGTGTAACTATTGGTAAGAACATTACAAAAGTAGGTAAAAATGCATTTAAGGGCTGCAAGAAGTTAAAGACGATTAAATTTGCAAAGGGAATTTCAAAGAAGATGAAGAAATCACTTAAAAAGCAGATTATCAAGGCAGGCGCTAAGAATGTGAAGTTTAAATAATTAAATTACATCATATAAAAATCGAGGCAGGGCTGTGAAAACAGCTCTGCTAAGATTGCTTTAACAGTTTTATATTTTTATTAAAAATTAAACTAAGAATTATATAGGAGATGAAAATTAAAATGCAAAAAAAATATGTTTCTGCATTGCTTGCAGCGTCAATGATATTTAGTACTATGCCGTTAAGTGTATCTGCCGCAGGATTGACAGGAACGGGAAACGGTTCTTCACATGTCAGCCAGTATGGCGGTTATGATGTTGAAGCTGCTGTGACTGTTCAGGATGGAGTAATAACATCTTTAGATTTGTATGGAAAAAATTTTACAAGTGATTTTGTTGAAGAGAACGCATCATATCTGTCTATGGCTATAGACGGTATGAAGAGCTCGTTTATCGGGAAAAAAGCAGATGCGGCAAGTGTAGACGGGGTTTCAGGAGCAACTTATTCATCGGAGGCAGTAAATACAGCCGTATCAAGTGCCATAAACAGCATACCACAGGCGACATCGCAGCCGGATAATGACAGTACACAAAACGGTGGAAATTCACAAAATGACAATCAGCAGAATACCACAACGTCAGGAAGTGTTTTGGAGAATCTTCAGGATGGTACATATTCAGTAACAGGAAATATGTACAAAGTCGATTTGGTAAGCAGTTCTATGTCTGATGCTGCGATAAATCACACAGTTAAATTAACTGTAAAAGACGGAAAACTGAGAATAAGCCTTAACTTTCACGGAATTACGATAACAAGCATAAAAGGTTATCTCGGTTCAATGAAATATTACAAAACAGGATACGGCAAGGATTCTTTTTCAAACCCTACAGGAACATTGAAGGATGTAACGGTTGAGAGTTTACAGAAATACAGTGATGGAACAGTTATTTCAGATTCGTATGGAACAGATTATCCTGATATTGTAAGTTTTGATTTAATATCTGAGGCACTTAAGGACGGAATAGTCCCTCTGCAGGTTACAGTTCCCGTTATGGAGGCAATAACGACAGGTGCAGGAACACAAAATGTTTATCTTAAACTTGATTTGAACAGTTTAAAAAATACTACGGATGATGACAAAGCATTTGATGAAACAGAAGAATTACCGGAAAATCCAAATGCGTCAGCGGCACCGACAGAAGTTCCTTCGTCAGAGCCAAGTGCAGTGCCGACAGAGACACCTTCATCAGAGCCAAGTATAGAACCGACAGAGAGCCCTTCGGCTGTTCCGAGTGAAATGCCGGCGGAAACAAAGGAACCTGAACAGAGTGAAGATGCATTTAAGGTCGGTACTCTTGCCAAAAAAGACGGAAATACTTATAAAATCACATCAGACGGTAAGGTTTCGCTTAACAGTGCAAAAAAAAATATAAAAAGTATAACTATACCGGCTGCGATTAAGATAAGTGAAAAGACTTTTAAGGTAGTTTCAATAGGTAAAAATGCATTTAAAAACAATAAAAAACTGGTTAGTGTAACAATAGGCAAAAATATTACCAAGGTAGAAAGTAACGCATTTAAAGGATGCACAAAATTGACAAAAGTTAAGTTTGCAAGCGGAATTTCAGCCAAAATGAAAACATCTCTTAAAAAGCAGATTGTTAAGGCGGGCGCAAAGAAAGCTAAATTTAAATAATTTGAATTAAAAACAGGAGGTTTGACATGAAATTTTTTAGAAAACACAAGGTGATGGCGTTGATTTTGACGGCTGTTATTGTATTTTGTTTTGTGTCGGACACTCCTTATTTTTGTGATACAAAGAATGTAAGTGCAGATACAAAAAAGACAAGCAAAGATGATTTGGAAGATGGGGTATATACAATTCAGGGAAAATTAAGGCATGCAACGCTTAATCAGCCGTCCATGGGTGATACGGCACTTACACAGCCTATGAAGATAATAAAAAATGGAAATGAATTAAGTTTGAGATTAGAGTTTAAATCACTTACTTCAGGTGTTTTTAAGGGATACCTGTATGGCTTTAATTATTTTCCGTCATGGACAGACAGCGAAAATATACCAAAAGGGACAAAAGCCGAGGGTGTAAAAGTGACTGAGTATTATGAGGGAGTTTATGATGAGTACAATGACAGCAAAAATGGGACAGATTTAAACGTAAAAGGAAAATTATATCCGCATTATGCGATCATGCCCATAAAACAGAATGAAAAAGTAACGTGGGTTCAGGTTTATGTGCCTGTAATGGAGGCGATAAGCAAGGGGAGTGGAACGCAGTATGCGAGATTGATATTAGATTGGAGCACGCTTACAAAGACAAACGAAAAACCGGATGACATGGTAGGAACGGCGACGGCAAGGCCTTCGGAAACACCAAAGACGGAAAATACAAGCAGCCCGTCAGTGACCAAGCCTGCGGCAACAAAAAAGCCGACAGCGACAAAAAAGCCTGTGGCAGCTAAGAAAACGTCATCAACGAAAAAAACAAGTTCATCAACAAAAAAACTTGATATAAAAAAATTGTCAGACGGAAAATATATGCTTACAGGACAGATGGTAAAAACAGACAAAAAAAGTAATTCAATGTCAAATAAAGCAATAAATCATAATGTCAGACTAAATGTAAAAAAAGGAAAATATATACTGACACTTGAATTTTCGGGTCTTACGGTAGGAAAGGCAAAGGGATATTTGAGCAGGCTTAAATATTTCAAATCAGGTTATAAGATTGAGAAAAACGGTGTGCCAAAGGGAAAGATATCTGCCGTAAAAGTTATTTCATATCATATGAAAAATGGAAAAAAATTAACAGATACATATGGAACAGACTATCCTAAAAAAGTTTCTTTTCCGATGATAAAAGAAACAAAAAAAGACGGCTATGTGCCATTGCAGGTTTTTGTGCCTATTATGGATGCGATAAGCAAGGGTTCAGGAACGCAGCCTGTCTATTTAAAACTTAATCTGAAGTCCATAACATCGGTTAAAAAAAGTACATCGGTTAAGAAGAGTGTATCAGCTAAGAAAAAGACAAATAAAAAATCGTCTGAAAAAAGCAGTGATACAACAAATAACAGCAGTGCTGCAACAAATGGCAGTAGTGATTTGGCAGGAAATAACAGTCTTTCAAATGATACAAGTACATCCTCGGTCAATAGTAAAACAGTAAAAAACAGTGATGGGACAGGAAAGGTTTATTCGTGCAAAATAGTTCCGTGTTACAGACATCCGGTCACACAAAAAGTTGAGGATGCCGGCGGAGAGTCATCTTATGCTACGGGACAGGGAATGGTGGAGAGTGTTCTTGGAAATGTGGGAATGTTTGAACAGGCTGATAATGGAAACTGCTATCTGACAATACGGGTAGGTCTTATGGATTACACATCAAAACACAAGTTTTATGTACAAAAAAGAGGAGACTCGGTATGGCAGGAGACAGATGCGGCAGTAACGAAAGAGGGCTCAGACAGTAACGGTAAAACGGCGGATTATTGTATAAAAGTTCCTGATAAAAACAGTATACTGAAAGTGTCAATGTATGTGCAGCCTATGGGAAGAGATGTAGTGTTTTATGCATATCCGAAAGATTTTAAATCAGGAAAAACATCCGGCATGAATGTAACTAAAATTACAACACCTAATAAATCAGTGACAGAGCAGATTACTGACAATGCTTCTAACAGTGACGCTTCTGATAATTCAGAAGAAAATTTGACTGATACAGATACAAAAACAGAGGAAACATATAATTCTGATTTATCAGATACACAGGGATTAAGTTTATCAACACAAAGTTCAGATGATACGGCGGCAGAAAGCAGCTTGTCATCGGACAGCAGTGAGACAGACGGCAGCAATAAAACTGTAAGTACCACTGATAAAAGCACACAGTCAGGAAATATGACTATGGCAGAATGGGTGGTTGTACTCACTATATCAATTACATTATCAGGTCTTATTCTTATGGCAGCAGGTGCAGGTGTTGTTTATTATTTCAGGCGCAACTGGCGAAGATGGGGAGAGGAGATGGAAGATGATGAAGAATAAAATTCTGGCGTTTATGCTTTGTATTACAATCTCTTTTTCGATTTGTGGTTGTGTGAACCAGCATCCTGATAAAGAAAAAATGCAGACAAAAGATACAGTGGAAAATGATAATGCATCGACGAAAGCGGCGGTTGAAGCAGCGAGAGAAAAAGTTGAAAAACTCGGAAGAAATCCACGCATTATTGCCACATCACCTGCAACGGCAGATATATGTGACAAACTTAATATTGAACTTGCGGGAGTCTGTTCGTCAACCGTATCAACAATTCCATCGAGATATAAAAATGTAAAGAAAATAGGAACGGCGATGAGCCCCGATATGGAAATAGTTTCTTCGGTGCAGCCGGATTGGATTCTTTCGCCCTCATCATTGCAGAGTGATTTGCAGCCAAAGTATGAAGCAGTTGACACTGACTGGGCATTTTTGAATTTAAAAAGTGTTCAGGGAATGTATCAGTCCATAAAGGAATTAGGAATAATCTTTGGCAGGGAGACTGAGGCAGATAAGTTAGTAAATGATTTTGTTTCTTTTTATAAAAAATATAAAAGTGAAAATGAAAATAAGAGTAAACCTAAAGTGCTTATTCTTATGGGGCTTCCGGGCAGTTACATAATTGCAACGCCAAACTCGTATGTCGGAAATCTGGTGGAACTTGCAGGGGGCGAGAATGTCTATAGTGACACAAAACAGGAATTTCTTACAGTAAATACTGAGGACATGAAAAAGAAAGAACCTGACATTATACTTCGTGCGGCTCATGCAATGCCGGAACAGGTTATAAAAATGTTTAATGATGATTTTAAGAAAAATGACATTTGGAAACATTTCAGTGCCGTAAAAGAGGGAAAGGTTTTTGACCTTTCATATGATAAGTTTGGAATGAGTGCAACCTTTAAGTACAAAGAGGCACTTGCTGAATTAAAACGGGATTTTGGAGGGTGAGATTTGTGAGTGAAATAGATAATGTTTCAAAAGACCATGCAAATTTAAAAAATAAGCGTATTAAGACAATATTATCGTTTGTAATAATTATTTTAATGCTTATTATATTATTTTTTATATCAGTAAATATAGGAAGTTTAAAAGTATCATTCAAAACGTTGATGCGTGGACTTTTCATAAAATATAATCCTGATGTTGCAACGATTTATGACCTTCGTTTTCCGCGAATAATAATATCAATGCTTGCAGGTGCGGCAATTGCGGTTTCAGGTGTTTTGTTTCAGGCTGTACTCAAAAATCCACTTGCCGACCCCGGAATAATAGGTATTTCAAGCGGTGCAGGGTTTGCGGCAGTCTGCATAACGGCATTTGCGCCAACACTCTATTTTTTTACGCCTGTAGCGGCATGTTTTGGAGGAATAGCGGCATTTATTATAGTGTATGTTCTGTCTTGGAAAGGTGGACTTAGTCCGCTTCGCATTATTTTGACAGGTGTTGCGGTAGAAGCATTTTTTTCGGGAACTTCAAGCGTAATCAATTCTATGTCGGGTGGAGACAGAATAGGAGTAGCGTCGATAGTTGAGGGGAACATTACCCAGAAAACATGGGATGATGTATATACATTACTTCCTTATGTTATTGTGGGACTTGCGTTGTCAATAGTATTTGTCGGACGTTGTAATCTGTTGTCACTTGAAGACAAGACGGCGAGAAGTCTCGGTGTAAACGTAAACCGTTCACGCATGTTAATCTCGATTATAGCGGTAATTCTTGCAAGTATTTCTACGGCAGTTGTGGGAGCTATCAGCTTTCTTGGTCTTATTGTACCGCATATAGGAAGAATACTTGTCGGAAGTGACCACAAAAAACTGGTGCCGTTTTCAATATTTGCAGGGGCATTTACATTTCTTTTTGCAGACACGATAGGAAGAACGATATGCCGCCCTTATGAGGTGAATGCGGCGGTTGTGATGAGTGTAATTGGAGGGCCGTTCTTTATCTTACTGCTACGAGGGAAAAAGTAGTTTGATTTAGTCTGTGGTGGTTGTGCAGATATAACAATACAACATAGTTTTGTCGATAATAAAAGACTGAAAAATATTTATCGCAGTAGAAAGATAAAGTTTAAGGTCAGGAGGTGATTGAATGAGTGACGATAAGAAATGTGACTATATGATGAAAGTTAAGGAGCTTTCGTTTTCATATGGAAAGAACAGGATTTTAAATAATATTTCACTTAAAATTCCTGAGGGCAAGATTACAACTATTCTAGGTGCGAACGGATGTGGCAAGTCTACTCTTTTTTCATTAATGACTAAAAATCTCATGCCTGACTGTGGCAGGATTTTTTTGCAGAGAAAAAATATCGGCGGTATGCCGCTTGGAGAGTTTGCTAAACGTGTTTCAATCGTTCATCAGTACAATACGGCTGCCGATGACATGACTGTTGAAAGGCTTGTTTCTATGGGCAGGACACCACATCGTAAAATATTTGGCAGCACATCCGACGAGGATGAAAATCTTGTAAACAGAGCACTTGAAGTTACTAATCTTTTGGAGTTCAGAGAAAGAGAAATCGGAAAATTATCCGGAGGTCAGAGACAGCGTGTGTGGATAGCAATGGCTTTGGCACAAAATACAAAGCTGTTATTTCTTGATGAACCGACAACTTATCTCGATATAAGATACCAGCTTGAAATACTTGAACTTGTTAAAAAGCTTAACAGGGAATTTGGAATTACGATAGTGATGGTACTGCATGAGATAAATCAGGCGATACGTTTTTCAGATGTAATAATAGGACTGAAAGACGGAGATGTTTTGGCACAGGGAAATCCTGAGGAAATTATGACGTCTGAACTGCTTGAACAGCTTTATGGAGTAAAACTTGGTGTGACTGAGATTGACGGGCACAAATATGTGCTTACAGCAGGGTGAAAGGGGTGGACAGATGATAAAAACAAGACTTGTGAGGTTATTATCCCATGCAAAAAAATATATAGTCTACAATGTGTTGTGGCAGTGGATTGCACTTGTTGCACAGATTATTTCGGTTTTTACGATTGCGGGACTTCTGGGTAAATTTTATGAAAAAAAAGCAGCATCCAAAGATATTGCAGGCAGTCTATGTGTGTTTGCCGTTGTACTTATAGTTCGTTTTATGTGTGATAAAATGGCGGCAAGAGCGTCATATAAAGCAAGCGTAAATGTTAAATGTATTCTGCGTGATAAAATCTATGAAAAACTTTTAAGGCTTGGAGCTTCCTACAATGAAAAGATAGCCACATCTGAGGTTGTTCAGCTTGCAACAGAGGGCGTTGAACAGCTTGAAATTTATTTTGGAAAATACCTTCCACAGCTTTTTTACAGTATGCTTGCACCGATTACTTTGTTTGTTGTGCTTTCCAAAACAGCAAGCATGAAAGCAAGTATAGTTTTGATTATTTGTGTGCCGCTGATACCGATTTCAATTATTGCGGTTCAAAAAATAGCAAAAAAACTCTTAAATAAATACTGGGGAATTTATACAGGGCTTGGTGATTCATTTCTTGAAAATTTACAGGGACTTACGACACTTAAAATATATCAGGCAGACGGAGCGAAAGCTGAACAGATGGATATAGAAGCTGCAAATTTCAGAAAAATTACAATGAAAGTTCTGACTATGCAGCTTAATTCAACAAGCGTGATGGATATTGTAGCCTATGGAGGTGCGGCAGTCGGAATTGTGGTTGCATTAAATGAGTTTTTATCAGGAAACATAAATCTTGAACAGACACTTTGCATAGTGCTTCTGGCAAGTGAATTTTTTATACCTTTGAGACTGCTTGGGTCATTTTTCCATATTGCAATGAACGGAATGGCGGCAAGTGACAAAATTTTTCAGCTTTTTGATTTGGAGGAAAATAATTCGGGAAAAGTTATATTTACTGATGAGCAGCTTAAAAATCTTAAAGTGAGTTTACAGGATGTAAGTTTTTCATACAACAGCGACAGAAAGATTTTAGATAAGGTATCACTTGAAGTTTCGGAGGGTTCATTTGTGTCACTTGTGGGAAAATCAGGATGTGGGAAAAGTACAATTGCAGGAATTATTTCAGGAAAAAATAAAAATTTACAGGGAAAACTTACAATTGGAGGTATCCCGATAGAAGACATAGCAGAAAGTGAACTTATGCGCCATGTTACGGTTGTAAAACATAACAGTTATCTTTTTAAAGGAACTGTCAGGGATAACCTGATTATGGCAGACCTTGGGGCTGATGACAGTAAACTTAAAAATGCATTGATAAAGGTAAATTTGTGGGATTTTGTGAGTGAGAACGGCGGACTTGACATGGAGATTGCAGAGAACGGTGACAACCTTTCGGGCGGTCAGTGTCAGAGACTTTGCATTGCGAGAGCAATTTTACATGACAGTGAGATTTATATATTTGATGAGGCAACATCAAATATCGATGCCGAGAGCGAAAGTATGATAATGAATGTAATACATGAACTTGCAAAAACAAAGACGGTGCTTTTGATTTCACATCGATTGTTTAATGTAATTCCATCGGAAAATATTTATATGTTGGAAGAAGGCAGAATATCGGAAAGTGGCGCACATAATCAGTTGATGGAAAATAGGGGAGCGTATTTTAAATTGTTTGAAAGCCAGAGAGTGCTTGAAGAATACGGAAAGGAGGAGCCTGATGTCTGTTGATGGTACAGTGAAAAGAAGAAGTGCAATTAAGATAATGGGAAAACTTATAGGACTTGTTGCACCGCTGCTTCACATAATGATACTTGCAGTAATACTTGGTGTAGCCGGGTATCTGTGTGCAATTTTTCTCACTATATTTGCAGGAGAAATAATACTAAAGGTACTCTCAGTGCCTATGACACTGTTTGCAAAGACGAATATAACAACAATTTTTGTAATTATGTGTGCGATTGCGGTATTGAGAGGAGTGTTTCATTATATTGAGCAGTATTGTAATCACTTTATTGCATTTAAACTGCTGGCAATCATAAGACATAAGGTATTTGCAGCATTGAGAAAATTATGTCCGGCAAAACTTGAAGGACGTGATAAGGGAAATCTTATATCTGTTATAACTACGGATATTGAACTGCTGGAAGTGTTTTACGCACACACTATATCCCCTATAATGATTGCAATACTCACATCTCTGATAATGGTATTATTTATAGGAAGATACAATGTTATAGCAGCGTTTTATGTGGCTGTGGCATATATAATTGTAGGACTGTTTATACCGTTGTGGAATGGAAAACGAGGCGGTCAGAGAGGACTTGAATTTAGAAATGAATTTGGAGAACTAAACAGTTTTGTTTTAAGTTCACTTAGAGGTCTTGATGAAACTATTCAGTATGGCGGTGGAGATTTGAGAAGAAATGAGATGAGAGAACGCTCAGAAAAGCTTGGAGGAATACAGAAAAAACTCAGCAGTTTTGAGGGAATACAGCGAAGCATTACAAATTTTGTGATATTGTCAGCGTCATTTGGAATGTTAATACTGATGGGAAATATGTGGCAGCAGGGAAAGACAGGATTTGATGCGGTTGTTATTTGCACAATAGCAATGATGGGTTCATTTGGGCCGGTTATAGCACTTGCGAGTCTGTCGAACAATCTAAATCAGACACTTGCAAGTGGTGAGCGTGTGTTGTCAATACTTGAAGAAAATCCGGTAGTCGAAGAAATAGTTGATCAGACAATAAAGCAGACAATAAAGTAATGTCAGATGAAAAAAATATTATGGCAGAAGCTATGGAAACATTTTTAGACAGGAACAAAGCACAAAATTCTGCGGACAGAAAAAACAGGTCGATAGCTGCTTTACAGGATGTAACATTTGCATATGAAAATAAAGCTGACTATGGCAACGAAAATATTTTAAATAACTTTAACATGAAAATAAAAGAGGGAAAAATAACAGGACTTCACGGAGCGAGCGGCTGTGGAAAATCAACAATATTAAAACTTCTTATGCGCTTCTGGGACACGGATAACGGACAGGTAAGTATAGGCGGTCAGGATATAAAACAAATTCAGACAAAAGAACTTAGAAATTTTGAGAGTTTTGTAACGCAGGAAACAGATATATTTCATGACACAATAGCTGCCAATATAGGATTCGCAAAACAGGGAGCAACCAGAGAAGAAATAGTTGAGGCAGCAAAAAAAGCATCATTTCACGAGTTTGTCATGAGCCTGCCTGAGGGATATGATACAAAGGTGGGAGAACTCGGCGATACATTGTCAGGCGGTGAAAAACAGAGAATAGGAATCGCAAGAGCATTTCTTCATGACGCACCGCTGCTTCTGATGGATGAACCTACAAGCAACCTTGACTCACTCAACGAGGGAGTTATATTAAAAGCCGTAAAAGAAGAGGGGAAGGACAAAAATAAAACGGTTGTACTTGTATCGCACAGAAAATCCACGATGGGAATAGCGGATGAGGTAGTGGAGCTGTAACTGCTACATTAACAGTTGACAAATACCAACTCACATATTAAAATACATTTATCTATGAATGAAAAAGGCTGTGAAAAGAAAAGTATGTTACACAAAGTATCACAGAGAGTCCGAAGATTTTATTAGCATATCATGTGTTAAGAAATATCGTTGCTGAGAAAGGATATATGGAATGTAGCAGAAGATGGTCTTGGAGCTGTACACTCTGAACATAATCTTATATTTATGCCGCAGATGAGGCGTAAATATAGTGATAGTATAGTAACGATAAAAGTAGGAGGTACCGGGTACGCCCGTTAAAGCGTGGCACTGTGATGGCAGTGGTTGAGGTTCGCATTCTGAAGTGCGGATGAATTAAAGTGGTAACGCGGTATAATCGCCTTTAAGAATATTTTATGATGTTCTTAAAGGCTTTTTTATTTTATAGGAGGTTCAAAATGGCAGAGAAAAAGAAATTTTATTTAACAACAGCGATTGCTTATACATCAGGTAAACCGCATATTGGAAACACATATGAGGCAGTTCTTGCAGACAGTATTGTAAGATTTAAAAGACAGCAGGGATATGATGTCCGTTTTCAGACAGGAACAGATGAGCATGGACAGAAGATTGAGATAAAAGCTGATGAAGCAGGTATAACACCAAAGAAATTTGTAGATGATGTATCAGGACAGATTAAATCAATTTGGGATTTAATGAATACTTCATATGATAAATTTATCAGAACAACTGACGAATACCATGAGAAGCAGGTTCAGAAAATATTTAAAAAGTTATATGAGCAGGGAGACATCTACAAGGGATATTATGAAGGAATGTACTGTACACCTTGTGAATCATTCTTTACATCATCACAGCTTGTAGATGGAAAATGTCCTGACTGCGGAAGAGAATGTCAGCCGGCAAAAGAGGAAGCATATTTCCTTAAACTCAGCAATTACGCAGACAGACTTATTGAGCATATAAAGACACATCCTGAATTTATCCAGCCTGAATCACGCAAAAACGAGATGATGAATAACTTCCTTCTTCCGGGACTTCAGGATTTGTGTGTATCACGTACTTCATTTAAATGGGGCATTCCTGTAGACTTTGATCCGGGTCATGTTGTATATGTATGGGTTGATGCGCTCAGCAACTATATCACAGGACTTGGATACGATGTTGACGGAAACAACGATACAAGTGAAACAGGAACAGACCTTTTTGAAAAATTCTGGCCTGCAGACCTTCATCTTATAGGTAAAGATATTCTTAGATTCCATACAATTTATTGGCCGATCATGCTTATGGCACTTGGGCTTCCACTTCCAAAGCAGGTATTTGGTCACCCTTGGCTTCTTCAGGGAGAGGGTAAGATGAGTAAGTCAAAAGGAAACGTAATTTATGCAGACGACCTCGTAGATATGTTCGGAGTAGATGCTGTTCGTTACTTTGTACTTCATGAGATGCCATTTGAAAATGATGGTGTAATTACATGGGAACTCATGGTTGAGCGTATGAACTCAGACCTTGCAAACACACTTGGAAACCTTGTAAATAGAACAATTTCAATGACAAACAAGTATCTTGGCGGAGTTGCAGAGGATAAAGGAGCTGCTGAAAGCGTTGATGATGACCTTAAGTCATTCGTACTTTCCGTACCAAAGAAAGTTGAAGAAAAAATGGATAAGCTTCGTGTTGCAGATGCAATTACAGAAGTATTTACAATCTTTAAGAGATGTAACAAATATATCGACGAGACAGAGCCTTGGGTACTCGGTAAAGATGAGTCAAAGAAAGACAGACTTTCAACAGTTCTTTACAACCTTATTGAGAGTATTACTATCGGTGCAAGTCTTTTGAAATCATTTATGCCTGACACAACAGAGAAGATTTTAAAACAGCTCAACACAACAGAGCGTGCACTTGAAGATATGGATAAATTCGGTCTTTATGAATCAGGAACAAAGGTAACAGATGCACCTGAAATTCTCTTTATGAGATTGGACGTAAAAGAAGTGCTTGCAAAAGCTGAGGAAATTCAGGCAGCGCAGAAAGCGGCCGCCGGTGCAGCAGAAGAATCAGAGTCAGATGAGGAAGTAATAGACATAGAAGCAAAACCTGAAATTACATTTGATGATTTTGAGAAAATGCAGTTCCAGGTAGGAGAGATAATCGCATGTGAGGAAGTTAAGAAGTCAAAGAAACTTCTCTGCTCACAGGTAAAAATCGGAAGTGAAGTAAAACAAATCGTATCAGGAATTAAAAAGCATTACTCTGCAGAAGAGATGGTTGGCAAAAAGGTAATGGTACTTGTAAACCTTAAACCGGCTAAACTTGCAGGAGTATTATCAGAGGGAATGTTGCTTTGCGCAGAAGATGCAGAAGGAAATCTGTCGCTTATGACACCTGAAAAGAAAATGCCGGCAGGAGCAGAAATCTGCTAGTGTATACGATACGGAGGTCTAAATGCAAAATCAATTTTCACGTTCAGAATTGTTAATAGGAAAAGAAGGGATTGAAAAACTTCACAAATCAAGAGTTGCTGTGTTTGGTATAGGCGGAGTCGGAGGTTATACGGTTGATGCACTTGTCAGAAGCGGAGTTGAACAGATAGATTTGATAGATGATGATAAAGTGTGTCTTACAAACTTGAACCGTCAGCTTATTGCGACAAGAAAAACTGTGGGAAAAGACAAAGTAGACATTATGCGTGAACGCATATTAGAAATAAATCCAGAGGTTACAGTCAATGTTTATAAGACATTTTTCCTGCCTGAAAATGCAGACACATTTCCGTTTGAGGAATATGATTATGTTGTAGATGCGGTAGATACTGTGACGGCAAAAATTTCACTTGTTATGAAATGTCAGGAAACAGGAACTCCGATAATAAGCTGTATGGGAGCAGGCAATAAAATGGATGCAAGCGCATTTAAAGTAGCTGATATTTATAAGACAAAAGTGTGCCCGCTCGCAAAAGTAATGCGTCGTGAACTTAAAAAACGCGGCGTGAAAAAGCTTAAAGTTGTTTATTCGGAAGAAAAACCTATGACACCTATTGAGGATGAAAATGATAATTGCAAGAACAATTGCATATGTCCTCCGGGAGTACAGCGTACATGCCTGCAGAGACGAGCAGTACCGGGAAGTATGGCATTTGTGCCAGCCGTAGCAGGTCTTATTATTGCAGGTGAGGTTGTAAAGGATATTATTGCGGAGTAAATTAATCGAAAATAAATATTGATATTAAGCGGCATAAATAAAGAAATCGTCACTTGTATGTATCGATTCTAAAGGATTAGTCTTTTGGAGATTGATTGAGTTATATAAGTGGCGATTTTTTTGACTTATCAGGTAAGGGACTTGTACCCCTACTGATATGCTGCGATAGCAGATGGTAATGTTATGAGCAGGCAGTGAATGTGTATTGCAAATATCCGCTTGACTGTAGTTATCTGTATTTTTATATGCACTTTCGCAATGCTTTTGTTTTAGATAAAACAGAACAAATTTAATAAATAGTAAAAATAAGCAAAAAAGTTGTATAATAATTAAAAAATATATGCATTTTTTGCTTTTTTGTATTTTAAAAATGAAATAATTCTGATATAATCAACATAAAATATAAAATAATTTAGAATTATTTATGCAAAGTATCTAATAGGGTATGGGAGAGTTTCTGGAGGCTTAGTATTTAACACTATCAGGCAAAGAGCGGAGTGTACCACGAATATTCGCTTGGCAAATCTAAAGGAGAGTATGAAAATGAGACTTAAAAAAATCACAACTGTACTTATGGCAGCAGCAATGTGCATATCCGGTATGACGGCTGTACCTGCTGATGCCAATGCGGCGGCAAGTTCATCAGCTGCTTCAAGCACAACGAGAATTTCCGTGCATGACCCATCAATTTTTTATGATTCATCGACAGGTTCTTATAACATTTATGGTTCACACATGGCACAGGCATCATCAAAGGATTTGAGAAACTGGTCTGCTATGGGAACTCAGGGATATACAAACAAATCTTTGTATGCGAGTGAAAATGTCGAGGGTATTTATTATATCAAAAATAAGTTTAGCGGATTGTACCTTGATATTGAAAATGGCTCAGCACAAGATGGAGCAAATATCCGTCAGTGGTCTTACAACGGTTCTGATGCACAGAAGTTTAAATTTGTCTCTACCGGTGATGGTTATTATTATATTCTTACGGGTGCGACAAGCTATAAAAAGTGTGTCGATGTTGACGGTGGTTCATCAAAAGACGGCACTAACATTATGCAGTGGAGTTATTGGGGCGGAGAAATGCAAAAATACCGCATTGTTCAGAATGCAGACGGAACATATGCGATTTTGACAAAAGCAAGTGATTGTAAATCAGGTCTTGATGTATATGACTGGAGCAAATCAGCAGGTGGAAATATAAATGAATGGAACTATTGGGGCGGTGACTGTCAGAAATGGGAAATTGTAACGGCTGTTAAAAACAGTGGAAGCACAAAAGCTTCAAAAAATGAATCTCTTGAACAGTCGCTTGCATCATCATTCCAGTGGGCAGGTTACAATGACTCCGATTGCAAGGGCGGATACGGTGTCTGGGCACCTGATGTCATATACAATAAAAATTATGTATGGAAAGACGGAAGTAAGGGTGCGTACATGATTTATTATTGCACATCATCAACGGCTGTGCGTTCATGTATAGGATATGGGGTATCGAAGTCTGCGACAGGTCCGTTCTCTTATGTAGATACAGTTGTTTATTCTGGATTTACAAAGGGAGATGTTAAGGTTACGACAACATCTGATCTTGGTACAAAGACTGTTAATACAAACTATAACAATACCAATATTCCAAAATTGATAAATAACGGAAAAGTTGAGAAAGTTGGAAACTGGTTCTCATCAAATGGAGCATATAATAGCAGTCTTTATCCAAATGCGATAGATCCGTGTATTTTATTTGATGCAAATGGAAAACTATGGATGACATATGGTTCATGGTCAGGAGGAATTTGTATTCTTGAGCTTGACGCGGCTACCGGTCAGCCGAAATATCCAAAAACTACAAGTGGTAACACAGACGGATATTTTGGTAAGAAAATAGCAGGCGGATATAAAAAATCAGGCGAAGCACCTTACATTCAGTACGATGCAGAGAGCGGTTATTATTATCTCTATGTAACATATGGATGGCTTGGGGCAGACGGCGGCTACCATATGAGAATGTACCGTTCAAAGACAATCAATGGAAATTATGTTGATGCCGCAGGAAATTCAGCAGTATTTTCAGCAGGAACAAATCAGGCAGACCGTGGAATAAAAGTTATGGGAAATTATAACTTTACCCCGATAATGCAGGGTTACAAATCAGCCGGTCACAACTCAGCATTTATTGACACGGACAATCAGAGATACCTTGTTTATCACACCAGATTTGACAGCGGAAATGAGTCCCATGAAGTGAGAGTACACCAGCAGTTTTTAAATCAGGATAACTGGCCGGTTACGGCAGTTTATGAGTATCTCGGAAGTACGATTTCAAAAACAGGTTATTCAGCATCAGATATGCTTGGAGAATATGAATTTGTAAATCATGGAAAAGATGCTTCAACAAAAAATGTCGGAATGCTTACAACACAGAAAATAAAATTAAATTCCAACGGAAAAATCACCGGGGATGTGACGGGAAGCTGGAGTTATATTAAAGGAACATATTATTGTCAGATGGTTATAGACGGTGTGATGTATAAAGGTGTATTTTTCAAGCAGAAGGATGAAACACCGAGCCACAATGAAGTTATGACATTCTCATTGATAGGAAAAAATAATCAGACGATATGGGGAACAAAAAATTCAGTTAAAGTAAGCAAGACGGAGGGAATATTTTATATAAGAAACAAGTTTTCAGGCAAATATTTAGATGTGGCAGACGGAAGTTCGGCAGACCATGCGAATATCCAGCAGTGGGCATATAATGGATTTGCATCACAGAAATATAAGATAGTATCAAATGGTGACGGATATTACTATATACTTACAGGAGCATCAAATTATACAAAGGCACTTGATGTGGCAATGGGAAGTGCTGCGGACGGAACCAACATTGTACAGTACAGTCTGAACAAAGGGACAAATCAGTTGTTTAAATTAAGCAAACAGTCAGATGGAACATATGCAGTATTGTCAAAGGCATCAAGCTGTAAATCAGGTCTTGATGTGTATGACTGGAGCAGGGATTCAGGCGGAAACATAAATCAGTGGAATTTCTGGGGCGGTGACTGCCAGAAGTGGATATTGGCTGCAGTAAAGTAAGAATGTCTGGATTTTAAAATAAAAAAGTAACAGGACTATCTCCGAAGAGACAGTCCTGTTACTTTTTCGATACTTTTAAGAACTCCAATTGTTAAATCATGTCCTTTGTGGTTCGGAACCGTAACAGAATTTATATGATACATTACAATATAGGGACAGAATGGAACAAAAGCAGAGTGCTATGCTGGATCTTTCAAAAATGACAAATGAAATTGCTGAGGAACAACTGGAATATACAAAGAAGATTAAAGATGAAACTACTAAAGCTAATACTCTTGCAAAGTTAAATGCAGCTTTAAATTATGCTACATATAAGGATACAAAAAAGATTAAAAACGAACTTAATAAGAAGTAAAAATAAAATATCTAGTAAGAATGAAAACACTCAGAGCATTTAGATAAAACTGTCTGAGTGTTTTTGAAAATCTATTATTTTAAAAGTGTTTTTAGATTTTTTATTTTTCATGAACTATCTTCCAATATTTTTCCTACAGCTTTCTCTTACCACAAGTTCACACGGTATTTTAGCCTTAAGCGGTGTTTTTATGCTGAGATTTGAAGCGACGTACACAAGGTTTGCACCATGTTGCCCCATATCGTATGCCGGAGCGTGTATGGTTGTAAGCGGAGGCTCAATGTAGGCGCTTGTTTCTTCGTCGTTAAAACCTATAACGGATATATCGTTAGGAATTTTAAAATTATTTTCGCGAATTGCTTTCATTGCTCCGAGTGCAATAACATCATTTGCCGCAAATACGGCAGTTGGAATATTATTTTCATTAAAAAGTTGATTCATCATATTGCAACCGGATTCAAAGGTAAAACTTCCTTCTTTAAAATAAGGTTTATAATCCATTTTTCTGTGATTCATATATTTTTTATAGGCAGTTGTGCGGGCATCTGTTATAAGTTCATGATTTCCGACATATTCTTTTCCGCCTAAGAATGCAATTTTTTTGTGACCAAGCCCTGTAAGATAATCAAGTGCGCTGTAAACAGCGTGTTCAAAATCCATTGATAAGGAGGTGATGTTAAATTCGTCTACAGCCATATCGAGGAATACAATATTGTTACATATATCAATGAAATTTTTGATTTCTTCACGGCTGAATTTACCTATACATATAAGTCCGTCAACATCGTTTAATTTTGAAAAGTTTTCGGAGTCTCCGGGAAATACACGGAGTACATTTATATTATTTCTTTCACAGAAATCTTCTACACCCTGTCTTGCTTTGAGATAATAGTTGTCTTTTAATTCTTCTTCGGCTGAAAACCATAAAACTATACCCATTGTAAAGGTGTTTTTTGCGGCGGGGGTATTTGCTCTCGGAAACTTTTTATAATTTAAATTTTTTGCAGTATTCAACACTTTTTTTCGTGTTTCGGCTGAGACATGAAGTGTAGTGTCGTTGTTTAATATTCTTGAAACTGCACCGGGAGAAACGCCTGCTTTCTTTGCTATATCACGAATTGTTGCCATATAACGTCCTCTTTCTTCGTTAAATTAGTTTTTATAAGTTTAGTTGTAAAAAAGAAAATTGGCTGCTGGTCGCACAGTAGGTGTGACAGTAACAACAGTAACCAAAATTGTATCTGTTTAAATACACAAATGTTTACTAAACATATGGTAACACAATAAGCAAAGATTGTCGAGATTATTTATAAAAAATACAGTAAACATTTAGTAAAAATAATAGTAAACAATTCTTGACATTTTAGTAAACAGGTATTATATTAGACTTAAATAAGGCAGAGTGTTAATATATAAGAATTTTTGTTAATTGGCAGATAAATTTAGGAGGATTTTGTGCATGAAAAAGACAAGTGAATTAAAAGAAGCATTAAAAAAAGGTGATTATAAAGACTTATTGTCAGATATTTATGTTGATGAGAGCAAGATTAAATATCAGACAGAGCGTTATATTAAGGCAATTGAAAAGTTTGAAAAACTTTACGGTGAGGGAGAGGCAGCTATTTATAGTGCTCCTGGAAGAAGTGAGGTTGGAGGAAACCATACAGATCACCAGCATGGTGAAATTCTTGCGGCGTCTATCAATCTTGACGCTATTGCAATTACAAGAAAAACTGATGACAATATGATACATCTCATTTCAGGTACATATAAAGAGATTGTTATTGATGTCAGCAATCTTTCTTATAATGAAAGTGAAAAGGAGACTACAAAAGCTTTGATAAAAGGTGTGCTTAAAGGTGCAAAGGATCATGGCTTCAATGTTGGCGTATTTAAGGCATACATTACAAGTGATGTGCAGATTGGAGCAGGATTATCTTCATCCGCTGCTTTTGAGACAGTCGTAGGTACTATTATTTCATATCTTTATAATGAAGGAAAGATGGATGCCGTTACAATAGCCATTATCGGTCAGTATGCGGAGAATGTGTACTTTGGAAAACCTTGCGGTCTTATGGATCAGATGGCGTGTTCGGTAGGAAGTCTTGTTCATGTAAATTTTGCAAATCCAAAAGATCCTGTTGTGGAAAAAGTTGAGTTTGATATGAACAAATATGGATACAGTTTATGTATCACAGATACAAAAGGTTCACATGCAGATTTAACAGCTGATTATGCAGCGGTTCCGCAGGAAATGAAGGAAGTTGCAGCTTATTTTGGAAAAGAAGTTCTTCTTGAAGTTTCAATGGAAGATATTCTTGAAAATATAGCAAAGCTCAGAGAAAAGTGCGGTGACCGTGCAGTGCTTCGTGCAATTCATTTTATAAATGAGAATAAGCGTGTCGGCAAAGAAACAGGTGCTCTTAAAGCAGAACAAATTGATAAATTCCTGAGTCTTGTCAAGGAGTCGGGGGATTCATCATATAAATACCTCCAAAATGTTTATACCGTAAATGATATTAAACATCAGAATGTGTCACTTGCTCTTGCTATAAGTGACAGCGTGCTTGAGGGTGGAAACGGAGTATGCCGTGTACATGGCGGCGGATTTGCCGGAACTATTCAGGCGTTTGTTAAAAATGAAGCGGTGCCGGAATATCTTGAAAAAATGGATAAGGTATTTGGAAAGGGAGCGTGCAGCGTTCTTAAAATTCGCAAATATGGTGGAATGAAAGTCATTGATTAAATTAAGAAGATAAAACATATATAAAATTATTGGATAATAAATGAGAGTAAATATAGAAAAAACAACAGTGAGGTAAAAAAAGTGATTACAAAATATATCAGTGAACTTGTTTTATACGGAAAAGAAAATGGCTTGATTGAAGAATGTGATGAAATTTATGTTACAAATAGACTTTTAGAATTATTTGATGTAATGGAATACAGCGAGGTTGATAAAGTTACATCGTTCAGACCGGTTAATGAAATTCTTGAAGATATGATGACATATGCCTTTGAGAAAGGAATTATGAAGGAAGATACAATCACAGCAAAAGATTTATTTGATACAAAGATAATGGGTTGTATTACTCCGGCACCAAGTATTGTGAGAAAGAAATTCAAAGAAAAATATGATGTTTCGCCAAAGGAAGCAACAGATTTTTATTATAATTTCAGTCAGGCAACCAATTACATAAGAAAAGACAGAATTGCAAAGGACGAGAAATGGGTAACTGATACGGAATATGGCGAGATTGATATTACTATAAATCTCTCAAAACCTGAGAAAGACCCAAGAGACATTGCAAAAGCAGGAAAAGCTAAAAAATCAGGCTATCCGGCATGTCTTTTATGTAAGGAAAATGAGGGTTATGCCGGACATTTCTCGCATCCTGCAAGACAAAATCACAGAGTTATGCCTGTTACATTAGATGGACAGCAGTATTTCTTACAATATTCACCATATGTTTATTATAATGAGCATTGCATTATATTTAATGCAGAGCATACACCAATGAAGATAGATAGGGCAGTATTTAGGAAAATACTTGACTTTGTAAGACAGTTTCCACATTATATGGCTGGTTCAAATGCAGATTTACCTATAGTTGGAGGTTCTATTTTAAGTCACGACCATTTTCAGGGTGGCGGTTACACATTTGCAATGGCAAAAGCCGGTTATGACAAAACTTTTAAACTTCCGGGATTTGAGGACATAACAGCAGGAATCGTGAAATGGCCTATGTCAGTAATTCGTTTACAGGGTGAAAATGCAGAAAAGATTGTGGAGGCAGCAGACCACATTCTTACAAGCTGGAGAGCATATACAGATAAAGATGCTTTTATTTTTAGTGAAACGGATGGAGTGCCGCACAACACAATTACGCCGATTGCCCGTATGCGTGATGGCAAATACGAACTTGATCTTGTTTTGCGTAACAACATTACGACTAAAGAAGCACCATGGGGAGTGTATCATCCATCTGCCGATCTTCATCATATTAAAAAGGAAAATATCGGACTTATCGAAGTAATGGGGCTTGCGGTACTTCCAGCAAGATTGAAAAAAGAAATGAGTGACTTGGCAGAAGCGATTTTAAATCACAAAGATATTAGTGCAGATGAGACACTTGAAAAACATGCCGACTGGGTAGACGAATGGATTGGAAATTATACAATCACTTCAGAAAATATTATGGAAATAATTCACAATGAAATAAGTAAGGTATTTGTCAAGGTGCTTGAATGTGCAGGTGTTTATAAGCGTACAAAAGAAGGTCAGGAAGCATTTATGAGATTTGTTGAGAGCTTGTAGTTTTTATTATATTAAGAAAGTTTGCAAAGCACGATTTTATCGTGCTTTGTAGCATTTATACACCATTTTTCTTGTTTATTTTTCATAAAATATGGTCATAGAAAGAAGCAAATTGCACAATACAGTTTGATTAATTAATTATAGAATTATTTTATTCGCAAAAATACAGACAGAAATTAAGCATGTTGCATATATTCTTCTTTTCGTGCTATTATATGAAACTGTACGGCATAAATAGCTTTTAATCTTATAAATGATATAATAATAAGATTAAATTACTGAATTACACGGAGGGAAATAAAAATGGACAATCAACAAAATTCAGTTCCAGTTCAGGAAAATAAAATGGGTGTGATGCCAGTGGCAAAGCTTCTGCTCACCATGTCTGTACCGATGATGATTTCCATGCTTGTCCAGGCACTTTATAATATTGTGGACAGTATGTTTGTGGCGAGATTAAGTGAGAGTGCACTTACTGCAGTTTCACTTGCGTTTCCGGTGCAGAACCTGATGATTGCAGTGGGAACCGGTACTGGTGTTGGTATCAATGCGCTGGTGTCGCGCTCTCTTGGGGAGAAAAAGCAGGAGTATGCCAACAGTGCTGCAAATAACGGTATTTATCTTGCAATTTTCAGCTTTATTGGATTTGCAATTGTTTGTGGATTTTTTGCACCTGCTTTTTTCAGGGTGCAGACTACGGATCCGCAGATCATGGAATATGGTGTGGATTATGTCAGAGTGATCGGAATTATGTCCTTCGGCCTGTTTATCCAGCTGACCTGTGAGAAGCTTCTGCAGTCTACAGGGAAGACGGTGTATTCCATGGCAACACAGCTTCTTGGCGCTATTATCAATATTATTCTGGATCCAATCATGATTTTTGGTTTATTTGGATTTCCAAGAATGGAAGTAACATGAGCATCCCTTGCCACTGTTACCGGACAGATCATTGCAGCAATTGCAGGTGTGATCGTGAATATGAAGCTGAATAAAGAGCTTCATATTTCTCTTGTGAAATATAAGATTTCCGGTGATGTGATCCGCAGCATTTACAGCGTAGGCTTTCCATCTATTATTATGGCGTCTGTTGGTTCTGTTATGACATTCGGAATGAATAAGATCCTGATGGGCTTTACTTCTACTGCAACGGCGGTATTTGGCGTGTATTTCAAGCTGCAGAGCTTTATTTTTATGCCAGTGTTTGGACTGAATAATGGAATGGTTCCCATTGTTGCTTACAACTATGGTGCCAGAAAACCGAAGCGTATTACGAAAGCAATTAAGCTGAGTATTATTTACGGAGTATGTATTATGCTTGCTGGTTTCGCTGTATTCCAGCTGTTTCCGGGAAGTCTTCTGGGAATTTTCAGTGCCTCTGACGATATGATGGCAATCGGTATCCCGGCACTTCGTACCATCAGCCTCAGCTTTCTGATCGCAGGATTTTCTGTAGTTGCATCTTCTGTGTTTCAGGCGCTTGGACATGGCTTTTTAAGCCTTGCAGTGTCTGTGCTGCGTCAGCTGGTAGTACTGCTCCCGGCTGCGTTTATCCTGTCAAAAGCAGGTGGCCTTGGAGCCTGCTGGTGGTCCTTTCCCATTGCAGAGGTGTTCTCAGGAGTGATCTGCTTTGTGTTTATACGATATGCGTATAAAAAAGAAATTCATCCGCTTTACGAGAAATAAAATAGATAGGAAAACAAGAGCTCTCGGAATTTCGGTCCCGGGGGCTCTTGCTAAAATTAGTAATATTTATTTTTATTCCATATGCACCGTCACATGATACTCTGTCTTTCCGTCCTCAACAGGTACCACATTTCCATTCACATGCTTGCCATCAACCTCCAGGTAAGCTACACCCTTTTCCACATTATTCGGATTCTTAACGTCGAAGTAATAGGTGGCACCGCGGAAGCGGCGGGTGAGGGTGAAGTCACCGAAGCCCTCCGGAATACACGGATCAATGGAAAGTCCGTCATAGGATGGCTGCACACCCAGGATTGCCTGGGAGAGGTTCACGAAAGTCCATGCGGCTGTTCCGGTAAGCCAGCTGTTCTTTGCCTCACCGTGGCGGGCTGCGTCACGTCCTGCGATCATCTGGGAATAAACATAAGGTTCTGTACGATGGATTTCGCTAATGTTTTCAATATAAGACGGGCAGGTCTTTTTATAAATTTCAAAAGCACGGTTTCCTCTTCCGATAACAGTTTCGGCAATGGAAATCCATGGATTGTTATGGCAGAAGATTCCGGCATTTTCTTTGTATCCTGGCGGGTAGGAAGAAATTTCACCAAGGTTCAGGTAATATCTGGTGTAAGCCGGCTGGTGAAGCATAATACCATATTTGGTATCCAGGCGCTCTTTTACAGAATCAAGAGCTTTTTTTGCCAGACCTTCTTTCACGCCAATGCCAGCAATGATACAGAAGCCCTGCGGTTCAATGAAAATCTGTCCCTCTTCGCATTCGTGGGAACCAACCTTCTGAGAGGTGGCGTCATAAGCACGAAGGAACCATTCTCCATCCCAGCCAGCGTCAAGGACTGCCTGGTACATTTCTTCAACAGCTTTCTGCGCGATAGCAGCGTCCTCCTCTTTTCCAACACGTCTGCAGATCTCTGCAAACTCATTTCCATATTTTACATACATACCTGCAATAAATACAGATTCTGCAACTGGTCCCTCAGATGGTCCTGTGGTCTGGAAGGATTCACCAGGCTCATTGGAAAAGCAGTTCAGGTTCAGGCAGTCGTTCCAGTCAGCACGTCCGATGAGAGGAAGCTTGTGTGGTCCAAGATGGGTGCGGCTGTATTTGAAGGAACG
>ERZ827117.997-NODE-997-length-25075-cov-9.413429_pt1 | contig 25075 bp, 9 predicted proteins | sample MGYA00519920_ERZ827117 | MGnify/ENA primary metagenome ERZ827117 (study PRJEB31778, sample SAMEA3449260) | human gut metagenome | biome: human gut; feature: human-associated habitat; material: faeces | place: United Kingdom | collected 2010/2012 ...
TTTCCTTGCCAGTTTCACTTTCCCGCTGACTCTTTTCTTTATAAATCTGCAGTTTTTCATGGATAGAACCACGTGTCGGTCTTTCTTCTTTCTCATCTGATTCAGACACCTCTGTTTCTGCATCTTCCCGTTCATCCATATTGAGCAATGCATTTAATTCTGACAGTCGCTCCAGTTTCTGGTTCAACTCCTCTTCTTTTGGAAATGGCTTTCCAACCTCTTCTTTTGCATTTGCAAGCTGTTCATATACTGTTTCCAGTCTTTGTTGTGCTTCTGAAAGCTTCTCTGGATAACTGTCCAACAGATTGTTGATACGAGTAATATTTCCAAGTGCATCTGCTCCAAGATGAACTTTCGAGACAGCCTCATGTTTGACAGATAGAATAAATTCTTTACTCCATCCATCAAACTGAATCCTCATATTGAATCCCTGATAGTTTCCGATATCCATCGCAGCATCTACAGCTTTAATATCTTTACATACCGCCAGAAGTGCTGCTCCTGCCTCTTTCTTTTCTGTGAACTCTTTGCCGCCAATCTCCATAGTAAACTGCTCTGGATCTGTGATTTTATGCTCTGAGTAATGAGCGATGTCTGCCTTGTAGCTGTCAATGATTTCTGTCAGTTTTGCAATCTGTTGTGGAAAATTCCTTGCAATATCATCTTCCAGGCGGTACTGGTTATTCATGTGGTTGGCTTTTAAAAGTTTTAATTTTGCCACATCAACATCCAATGCCATCTTCTCTTTTACTGCTGGATTTCCGGTTGCAAGAGCTTTGACCTCTGCATAGGAAAGTGCCGCTTCGTCCACATCTTCACAGCTTCGCACAGGTGCTTTGCTGGTCATAATCTGAGAAATGAATTTCTGCTTGTTCTCAACCAACTGCCACATGTAGCTGTCAAATGTGGATTCAGTTACATACCGGAAGATATGAACCTTTTTATTATGATTTCCCTGACGGATAATACGCCCTTCCCTCTGTAGGCTAAGTACCCAGCGCCTTGCCATATTGCTATGGTAGGTTTCCAAATACTCGCCCCCGAACCGTACTTACAACTCTCACTGTATACGGCTCTCCATTTATAAACTCAATTTAACTGTCCACAGTGTAATTTCTTATGACATTCTCTACACAAAGCTATTGTTTTGCGATTTCTCGCTATCATAAGAGCTTCCCAAAAAGTTTTACCTTGTAAATCTTTAAGCCGATGAACATGATGAATTTCTATGGGAGTATTAGTTTTTCCGCATAGCTCACATTCTCTGGCTTTTATTCTGTCGATTAGCTTTGTACTGCTGAAATATTTGATTGTATTTGGAACTAAGTCTGCATTAGATTGGAATGCTTTTTTCTGCCGTTTAAAACCCTCGTTATAAAACACTCGCATTTTCTCAACTCCTTTGGAATTACGGAACTTTACAGCAAAATCTTTTCCTGCTCTGAATTTTCCGATTACTTTTGAAATTGATGTTCTGTATTTTGTGCCGTAGGTTTTGTACATACTGTATTCCATAATATACTTGTAGCTGTTGATGATTGAGCTGTTATTGGCTATACAGTAATAATTGTAAAAACCTCGTATCATACTGTTGTAGTAGTCGAGTATTTCCAGATCATCACAGTTTTTCAATCTGTATATTGCCTTGGGTTTCCAAATTTCTTTTCCATTATGGTAGATTAACTTCATAGCACCTGTATCAATCAAGTGTTTCCTGATTGTATCACTTGAAACTTCCAGTACAATTCTGCCCGTGTAATTACGAACGAGCTTGCCTGTTTTATCTCTCTTGGTTAGATTGCTATGCCGTACTCTGATTTCATAACTGAGAAATTTCGCACTTTTTTGGGCATTGGTAATCAGCGTTTTCTCTTCTGATAGCTCCAACTGTAATTGTTCTTTGAGAAAATTCTTAAAATCTTCTTTTATTTTCTTACAATCCTCTTTCGAACCGATAACTCCGCACAGCCAATCATCAGCATATCTGACATAGACCAGCCTTGCATAATTGTTATCCATAGGGTCACTTGGGGGAATATTCACCCGTTCTTTTTCCAACTGCCTTATGCGTGCAATCGCATTTTCTCTTTCACAGTCGTCGTTTGCATTTTTCAATGCGATTCTGGCTTTGCTTAATTCGACTTCGTTCCTGCGGTACTCTTTTGTACGCATACGCTTTTTACCTTTTTTAAATTTTCGGACATACTCATTTACATACTTATCAAATTTATCCAAATAAATGTTTGCAAGAATAGGACTGATAATGCCACCCTGCGGTGTTCCCGAATAGGTGTTATGAAAAGTCCAATTCTCAATATAGCCTGCATTCAGAAATTTTCTTACCAGTCGAAGAAATCTCTCGTCATTGATACGTTCTCGTAAAATTCCAATCAACGTAGCATGGTTGATGTTATCAAAAAAACCTTTAATGTCTCCTTCGATAAACCATTTCACACCCGTGAAAGTTTTTTGAATTTCATTGAGTGCCGTATGACAGCTTCTATTAGGTCTGAACCCATGAGAAGTATTTTCAAAATGCCCCTCATAGATAGCTTCTAAAATCATTCTGATAACCTCTTGAAGCAATTTATCCTCAAAGGACGGTATTCCGAGTGGACGCATTTTTCCGTTCTTCTTTGGAATATAGGTTCTTCTTGCAGGTTTTGGCTGATAGCTTTCATCTTTGAGCGAAACTATGATTTTCCGTATTCTTTCGATACTCATACCGTCAACCGTTTGCTTGTCAGTACCTTTTGTCATACTTCCGTCATTGGAATAAATGTTTTGATAAGCGGTTAAGTACAGTTCCTCATTGTAGAGCAAACGGTATAAACGCTCGTACTTGTAATCTTTTTGGTTACTGTGCTTCGTTAAGCTGATTAACACATTTTCAGGATTTCTCATAATGTATCACACATTATCCTTTCTATATTGTTAATGTTATAAACTGCCTTCCTTCGCCATGTAAGTGCCATTAACACTCTCGGACTACTATGAAGGCTCCGTTACCATATCGAATATTCATAAGCCTACACTTAATAGCTTATTTTTAAGCGTTTCGACTTAGGTAATCCCCGTTTAGCATCATACTAACGATTTGGCTTGTTAGGTTGTCGGATACGACTTCCATCCTTTTATGCTTATTGCATATACGTCTCAGCCTATCTTTGCTTACGCTCCTGAACAGCGGAACATAAGTGCTGAGATATGGCGAATAATAATTACCTTACGCCATAGTCCCGACATTGACCGTTTGGACTATCGTTCAACCAGTATGGGCTTTATCCTCATACCTAACTTTTCATCTCCCCATTCAGTCGCAGCTTGGTAATTAGCTGACTTATGGCTTTACCGACGTGCTATTTTCCCTGATATTTAGTTTCCCTCACAGGTAAATCGGTTGATGATAGGACTGTAAGATACTATCCTAATACCTTGCCAAAGGCATATTTATTATGATGCCTTTACGGGCGCACGTTCCAAATCAGATGGTTTCCAGCCAATATCCAGATGGTGCAACGCAATCAGACGGTCCTGCACGTTGGTCCCGGCACCCATCTTTGCTGTTGAGCCAATCAAAAAACGAACCTGTCCGGATTTCACTTTTCCAAACAGCTCCGTCTTCTTTGCTTCTGTATTTGCATCATGAATAAAAGCAATCTCTTTTTCCGGTACACCTTTCGCTATCAGTTTCTGCTTCAAGTCATCATAAACATTGAAACTGCCATCACCTTTCGGTGTGCTCAAGTCACAGAAAATCAATTGTGCAGATTTCTGTGCTGCCGTGTCTTTCCAGATCTCATAACTTTTCTCTGCACAGACTGATATTTTGCTTTCTGGATTATCTGGCAATAATTCGTTCACCAAACGCTGATCCAATGCCAATTTTCTTCCATCATTGGTAATTTTCAGCATATTATCAACCGAAGCATCTACCCCTCCGTTTCTGACAACTTCTGCACGTTCCCCCAGACTTTCTACGATTTCTTTCTGCTGTTCCGTTGGTTTCAGCACCACTGTTTCATATTCCGCCTCTGGCACAGGAAGCTTTAACTGATCGGAAGTCTTGATATCTGCAATCTCCTTAAACATATTCATCAGTTCCGGAATATTATAAAATCTTGCAAATCTTGACTTTGCACGGTAGCCTGTTCCTTCTGGTGCAAGCTCAATGCTCGTGACTACCTCGCCAAAGGTGGAGGCCCAGGAATCAAACAGTCCAAGTCCCATATTTTGTAATTTGCTGTTCTGCAGATACCTCTGCATAACATATAATTCCGTCATGCTGTTGCTAATCGGTGTGCCCGTAGCAAAGGTAATGCCTTTTCCTCCGGTAATCTCATCCAGATACTGACATTTATTAAACATATCCGCCGACTTCTGTGCTTCATTCTGTGCAATCCCGGCTACATTTCTCATTTTTGTATAAAGAAATGCGTTTTTATAACTGTGTGCTTCATCTACATATAAATGATCCACTCCCAGTTCTTCAAACGTAACTACCTGATCTTTTTTCTCTTTCTGATTCAGTTTCTCCAGCCTTGTCTGCAATGTTTTTCTTGTCTTTTCAATCTGTTTGACGGTATAACGTCCACCATCCTGTTCATACCTTGCACTCTGGATTGCCATTTCCAGATCATCAATCTGCCTCTGAAGCATGGCTTCCTGTTTCTCATCAGAGATTGGAATACGCTCAAACTGGGAATGACCAATAATAACAGCATCGTAATTTCCCATAGCGATTCTGGCACAGAACTTCTTTCGGTTTGCCGGTTCAAAGTCTTTCTTGGTTGCTACCAAAATATTTGCTCCTGGATATAACTGCAGGAACTCCGCTCCCCACTGCTCTGTCAAATGGTTTGGCACAACAAAGAGATTCTTTTGTGATAATCCCAGACGTTTGCTCTCCATTGCCGCCGCTACCATTTCGTAAGTCTTCCCAGCTCCTACTACATGTGCCAGAAGCACATTATCACCGTATAACTGATGTGCGACTGCATTTTTCTGATGCGGACGAAGCTCTATTTCCGGATTCATTCCTGGAAAACTCAAGTGACTACCATCATATTCACGGGGACGGATACTATTGAAACGCTCATTGTACACGCTTACCAGCCTTTCTCTCCTCTGCTGATCCTTAAAAATCCAATCTTGGAATGCAGCCTTCAAGGCATCCTGCTTTTGTGATGCCAACATAGTTTCTTTTTTATTCAAAACTCGCACTTCATCCCCATTGTCATTTACGACTTTATCATAGATTCTAACATCTTTTAGATTCAAGGTATCTTCCAGAATCCGGTAGGCATTTGCTCTCTCCGTTCCATACGTTGCATAAGCAAACGCATTTCTTGGACTGTCGGCGTTCTTTCCTGTAATCCTCCACTCACCATTTACCTCAGAGAATTTTACCTGTATTTCCTTCTGTGCAAGATACCTCGGCGTATGAAGCAGTTCCACCATAAAATCCTGATAATCCGAAGGTTCAATCCAGGTGGCTCCAATACGCACTTCAATCTCCGACGCTTCCAGATCTCTTGGCTGAACTGCCTCCAATGCACGCACATTCGGTGTGAATTCCGGATGATTCTCTGCAAAAGTTCTCGCTGTATTTAATTTATCTCTGACGTTTCCAGACAGATATTCATCTCCGCTTTCCCACTGGTCTGTCAGTGGATTTTTGAAGATAACTCCAACCAGCTCTTCTGTGATTTTCTCTTCGGTCTTTCCGGTCAACTGTGCCATATATGGAAGATCTACTTTAGCCTTTTCATTTAGGGACAGAGCAAGTGCTTCTGTGGCTGTCTCCACACTTGTCACAGCGACCGCCTTTTTAATGGTTCGTTTGGTGAACATGTCCGCTTTCCGCTTCAATGTTCCATCTTCATTCAAGTCTTCCAGGGAACACAGCAGACAATAAGAAGAGTCATCAGAAAATGCACGTTTGTTAGCATTACTTCCAATAACTCCATACTTTGCTGTGTAGGTATCATACACCTGATTCAGTTTTTTCTGCTGTTTCTGGATTTCTTCGTCTGTGACAAATTCTTCCATCTGCATGGCGATCAGTTCACGAACGGTATCACGGATTGCAACCATGCCTTTTACACGTTCTGCAGTGACTGCAGGCATTTTCACCTGATTCATCAAAGAATTGACACGGTAATATACCTGATCATCTACCACCGTATAGCTGTAATTTCGGACATTCGGATCTGCCGGAATACTCTCTGGCATCTCATCCAGTTCTGCCTCTATATCTACTGCCGCTACCATGCTTCCTCTGATGTGTTTTACAGCTTCTTGTAACTGTAATTCCAGATCAGCTCCTTCCATTGGAGCACAGGTTGTTTCCATACCATACGGACCGGACACTTCTTTCATCTCACCAAGAATCAATCCCGGATGCTGAACAAAATACTTGTTAATGGTAATCCCATTTGCATCACTCTCCAAATTCACCCAGTCTGGCATCTCTTTTGTGAAACTCTCACGCTTCTGGAAAAACAAAATATCAGCACTGACTTCTGTTCCTGCATTTGCCTTAAAAGCTGTGTTCGGCAGTCGGATAGCCCCCAGCAGGTCTGCACGCTCTGCCAAATATTTCCGGACTTCCGGTGATTCCTTGTCCATAGTTCCCTTTGTTGTGATCAACGCAGCTACACCACCTGGACGTAACTGATCTATAGTCTTGGCAAGAAAGTAATCATGAATCATAAAATTGTAGCGGTCATATTGACGGTCATTGACCTTATATGCACCGAATGGCACATTTCCGATTGCCACGTCAAAGAAATCATTGGGATAATCCGTCTTCTCAAAGCCTTTGATCTGGATATTGGCATCTGGATAGAGAAGTTTAGCAATTCTGCCACTGATGCTGTCCAGTTCCACTCCATAGAGTTTGGACTGGTTTAGATTCTCTGGAAGCTTTCCAAAGAAGTTCCCGACTCCCATAGATGGCTCCAGGATATTTCCCTTTGTAAATCCCAGATTCTCCAACACCTGATACATACTTTCAATCACAATCGGCTGTGTATAATGAGCATTTAATGTGGAAGCTCTGGCTGCAGCATATTCTTCCGGTGTAAGGACGGTCTTTAATTCCAAATATTCTGTCTCCCATGCAGATTTTGTCTCATCAAATGCATCTGCAAGACCTCCCCAGCCGACGTACCTGGATAAGATTTCCTGTTCCTCTGGTGTCGCATTGCGGTTCTCATCCTCACATTTTTTTAACAGCTGAATAGCCATAATATTGGCTCGGAATTTCTCCTTCGGTGTTCCCTGTCCAAGTTCATCATCTGTGATATGGAAGTTCGTTGCTGGAATCAGTTCTGCTATTCCGTTAATCTCTTCCAATGATTCTTTTTCTTCCAATACCTCAACTTCTCCCGACAGTTCTTTTTCTTTTTTATCATAATCTGTCCACACACGTTTAGAAATAGCAGTAAAATAGGAAGACTCTTCCTCCATGATTTCTTCCTTGATTTCCCGTAATTTATCTAAGGTATCCGCATTTACTGTTTTGTTGTGATAATGATAATAAAGTACTTCTTGTCCAAGTTTTACATCCAGACGTTCCAATTCTTGTGTTGACATTCGCTCCCAAATATCATCTTTTTCCGTATGAATCGTGAAACCTTCTCCATCATCATGATATTCTAATGTGTATTGAAGTCGATTCTCTTCTCCCTTAACTTTGCAAGCAAAATCATAGATTTTTGTTCTGGTACCGGACATATATTCTGAATCAACTAGTCGCAGATCCGTTATATCTTCCACTGTAAAAGTATCCTGTTCCAGCTGTTCTCCTAACATCTGCTGTGCTTCTTCCAGGTCTGCCAGTCTTTGTGCTTCCTGTCGTTCTTCGTACTTTTCCATTTCTTCCGGTGACAAATAATCATCTGTGCGGATTAACTGGCGAACACGTTCTGCAACCTTGTTCCACTTTAATAAAACTTCTACCTCTGGACTGCCAATTTTCCCTTTTGCAAGTTTTAATCCTTTTGCATCATGGGATGCGTCGGAAGCATCTGCTCCTGGTATTCCGGGTGAGGAACCACCTGTTCCATACTCATTTTTCAGGAACTCAGCTGCATCTTTCATATCATGATGTTCCATGAAATACTCATAGATTCGGTTACGTCCTCCTGCAGTAATGCCGCCTCTTCTTAACACTGCGTCAATTTCATCCTGTGTGATAAAGGATAGTGCCGGACGTTCGACCGTAAATTTCTGGTCTACCCAGGAACGCTCCCTCTGAAGATCCTGAAAGCGTTGGAAATATTCCGGATTATGCTGAATCTCCCAGCGGTGATAATCTCCCGGATTCTCATCCATATATTTCTGCAGCCATTCAAAACGATAGACAATCGTATCTGCTTCCTCTTGATCTGTCCATGCTCCACTCACTACATCCTGCCAGTCTGAATATGATTGTTTCTTTTCCCAGTTTCTGCAAGTATCCCGAAAATGAAGTGCAAGAAGATTGGTCATTTCTTCCTGCTCCTGTTCAATGGCATTATTGGAAATCAAATTATCCACGTAATTTCCATCCTCATACATATCCCGAATTCTGTTCGCTGCTTCTTCCCACGTAACCATGCGGTCAAAGTTTCTTCTGGCAGAGTCCCCTCGCCGGATACGGATACCATCATTGTCATACCAGATACTGATTTTCTGACCATCTATGGTAAATCCTTTGCCACCAGTTCCATATTCATCTTTCATAAAACTCCGCATTTCTTCATTATCCAGACCTTCAATCAGTCTTGCTGTAATATGAAACAGTGTATTTTTCTGTCCGCTTCCCGTGCGGAGAATATCATTTACCACTTCATCGGAAATAAGAAAAGCGGCTGGCTGTTCCAATGCAGCTGCCGCTTTCCTTATTTCTCCTAACTGTTCCTCTTCTGTTGGGAACAGACTTAACTGTAAATAATCTCCTGAATCACCAGCTCCTCTGCCTGTGCCTTGATCTGGTTCATGTGTCTGGTCCATGCCATCCCGTCTGCCATTTTGTCCGGTGCCGGATCTTTCTCCAGAAGTTCGTTCATCAGGTCGTCTACTCTCTGTCTTGCCTGGCTGTCGATCTCCATCAGATGACTGTCCAGACGGTTCTGCAGTGTCAGAATGTTGAACCTGGCTACCTTGTGATTTCTCAGATACTCTTTCCGCATCATTCCGTACTTGCCGATGGTTCCTCTCGTCTCTTCCAGGCTGATATCTGGAATCTGATACTCTCCGTTCTGGCTGTAACTGATCTCTCTCATAGTCTGTTTCCTCCTTTTTTTCTTCTCTATCTTCTGTGTTATCTGTATTACTTTCACGCATTAACGTGTTAAATTCATTATAGACTACTTCTTTTTCTTTTGCAACCGTTTTCAGGTCATTTTCCAGATTATTCAGCACATATCGTCCAATCTGCATCAGGACTGGTCTGCTGATCTCATTGACTGCACTTCCCAGATGTCCTAATACTATCAGCTGATTAAAGTCCGTAATATGCCGAAAATCCTCTGCATCCAGATATTCCTGTGCATCCAGTCCACACCGGTTTAGTAATACATACCAGACACTATTGGTCATCAGTTCCCGAAATTCGACTTCCTGATTCTGTTCGTCCAGTTCTTCCAGAAATGTCCCTGTTACGTCCAGTCTCAGTTCTTCCAATGCATCTGGAAGCCATTCTTGCATACTCTCCTTCGCTGCCTGATGCAGACTTTCAGCAAGTCCTCCTTCTGTATCTTCCAGTGATAACTGCTCCTGCAGATAATCTGCCACCAGCTGTTCTCCTTCCACCGGAAGATTCCATAACTGAGGATCCTTTCCAAGATTCCGCACTTTATAAGTGTCCTGCACATCAAATACATACCGAAGTTTCGTTTTCGGTCCGGAAGTATTGTCAATCAAGGCAATCCCTTTGGATCCCTTTTTGATCCAGCGGTACATCTTCTGATTCCAAATTTCCATGGATGCTACGGCAGTTGCTTCCGGTCGCTGTGCATAAATTAAAAGCTGTTCTGGAAAAGTGTATTTGTACAGTCTGGATGCAGTGTTTAGGAACCGCATCCATTCCTGCGGACTGGCAGCTACATCTTTTGCCACCTCTTCCGTCAGCTGTTCCATTGCATATAATTTATTTGCCATGCGCTACTCCTTTTCATAAAATCAGGGACTGCTTAGCACAGTCCCCTTAAAATCATCGTTGTTACTCTTTATAATGCTGTGGCAAGCTCTTTTGACTTATTCTTTGGCACTTTGTCTCCCTCTTTTGCCTTGATTTCTGCCTTAGCTTTCTCCAGTCTTCCATGGATTCCACCTTTTACTTCCGCTTTTTCGGCTGCTTTTTCTTTCTCCAAACGAGCTTCCCTACGCTCAGCATTTTCCATAACTGCCGTTTTCCCATCACAAAACTGAACTTTATCGGAAAGCTGCTCCTGTCTCTCCACCTTTGTCTCATTGACTTCCTGTACCATCGCATTTAATTCCGGAACCTGAAAAATGCCGTTATCAGGAAGAATCAGCACTTCATGAATGGAAGATGGGATGACAAAGTAATCACTTCCCAGGCATTCCCCAATCTGTTTACGAATATCTTCCTGCAGTAACAGGGAAGCTCCATTCATCTTAGCTTTGTTTGTCAGACAGAACATTGGGTTTTCCATGGCTTCCATATCTATTTTTTCATTCAGCAGGTTTTCTGGTTCTTCACCAAAAATCATAGATTTGATAATCTCATTCATATCCATAAGTGTGACACCACGTTTTCGGTCTGCCACCATCGCATCCGCTTGAATCTGTTCGGCAGATACTCCCCACTCGTTCATCAGAGAAACAGTTACCGGAATACTGCTGATCCCTTCTCCATTTTCCTCCAGATTTACTGCATAATAAGCTGCAAAATCTCCGTGTTCTGTGACTACTTTATCTGCAAGAAGATCGGTATTCCATTCCTTATCACAAATTCTCATCTGTAATTTGTCCTTCATCTTTTCATAATCCAGAATATCCGTAACTCCCATATCAAAAAATTCTGCTTTTCCCTGTGCCTCAATACGCATATCAGCCACATCGCCAACACAAGAGTCTACATCTTTTCCATGGATATATTCCTGGTAGAGGGAATCCAGATAGACTGTCGGTACGATTCTCTGATCTCCGTTTGGAATCGTAATACCTGTCAACTTCAACCCGTTGTTTTTTTCTACTTCCTGCAGTTTAATTTCTGCGTCCTTGTAAGACTCTGGCAGATACTCCTTTACATTGTCTTTGACATATTCATAAAATTCTTTTCTGTTCATCATACGCTTTTACCCCTTTCTGATCATGTGATGGTTCATTCTTTTTCTGCTGATCATCTGCTCGGCTTTCTTCTGATAAGCCATCATTCTCTTTAAAGTTTTCTCCTGGTTTTTTCGTGCTTCCTGTCTTTTTTCCATTGCTTTCATCATAGTTTTCTATTCCTTTCTGTGATTTTTTTGTATGAAAAAGGGAGCCTCACATAGAAGCTCCCAATCATAACCATTGATTTTGGTTTCCTTATTTGCTTTTCCTTTTTCTGCAGATATAAAGTCCTGCCATACCTCCTGTGGAGATTACCAGAAGCAGGATCGGCAGCCAGATATTCGTGCTGTCACCTGTTTTCGGTGCATTTGATACCTTTGTCTCTTCATGGGACTGTGGTGTATCCGGTGTGTTCGGTGTTTCTGGAACTTCCGGTTTCTCATTTGTCAGATTGAAAGTAACTTCCACGACTGGTGTACTGTCATTCGCATAAGCAAATGTCACTTCATGCTTGGTCTGATCCAGTGTGTATCCATCCAGTGTTTTTGTTTCCACCAGATAATACTTGATTGCTGTATCATATTTGCCGTTCTTAAATGTGGCAATCTCATACAGCTTACTTTCTGCATGACCGGCAGCGTCTGTCTTTAAGGTTTCCAGAACCTTTCCTTTGCTGTCACGGAGTTCAAATTCTACCCCTTTCAGTGGTTCTCCTGACGATTTATCTGTCTTATTGAGAATCACTTTTCCCTTGGCAGTATCATCTTTCATAGCCACTTTCTGGACTTCTCCAGTATCCGTTACTTCAAAAGTAACATCCGATGTCAGAAGATATCCTTTCGGCGCCTGCTCTTCACGTAAGGTATATTTACCGATTGGCAGTTTTTCGATATAGTGTGTTTCCTCTGTGGAAGTCCAGCTCTCTACTACCTGATCATCCTTATCGAGAATCGTCAGTTTTGCACCCGGAATCTCAGTTTCTCCTGTGATATCCGTCTTACTGATCTCAACTTTTGTCACATCATCTTTCATCTCTACTTTCTGAATCTCTGCTGTATTTTCTACTGTAAAGGTAATACTTTCTGCAGTGACATATCCATCTGCCGGTTTTGTCTCTGTCATGGTGTATTCCTTACCAACCACCAGTTCTTTGATCACATGGATTTCTTCCGTAGAAGTCCATTCATCTACGGTGTTGCCATCTGAATCCGTCACTTTCAGGTGTGCACCTGGAAGTTCTTCACCTGTTGTCAGGTCTGTTTTGGTCAGCTCCACTGTGGTTGGCTGATTCTCAAAAGTAAAGTCGTAGCTTACTTCTGCCTGGTCTTCTCCGGCATATTCAAAGGTAAATTCCTGTACTTCATCTGTTGTAACAAATCCGTCCGGCGCAAAGACCTCTTTCACATAGTATTTTCCGTCTACCGGAAGATCTGCCGTAAAAGTAATCTGTCCTTTTTCATCCGTTACTCGCTGCTCGATCAGACTGTCTTTCTCAAGAAGTACCTCGCCCTTTGCATTTTTGATATCTTCACTGGTATAAAGACCGAAGACACCACCTGCAAGGACACGTTCTGTATCTTTTTCTTTCTTCAGAACCGTAACCTTTACTTTCTGACGGGCATTCTGCCATTTCTCATCATAAGTGATGACTGGTGTGTCCTGATCACGGTAGGAAAGGTCAACATATCTCGGCTCTTTGTCCAGCACATAACCATGGGCTGTTTTTACTTCCTTCACATAGTATTTTCCAGCCGGAAGATCTCCCATCTGTGCAATACCATTGGAATCTGTGGTAATGGTTCCCACTTTTTCATCTGCTTTGAAATAATCTTCACTGACACCATCTGCCGCTTTGATATCTTCCGCAGCAAATACATCGAAAGTTACATCTGTAAGACTTCCAGTTACATATTCAAAGAGATGCTCCACAGTACCTTTTACATGGTCCAGAAGTGTCACTTTATCCAAAAACTCTCCATTTTTATTGATGATCAGAAGTCCTGTCGGTACTTCATCTTTCATCTCTACTTTCTGAATCTCTGCGGTATCTTCCAGCGTGAACTTCACATCCGTTGCTTTCAGATAACCATAAGGTGCCATTTCCTCACGAAGGGTGTATTCCTCTCCAACTGTCAGTCGTTTGATCACATGTGGCTGATCTTTTACAGAAATCCACTGATCCACAACATTTCCTTCTTTATCAAGAACGGTGAGTTTTGCCCCATCCAGTTCCACACCTGTTGTTACATCAGATTTTGTGATTTCAACTGTTGTTGGCTGGTTCTTTTTCACAGTTTTCAGTTTTACTGCCTTCACATCCTGTCCCTGGTAAGAAGCATTCAGATTCAGAACTTCATCAGAGGATACAAATCCAGCCGGTGCTTTTAACTCTTTCACATAATACTGTCCAAGTGGCAGATCCAGCGTACATACTGCAAGACCATCATTATCAGAAGTCATTTCCTGTAAAAGTGTCTCTGCTTTCACGATTACTTTTCCATCTGCCTTGATATCTTCTTTGTTATAGATACCAAAGACAGTGCCTGCTACGGTTGCACCATTTTCTGCATCCTGTTTTTCTACCTGGATTGCAACTTTCTGTCGGTCATCGCCAACAGTCACTTCCTGTTCAATCACAGGTGTATCCTGATCTGCATAGACAAATGTGACATCAGATCTGTCATGGTTCAGAACGAATCCTTCCGGTGCAGTCTTTTCTACCACATAGTAAGAACCAAGCGGCAGATTCTCTGCAACTGCTTTTCCGTCTTCTCCGGTCGTTACCGCTGTTACCAGTGCATCTTTTGCATAGATCAGCTGTCTGTTTCCGTTTTCATCTTTCTGATAATCCGGCGTAAAGATATTTTCAGCTGCATAGACATTAAATTCTGCACCCTTCAGGTATCTTTCTTCATAAACAAAATCTTTCTTAAATCCGGTCAGCAACTCACCTTTTTTATAAATCGTCAGCTTTCCTTTTACCGGATGGTTCTCGTAATCTACCGTAATAATGGCATCTCCGCTTTCAGAATCCATCTGGTATGCTGTGTTTGCATCCACCGCAATCTCTACATAGTTCTTGTTAATTGTGTACCCTTCCGGTGCGTTGACTTCCTCAATCCGGTAATGTCCGATCTTCAGGTTCTTCGGCATGATCAGATATCCCTGGCTGTCCATAAAATAGGACTTGTGAGTGGTTGTCACAGGGTAAGTTGTTACCTGTTCCACATACTTTTTGTTGTCCAGGTCATATACCTTAAATTCTGTTCCGGCAATCAATACGGATTTCTTTGTTTCATCGTCTTTTTTCACGATTTTCAGTTTTGCCTTAAACTCTTCATCCAGAAGCACTCGCCAGATCTGCGGCTCATTTGGATGATGCTCTGTGATATTCACTTCAAAATCATCGACCGGCTTGTAATTGTGCGGTGTTGTAGTTTCACGCACGATATAGTTTCCAAATGGTAATGGAATACTGCAGGCATATCCTTTTTCATCTGTGAAAATCTCCGTTGCTCCATTTTCTCCACTCACTACTGGTTTGGCAGAATCAAAATCATAGCTTCCATCTGCTTTCTTTGTAAGGGAAGATTTCAGATAAACTGTAAATCCAGCTCCGGATAACAGATCTGCATCTGTCTTCCCATTGTTGGCTGCTTTGATGATCTGGAATGGCTGCTTGATGACCTGCTCACTGGAAGTGCACTCTCTTTTTACTTCTGCTGTCATATCTCCTTCATAACTGCACGTAAGATCATGCTCTTCTGCATCTGCCAGGTATCCGGTCGGCGGAGTAATCTCTTTGACATAATATTTGCCAAGATATAAGCCATTTACAGAAGCCTGTCCTTTGTCATCTATTGTAAGAGAAGCTACCTGCTCTCCTGCTTTATAAATAGTTCCCGTTGCTCCATCCGGGTGCACGATATCTTCACGGGCATACAGTCCATAAACTGCACCTTTCAGTGTCGCATCTCCCTGTGGTACTGCTTTTCCTGTTTCTTTATCAACTTTGAATAAATTGATCTTTGCTGTCACACGGTCATTGCTGAAGGTATGGGCAAATGATACGGTTGCTTCTTTATCATTGGTGTAAGAAAACTTGAACGTATACACATCTTCTGTATTTCTTACATAGCCTTCCGGCGCTTGATCTTCTTTTACGGAATAGGAATATCCAATCGGAAGATCTGCTGTGAATTTTGCAGTTCCATCTGCTCCAGTAGTTGCTTTCTCAATCAGTGTTCCTTTTTTCACAACAACGGTTCCGTCTGCATTTCTAATATCATCGGATGCATACAGTGCAAAAATACCGCCTTTCAGTGGTTTCTTGGTGTCTTTATCCTGTTTTACTACGGAAACATCTGCTTTCTGTCTCTCGTTGTTAAAAGTCACATCTGCAAATACAACTTCTTTATTCTGACCAGCATAAGTTAGAGTCACTGACTTTTCTTCGCTGCCGTTATAGAAAGAGTCCGGTGCTTTTGTTTCTTTTACCACGTAGGTTCCAAGATGCAGGTTTTTCAGTGTGACAGAACCATTCTCACCTGTTGTCAGGTTTTCTTTTACAAGGTCACCTTTGCTGTACACTTTTGTGCCATAAGCTGTTACGATATCTGCCCCGGCATACACGTTATACACTGCATTTTTCTGTCTGCGGTTTTCATACTGAAATACCGTTCCATTTTCACTGACATCTGCTCCGGTCAGAACCTGTCCTTCTTTGTAAATGGTAAGCTCTGCCAGCTGTTCCTTATTTTCCACGGTTACAGCTGAGGTCTTACTTGCTACCAGTTTTACATTTGTTGCCGTTGCATTTACTACATATCCCTGTGGTGCTGTGATCTCTTTCAGATAAACAGTATCCTGTGTCTTGATGATCGTAACAGAAGATTTTCCATTCTTATCTGTTGCCGGCATCTGAGTGATCAGCTTTGTACAAGCCTCATCGCTGTATACACCGAATACTGCACCTGCAAGATTAACATCCGCTGTATCGTCTTTCTTTACGATTTCGATCGTAGCCTGTTCAATCCAGGACACCTTTAAGCTTACATATTTTTCATCAGCAACACCTTCTCCAAATACAAATGCCAGATCCTGAACACTTGCATTCGTGGTCAGTTTATATGCTGAGTAATCTTTTGTAATACTTCCCTTCATTTTTGCAGAAAAAGTAGCATTTACATCTTTTGTCTGTGTCAGAGGTGCTGAAAGATAAAACGTAGTTCCTCCTCCAATTGTTACGCTTGCACCTGCCGCACTTACATTTCCAGTAGATACATTATGGAGCTTTACTCCCTTTGGTAAGTCCATTGTAATTTTCTGTTGGGAAGATGCGTTGAACTTAATGTTCTCCGTTCTCTGAACATTTCCATCTACATAAGCTTTTACATTCGGTTTGGAAAATGACATCGCTACATCTGGTATTTCCGGCTTATTCACACAATAATTATAGAGTTCTTTTGCCAAAGCCTCGCCTGTAGCATTTGTTCCATAGAATGCATCACTGCTTCCATTGGCATAAGATGCAGCCATGTGAATAATGATGAATCTTTTTCCTTCTGAGAAATCCGTGTGTTTATTCGCAAAAAAGCTTTCGCTCCCTGCGGCATCTGTACCGTAATAACACACTTTTGCTAACGCCTGATTGTCCCCAATCTTTGTGATTGTATAATTTCCAGATCCTGGTCCAGGTTTTGCTGGCTGTACACAATACGCAGTTGCTCTGACGCTTCCGTAGCTGATATAGTACGGCTCTGTCAGATAGGTTCCAAGATTATAATCTGCATATCTATACAGAGGTCCTTTTTCGATTGTTACCTGCTGTGTACTTCTTGCTGAATAAGCCGAAACTGCTTCAAATGTTGCAATCTCTCCTTCTTCCATAGCATCAAGATCCACACCTTCGTCTCCTGCCTGTTCCAAAACATCATGAAGCTCTAACCCTGATTCTTCATCATAGGTATCCTGATTCTGTGCCTGCTCTACCAAATCATCAAATTCATCAGCGTCAATATCGGTAACCTCCGAGTCTGCTTCTGAATCCTCCGCTTCCTCTGTCTGCTGTTCACTGCCAGCTGTTTCGGATTCGGTCACTGCTTCACTCCCTGCAGTTTCAGTCTGAGCTTCTGTTTCTTTCTCACGCACAATCAGTTTTCGGCTGATCTGGTACTTCGGATGCTCTTGATTTACCGGTTCCACATAATAGACCGCTTTGTAAGTGTCCGCATGATCTGTCGTAAAATCCTCATTCTTTTCGTTCTTTGCTTCCTCAAATGTGACTTTAACCTTGTTATCATCCTTGATTTCCAGTCCTGTGTAGTCTGATTTCACATCAAATACACTGCCTATTTCGATTTCATAATCTTTGGCAGTCACCACCTCATCTTCATCCAGAAGTTCTTTCACTTCCTCATAAAGTGGCGGTTTTTCCTCTGGCTGGATCTCCGCTGCATATGCAGTCATCGGAGATAACACTGTACTAAGCATTGTCATGCCTGCCAGCAAGCCAGATACTACTTTTCTAAAATTACCTTTTTTCTTCATGCTAAGGTCCTCTCTTTCATAATATTTGTATGAAAACAGACAGTCCTTAGACTGCCTGCAATACACTACTTATCGTTGTGGAAAAATCAAATTGAACTGTACATTCCCCTCTCCGGGATCGACCATCTCCACAGTTGCTTCATACTGTCTCCCTGTTTTTCTTGATACCAGATCCTTATAATGGATTTTTCCTTTAGACAGAAATTTTTTTGCTGTCGTCTTATCCATCTTTTTCCCTTGGCTTGCAAGGAATTTATCATTCTTCCATAAGGTAAAAGCACAGTTCCGGTCAGAACAGTAAAAGTTTACTTTCCCTTCCCTGACATCTGCTCCACAGCGGGGACATTTGCCAATGACTTCTCCTTTTGCTTTTCCCTGAAACTGCCCTTTCTTTTCTTCTGAAATACCCTGATATCTGGCAACCAGTTCCTGCATCAGCTCTGTAATCCCATTTAGAAATTCATCTGCGGTCTCTGTATTCTGGGCAATGTGATTCAATGCCATTTCCCACTCTGCTGTCATCTTCGGAGATTTAATCTCATCCGGCAGAACCGTAATCAGTACATTGCCATCATCTGTCGGCACCAGATTTTTCTTTTCCCTTTTCACAAAGCCAGACTGAATCAGTTTTTCAATGATTGCTGCCCTTGTTGCCGGTGTGCCAAGTCCTTTCTTTTCTGTATCTCCGGTCAGTTCTTCATTCCCTGCACGTTCCATTGCAGAAAGCAGGGTATCTTCTGTGTATTGTTTCGGTGGCTGTGTAAAATGCTCCGATACAAAAGAATCACAAGGGCCGTAATGCTTGCCTGCCCAGATATCCAGCTCCGGCTCTTCTTTCTCAATCTTTACGCCAAAGAACTGTTTCCATTTATTTTCGATCGCCTTGAATCCTTCCTGCTTTGTTTTCTTTGCCGTGAGATAAAACGTATGATAATTACAGGTAATCTGACATTTATGGCTCTCATAAATATAAGGATCTGCGGTTGCCGTCAGTACCCTGGCACTGATCAGATACAAAATCTTACGGTTTCGTTCTTTCAGTTCACCAATATCTGCTTTGGCTACTTCCATAGTCGGGATAATCGCATGGTGATCAGATACTTTCTTTGAATTTAATACCTTACTCACGTCTGGCTGATATTCCAGACCTTCAACATAAGGCATTTTCCCAAGTAACATCTGAATCAGAGTTTCTGTGCTTTCTTCCATCTCATCTGTCAGATACTGGCTGTCTGTTCTCGGATAAGTGACAAGCTTCTGCTCATACATCTCCTGCACGGCATCCAATGTCTGCTGTGCGGTATAGCCAAACATTCTGTTTGCTTCCCTCTGAAGAGTGGTCAGATCATAGAGTTTTGGAGGGCGTACCGTCTTCTCTTTCACATCATCCTTTTCCACTTCGCACATCCGCTCCAGGCAGTCCGCAGCCACTTTATCTGCATCCTCTTTTTTCTGAAAATGCTCTGTAACCGCATCCATATCATCAAACTTGATATGAGCCATATAATATTTTTCTTTGGTAAATTCCTTGATCTTCTGATTTCGATCCACGATCATGGCAAGTGTTGGTGTCTGCACTCTTCCGACTTTCAGATTCTGGTTATACAGAATGGAAAAAAGACGGCTCGCATTGATTCCCACCAGCCAGTCTGCCTTTGCCCTGCAAAGTGCTGACTGATAGAGACTGTCATAACACGAACCGTCTTTTAATGACGCAAATCCATCTTTAATTGCCTGTTCTTCCATGGAAGAAATCCAGAGCCGCTTCATCGGCTTTTTGCATCCTGCCTGCTCATACACCAGGCGAAAGATTAACTCTCCTTCACGTCCTGCATCAGTAGCACAGATCACTTCATCTACATTGGAATCTCTCATCAGTTTTTTCAAGATTCCGTACTGCTTCTTTGTTCCATCCAAAACCTTGTGTCTCCAGCATTCCGGCACAATCGGCAGATCTTCATATCTCCATTTTTTATATTTTTCATCGTATTCCGATGCATCGCATAATCCAACTAGATGTCCTATGCACCAGGAAACGATATAACCGTTTCCCTCCACGTAGCCATCTTTTCTTGTTCTGGCTCCCAGTACCGAAGCCAGTGCCATCGCAACCGATGGCTTTTCTGCAATCACTAATTTCATTTACTCCTACTCCTCTTCTTCATCTTCCAGTACATCATCATTGAAATCTTCATCTCTCAGGATTTCCGGTTCTGCACTTTCTTCCTGCTCATCTGCATCGTCTACTTCCCGTTTTTCTGACTCTGAATCTTCGGATTCATCTTCATCCTCTTCCATCTCATCCTCGTCATCATATTCATGCTTTGGTTTATAGACTTTGAAGTAATATCCTCCTGCCGCAGCTCCGACTGCAACCAGTACGATCAAAAGATACGTTCCAAATGAACTTTTATCTTCCGGCATCTGGATGTCATCCTCTACCTTATCTTTCTCGGATGACTCTGTCGTTTCCGGTTTTTCTTCCTCTGCTTTTTTCTCTGGTTCTGCATAAACAGTATCTACTTCCGGAAGTGTCACTGAATTAGAAAGTGTGAAGTTCATCAGATCTTTCTCACTGACTTCGGTAAGGAAATACACATTATCCTGAGATTTTGAATTATCAATAATCAGATAGAAAATCTTACCACTCTTTGTTGAAATGGTATAAAACTCTTTTGTTCCTTCCGTAGCTGTTTTTGTAACGGATTCTGCCGTCTCGCCTTCTTTATTAAGCTGTTTCTCAATACCTGTTACTGTCCGATCATCCACGGTCCCTTTTGCATCTGTCGGCTCAGAAGCCTGTGCATCCTGCGGAAGCGGAGAAGTCGTTGTTTTCTCAGTTCCCGTTGCATCTGCACTGGTCGTAGTTGCCATTGCACCATTGCTGTCACTGGAAGTTTTCTGTTTCTCTGCCTGCTTCTTTGCCCATTCATAGTAAGGATTCTGCAACACATACTTTTCAGAAGTATTTCCAGCACCGTCTGTTACCGTAATCTCAATCTGTTTTGTAGTAAAATCTTTCTGTGTCAGTTGCACTCTCAGCATTCCATCCTTCAAGTCTGTATAAGTGGTGCCATTGACTGTTACCGCAGTAATCCCGGATACTGTATCATTCCCCTGAATCGTCAGCACACCATCTGTCAGAGAAGCAGAAAGTGTCGGCTTTTCCGTGTCATAACACTTAATAGAGCGATTCTGCTCATAGACCTTTCCCTCACCATCTGTCACACGCACATACACTGTCTGATTTCCAGTGATCGTGATACTTCCGCTTCCGGTTACATCCTGCCAGCTTCCATCTTTTCCTGCTTTCGCTTCAATCTTTGCTATTGAGAAACCTTCCGGCATATGGCTGGCATCTACCGTAACAGCAATGGTTGTTTCTCCCTGTTTCCAGCCATCCGGTTTCTCAATCGTAATCGCAGGTGTGGTATTCTCAGCTGCATAAGCAGTCTGTGTCTGGAGCAAAGGTGTTGTCAGGCAAAGAAATGTCGTTGCTGCAAGCAAGCCCTTTTTTACCCTGCTTTTAGTAATTGTTCTCTTCTTCTGTTTCATTTTTTCCAGATTCATCATCGGCTTTTGTTTCCTCCTTCTGTATTTCCACCCTGCCGGGCAGTTCATTTTTCATTCTCTTTTTGAAAGCTTCCAATTCCGGAATACTCATATCCATTGCACGGATAATTCTTACAATTTCCAGATTTTCCGCTTCTGTTTTTGCAATCTCCGCAGCCTTGAACCGCTTTAAGTCTGCTTCATATCTGGCTTTGGATGCTTCCATTTTTTCCTTGGCTTTCTCATAATCCGCCGTTGCTTTTTCAAGACTTTTCATCGCTTCTCCTTTCCGGACGGCTGATGCAGCCGCCCTTTTTTCTTACCATCGTCCAAATCCATAGAAATGGCTCTGCCAGTATGGTGAATTGATGGACGTGTACTGCACCGGATGACCGCAATGGATCATCTGACCATTGCCTACATAGATTCCAATGTGCGTTACCGGAACTCCTGCATCATAAGTGCCTGTAAAAAAGATCAGATCTCCCGGCTGTGCTTCTGACTGAGATACCGGCGTGCAGATGTCATACAGTCCCTGTGCAGTCAATCTTCCTGTATTCCTTACACCAGAGTTTGTCAGGCAGTAACTTACAAATCCAGAACAGTCAAATCCACTTGGAGAATATCCACCCCACACATACGGTGTTCCTAGATATCTCGCCGCTTCATTTAACAAACGCTGTGCTGCTTCACTGGTATATTCATTGCCGCCAAAGCCTGCCCCTTCTCCAGTTTCCAGATAAAAGATCGGGTTTAAGCGCTCTCCATTTTTCAGAAGTTCAATATGAAGATGGCTTCCTGTAGAATTTCCAGTATTTCCTACAAGACCAATCTCATCACCTTTCGTGACGGATACACCTGCAGATACACTCCGGCTACTTAAATGTGCATACCGCAGTTCATAGCCTTTACTGTCCTTGATCACAACATAATTGCCATAGCTGTCGTTATAAGCAGAAGTTGTAACTGTTCCGGTCAGCCCTGCCATTACTTTTGTCTCTTCCGGTGCCCCGATATCCATACCATTATGAAGCTGATTTGCTCCTGAAATTGGATGAATCCTGTATCCATAATAGCTGGTCACACTGGAATACCAGTTAAAATCAACCGGTGTTGCAAACATCTGCAAGTTGCCTTTTGTATCGTTGTAGGCACTGAACAATTCTTTTTGGAAGAATCCCAGCCTGTCCTGACAGATTGACATCAGATTTCCGCTATTTAAGGTGACATTCAGCACATCTACATCTCTTGTCCTGGTTACTTCCACTTCCTGGCTTCCATTATCATCAGCCAGATAACATTCCCATGTCTGATGTCCATGTGCGGATGCCGCCGCATGATTATCATAGTAGACGTCAAATTGTACACCGTATCTTGCGAAAGCTCCGGTATCTTCTACGGTATATTCGACACCATTCATAACTACCTTTGTTCCCATTGGAACAAACGGATTGGAAGCATCTACCGCTAAGGTATGATTGGCAGTTGGATATGCTCCACTGGCAGTCGGTCCTCCGCTCCAAATACCACAACAAATTGGGCAGTTACAATACCCACTGGTCACAACCTGTCCCAAAGATTCTCCAACTCTTACAGTTGCTGTCTCTGTCACAGTCTCATTGACTGCTTCTGTTTCTAACCGATACTGCAATGCAAAAAGAGCATCCAGTTCTGGCTTTACCTGTTCAAAGGTAAATTCTTCATACTTTGCTGACAAATAACTGATCAGGATAAACGGATCATGCTCAATAGGTCCGATGTTATATCGGTATTCCTCATGTCCCGGTTCTTCAGATTCCATGTTGTTGATCCGCTCCTGCAGATTAGCTTCCAGCTGTGTGTAATACAGTTCCGCTTCCCGGATTGCCTGATCCGATGACAGATAACTGGTTCCGGTATAAGTGATCACATTTTGTAAAAACACTGCAGAGCATGACGTGACATTCGTTATGATCAGAAACATCAATCCGATCAGAACTGCTACACTGATATACACCTTCCGGTTTTCTTTAAAGAAGTTGGTGACTTTGCCGCCAATCTTCTTGATATAATCAATCGTACCTTTTGTAGCTGTTCCTACTGTCTGTTCACTTCGCTTCGCTTTGGCATAATCCCGTTTGATCTGTTGCTTCTGAATCTGTTTTTTCAGTTTCTTCTGCTCCTGACGGGCTGCCGCCTGTGTCTGTTTCTCTTCCTGTCTTTCAAGTCTGCTTCTTTTTCTGGATGCCCTCTGTTTCCTGCGTCTGGCACTTCTCTGTTCCAGCCGGTAAACACCTTCGCCGCCTTCTTCTAACTTATGGACACCTTCTACCGCCGCATTATCGTCTTCATTTTTGCTGATCTCACGGTGCAATGCTACGGAAGTTGCACTTCCTGCTTTCTTGACAACAGAAGCTTTTTCTGTTTTCACAGATTCCCCTTCACCAAACTTCAAACGGGATTTTTTCTTTCCAGGAGATTCTCCTTCATTTGCCTGATAGACCTGTGCTTTCTTGGAATGCTGCTTTGCTTCCTTTTTCTTTCTTGCTTCTTCATAAGAAAACTTTTTGGCTTTTTCTTTCTGTTTCTGATGGCGGAAATTGACTCCATCCGTATCCATCTGGTTCAATTTCTCCATATCTTTGTCATTTTTCACAGAAGCACCAGTTTCCTCATAAGCAAACTTCAAACGTTGTTTTTGTTTTGGTTTTTTACTGCCACCGGTCTGATTTCTCCGGCTGTCTCCCCTGTTTTCTGATAGATCAGCACGTTTTTCTTTCAGTCTCCCTGACTGTCCGACTTTGGATTTTTCTGCAAGTCTAGATTCTTTTCCGACTTCAGCACGGATTCTTTTCCGATTTTGCTGTTTACTACTCTGTCCAAAATCCTCACTTTGCTTCTCTGTCCGTATCAGTTCCGGTGCATCTCTGGATTTTTGCACAGAGGGACGAATATTTTTCCCACTCCGTTCAGACTGGCGGGGAGACTTATCCACAAGGTTTTCTTCTTTTTCCCCCTGTTTTCTTCCCATCTGCACATCACTGGCACGGTTACTGACACGAACAGAAGATTTATCTGTCAGGTTTTCTTCCACCAGACCATCCTTGGTCATCTTTTGGACTTTCTTGTCCCTGACTTTCATTCTCTGTTCTGCCACTACTTACTCCTCCTTCTTCGGATACCCTTTCCCTGCCTGTAATAAGCAGAGAAAAGCGATGCCGAAAACAGCACCGCCACTAAAAGTTAATACATATGAAATTGCTCGTAACATTGTTTTCTCCTTTGATTTAACCTGCTTCGGAAGTCTCCTCTAAGCGGGTTGTCATGATTTTATAGAGGGAATTCTTCGGGAATCTGTCTACAAATGGGATAATGACATTTCCATAGAACAAAAGTCCTTCCCCCTCATTACTGTTGGTTACATAGGACAGCTGGGTTGGTGAGATATTCAGCTGTTTTGCCAGAATCTGCCTGTCTCCGGATGCCTGATTGAGCATATAAATAAAATCTGAATTTTCAAATATATTCTCTATCTCCCTGGAAGACAATAAATCCTTGATATTCTGGGTGATTCCAGTTGGAATACCACCCCATTTACGAAATCTCTTCCATATCTCCACACTATAAGCTGCGGTCTGCTCTTCCTTCAAAAGAAATGCCGATAGGTCAGACCCTTGCGGGTCTTTCGCCCCGGCCCACACCGTGCAAG
>ERZ827117.1018-NODE-1018-length-24674-cov-23.216215_pt1 | contig 24674 bp, 14 predicted proteins | sample MGYA00519920_ERZ827117 | MGnify/ENA primary metagenome ERZ827117 (study PRJEB31778, sample SAMEA3449260) | human gut metagenome | biome: human gut; feature: human-associated habitat; material: faeces | place: United Kingdom | collected 2010/2012 ...
AATTACATTCTATATTATAATAGATCCCGTCGCCTGCAGGTATAGAAAAGAATTCTACACAGGAGTCAGTCCATACAGAACCGTTATCTTCACCGTACTTGGCACGCACACTCTCCTCTTTCACTTTAAAATGTAACAAGATTGAGTCCCGCGTGTGAGCAATGCGAAAGTTCACTTTAGGTTTGTATGGATATTCAGTCCAATTGACACACTGAACCGACTGAAAATCTATTTTTTCTTCATCGAATAATTTAGGAAGCGAACAAGCCTCCACGTTAGCCGCACTAATTTTCTTTACTTTCATATATCTTTCGTTTGAATGATACAAATATAGTTACTTTCTTCTAATAAGGTTCACTGAAACCGAATAAAAACAGCACATTTAGCGCAACTTCTGATTATCAAACATTCAGAAAACACTAAGATAAAGATAATGTGAGCAGTTCTTTAACTATTGTGACAGCTTTGATAACAGATATCTCCTCCTAGTCAAGACTTCTGCCCGTTTTCTAATGATGAAATCACCTCTTTTTGTTTGTTAATGTGATATAATGTTAACATTTCTCCTTTTTATCCTTTATTCCGATACTCTAACGGAGTCATTCCTGTGTATCGTTTAAAGTATCTACTGAAAAAAGAAATATTAGGAAAGTTCAGTGAATCGGAAATTTGTTGTATGGAAAGCTTTGAGAGCTTTAGTTGGGATTTCGCATCCATAATTACCATGTATGAGATGAAATCTGTGCATGTTTTTCCTGTAACTTGTTTCACTATTGTACACAAATACACTTGAGTAACTCCCAATTTCTCAGCGTACCAGGCCACTCTTTTATTTTGTGTGTAATGGTAAAATACCAGCTGTGCGAAAGTTCGGCATAGCTGTTCATTTTTCGAAAGAGAAAAAGTGTCAGCTTCCCTGTGTTTGTATAATATGGATATACCAGTATGTGCATTCAGATAAATATTGTATGTAACCCTTCTTCTGGTTTCTTCATCCATGGACGAATATAGCTGTTGCAAGAAAATGAAATGATTTTTTATCATTTTTGCTTCTGCTTGTTTTAAAGTCAGTTTGGCTTTTCCCAATGCTGCATATAACGTTTCAGGTATTATATTGTCCGAGTTATGATGTTCCATGTATTGTTGAGAGAATCCCAGAATATGGAATTCCGAATTCGTTTCTATTCTATGGATTTGCAATACGCTTCCCGGGGTAAGTATTACCAAATCATTAGGTCTTGCTGTTATTAAATTTGTATTAATTGTGGCTTCTATTTCCCCTTCCATGCATAGAAGCAGCATTTCGCATTTTAAACGTACTGGATAGTTTAAATATTTTTTTAATACCTCCCGATTAATGTTGGTGCGTACAATCCAGTCATTAGATAAATCTATTTTTAGAATTTCATTCTTCATGTTTCAGACTTTTGGTACAAATATAAACATTAAAAATAAAAAATGATATTTTGAGTCATTTTTGTATACATCTTATTGTATATTCTTAATTCGTTTTAGCATGTTACAAAATAGAATAAAGAATAAATAGCAACTGATAATTGCTAATGACTGTATGAATGATATTGGGGTTGATTTTTAAGTAATACGCATAAGTTACTATGATAAATGCGTATATTTTTTTGTTAAAATCACTTTGTTATATAATAATTTAATATTACATTTCACACTGAAAATTAAAAATAGGACAAAAAAATAAAAAATAGATATTGACATTAACATTAATGCCATTTAACTTTGCATCAAAATATACAAAAAATATTATAATATAAAGCTGTATTATTGGGGAGGCTATATTATAGCTATTTTGTTCATTTCTTATCCTTGTAAGGATTTCAAAATAAACATTGGAGAATAAGAATATGATCTAAAATATATGCTAAAATAGCTATTGAGTATTTTTACCTGTTTCATAGATATTATATATGAAAATATGTGAGCTTTTTAGTCTTAGAATGATAATAAAAAAACAAAAAGTAATGAACACGGTAATAATGATGAATTATATAAAGATATTAGAGAGGACAAATGTAAGCGACATTTGTATTTCTTTCGTTAGAGGCTGTTTTGTAGTTTATAAACATTCTGTTGTCCAGTTAAAAGCATTGTTTCCTCACTTACTTATATATATTTTTCATACAAGTTTCCATACAAAACCATTGTGGAATCTTGCTTGAAAAGATATCAACTATTTCAATTGAGATAATTATTACATTTGTTTTATGAATTTAATAAAGTTGTAGTAATATGAAATTTAAATACCATATAATTTTACTTTTTACTCTATGTTTCTGCTTGGAAATGAAAAGTCAGACAATTGCTGTTAAAAGTAATTTGTTGTATGATTTAACATCAAGTATAAATGCTGGCATAGAGTTGGGGCTTTCTCCTCACTGGACACTTGATATTTCTGGTAATTATAATGGTTGGACAATGTCACATGACCGGCGTTGGAAACATTGGGCTGTACAGCCCGAAGTCCGCTATTGGTTGTGTGATCGTTTTGGTGCACACTTTTTTGGCGCCCATTTACATGGCGGACAGTATAACATCGGAGGATTTGACGGACGTGTTAAAATTCTTGGCACTGACGCACGGAAACTGAAAAATACCCGTTATCAGGGATGGTTTATAGGTGGGGGCGTGGCATACGGCTATGCATGGCTCCTCGGTCACCATTGGAACTTGGAGACGGAAATCGGTTTCGGTTATTCCTATACCCGTTATGATAAGTTCCGATGTGCAGGATGTGGGAAAAAGGTAGAAACGAACAAGCCACATCATTACGTGGGACCTACGAAAGCGGCCATTAACTTGGTTTATCTATTCTAAATTGCAACGAACATGAAAAGGACGATATTCATACTGGCAACCCTACTGGGCATAGGAAATGTGTTGAAAACTGTGGCGCAAAACACTAAAGACATCACACTCGGTGTTTCCATTAAAAGTTTCAACATAAATCGTGAAGGAAAATACCTTACCGTGAAGATGAATTTGGATCTAAACAAACTTGATGTAGATGCAAATCGTGCCGTACTACTCACACCACGCCTGGTCAACGGGACGGATTCGCTCGACCTACCCGCGGTGGGAATTTACGGGCGCAGGCGATATTACTATTATGTACGAAATGGCATAGGAAGTATCTCGGGGGAAAGTGAAACAATTTATCGCGCTTCGAGCAAACCGGACAGCGTGGCATACAACAACCTCGCGGAGTACGAAAAGTGGATGGACGGGGCAACGCTCAAGTTCCACCGTAGTGATTGGGGTTGTTGCCACGAGATAGTGGCGGAATACGAAGGCATATTGGGACGTCATCGCGAGGCATTCTTCCCGGAATTGATATTCGTGCAACCTAAGGCGGAAATCATGAAAAGCCGTTCATTATCCGGTTCGGCATACATCGACTTCCCGGTTGACCAGACAGTGATTTACCCCGATTATCGTCGCAATACTACCGAACTGGGCAAAATACAAGCGACTATCGACTCCGTGCGTAATGACAAGGATGTCACCATCACTTCTGTGTGGCTGAAAGGTTTCGCTTCACCGGAGAGTCCCTATAAACACAACACGGAGCTTGCCATCGGGCGTACTGCCGCACTTAAAAAACACATAGGACAGTTGTACCACTTTGCGGATAGCATTATCCAAACCGACTACGAGCCGGAAGACTGGGCGGGCTTACGCCGCTATGTGGAACAATCGAACATTAACTACCGTGCGGAGATTCTAGCTTTGATAGACAGCGACATGGAACCCGATGCCAAGGAGGCGAAAATCAAGCGCACTTATCCGGACGAGTACCGCTTCATGCTGCAGAATTTCTATCCTGCCTTGCGCCATACCGACTACCGCATAGACTACAACATCCGCAAGTTCAATAAAGTGGAGGAGATAAAGCGTATCATGGCAGAACAGCCGCAGAAACTAAGTCTTAACGAGTTCTACCTCGTTGCCGGGAAGTATGAACCCGGCACGGATGAGTTTACAGATGTCTTTGAAACTGCCGTGCGTATGTTCCCGAACGATGAGATTGCCAACCTCAATGCTGCCAATGCCGCCATCCGGAGAGATGATTTTGCAACGGCACGCCGCTACCTTGACAAGACGGGCGATTCCGCCGAGGCTGTCTATGCACGTGGAGCGCTTGCCATACGGGAAAAGGATTATGACACGGCGCGCCGGTACTTGGGTAAGGCGAAAGAGATGGGGCTGGAAAAAGCGACACTCACGCTGAAAGAGCTGAACGAAAGGCAGAAATGACATTCAATCAATCATATAGAAAAAAAATATTTTCAAACATTTTAATTTATCCACAATGAAAAGATATTTATTATTCATGACTGTGCTGGCATCCTTGTTCTTGGCAGGATGCTCACAGGAGGAGATTACTCCTAGCAGTGAGGACAACGGTAGCGGTGAGGCAACGACCAGCTATCTGGCTGTAAACTTGGTATCCTCCGATGCGACAGGAACGCGTGTGACGGGAGGAGACTACGAGGACGGAAGCTCCGAAGAGAACAACGTAACCAAAGTCCGTTTCTATTTCTTCGACGGACTTGGTGGCATTTCCAATGTTAAATATAACAACGGAAGATATGTAAACTACTATGACTGGGAAAACCCCACTACGGCTGATGGTAACCTAAATGATGTAGAGAAGATACTCACCGCCACCATTGTCATCAACACCACGCTCGGCGACGGACTCCCTCAGCGCATAGCGGCTGTGATAAACCCCGATGACGTGACCGGTTTGGGTAGTAGTTCACTACCCCTTACGACCTTAAAAGACATTACTCAGGACTATGCTGCTTCCGGTCTTACTTCAAATGGCCATTTCGTGATGTTCAATGCCGTATATTCGAATGGGAGTACAGACATCAGTTCAGTTTCCATTCCAGAGGGTAAAATGAAGAAGACATCGGGTGAAGCTACTAATGACCCTGTCACCATCTACGTGGAGCGCAGCGTGGCAAAGGTCAAGGTTTCTTTGGACAGAAAGATAGGTTTCAATGACAATCTACTGGAAGTAAAAGATAAAAATGGCAATCCTATTTTAGTCAAGGGTACGGACGGGAGTCAACAGAAGGTTTACCTGAAGCTCGACAAATGGGGACTTACTGCTAATACAAGCATCGGAAGATTAGTTAAGAAAATCAATCCCAGATGGAATGGAAGCTGGTGGTACAATGATCATCGTAGCTTTTGGGCCATCAATTCAGCGAGTGCAATAAATCAATGGCATACATACAACGACATCAATACCGATTTGGGAACTCCATTGTACACCAATGAAAATGCACAGAAAAATGACATAGATGCAATAGGTAGTGCACAGGCGAACACCAAGGTTATTCTTAAAGGTACCATTTGTACGGCAAACGGGAACGCTGTAACTATTGCAAGACACGGAGGTGCCCATTTTGTCGATACAGAAACCAATGGCTATCCCAATTTGAAAAAGAGTATTCTGGATATGATGCGTGGTTATAATTACACATACTATTATAGTGTAACAGTAAATAATGAAACTACATACACAGAGATTGGACCCAATGATATCGAGATTAAAATGGCCGATCAGCAAGCTAATGAGAACAGCAATAACAACTGTTACGTATATGCTCAGTTGACGACTGATGCAGCTAAAAAGACTTGGCACGCCTCTAATGCAAAGGATGCACCAGAAATTAATGCTTCCGTCATTAACGGTACGCTTAAGGACAAAAAGCAGGGCAGTGAAACTGAGTATATAATCGACCGTCCTTTACTTTGAGACGGTATGACTTACTACTACTACGAAATCGAACATATTCAGAATCAGAATGACACAGAAAAGAAGAATCTGGTGGGTGTAGTCCGCAACCATATCTACGAAACAAATATTACGAAGATTGCCGGTCTCGGTACTCCTGTTTACGATCCTACTAAGACTATTTATCCCGAGAAGCCCGAAAACAACGACCATTTCATCGCGGCTCAAATCAACATTCTCTCTTGGCGTGTTGTGAAAAACGATTACGAATTAGAATGGTAATATAAACCCGAACGCTTAAAAGCGTTCCTAATACATACAAAGTGTGGGAGGCGGCTCCCGTCTCCCACACATATTAATAAAACAGAATAACAAATACAGTACCCGCCCACCGGTACACAAGGGAGGTGTGGCCTTGGAGACCTGAATACAGAAGACAGGTATCCCACTTGACGAGAAAATTCGGATGCGGAAATTCCGCATACCATATATAGAATAAGTAACACAGGTATAAACTTATACATTCAAGAAAGAGTAAACGATATGAATATACGGGCATTGATAAGGAATGTGGCAGCCAAGGTCTGCATGGCGTCAGTTTGCCTATTGTCTATGTCGTCCTGCGACAGCTGGCTCTACGAGGAAGAAGGCGATTGTTCGGTGTATTATCGGCTCAAGTTCTGCTACGACAAGAACTTAAAGTGGGCTGATGCTTTCACAAACGAGGTTTCATCAGTTCACCTGTATGCCTTCGACAAATCGGGCGTACTAGTATGGCAGCAAGAGGAACAGATGAACCCGAGCACGGCAGAGAACTACTCGATGTTGCTCGATCTTCCTGCCGGCGACTACAAGTTGCTTGCTTGGTGCGGACTTCAAAACGACGGTGAGCACGACGAATCCTTCTCTGTACCCGAAGCCCGTGTCAGCGAGACCCGCGTCGAGCAGTTACAGTGCACGTTGAACCGCAAGCGTGACGAGTCAGGCGCATACAGCGAAGAACATTTGTACCGTCTCTTTCACGGTACGCTGGATGTATCACTGCCTGTTAACGATGACGGCGGTAGCTACGAATACACCATGCCCCTGACCAAGAACACCAACCATATCCGCATCATCCTGCAGCACTTGTCGGGAGAGGATGTAAATGAGGCTGACTTCATCTTCCGTATTGATGATGAGAACGGTCTTATGGCACACGACAACGAGTTGATGGTCGACGAGAATATCAACTATCACCCCTGGGATATACAGGGTGTCGAGGCCGGCATTGGCAAGGACGATAACCGTGCTGTCAACAATGTAAAAGGACTCGTTGCCGACTTTACTGTAGGTCGCCTGATAGAAACACATCGCGAGAAAATGATACTCACCATCACCACCAAGGAAGGCAAGACGGTGGCCCGCATCCCGGTGATAGACTACGCATTGATGGGAAAAGAGTACTACGAGAAGGAATACCGTTATCCGATGGATGAGCGGGAGTTCCTCGACCGTCTGGACGAGTGCGTTATGACCCTCTTTCTTGACGAGGATCACAAATGGGTAAGCAGCGTCATTCAAATTCTATCATGGCGTGTGGTGCTGAGTAACGTTGAAGTTGAATAATCAGGAAGAAGGATTGGACTGATGAAACCGAGCATTATACATAGCATTGTGGTCTGCCTGGCGGCATTCACACTGCCGTTTATGGTGGCGTGCAGCAGTCGGGAAGAATCCTTGCCGGACAACGTTACGGAAGCTGCCTTGTACCTGAATATCGCCACCATAGGACAAACAAGGGCAAATACGGCAGAACTGCCCGACAACGAAAAGATGAAAAGCGTGCGTGTGGTTATACTACATGCGGCTGACGGAACGGTGGAACATAACCGTCACTTTTCGCTGGAAGGTGCACAGGCACAGAAAACCATCTTACTCAAAGTAAGACCCAACGAAAAGAAGAAGATATTCCTTTTTGCTAACGAAGAGAGTGTGTCCACGATAGAAGGTGTAACAGTAGAGGGTGAAAATCAAACGCTGACCGCTTTCTTCAACTGTTATACAGAAGGAATGTCCGGCTTTGAAGCCGCGGTGAACAACCTCTACTTCGCTCCAGACTATTCGAACGGGAACCCCATCCCGATGTCCTCCATATACAAGATAGATTTTCCTGAAAAAGGAAATTTTGACGGGACGTTCTACATCGTACGTATCGCCACCAAGTTCACCTGCCGTTTCAAGAATTTTCGTAGCGATGCTGTCACGGTGAACAGCATATCGGTGTCAGACATTGCCAATGACTCTTACCTGATGGCACACAAGCAAAATCCGACAATGAAGTTCACTGAAGAGGATAACAGCATAAGTGAACTTTTCTGGATAGACTGGCTGAAAAAGGTGTCTGATGAGTCGCAAGAGCATCCCGAAGACAAGACATTGGCTGACAAAAGAGGCTGGATTATGGACTACGACATTCCAGAAAGCGCTGTTCAAGTCCCTACCGGTCAAACGAACCTGAAATTGTCTGTACCAAAAGCTAATAACACGGATGTAAATCAGGAACAAGGTACCTTGTACACATTCTATCTTCCCGAAAGCAAGGACCTGATAGAACCGACCGAGACTTACGGAGAACAGCGGTATAAGATGACACTCGGCTTGACTGATGAACACGATGAACAGAAGTCATTCAATTTTGCTTTTGATAATCTGAAAGCTCTTTTCCGTAACACGAATGCTGTAATAGATATAATTATGTATGACAGGAAAGTTGTGGTGGATGTGATTCCATACAGCGAAGTAGTACTTGAACCGGAATTTGGATTGTAAAACAATAAACAAAAAAATATATGAAGCGTTTTGTACAATATATAGTTATTTCTCTGATAGCCTTTGCCGTTACAGGTTGCCAAAATAATTTCCTGAGCGAAGAACGTATAGGTAAAGGCAATGCAGCAGTATCGGCGACGTTGGACTTCACTCCTATGTCTTCGGCACTGTCACAGACGCGTGCTGCCGGCGGTGCCCTGAAAGAGATAAAGTCCCTGCATATATTGTTGTATAATGAGGATGGGAATTTGCGGCGAAGTTGGACACAGAATGAAGTTCAGAAGGACTTGAGAAATTATAATGTGACTTTTGAAAATCGTGCGGATACGGATGCGGAAAACGGACATAAGGCTGAATCAACTACGGCACGCGTCACATTCACGTTACCGGGAGAAATTGAATACGGCAAATATTATATCTATGCCGTGGCAAACATACCTGACCTGCTGACAGATTATGCCGAAAACATAAAGACAGTGGACGATCTCAAAAGCATTCCTCTCACATGGGACAATACAAAAAACGAAGAAACCGGCGAATATAATGTGGTCAACAACGCTCAGATGTTAGGCTGTTTCACAAACTCTACATCATCCAATTACTCGGGTGATGAGTCTCTTGTAATAAACAGCAAAAATGTAAAACTTCACGCTTGGCTGCGCCGTGCGGCCTCTAAAGTGACCATCGCATACGACGGTAGCGCATTGAAAGAAGGAGTGTTTATTTATCTCCAATCCGTGCAGATCAAAGATATCCCTTCACAATGTTATTTGGGAAAGGAAAACAACGTGGGAAAAGAAGGATACACCTTGGATGTGCCGACGACCGGACCTGATATGATTGATGGAGAAATCATCACTTATCACAAAGGAGATATATCGGATAATTTTGAATACGGAGAAGGTTGTGCAGACCATCGTGTCACGGTAGGTAGTCCCCATTTCGGTTCTCACGAAGAAACAGCTCCCGCACTGTACTTTTACGAGAACATGCAGGGGGCGGATAGTAGTATGCCCGATAAAAGACAGGATTCAGACAATAATGGGATATTAGATTTTCCCGGATTGCCGAACAAACCGGATAAATACCCAGATTACCGCCTAAAAGATGACGTACTTTACGGGACATATATCGAGGTACATGCGCACTACATCTCCAACAATTCCGAGCGATTGGGCAACGGGCACATCATCTATCGTTTCATGCTAGGACAGGACGTGAAAAAGGACTATAACGCCAAACGTAACTGCCACTACAAGCTGACGTTGACATTCAAAAATTTCGCCAATGAAGCAGACTGGCATATAGAGTATGAGGAACCGGAGCCTGGCGTGATGACTCCCGAACCTTATTACATTTCTTATCTGTATAAACATTCCATGATGTATCCCATTAAGGTGAATACTGGCGGTCGAAAGATAGAATACATAAAAGCGGAAATCGAGGAAAACAACTGGGCACCCCATAATGCTGGTGGCGATATTTATTATACGGGTGCTCCGAATGGTGTTGCAGCACCGTGGAACGGTTTCCTGTCATTACATAAAACAACGGAAACGGTTCTATACGTAGAGAAAATCGGATCAAATGAGGCATACTACAAAACTGCTCCTAAACGTGGTGAACGTGAATACAAAAACTTTACTTTACCTGTGGGTAAGACATTCGAAGAATTTACGACTGACGGTTCTGAAAAGGACGATAAATACCGTATAGAAAAACATCCTACAGAAGCAAATACATACAACATATATATTCCTATGTACACGCGCGCCAAGCAGATGATATCAACGACCGGATACACAGGAAACAATCCATACGTGGCATATCAGAGAAAGGCGAGAGTCAAGTTTACAACTAAGTTGGAAGGATTGGATGAATGCTTTGTCAATGAAGTTCCGATATACCAGGTACGCCGTGTTGTGAATCCTAAGGGCATCTACCGGTCTTTCGGAAATAATAAGTCGTTTCATGTCGTGTTGAAGCGATTACCGGGAGAGGATCAACAAATGTTCACAACATTCCAATCTGAAGGTCCCTGGAAAGCCTATGTCGTCAAGAAACATAATGGGGACGGAATCACCCTGTCGGTAACATCGGACAAAACAGAGTTAAAGGATGATCCGGAACATGGGAAAACCATATATGGTAGAACCGGTAGCGTGATTGACTTCAGTGTGGATTTCTCCGGGAGTTCGTCGGAGAACCGTTACGCTATTATCCGCGTGGAATATCACAATTATACCTGCCAGCATCTGATTTTCGTACGGCAAGGAGACAAACCTGACGATTTGGTTACAGGCGGCGTGAAGTGGTATGCCAAAAACATGAGGACTTCAACGGAACTGGCTTCTACTCCATTGGACGAAGGATCGCTGTTCAAATTCGGAAATTGGCTCCAGCCGATAGACGCATTGAGTAATAAAAATCCATTCGAGCCATGGATAAATGTTACAGCTGAAGCTTTCAAAGTATATCCGGAAGATGGTTTGACCAATGCAGAAACCGGAGCCAAAATGGAGTGGACGACCATAACTTCTCATGGCAAAACCGAAACGTTTGGTAACCCGCAGATGGCAAACGCGCGGGTGGCTACAGCCGCGGATTTTTGGGAATTGAGGAAGGAAGGTAGTAATGTTGAGCAGGGATACGGTGTATTGTACGGAGATGATGCCACGAAAACGGCTGATGATATCGTAGAGGTTTATGGCTATGACTATGAAAATAATACTCAGGGACGTGGAATGAGAGGGTGTTTCGCATATAATAGCGAAACGGGCAAAAGTGTGTTCTTTCCTATAGGTGCCTCCGGCTACGGACACAGAAAACAAAGCTACCCATACCCTGGTTGGGGAGATAATGAAACCCTCAATGGAGTATTAAGATATGCTGCCGGCCGAACAAAATTATATCCCGATCCTAAAGAACGTCCGTTGTTTTACGACATATACAAACGACCAGGAGCCATCTATTGGTTAAATGCGGAGATTCCCCAAAACCAACTTACTCCGACAGATGGTCCAAGTCTGGGATGGGATATAAACTATTTCTCATTCGATTTCAATTTTATCAGTACAAGTAACATGATAAGACCTAGTGGGTCTGATGCCTGCTTTGTGCGTTGCGTAGTAAATCCATAATCATGGGAGAAAAATCTTACTTTTAATATATCCTTAAAAGAGAACAAATGTAACCGGATAAGAGGCCTCAAGCCGGAGACGGAAGCTAAATACCACCCGGCGTTGGAACTGTACAACACAACCCGTCTCTCCAATGTCGAGATTTGTAGGCAGTGCGAAATTTCCATAAGCGGATTCTCCCGTTATATCGGTATCTACCATCGTCATTTGATGCTGTAACGCAATGGCATCAAGTGCATTCCGGAGGAAGCAGGCAATATCAAGATGAACCAGCGGTGTGTGGGCAACATCTCGAAACCTATGCCAAATACAAGGAGGCTATCGCGGCGTATGACAGCATGGACTATATAGAGTACAATGTATCTCAAATTGCCCGTGAATCTGGATTGACTGGTACGAATCTCGGCAGACAGTTACACACATTATCCCGAAGTACTGGAATTTCGGAAGTGGGCATGGTAACGGTTGCAATGCCTGGCTTTGAGTCTGCTCCGAAAACTTATTGTTTTGCTCAAGTAATTGAGCGTTCTGGGCTCTGGTAAATAACAGCTGCTCTTCCAGCAGTGAGATTATCCATCTCCTTGTTCATGAAACAAAGAGATGGATAATTTGAATATTTTCAGTATAAAACTGTTCTTTTCTCAAATAGCATACTGATATCCAGTGCCCTTCATAAAACTTCTGACTAATATTGCCTCTTTCGAATAAAAACAATATATTTGCATAGATGTAAACACCTTAAAATACAAATTAGTGAGAAAAGTAATCCTTTTATTTCTGCTATTTTTAAGCGTAGCCGCAGTCCGCACACAAGGTCAAAACATCACTTTCAGCCATTTGACCACGGACGACGGGCTTTCCCAGTTCTCTGTCAACAGCCTTTATATTGACGAACGGGGAATTATATGGATCGGCACGCGTGAAGGACTTAACCGATATAACGGTAACGATATCAAAAGTTTCAAACTTAAGAAAAATGATCCGAACAGCTTGTTCAGCAATACTGTGTTGCGCATCACCGGAAACAAAAACGGGAAAGTATACTTGCTCTGTACAGACGGGGTGGCAGAATTTGATCTGACTACGCAAAGATTCAAGACATTACTGCAAGGGAATGTGGATGCTATTTACTTCAATGAAAAATTATATATCGGCAAAAGAGAAGAAGTTTTTGTATATAATGAAAGCACGGGTAACTTCGATCTCTACTATCATCTTGCCGGAAAAGACATCACCCTCTCCTGCCTCCACTTGGACGAAAAGAAAAACCTTTGGATGGGAACTACCAGTAGTGGCCTTTACTGCTTGTCGGAAGATAAAACAAAAATCTCACAACCTGTCACAAGAGGTAATATTGCCAGTATATATGAAGATTCTGCCAAAGAGTTATGGATAGGCAGTTGGGAAGAAGGACTCTACCATATAAAGAGAGATGGAAATATCGAGAACTTTCGCCACGACTCGAAAAACGCGAATAGTCTCTGCTCTGATTTTGTAAGAAGCTGTTGTGAAGACAACACAGGCAACCTGTGGATTGGAACATTTCACGGTCTGAACCGGTATAACAAAAGCACAGGCAAATTCTATCTATACACTGCCAATAATGACAACCCCGACGGACTCACCCACTCTTCCATCTGGTGTATCGTAAAAGATGAGCAAGGAACAATCTGGTTGGGTACTTACTTCGGAGGTGTTAATTATTTCAACCCGGAATATGAAATTTATACCCGTTACAAAACCGGAGATACAGAGAAAGAAGGTCTAAGTAGTCCGATCGTTGGCAGAATGACAGAAGATAAGAGCGGGAACCTATGGATTTGTACCGAAGGCGGTGGTGTGAATGTGTACGACCGAAAGAATAACACCTATCGGTGGTATCGCCATGAAGAAGGCAAGAACAGTATTTCCCATAATAATGTAAAAGCAATCTATTATGACCGAAATCATGAAATTATGTGGATAGGCACCCACTTGGGTGGTCTGAATAAACTTGACCTGCGCACGAATCGTTTCACTGCCTACCGAATGAAAGCAGGGGATCCAGCATCGCTACCTTCAGATATTGTCCGGGACATTGTACCATATAAGGACAAGCTGGTTATTGCTACACAGAATGGTATCTGCCTTTTCGATCCAATAACAGGCACTTGCCAACAACTTTTCAAGAAAACAAAAGAAGGAAGAGGTATTGGTATGGTAGCTAGTCTTTGCATTGATAAAGACAGCACACTATGGATTGCAGCCACTGGAGAAGGGGTTTACTCTTATCGGTTCGACAGCGGTAAACTAACTAAATACCTGCATGACCCTGCCAATCCGAACAGTCTTAGCAACAACAATATCAACAGCATCATGCAGGACAGCAATGACAATTTGTGGTTCTGTACTTCCGGAAGCGGTCTCGACCGTTACCGCAAGGAAAGTGATGATTTCGAGAACTTTGACGTACAGAAAGACGGTTTATCCAGTGACTGCATCTACGAAGTACGCGAATCATCTATACAGAAAGGAGACTTATTGTTAATTACCAATCAAGGATTCTCACAGTTCGATTATCCAGGCAAGACGTTCTATAATTATGGTACGGAGAATGGATTCCCATTGACTGCTGTCAATGAAAACGCACTATTTGTGACGCATGACGGAGAAATATTCCTTGGTGGTATTCAAGGAATGATTTCTTTCTGGGAGAAGAAACTACACTTCACCCCTAAATCTTATAATATTATTCTTTCCCGTCTGTTTGTCAATGGGAAAGAGGTAATTCCGGGAGATGAAACCGGAATCCTGAAACAGTCGATCTGCCATACACCGGAAATCAGCCTGAAAGCAAACCAGTCCATGTTCAGCCTTGAGTATGCCACCTCCAACTTCATCCCTGCCAACAGAGACGAGATTCTCTATCGACTGGAAGGTTTCTCGGATGAATGGAACCATACTTACCGAAAACAAACGATTATCACTTATACAAACCTGAATCCAGGCAAATATACGCTCGTCATCAAATCACAACGGGAAGGAATCAAAGAGGCAAGGTTGCTAATCATCGTGCTCCCTTCCTGGTATGAGACATGGTGGGCTTACTTGATTTACACCATTGTCACTATCAGTCTGTTGTGGTATCTCATTCAGAACTATAACTCGCGAATCAAACTTCGTGAATCTCTAAAATACGAAAAGAAACATATTGAAGATATTGAAGCACTGAATCAATCGAAACTCCGTTTCTTCACTAACATCTCTCACGAATTCCGCACGCCGTTAACACTGATCGTGGGACAGGTAGAAACATTGTTGCAAGTGCAAACATTTACTCCCAATATATATAGCAAGGTACTGGGAATTTACAAAAACAGCCTCCAATTACGTGAACTGATTACAGAACTACTCGACTTCCGGAAACAGGAACAGGGACACATGAAGATTAAAGTAAGCCAGCACAATCTGGTAAGCTTCCTGTATGAAAATTATCTGCTATTCCTCGAATATGCCAGCAGCAAGCAAATCAACTTCAAATTCAACAAACAGAAAGATGATATTGAAGTATGGTACGATCAGAAGCAAATGCAAAAAGTGATAAACAACCTGTTATCAAATGCGGTAAAACATACAAAAGCCGAAGATACAATTTCGATTAACGTATCGCAGGAAAAAGATCACGCTATTATTGAAATAAAAGATACCGGCACGGGTATCGCCGCTGCCGAAATTGATAAAATCTTCGACCGTTTCTATCAGACCGAGCATCTCAACTCGCTAAATACCGGAGCCGGCACAGGCATCGGACTGGCATTGACGAAAGGTATTGTGGAACTCCATCACGGAACAATCCGGGTGGAAAGTGAGCCGGGCAAAGGAAGCAGTTTTATTATCACCCTCAAACTTGGCAAAGAGCAGTTCACAGAGGAACAGATTGTGAAGGATGATACAGAAGCAACCATCCAGCAAACAGAGACAATTGTTCCTTCAGTAGAAATGATCCCTGATTCAGAATGGAAAGAGGAAGACAATAAACGCATTGAAGACGCTAAAATGCTGATAGTGGAAGACAATGAGTCTATCAAGCAAATGCTGGCCGGCATTTTCGAAACATTCTATCAGGTCAGCACCGCTTCCGACGGGGTAGAAGCATTAGAGATGACACAGAAGGATATGCCGAGCATCATTTTAAGTGATGTCGTGATGCCACGCATGTCGGGTACGGAGCTTTGCAAACAAATCAAGACAGACTTTAATACCTGCCACATCCCGGTGGTGTTACTAACCGCACGAACTGCCATAGAACACAACATCGAAGGATTGAAGATCGGTGCGGACGATTATATCACGAAACCGTTTAATACGAACCTACTGATTTCCCGTTGCAATAATCTGGTTAATTCCCGACGGCTATTGCAAGAGAAGTTCAGCAAGCAACCGCAGGCTTTTGCCCAAATGCTGGCTACCAACCCGATGGACAAGGAAATGCTCGACCGTGCAATGGCTATTATCGAACGTCATCTGGACAATACAGATTTCAATGTCAACATTTTCGCCCGTGAAATGGGTATGGCACGTACGAACCTGTTCACCAAACTGAAAGCAGTCACAGGCCAGACTCCGAATGACTTCATCCTAAGTATACGTCTCAAAAAAGGTGCTATCATGCTACGGAATAACCCGGAACTGAATATTACGGAAATTTCTGACCGGATCGGATTCTCCTCCTCACGCTATTTCAGTAAATGCTTCAAGGAGATTTATCACGTCAGTCCGCTGGCTTATCGTAAAGGAGAAGAAAACGAAGAAGAAGGAGATAAGGAAGAAACAGATTAGCCGATAGTCAACCATATTAAGCACCCCTTGCAAAATAATCTCCTATGAATGAAAGTCAGTAATTGAAAATGATTGAAGGATCCGGCTTAAACAAACACTCCAATACCACCATAGTGTCACCTTGTTGTCACAGTTGTGCCATCGTACTGGCACAACTGTGACAACAGGGTGGCACAACACCAGCCATACACAGCCCCAATCGAAGGTGTTATGGTTTCTTAACCCGAACAAAGCAAGGGATCTCTAAAGTGTACTATTTTGTACTTCACTTGTACATTCCTACTCACTCTTTTTCTTCCAATCGCTTATCTTTGTGTTCATTACATTATTTCCTAAAACATTCAGCAGTATGAAAAACGTTTCGCGTCTACTTCCCCTATTGTCCGGCATCGTCACGTTGTCAGGATGCAATCATGTACCCCAAAAGAGTAATGAACAGAATAACCAAAAGCCTAACATTATTTATATATTCGCAGACGATCTCGGCATCGGTGACTTGAGTTGTTACGGAGCAACTAAAGTGAGCACCCCCAACATTGACCGACTAGCAGGACAAGGAATACAATTCACCAATGCTTATGCAACTTCCGCCACCAGTACCCCTTCCCGTTTCGGACTTCTGACAGGTATGTATCCCTGGAGGCAGGAAAACACAGGAATCGCCCCCGGTAACTCTGAACTCATCATTGATACAGCCTGTGTCACTATGGCGGATATGCTGAAAGATGCAGGATATGCAACCGGTGCAGTGGGTAAATGGCATCTGGAACTCGGTCCGAAAGGTGGTACTGATTTCAATAACCGAATTACTCCCAACGCACAGAGTATCGGCTTTGACTACGAATTTATTATTCCCGCCACTGTAGACCGTGTGCCATGTGTATTTGTAGAGAACGGACACGTCGTAGGACTTGACGCTAATGATCCTATCACCGTAAGCTACGACCATAAAGTCGGCAATTGGCCTACAGGGGAAGAAAATCCGGAACTCGTAACCTTGAAACCCAGCCAAGGACACAACAATACAATTATCAACGGCATCCCCCGCATCGGATGGATGACTGGCGGGAAGTCCGCCCTTTGGAAAGATGAAGACATAGCCGACATCATTACTAATAAAGCAAAGAACTTTATCGCATCCCATCAGGAAGAACCCTTTTTTTTATATATGGGCACGCAAGACGTACACGTACCACGCATCCCCCATCCACGTTTTGCAGGTAAAAGCGGACTAGGCACCCGTGGTGATGTCATCCTGCAACTGGACTGGACCATCGGTGAAATCATGCATACGCTGGACAGTCTCCATATTGCAGACAATACCATCTTGATTTTTACCAGCGACAACGGTCCTGTCATAGACGACGGTTATCAAGACCAAGCTTACGAACTTCTCAACGGACATACGCCAATGGGTATTTACCGTGGTGGAAAATACAGTGCTTATGAAGCTGGTACACGTGTCCCGTTTATCGTTCGCTGGCCAGCCCAGATAAAGCCAAACAAACAGCAAGCACTTTTTTCCCAGATAGATGTGTACGCATCACTCGCTTCGCTTCTGAACCAGCCTTTACGTAAAGGAGCCGCTTCTGACAGTCAGGAACATTTGAATGTGCTCCTTGGTAAAAATAATACAGATCGTGAGTATGTCGTCCAGCAAAATCTCAATAATACGCTTGCCATTATTAAAGGTCAATGGAAATACATCGAGCCGAGTGACAGCCCTGCTATCGAATACTGGACAGGAATGGAGTTAGGCAACGACAAACAGCCTCAACTTTACGATTTATCCTCCGATCCATCGGAGAAAACCAATGTCGCAAAGCAACATTTCGACATAGTGAAAGAGTTATCCGAATTACTGAAATCCGTAAAAGAGAAATAGATATATGAGAACAGAAAAATTGTATGATTTTGCACCAATCTTGAATAATTCTATCCATATAAGAAGATTCAATCCGTCTATCTTTGCAAACGTAGATTCAATAAATCACTTAATTTTTAATATATGAAAAAACATTTATCCACTCAAACTAGAAAAAGGCTTCTTTCCTCTATCGGACTGATCTTATTTTCTGTTTCTTTTGTACTTGCACAGGTACTTGTTAAAGGTACAGTGAAGGATAACTTAGGAGAAGGAGTGCCGGGAGCCAGTGTTCAGGTAAAAGGTACTTCGCAAGGAACAATCACTGACCTTGATGGTAAATTTGCTTTTAACGTACCCAATAAGAATTCAATATTGGTTATTTCTTTCATTGGTTATGTCACTGTAGAAATGAAGGTGGACACTCAAAAGCCAATGGTCATCACATTAAAGGAAGACACAAAGACGTTGGACGAAGTAGTAGTAGTCGGCTATCAGGAAATACGCAAAAAGGATCTGACGGGCTCCGTTGCCAAAGCCAGTATGGCAGAACTGCTTAGCACTCCGACCGCCTCTTTCGGTGAAACATTGGGCGGACGTATTGCCGGTGTCAATGTAAGTTCGGGCGAAGGTATGCCGGGCGGACAGATGAACATCGTCATCCGTGGTAACAACTCATTGACGCAAGACAACTCTCCTCTTTATGTTATCGATGGTTTCCCGGTGGAGGACCCTTCAGTAGCTGCAGCCATTAACCAAAACGACATCGAGTCACTCGACTTTCTGAAAGATGCCTCCGCTACCGCGATATACGGTGCTCGTGGCGCTAATGGTGTCGTAATGATTACAACCAAGAAAGGAACAATCGGCCAACCTAAAATTAAATATGACGGAAGTTTCGGTATTCAGCATATCACCAAGACTATTCCAATGATGGATGCATACGAATTCGTTGCATTACAGGCAGAACGTAGTCCCAAAGATATGGAAACTACCTACTTCATGAATTATGACGGTAAGAAATGGGGACTGGAAGATTATAGGAATATCCCGCAATATAACTGGCAGGATGAAATCTTCCGCAGCGCATGGATGCAAAGCCATAATGTCAGCCTGACAGGTGGTTCGGAAGGAGTACGCTATAACGCTTCCTTATCTTATTATGACCAAGATGGTATCCTATTGGAATCAAACTATAAACGTATACAAGGCCGTATGGGTACTACCATCCAAAAGAAAAAACTGAAGATATATCTGACTACCAACTATTCAAGTACCACAACTACCGGTGGTTCTCCTTCCCAAAACTCATACAGTGGTATGAATAACCTATTCTATAGTGTATGGGGATATCGTCCTGTGACTGAACCGGACAGACCATTAAGTTCGTTGATGGATAACATCATGGACGATGCGATCAACAATACCAACGACTATCGTTTCAATCCTATCATGTCCTTGAAAAACGAGTATCGCAAGACGTATGCCAACTATATCCAGTTCAACGGATTTGCAGAATATGAATTTATCAAAGGATTGAAGTTGAAAGTTTCAGGCGGTTACACATTCGATACCCGCAAAGGGGAAACATTCAACAACTCAAAGACCCGTTATGGTAATCCGAAATCATCCGATAAGGTAAATGCAGAAATCTACCATTCTCAACGTGCAACATGGTTGAATGAAAATATTCTGACCTATCAGACCAATATCAAACGGAAGCATTTCTTCAATAGCATGGTAGGTGTAACCCTGCAGAATTCCGACTATGAATACTATTCATACAAAACGGTACAGATTCCGAACGAAGCACTCGGCATGGCGGGAATGAGTGAAGGAACTCCCAGTACGACTAAATCATTAAAGAGTTCCTGGTCTATGCTTTCTTTCCTAGGCCGTTTGAACTATAACTATAAATCATTGTATTATGCAACGGTCTCTTTCCGTTCCGACGGTTCTTCCAAATTCCGTGGTGATAACCGTTTCGGCTACTTCCCTTCCGGTTCATTGGCATGGGGATTCATGGAGGAAGATTTTATGAAACCATTGAAGTCTGTTGTTTCTTCAGGTAAATTAAGAGCAAGCTGGGGATTGACCGGTAACAACCGTGTAGGCGAGTATGATACGTATGCTTTATATCAGATATTGAAGGATAAAGTCGGAGATTTTATTTCGATCGGTAGCCTCCCCAGTGGCGTATATCCGTTCGAAAACAGTCTGACAAGTGTAGGTACAGTGCCCACTTCCTTAAGAAACAGAAAACTGAAATGGGAGACTACCGAACAGTGGAACCTGGGGCTGGACTTGGGCTTCCTTGACGAACGTATCGGAGTGACTGTGGACTGGTATCACAAGACAACTCGTGATTTGTTGCTGAATACTGCACTCCCCACCTCTTCCGGCTACTTCAGTGCCATGAAAAATGTAGGAAAAGTACGCAACCAAGGTATCGAGTTCACATTGAACACTACCAATATCAAAAACCGTAATTTCTCATGGACTACTAACTTCAATATTGCATTTAACAAGAATAAAGTATTAGAATTGGCCGAAAACCAATCCTCCTTGTTGAGTGCAGCCAAGTTCGACCAGAACTACAACTCACAATATAGTTACATCGCCAAGGTGGGTTATCCGATGGGAATGATGTACGGATTCATTTATGAAGGTACATACAAATATGAAGATTTCGATAAAGCGGGTGATACATATACGCTGAAACGCAATGTTCCGTATTTCTCTTCCGAGAGTAATACACAACCGGGTATGCCGAAATACGCAGACTTGAATGGCGACGGTATCATCGACGACAACGACCGCACTATGATCGGTAATGGTATGCCGAAGCATACAGGCGGATTCACCAACAACTTCGAATACAAAGGATTCGACTTGAGTATTTTCTTCCAATGGTCATACGGAAACGATGTTTTGAATGCCAACCGCTTATTCTTCGAAAATAGCAATAAGGCACGCGACTTGAATCAATATGCAAGTTACGCAGACCGCTGGACACCAGAAAATCCGAATAGTAATATTCCGAGAGCTACCGACTCCGGTTCTAACAAAGTGTTCTCTACACGCATTATCGAAGATGGCTCTTTCCTTCGTCTGAAAACCGTATCTTTAGGATATACACTGCCGAAACAACTGACCAAGAAATGGAAGATAGACAATGCACGTGTATTCGTTGCCGGTCAAAATCTATGGACATGTACAGGATATTCCGGTTATGACCCGGAAGTATCGATCCGTGAAGGCGCACTGACTCCGGGACTGGACTTCTCCGCTTATCCGAGAGCCTACTCTATCAGTTTTGGTATAAACTTAGGTTTCTAATCAATCATCCTTCAAACAATTACGTATATGAAAACAATAAAGATAATCATCATATCACTTCTTGTCGGACTTAACCTGACTTCCTGCGATTTCCTGGAGAAAGATCCGACGTACACTACTCCTGAAAACTACTTCAAGAATGAAGCGGACGCAGCCTCATGGCTGACAGGAACTTATGCTATCTTGGGACAAAGTCCGTTTTATGGGAACGAATACTTATACCTTATAGGTGGCGACGATCTGGGACATTATGGTGGTGCCAACCGTGGTCCTAATAAGAGTGGTTTGATCTGTAACAATGCCAATACAAGTGACCCTGCCGTCGCAGCATTATGGTATACGCTATATGCCGGAATCAACAGAGCCAATATTTTCTTGGAGAATATAGATGCTGTGCCCGACATGAACGACGAAACTCGTAAACAGTACAAAGCGGAAGCTCGTTTCTTACGCGCATTTTATTATTTCACTTTGGTAGAAGGTTGGGGAGACGTGCCCTTCAAGACCACTTCTACGGAAGATGCTTTTAACCTCTCCATTCCGCGGACAGACAAACAGACGATTTACGACTTCATCATCAAAGAAATGTATGGTTCTGCCGAGGATCTCAAATCTGCTCAAGATCTGAACTATTTGCCGGGACGTGTTTCCAAATCGGCAGCTTGGGGAATGTTGGCGCGTGTATATATGTTCAGAGCCGGCGAACCTAAACGTGACAAAGAAGTGGGTTTGGCCAACAATACGACTAGTGCTGAGATTACAGAATATTTCAAGAAAGCAAGCTACTATGCACAGTTAGTCAAGAATGAAGGTCATTCACTGACTGCCAAATATTGGGATTTCTTTATCGACATTTGCTCTGATAAGTATAACACTGCTCTCAATAAGGATGGCGCTAAAGCCAATGAAAGTATCTGGGAAGTAGAATTTGCAGGTAATCGTTCTACTGATGTACGTGCAGAAGGCAGAATTGGTAATATCATCGGTATTCCGGGCAAAGACCTTTCTTCCAAATCATCCATTACCGGTAAAGGTGATCCGGGTTACGCATACGCTTTTATCTGGAGTACTCCTAAACTTCTGGAACTATATGAAGCCAATAATGACATTGACCGTTGTAACTGGAATATCGCTCCATTCACATATACCCAATCTGCAGGAGAAGGGACTCCGGTAGATGGTCGTGAATTTGTGAAAGGAAAAAGAGACGAAGTGGAACAACAATATTGGGACAAATCCTTCAGCTATGGTAAAACAAATCCGGGTTCTACTTACGGTGATCGCGAATCGAAGAATGATGCCAATAAGAACCGCAACAGGGCTGCAGCCAAATATCGTAGAGAATATGAAGCAGACAAGAAGAGTAAAAACGATACTTCCATCAACTTCCCTCTTCTCCGCTACTCTGACATTCTGCTAATGATTGCAGAGGCAGAAAATGAAGTCAACCATGGTCCTAATGATCTGGCTTATGAATGTATCAATGCAGTAAGAGAGCGCGCCGGGATCAGTAAACTTCAAGAGAATCTGGATGAAACCAATTTCCGTGAGGCTATCAAAGATGAACGGGCTATGGAACTTTGTTTCGAATATACACGACGCTTCGATCTGATCCGCTGGGGAGACTATTACAAACTGATGCAGGAACAAGTAAGTAAAGCTCAAACTGATGAATCCTGGAAGTTCGGAATCAATGTATATACTTACTTCAATATTCCGAAGTCTTACAACTATTTCCCGATTCCTGCGAATGAAATAGGATCAAACGGTGCTATCAAAACGAATAATCCGGGTTGGTAAATCGCTTATTAACTTTAAAAAGAAAAGGATATGAAAACAATATATAAAAGTTTGATGACTATCGCTTTTGCCGGACTGTGTCTCGCTTCATGCGACAAGGAATTAAAAGAAGAAACAGCAATGGAAGTGGGTGTGGTGACAGACAACAATGTCAGCTTTAACGGTAACACTGTAACTGTCAAAAAAGGCAGTCCGGTAACGTTCAGCTTTAATGGAGACCCTGACTTTATCACTTTCTTCAGTGGAGAAATAGGTCATGAATACAAACATCGAAACCGTACAGAAATGAAAGTAGAGGATATTGAAAAGTGTGAACTTAGTTTCCGCATTTGGTATAGATATGGAAACGCAAGCACAATTAAAGGCTCTACTCATGTACTCGTTTCCGACCAATTTAATGGCATAAACGGCAGTAATGTAGATCAAGATAAACAAACTGTAGAAAACTGTGAATGGACAGAGGTATTTGCACAGGAAGAACTTCCAACCAAACCGAACAGCACTAGCGAGACAGCAGAATCCAGCAAAACTTTTACATTCGAATTATCTTCTTATCTTGCTAAAGAAATAACAATAGCGGTTCACTATAACCCCATTGATAACTCAAATACAATGCCACAGCTCAACATCATGGATATGAATATTGACTTGATGTTCACAAACGGCAAAGGGAATACGGTTAATGCAAAAGATTTCGGTTTCTCACCGCTAAATCTCGTATATGATTTAACGAAGCTAAATGACAGTCACAAAAAAGTTCTTAAGAAGGCATTGGGAAATGAGAAAATGCCGGATGAGGACCTAAACAGTGAAGAGAACATAAAAAAATATCCATATTTGCTTGTTGACGGACAAATCCCTGACTTCTGGAGTACCACCACACCTACCAGAATACAAATCGCAGGAGGAAGTAAAGGAACAACAAAAGCAGACACTTGGCTTATCTCGGCTCCCGTCTTGCTGGGTACTTGCTATCCGGATGCAGGACAAAGCATCAAGAATATCTCGCAAACATTAGAGATATACTCACATACCTACGAAGAAGCCGGGACATACACCGCTACCTTCGTAGCCAACAATGCAAACTACGTCCATCAAGGTGGTCAAGTAGTACGTGAAC
>ERZ827117.1036-NODE-1036-length-24327-cov-5.996251_pt1 | contig 24327 bp, 19 predicted proteins | sample MGYA00519920_ERZ827117 | MGnify/ENA primary metagenome ERZ827117 (study PRJEB31778, sample SAMEA3449260) | human gut metagenome | biome: human gut; feature: human-associated habitat; material: faeces | place: United Kingdom | collected 2010/2012 ...
GTTCTCTTGGGGGTCCAAGGGGGCCATTCTCTCACGTGAGAGAATGGCCCCCTTTATTCGCACTCCCTGCGCGGCACAGGGAATAAGGAGCAGCACTTTGTGCTGCAATTTTATTCCGATAAAAGAATTCTATCGTTATCAAGCTCATGTCCGGCACCTGCTTTGAACCGCGCGATGAGATCGTCGACTCCCATCCCCGCGCGTTCACTGCCCGCGACGTCGAGCACGATGTGCCCGTCCGCCATCATCAGTGTGCGGTTGCCGAGCTCAAGTGCCTGATGCATGTTGTGCGTGACCATCAGGCAGGTGATGTGACTTTCCGCCACGACGCGGCGGGTGAGGTCGAGCACCTTTTCCGCCGTTGCGGGGTCGAGCGCCGCGGTGTGCTCGTCAAGAAGTAAGAGCTGCGGCGGCACCATCGTCGCCATCAGCAGCGTGAGCGCCTGACGCTGGCCGCCGGAGAGCAGGCCCACGGGGTTTTTCATGCGGTCCTCAAGGCCCATGTCGAGCTGCTTGAGCTGCTCGGCGAAGAACTCCTTGTCCTTCTTGCTGATGCGGCTGAACGGATTGCCGTGCGCCGCGCGCAGATACGCGAGCGCAAGGTTTTCTTCGATCGTCATGCTCGGCGCAGTGCCGCGCAGCGGGTCCTGAAAGAGCCGCCCGATGCAGCGGGAGCGCTCGTGCTCGGGCATGAAGGTGATGTCCTTGCCCGCGAGCGAAATGCTGCCCTCGTCGGCATAAAAGCTGCCCGCGATGGCGTTGAAGAGCGTCGACTTGCCCGCGCCGTTCGAGCCGACGATGGTGACGAAATCGCCCTCATCCAAATGCAGGGAAAGGGAAGAAAGCGCCTTTTTTTCATTCACCGTGCCGGGGTTGAAGGTCTTGGAGAGATTTTGAATGTCCAGCATCTTACACGCCCTCCTTATTTCTGGCGGCCATTTTGCGCTTCTGGAATGTCGCCCACTTCTGGATGCTCGGCGCGGCAATGGCCAGCGCCACAATGATGGCCGTCAGGAGCTTCAGGCACTCGACGGGCACGATCTTCGTGTAGAATACGATGGCGTAGATGAAGCGGTAAACGATCGAGCCGAGGATCGCGGCGATGACGCCCTTTTTGACGCTTCTGCGCCCGAGCAGTGTCTCGCCGATGATGAGGCAGGCGAGGCCGATGACGACGATGCCCGTGCCGGAGTTGATGTCCACAGTCTTCTGATACTGGCCGACGATCGCGCCGGAGAGCGCCGTGAGCATGTTGGCAAGGCACAGGCCAACCGTGACCGTGAACGACGGATTCAGGGACGAGGCGCGCACCATGTCGGGGTTATCGCCCGTGGCGCGGATGGAAAGCCCCATGCGCGTGCCGAGAAACAGCACCAGCAGAAGACCAGCCAGGATCGTGACGAACGCTGCGAGCAGCAGCTCGTACCACTCGCCGCCGATGCCGGTCTCGCGCAGCATCGTGAAGACGGTCTTGCCGCCAAGCAAGCTCTGGTTGGATTTCCAGCCCATGGCCATCAGGTTCACGGTGTAAAGGCCGGTGTTCGTGACGATACCGGCGAGGATCGACGGCACGCCGAGCTTCGTCTGCAAAAACGCGGTGACAAAGCCCGCGCACGCGCCCGCGAGCATCGCGGCGAAGATGGCGAGGACAGGGTGTCCCGCGGCCGTCACGGTGACGGACACGGCCGCGCCGAGGACGAAGCAGCCGTCGGTCGTCAGATCGGCGATGTCGAGGATGCGGTAGCTTAAAAACAGCGCCATCGCGACCAGGGCGTAGAGGAAGCCCAGCTCAAGGGCGGTCTGCGTGATGATGAGCATGGGGAAATTCTCCTTTCAGGCCAATTTCCCCCGACGGAAGGTCGGGGGAAAGGCAGTTCATTTGCGAGGAAACGGTTTTCTTAGTCCTTGGTGGTCGTGACCTCGACAACGGTGCCCATGCTGTCGAAGCAGGAGTAGTCAAGGCTCATCGCGGCGGCAGTGTCGGTGTTGACGGTGATGATGCCGCCGTCCATCAGGTAGTAGTCCTCCATACCGTCCATGCCGTCGGTGATGGCGGAGTAGGCGAGGTCGGCGGTCTTGGCACCGAGGTCGGTGTAGTTCACGCCGCAGGTGGCGTAAGCGCCGTTGCGGACGAAGGAGTCAGCGCCGGTGTAGTGGGGGATGCCGGCCTTGGCGAGGTCCTCATAGATGGCGAGCTCGGCGGCCATGATGACGTTGTCAGTCGGGGTGAAGACGGCGCCCACACCGTCGGCGATCAGCGCGGAAGCGGCGGCGACGACCTCGTCGTTCGTGTTCGCGGTCTGCTCAACGTACTCGATGCCCTTGGCGTCGAGATAGGCCTTGGCACCGGCGATGGGCTTGGTGGAGTTGGGCTCAGAGAGGGAGTAGAGCAGGCCGACCTTGGCGATGTCCGGGTTCTGGGCGAACATCATGTCCATGATGAAGCTGGTGTTCAGCGCGTCGCTCGTGCCGGTCACATAGTCGATGCCCGTCAGGCTCGCGGCCTCGGGATCGGAGACGGCGGCATAAACAACGGGGGTCTTGGTGTCCTCAGCGGAGAGGGCAGAGATCTGCGCGGCGGTCGTCGCGATGGGGATGATGGCGTCGACCTGATCGGCGATCGCCTGATCGGACAGCTGCTTTAAGATGGTCTGGTCGTTCTGGCCGGAGGTGATGTCGTACTCGATGGTCACATTATTGTCGGCTGCGATCTTGTCGAGCTCGGTGGCCACAGCGTTTGCGATCTCGTCGAGAGAGGCGTGGTCGAGCTGCTTGATGATGGCGACCTTGTAGGTCTTGCCGCTTTCGTCGCCGCCCTGCTGGGCGTCGTTGCTGCTGTCGTCGCTCTTGCTGCCGCACGCGGCCAGAGACAGGGTCATCGCACCGGCGAGGGCCAGGGTCAGAAGCTTTTTCACCATGTTGTTTTTCATTTTTGTTTTCCTCCAAATTTATTTGATTTCGGGTGGCAGATGAGGTCCTGGTTTGCCGGAACAGGAGGAATATAAAGAAAAAAGACCTTCATCCCATACACATGGGACAAAAGTCATCAAACTTCTGCGATACCACCCAAATTGACGTTTTGTAAAACGCCCGCTCGCTTACGCGCACCATCATACGCGCCCCGATGGATAACGGGTGGGATACCCGTCGGTCCCTACTTGACTTCCGCCGTTCGGTCCGCCCTCTGAAGTCCATTCACCGACCGTCCGCCGCCCCGATCACACCACCCGGGACTCTCTTTGTGCTTATCTGCATCGGCTACTTCTCTCCGTCATAGGTTTGAAGCTCTTCACTTGTTGGTTGCATTATAGCACGCGGGGCCCACTTGTCAAGTGGGTTTTTCAAAAAAAGTTGCACTTTTTTGATTTGTCCAACGGGTAAGGGAGTTTCCCGCGCACGGCGCGGGAGGGAGAGGCAGCGCCGATGGCGCTGCGCGGATAAGGGGGCCATTCTCTCACGTGAGAGAATGGCCCCCTTGGACCCCCAAGAGAACGCAAGGGGCTCTGCCCCTTGACCCCGCACATTGCGGGTTTGCAGCTTGAATGACTGCACGCGCTGCGCAATCAGGTGCGGTGTACATGGCTTCGCCATGAGTCCCTGCGTTTCGTCAGAACTCTCAACCGCGCCTTACTACCGTGAGGCGCGAGTGACGTTCCCTCGGCGGCAGACTGCGTGCCGAATGCGGAATTGCTGGCGCTTGCCGCATTGTGGAGTGCTCCAATAGACGGAAATTAGTCTGTACTTCTACAAGATTAGCAGAGCGGCAGCGGATAGTAGGAGTAGGCCAAATCGTATAGCAACGCTAAACGCGGCAACGCCGCGCGCAGGCATCCGATTCGGCAAGCGCCGCAGCTCTTCGAGCTGCTCGCCTGCAATGTGAATTTTCTCTGGGAGGGTGCAAGGGAGGGGTATCTCTTTTCGAAAAAGAGATACCCCTCTCTTATCCGCGTCCCCCACACCAGGTGGGGAAAAACCGGAACTTATTGTTCCAAAAGGAACCGTGCGATATTTTCTATTGCAACAGAAGCCTTTCTAATGGGAAACATCTGAAACACATGCCACATCCCCTCGCTGACCTGCAGGCGGCAGGGAACGTTTGCGCGCTTCATCGCCTGATAGAGTTGTTCTGAATCCGAATACAGGATCTCGTGGTCGCCGACCTGGATGAGCGTCGGCGGGAAGCCGGTGAAGTCGGCAAAAAGTGGGGACAGGTCGCTCGAACGGTAGTCTCTTCCTGCGGCGTAGGCGAGGCGCACGGCTTCGATGTACTCGGGCGTGAGCATCGGGTCGATCTCCGAGCGCTCGGTGTAGGATTTGCCGGACATCGTCATGTCCGTCCACGGGGACATCAGGATGAGCGTGCCGGGGAGCTTGCGGCCCGCCGTCTTGAGGCGGTTGCAGAGCACAAGGGCGAGGTTGCCGCCCGCGCTGTCGCCCGCGAGGACGATATCGCGCGCGCCGTAGCCCTGGAGCATCAGATAGTCCCACGCGCGCAGCGCGTCCTCGACCGCGGCGGGATAGGGGAACTCGGGCGCGAGGCGGTATTCAAAGCTCAGCACATCGTAGCCCGTCGCATGCGCGAGCTTGGACGACAGTACGCGCGAATAGCCGAGGTTGCCGCTCGTGTAGCCGCCGCCGTGGCAGTATAAAATCGCATGGCGGCTGCCGTGGGGGGCCTTGAGCCGCGTCCACGCCGCGCTCATGCCCGAGAGGGCAAATTCCTCGTAATCCATGCCTGTCATCGGCGCAGTCAGCTTGCCGAGGACCTCCTGACTGCGGCGCTGACGCTCAAGCTCTTCGGCGGTCATGCTTTCTGGCGCACCGGCGCTGTGCAGCGCCTTGAGCGCACGCATCAGCGGGTCGAGATGCGCGTTCTCGGCCTCGCTCTTCTTTTTGCGGATGATGCGGAGTTTGGGTTCCATAGCTCCTCCTGAAAAACAAAATTCTTTGGAAGCATGATATCATAATTTCGTAAAAATGCCAAGGAAAAGCCGCATCTTTCTTGTAGCGCGGCGCGCTTTGTGCTACAATGAACCTCTCAAGACCGCGCAGAAGGAAAGAGGGAACATCGGATGGCCAAGCCCAACAGCAAATGGTATAAGCTCGACTCCGCGGGCACGCTCTACTCTGCGCTGCAAAAGGAGGAGTATTCGGCCATCTACCGCTTTTCCGCTCTGATGGAAAAGGACGTCGACCCCGCGGCGCTTCAGCGCGCCATCGACCGCTGCATGCCGCGCTTCCCGACCTTTGCCGTGCGCATCCGTAAGGGCGCGTTCTGGTATTATTTAGAGCACAACAGCGCGCCGGGGCCGTTTTTGAAAGAGGACGTGTCCGACCCCTGCCAGCCCGTGCGTTTCAAAGAAGACAACGGCTGGCTCGTGCGCTTTTACTATTACCGCAACCGCATTTCGATTGAGGTCTTCCACGCGCTTTCCGACGGCGGTGGGGCCATCGTCTTCTTCCGTACGCTGCTCGCCGAATACCTGCGCCAGACCGGCGTTGATATCCCTGCGGGGAACGGTGTGCTTGATTTGAACGAGCCGCCGCGCGAGGAGGAGATGGAGGACGCCTATGCCCGCTACGCAGGACACCACGCACTGGGCCTTCACCGCCAGCCGACGGCGTATCAGAATACCGGCACAAGCGAGCCGTTTTACACGTTCCATGTGACGATGGGCTTCGTGCCGCTCTCGAAGCTGCGCGAGGAGTCGAAAAAGTACGGCGCGTCGATCACCGAATACCTCTCCGCTGTGCTCATTTACGTCATTTTGGAAAAGCAGAAGCGTGAAAAGCCCTACCGCCTGCGCCCCGTGGCGCTGGCCATCCCCATTAATCTGCGCGGCTGGTTCCCGAGCGAGACGCTGCGCAACTTCATCACCACCGTCCGCCCGTATATCGACCCCGCGCTCGGCGACTACACGTTCCCCGAGATCGTCTCGCAAGTGCGCCATTATATGAAGCTGCACATCAACCGGCAGGAGATGCAGGCGGCGTTCACGGGGAATGTCCGCTTTACAAAGAATTTTGCGCTGCGGCTCGTGCCGGTTGCACTCAAAAATCCCGTCATGGCGCTCAATTACCGCCTGCACGGTGTGCGGCCATATTCCTGCACGTATACGAACCCCGGCGCGTTCACCGTGCCGCCGGAGATGGCGGCGCACATCCGCGGGGCGGAGGTCATTCTGGGGCAGGCGACTGTGCCGCGCTGCCACTGCGCGTCCATCAGCTATGGCGACACGATGGAGATCACCTTTGCCGGCACGCAGGCGGAGACGGACACCGAGCGCGACTTTTTCCGCTTCCTCGTGCGCGCGGGAATCCCCGTGCGCGTGGAGAGCAACCGATGAATAGCAGATCGAAAGAAGGAATTTGATGTCATATTGTGTCAAATGCGGCGTGGAGCTGGACGAGGGCGCGGAGCGCTGCCCGCTCTGCGGCACGCCGGCGTGGAAGCCGGATGAGACCGAGCCGCGCTATTTCCCGACCAAGCCGGCCGAGGTGCCAAGAGCATCGCGCAGAGCCGCCGCCGCACTGCTGACGGCGATGCTCGCGTCCGTGTCGCTCTGCTGCGGGCTGTTGAATCTGATTTTGCCGACGGAGCACCCCTGGGCGCTGTACGTCGCGGGCGCGGCGGTGATGCTGTGGATCTGGTTCGCACTGCCGATGCTCGTGCGCGGCATCCCAATTTTCTTCCGACTGACGGCGGACGTCGCCGCCATCGGCATTTACGTGTGGATCATCTCCGTTGCGCTGCACGGGGGGCGCTGGTTCCGCGGGCTCGTGCTGCCGATGCTCGGCTGGGCGTGCGTCGTCGTATTCCTGCTGAGCTTTCTGCTGCGCGACGGCAGAAGGTCGCGTCTTTCTTCCATCGCCATGTGCATCGGCGCGGTGGGCCTGATGGCGATGGGCGTGGAATTTTGCCTCGACCGCTATTTTCGCGAGGCGTGGCAGCCGAGCTGGTCACTTGTCGTGCTCGTTATCTGCATCGGGCTCATCATCCCGCTGCGCATCGTGCGCCGCGTCCCGTCGCTGCGCGAGGAAGCGCGGAGACGCTTCAATATGTGAAGCCTGCTTCTAAATGGCAAACCCGCCCTGACGCTTTTGCGTCGGGGCGGGTTTTGTGATGTTTGCTTACAGCAGCAGCCAACTGAGCACCATGCCGACAAGCAGTGTGATCCCGGCGGTGAGCAGGGCGAGCAGAAGCTTCTGATAGGGCCGCTTGCCCGCTTCGACCTTCTGCTCGATCTCGTCGAGCCGCTTCCCTTCGCTGAAGGCCAAGATTTCCCTGTAGGACTGGACGTTATTTGCTTTTTTGATGAGCTCGAGGCGGCGGGCAAAGTACATCGCGCTGCCCCAGAGCAAAAGCTCCGGAATGAGGCCGTACAGGTCGAAGCACTTGAGCAGCGGCACGGGCAGAATAATCGTGGCGGCGAGCAGAACAGTGTAGATGATGGCGTCGCGGTTCATGGCTTTGACATCGGCGGCGTTGACTTCCTGTTTCATGGTTTCCAAATCTCCTTTGATGAGTTGGTCGAGCGAAACATCAAAGAGGGCACTGAGCAGGAGCAGACTGTGGATATCGGGATAGCTCTTGCCGGTCTCCCAGTTGGAAACGGTCTGGCGCGTGACGTAGACCTTTTCCGCCAGCTCCTCCTGCGAAAGCGAGAGCGCGGCGCGATGTGCCTTGATCTGATTACCGAGTTCCATAAGTGCCTCCTGTGCGTTTCGTTCGATCTGCCCCAAGGGTAGCCAAAACGGGAAAGTTTGTCGAGCAAAGCTGCTTTACATGAGGAAAAATTGCTTGTCAAAAGATTTTGACAAGCGCCTTTTCGCCCGATATCAGCGGCTTGCCAGCTTTTCGCGCAGCCTTGCGATGCTTCGCTGCGGGGCGTCGATGGCTTCGCCCTGCGTTTCGTGCCAGTCGGCTTTTTCGATGGCGATGACCTTTTCGTAGTAGGTGATCGCCGTTTCATAGTCACCGCGAATTTCGCAGATCTGCGCGATGGCCTCGGCAGGGTCGACAAAGCGCGGGGCGGCGGCATGAGGGTCATCGTCTTCTCGTAATCCGCAATGGCTTCGTCGTAATGTCCAAGCTTGGCAAGCTCGCTCGCGCGCATAACGTAGACCTCCCACGTGTCGGGATACTTTGCGCACATGACCTCCCACTGCGCGAGCGCGTCATAGGTGTGCCCCTCCTGCAAAAGGATACAGCCGAGGTAAAAGTCGTCGTTGTAGGTCGGCTTCAGGCGGTGCATTTTGTCCAAGACCCCGCGCGCCTCCGCGCAGCGGCGGTCGGCGATGAGCAGGTCCAGAAGCCACAGGTGTGCGCTGTGGTTCTCCGGATGCGCGGCGAGAAACTCCTGATAGAAGGCAATCGTGCGGTAGTGGTTCGTCGCGTTCCAGTCGAGGTACGCGCCGTGCTCGGCGTCGAAGATGGCGTTGTGCGCCTCCTTGCAGTCGGGATTCAGTGCGAGCGCCTGACGCGCGAGGGGAGAGGCGAGGTCATTGTATTCCCGTGCGCGCTTGCAGTAAAGCTCTGCGAGCAGCAGCGTTGCGCGCGGGCGCGTTTCCTCCTCGCGGCACTTTTCCTGCAAAAAGTGCTCCTCTTCGTCAAATTCCTGCTGTGTGAGAAAGCGCTTGTCCCAGAGCATATTGTCGATGCGGAAAAAGCGGCTCTCGTCCGTGAGGGAGAAGAGCGAGTCGATGCTCGTTCCCAGCGTGACGGACAGCGCGGGCAAAAGCTGAATATCGGGAAGCGAGCTGCCGTTTTCCCACTTGCTCACGGCCTGCGCGCTCACGTGGAGGGCTTTTGCAAGCTGCTCCTGCGTCATGCTTTTGGATAGGCGCAGCGTTTTGATCTTGCTGCCGATGTCGATGTTCATAAAGGCAAAACTCCGTTTCTATAAAGTGCGGACGTCCTTGATGAGTTCAGTATAGCCGATTGCAGGAAAACGCGCAATGGAGGGGGAGTTTCGCGCGCTCAAACGGCGGTTGAGCGCAAAAAGGACGGAAGATGCTTTTCTTCCGTCCTTTTTATGCAGTTCCAGTCGAATCAGTCGCCGACGCCGGGGTTCAGAACCTTGCCGACGTTCCACAGGTGTGCGACCTGCTGCGCGGCGGCCAGACGTTCCTCGGGGGACTCGTAGCTTGCGTGCGCGGTCTGCGCGCCGCAGTCGACACAGGTGACATAAACGCACCAGCCCTGCTCATCCTCCACCGTACCGGTGCCGCGGCAGTAGGGGCAGTCCTGCAATTCGATCTCATAAATCGGGTCCATGGTATCATCCTTTCCTACCGTGCAAAATTGACAGTTTGCGCGGAAATGACCTAACGACCGTAGTATAGCAGGGAAGCGGGCGTTTTACAAGCAAGAAAATAGCAAAAATGGGGCGCTCGCAAGCGCCCCGCTTTTTACACGTTTGACGACGGAACAGGAAGCTGGTACTTTTCCGCGTAGGATTCGTACGTCTGCTGGAAGCTGCCGTCGGCAGTCTTGGCCTGGCGCAGTGTTTCGTGCAGGTTGAGGTTATGCGCACGGGCGTCGATGACGCAGCCGGCGATGTTGGAGCAGTGGTCGGATGTGCGCTCAAGGTCGGTCAGAAGATCGGAGAGGACAAAGCCAGCCTCAATGCTGCAATGGCCCTGCTGCATGCGCAGGATGTGGCGCGTGCGCATCTGCTCTTTGAGCGTGTCGATGACCTGCTCGAGCGGCTCGACCTGTTGGGCGAGCGCGACGTCCTGCGAGGAGAAGGACTTGAGCGAGAGCGAAAGGATCTCGCGGATGGCGGAGGTGAGAATGGCGAGCTCGTTGAGGGCGCTGCCGGAGAACGTGAGGCCCTTTTGCTCCATCTCCTCAGCGGAGCAGAGAATGTTGACCGCGTGGTCAGAAATGCGCTCAAAGTCGCCGATGGTCTTTAAGAGTTCGGTCGCCTCCTCGCTCTCGTCGCGGCCCATTTTCTGCGTGCTGAGCTTGACGAGGTAGGTGCCGAGAATATCTTCATAGTGGTCGCAAAGCTCCTCATCGTCGCGGATGCTCTGGGCGAGCTCGGGCGTGTTGTGGTCAAGGGCGGTGAGAGCGTTGTTCAGCGCGCGCACGGCGCAGTTCGCCATTTCGCGGGCGACGGCGCGGCTCTGGCGAAGGGCGAGGGACGGGGTGGGGAGAAGACGCTCGTCGAGCTCGGTCGTCTTTTCACCCTGCGTCTGGGAATCGTCGGGGACGATGCGGCAGGCGAGCTTTTCAAGAAGGCCGCCCGCGGGCAGGAGCATGGCGGTGCAGAGGACGTTGAAGACCGAGTGTGTGACGGCGATGCCCGCCATGGTGGCGGATTCATTGAGCAGCGCGGGCGCAAAAGCCGTGCGCACGATGCAGAAGACCGTCAGCAGCACGACAACGCCGATGACATTGAAGAGAAGGTGAACGACCGCGGCGCGGCGGGCGTTTTTGTTCGTGCCGATGGACGACAGCATGGCCGTGACGGTCGTGCCGATGTTCTGGCCCATGATGATGGGAATGGCCGCGGCATAGCTCACAGAACCCGTGACGGCGAGCGCCTGCAAAATACCGACGGACGCAGAGCTCGACTGGATGATGGCCGTGAGCAGCGCGCCGGCAAGCACGCCGAGGAGGGGATTCTGAAAGGCAACAAAGAGATTCGTGAACGCGGGGACGTCCTTGAGGCCCGCGACCGCGCCGCTCATCGTCTCCATGCCGAACATGAGCGTGGCAAAGCCGAGCAGGATCATGCCGGTGTCCTTTTTCTTGTTATCCTTGCAGAACATGTAGTAGATGATGCCGATGAGCGCAAGGACGGGAGTGAAGGATGAGGGCTTTAAGAGCTTGATCCAGAAGTTGCCGGAGTCGATGCCGCCAAGGCTCAAAAGCCAGGCCGTGACGGTCGTGCCGACGTTGGCACCCATGATGACGTTGATGGCCTGACGCAGCGTCATCAGGCCCGAGTTGACAAAGCCGACCACCATGACCGTGGTGGCGGACGAGCTCTGGATGATGGCCGTGATGCCAAGGCCCGTTAAAAATCCGGCGAATACGCTGCCGGTCATCTTGTCGAGAAGAGAGCGGAGCTTGCCGCCCGCGCGGCGCTCGAGCGCCTGGCCCATCAGGTTCATGCCGAAGAGGAACAGGCACAGCCCGCCGATCATCGTGAGCACATTGAAAATATCCATATTTTCTATCTTTCCTTTTTTCTTTTTTGAGACCCTATTTATAACCAAGTAATAGTTTACGCGCCAAATGTCAAAACTGCCAGAGGAGAATTGTAAAATCTATGTAAAATACACAGCGGCGACGGAATACGGCACGATTTGTGTTATGTTGCACAGTTTTTTTCCGCATGAACTGGAAAAAAGTGCAGACACTAAGCGCAGCATTCGCCGCGGCGTCTGCCTCCGCGGCAAAAAGCAACTTGAAATGTCGGAGGAATCGTATGAAAAAAGACTTTATCGACACCAATGAATTCACGAAGCAGGAACTGCTCGACATCATCGACTTGTCGCTCGCCATCAAAAGGGCCATTAAGGCGGGCTACTATCCGCCCCTGATGCGCAACATGACGCTCGGCATGATCTTCCAGCAGTCCTCTACGCGCACGCGCGTCTCGTTTGAGACCGCGATGAGCCAGATGGGCGGGCACGCGCAGTATTTAGGCCCCGGTATGATCCAGCTCGGCGGGCACGAGACCATCGGCGACACGGGCAAGGTACTCTCAAAGCTTGTCGATGTCGTGATGGCGCGCGTCATCGAGCACAAGACGATCGAAGAGCTCGCAAAAAGCTGCACCATCCCCGTCATCAACGGCATGTCGGACTACAACCACCCCACGCAGGAGATCGGCGACCTCTGCACGATCGTGGAGAACCTTCCGCAGGGGAAGAAGTTAGAGGACTGCAAAGTCGTGTTCGTGGGCGACGCGACGCAGGTGTGCGCGTCGCTCGGCTTCATCACGACGAAGCTCGGCATGCACTTTGTCCAGTACGGCCCCCAGGGCCACCAGCTGAATGAGCAGCACAAGGAGATCATGAAGAAGAACTGCGCGCTCTCCGGCGGCAGCTACCTTGTCACCGATGACCGCGAGAGCGTACGCGGCGCGGACTTCATCTATACCGATGTGTGGTACGGTCTCTACGAAAACGAGATGCCGAAGGAAGAGCGTGTGCGCGTCTTCCACGACTATCAGGTCAACCGCGAGCTGATGCAGCTCGGGAACCTCGGCTGCAAATTCATGCACTGCCTGCCCGCGACGCGCGGCGAGGACGTGACCGACGAGGTCGCCGACAGCGACGCCTCCCTCTGCTGGGAGGAGGCAGGCAACCGCCTGACGGCCATGCGCGGCCTTCTTGTCTACTTTACACGCTGCCGCAAGGAGCCGAGCGGTCTTCGGATCGCGGCGGCGAAAGAGGAGCTTGACAAAGTGCTCTGCGACAAGCTCGGCTGCGTCGAGGCCTACTGCGGCGTTTCGAAAGCGGAAAAGAGCTGAGAAAAACCATGGAGAAGAATCAATTCCGGCTCGCAGACGTCATTTTGTCGGTCATCTGCGTGGTGTTTGTCGCCGAGGCGGCGGCGCCGGTCGCATCGATCGGCAACAGCCAGTATTTCTGGTGGATCTTTATGATATTGGCGTTTCTGCTGCCCTACGGCCTCATCGCCGCCGAGCTCGGCACAGCCTACGCGGGCGACGGCGGGCTCTATGACTGGATCCACGCGGCGTATCCGAACGGCAAGTGGGCGGCGCGTGCCTCGTGGTACTACTGGATCAACTTCCCGCTGTGGATGGCATCGCTCGCGGTGATGTGTCCCGAGCTCATCACGTTCATCACGGGACGGAGCCTCGGGACGTTCGGCTCGCTCGTGGTCGAGCTGCTGTTCATCTGGATCGTCACGCTCATCGCGTGCTATCCCGTGTGCGACAGCATCATTATCCTGAACGTGAGCGCTGTCATCAAGATCGTGCTGGCGCTGCTTGTCGGCGGGCTCGGCGTGTGGTATATCAGCCGTTACGGCTTTGTCAACGACATGTCGGCGCGGACGTTTCTGCCGTCGTTCGACTTAAACAGCCTCTCGTATATCTCCGTCATCATCTTCAATTTCCTCGGCTTTGAGGTCGTGTGCACGTACGCAAACAACATGAGCGACCCGAAAAAGCAGATCCCGCAGTCCATCGTGACCGGCGGCATCGTCATCGCGGCCATCTACCTCTTCTCGGCGTTCGGCATCGGCGCGGCAGTGGATGTGCGCGAGATCAGCGTGGATTCGGGGCTTATCGACGCGGTGTCGCTCATTCTGGGCGGCAGCGGCGGCGTGCTCGTGGGCGTGGTGGCGCTTTTGTTCCTCGTGACGCTGTTCGGCAACATGATCTCGTGGTCGATGGGCGTCAATTCGACGGCGGCGCTGGCGGCGGACCACAACGACATGCCGCGGGTGTTCGCCAAGCGCTGGGCAAAGAACGACATGCCCGTCGGCGCGGCGGTCACGTCGGGCGTCGTCGCCTCGTGCGTGTGTGTTTTGGGCGTGCTCATCGAGATGGCGTCGCCGGACTCGTCACTCTTCTGGAGCTTTTTCGCGCTGAATCTCGTGATGCTGCTTTTGAGCTATCTTCCCGTGTTTCCGGCATTTTTGAAGCTGCGGCGCGAGGATGCGAAGACGCCGCGCCCGTTCCGCGTGCCGGGGTCTGACACGGCGCTCAAATGGATCGCCTACGTGCCGATGGTGCTCATCGTCATTTCGATCATTTTCACTGCGGTCCCGCTCTCGTTTGACGCAGAGACGCTTGCGAGCTTTCTGCCCATTACGATCGGGTCGATCCTCAGCGTGGCGATCGGCGAGGTGCTGATCGCGCTGCGCGGAAAAAACGCGCGCAGCTAAGTATGGTTTCATCATAAGGAGACAAAGCTATGGCAAAACGAATCATCGGCACAACGCCGAAGCAGGACGGGTATCGCATGCCCGCCGAATTTGAGCCCCAGCAGGGCGTGTGGATGCTCTGGCCCGAGCGAAACGACAACTGGCGCGACGGCGGCAAGCCCGCGCAGAAGGCCTTTGCGGATGTTGCCAAGGCCATCGCAAAATTTGAAAAGGTCACGGTCGGCGCATCCGTGCGCCAGTATCAGAACGCGCGCGCCAAGCTCCCCGAAAATATCCGCGTCGTGGAGCTCGAGAGCGACGACGCGTGGGTGCGCGACTGCGGGCCGACGTTCCTTGTGAACGACAGGGGCGGTCTTCGCGCGGTGGACTGGGAGTTCAACGCCTGGGGCGGGCTCGTCGACGGGCTGTATTTCCCCTGGGACAAGGACGACCAGATCGCGCGCAAGATCTGCGAGATCGCAGATGTGGACAGCTACCGCACAGAGGGCTTCGTGCTCGAGGGCGGTTCTATCCACGTCGACGGCGAGGGCACGGTGCTGACGACCGAGATGTGCCTGCTCTCCGAGGGGCGCAACCCCGACAAGTCGAAAGAAGAGATCGAGCAGATGCTTTGCAACTATCTTGGCTGTGAGAAGGTGCTGTGGATCAAGGACGGCATCGACCCCGATGAGACGAACGGGCACATTGACGATGTCGCGTGCTTCATCGCGCCCGGCGAGGTCGCGTGCATCTGGACGGAGGATAAGAACCATCCGTTCTACGAACAGGCGCAGGCAGCGTACAAATTCCTGAGCGAGGCGACGGACGCCAAGGGTCGCAAATTAAAGGTTCACAAGCTCTGTCTGACGAAAAAGCCGTGCTTACTCGAGGGCGCGGACACCATCGACGCTGTGGAAGGCACCATTCCCCGTGAGGACGGCGAGGTCAGCATCGCGTCGTATATGAATTTCCTGATCGTCAACGGTGCGGTCATCCTGCCGCAGTACGGCGACGAAAACGACGCAGTCGCCATCGAACAGGTGCGCAAGATGTTCCCCGACCGCGAGGTCGTGGGTGTGCAGACGAAGGAGGTCGCCTTCGGCGGCGGCAATATCCACTGCATCACCCAGCAGCAGCCTGCGGTGAAGAAGTAAAAAAGAGTGCCGTCCGTGCAATAAATGTACGGGCGGCGTTTTTATGGTGCTTATGCAGTTTGCTCGCGGGCGATGCGGATGAATTCGGAGAGCACGCTCCACGGATACGAGCGGCTCAAGTACCCAAAGCAGATGGGATAGGAAGCCTCTGGGCAGAGCGGGAGAATGTGCAGGTGCGCGAGCTGCTCGGGCGAGAGCGCCGTGTGCAGCAGATTTTCCGGGCAGAAGCATGCGCCGACGCCCTGCTCGCAGAGCGCGAGCAGCGTTTCGACGTTTTCTGATGTTGCTTTGCTGACGGGCGAGACGCCCGAGGAGCGCAAAAGTCCGCGCCCGATGCGCCCACCGATGTCTTCCGCGGAGCCGAGGACAAAGGGGCAGTCACACAGGGCACTTAGGTTTCCCGCGGCGATCTCGCCGCGGTGCGTGTCGAGGTCGATGCCGCACTGCGCGAGCAGCCCATCGGACAGGCACAGCACGATGTGCTCCAGATAGTAATCCTCAAGCACCGCGCCGGGGAGCGGGCGGGGAAAACCGGCGATGGCGAGGTCAATGCCGCCGCTGAGCAGCGCCTTCTGGATCGCGTCGTTCGAGCCTTCGAGCAGCGTGATCTCGACATTCGGATACTGACGCTGAAAGGCGGGGATCAGGCGCGGCATGATGGCGCGGCCGCGCGTGTAGGCGATGCCGACGCGCAGCTCGCCCTTCTGATTTTCGGAGATATCGCAGAATTCACGCTCCATGGCCTGGCGCGTCTGCCCGATGGATTCGGCATAGCGCAGAAACGTGCGGCCCGCATAGGTGAGCTCAAGCGGCGTGCGGCGCACAAGGAGCGTGCAGCCAAGCTCCTTTTCAAGTCCCGCAATGTGGGACGAGAGCGACTGCTGCGTGATGTGCAGCGCTTCAGCGGCGCGGGTGAAGTTTTTCTCCCGCGCGAGCACGAGAAAATAGTCAAGAGAATGGAAATTCATGGGAACGCTCCTTTCACAGCTGTTTCTTGTAGAATATATCAATTTTAACAGTTTTACAAGATGAAAATCCGCGCTTATACTAAAGACAGCGAAAGGCTGAACGAACGGCAAAGCGCACGGGTTTTCTTTTTCACCGCGCCTCCATCCACACACGTTCGTTCGCTTTGCGTGGGGGAATCTGACAGCCGGATCACCAGCAGGAGATTTTGCAATTTCTTCCTGCTGCACTCCGGCTTGCAGGGCATATCAGAAAGGATGGCGGGAGAGGAACATGAGCATTTTAGAGCTGGGGAGCTTGCAGCTCACGCTTTTTGCGATGATGCTGATCGGCGCGCTGCTCAAAAAGAAGGACATCATCGACGAAAACGGCAAAAAGTGCCTGGCCGACCTCTGTATCAATGTGGTCATCCCGTGCAACATCTTTAAATCCTGCCTCATTGAGCTGGATGCGGGTGTGCTCAAGTCCTGTGCGATGCTGCTTGTGAGCGCGGTCGTGATGCAGCTATTGTGCCTCGCCTTGAACCGGTTCCTTTTTGACCGCTATGATCCGCAGCGGAAAAAGGTGCTGCAATACTGTACCATCGTGCCGATGAGCGGCTTTCTCGGCAATCCCATCGCCGAGGGAATCTACAATGAGGTCGGCGTGCTCTACACCTCGATTTTTTTGATCCCGATGCGCATTGTGATGTGGTCGGTCGGCACGACGTATTTTGTCGCGGGTGAGACGGTGGAGAAGAGAAAGCTCATCAAAAACGTGCTGACGCACCCCTGCCTTGTCGCCATCTACTTGGGACTTCTCTGCATGGTGACGCAGGTGCAGTTGCCATCCGTGATCCTGAACACGGTAAAGTACATCGGGAACTGCAACTCCGCACTGACGATGTTTATTGTCGGCACGATCCTGACGGATGCGCCGCTCAAGAGCATCGTGAGCCGCGACACGGTAAAGTTCAGCTTGCTGCGGCTCGCGCTGCTGCCCGCGGCAGCGCTGGGCGTCGGTCTGCTGCTGCACCTTGAACCGACGGCGCTTGGCGTGAGTGTCCTGATGACGGGCATGCCCGCGGGCGCGACGGCGGCCATCTTTGCCGCCAAATACGGCAGCGACGCGCCGTTCGCCGCGCGAAATGTCGTGTTCACAACGCTTTTATCCATGCTGACGCTGCCGCTGTGGGCGTATGCGGTGGGATAAAAACGAGTTTTCTTTTTGATCGCTTCGTGCTAAGATAGCGATACTGTGTTAAAATGGATAGGGAGGACTTGGATGGCTGCGATCGTTTTATTCTGCCTTGCGCTGCTCGTGTGCATCGTATTGAGGACGAATATCCTCTACGCGCTCCTGGCGGGACTTGTGATCTTCGCGCTGTACGGCAAAAAGCAGGGCTTTTCGTGGAAAGAGCTCGGGAAGATGATCTGCTCAGGCGTGAAGACGTCGGCAAGCGTGCTGCTCGTCTTTCCGCTGATCGGTATTCTGACGGCGTTCTGGCGCGCGTGCGGCACGCTGCCGTTCATCATCTGCTGCGCCGTCGACCTCATCCGGCCGGAGATCTTGCTGCTGATGACGTTTTTGCTGAATTGCGGCGTTTCGATGCTGACAGGCACGGCGTTCGGCACGGCGGCGACGATGGGCACCATCTGCGTGAGCGTCGGCATTTCGATGGGCATGGACCCCGTGCTGCTCGGCGGCGCGATGCTTTCGGGCGTATACTTCGGCGACCGCTGCTCACCGGTCTCGACGAGCGCGCTGCTCGTGAGCGAGCTGACGGAGACGAACATTTACGACAACATCAAGCGCATGCTCAAGACGGCGCTCGTGCCGTTTCTTCTGAGCTGCGGCGTCTATGCGGCGCTCGGCATGGTGAAAAGCGGCAGCGGCGCGGCGGGCGAGCTGTGGTCGCTCTACGGGCGCGAGATGACGCTTCACTGGGTCATGTGCCTGCCGGCGGTGCTCATTTTGATCCTGTCGGTCCTACGCGTGAACGTGAAAAAGGCGATGTCGGCCAGCATTCTGGCGGCGGTCGTGCTGTGCATTTTCCTGCGGCATCTGGACGCGGTGACAATCCTCAAGACCGCAATCTTAGGCTACACGGCGTCGGACGCCGAGGTCGGCGCGATGCTCAACGGCGGCGGCATCATTTCAATGGTGCGCGTGGCGCTGATCGTGATGATCTCGTCGGCGTATTCCGGCATTTTTCGCAAGACGGGGCTGCTCGACGGGCTGTGCGGGCGCGTGACGGCGCTGAGTGAGAGGACCTCGCCCTATGCCTCAATGCTGCTGACGGCGGTTTTGGCGAGCCTTCTCGCCTGCAACCAGACGTTGACGATCATCCTGACACACCAGCTCTGCGCGCCGTCGCAGAAGGATAAAGAAGAATTTGCCATCAACCTTGAAAACAGCGCCGTCGTCGTCGCGCCGCTGATCCCGTGGTCGATCGCGGGGGCGACGCCGCTCTCGACCGTCGGCGCGCCGATGACAGGCATGGCGTTTGCGTGCTTTTTATACATCCTGCCGCTGTGCGAGCTCGTGCGGCGGACGGCGCAGCAGCGCGCGGCGAAAAAAACCGCCGCGCAGAAATGAGAAAGGAAGTTTGCATGAACGGAGAGACGTTACTGGCGGAAGCCATCGAAATGAAAGATGAGATCGTCGAGAACCGGAGAGCGATCCACCGCGCGCCGGAGGTCGGCGCGCACCTGCCGCAGACGGTTCAATTTGTCGAAGAAAAGCTGCGATTGCTCGGCTATGAGCCGCGCGAGCTGGGCGGCGGCGTGGTCACGGAGCTCACGGGCGAAGACATGGGGCGCTGTATCCTGCTGCGCGCCGATATGGACGCGCTCAAGGTGCGGGAGAAGACCGACCTGCCGTTCCGCTCGGAAAACGGCAGCATGCACGCCTGCGGACACGATATGCATGCCGCGATGCTGCTGGGTGCTGCAAGGCTGCTCAAGGCGCATCAAAGCGAACTCAAGGGCACGGTGAAGCTCGTCTTCCAGCCCGACGAGGAAGGCTTCACGGGCGCGAAAGCGATGCTTAAGGCCGGTGTGCTGGAGGCGCCGAAGCCGCAGGCGGCGATGGCGCTGCACGTGAACTCCGGGACGCCGTCGGGCCTGGTGCTCTGCGGCAAGGGAACGTTTATGGCGGGTTGCACGCTGTTTCGCATCACGGTCAAGGGTGTCGGCTGTCACGGGGCAATGCCGGAGACGGGCGTCGACCCAATCAACATTGCCGCGCACATCTACCTTGCGCTTCAGGAGATCACGGCGCGCGAGCTGCCCGCGAAAACGCCCGCCATCGTGACGATGGGCAAATTCAGCGCGGGCCACGCGCCGAATATCATCCCGCAGGAGGCCGTGATCGAGGGCACGATCCGCACGTTCGACCGCGACGTGACCGCGCTGATCCTGCACCGCATCGGCGAGATCGCGGACGCGACGGCCAGGGCCTTCCGCGGCAGCGCGAGCGTCGAAGAGCTTGCGAGTGCGCCGCCGCTCAAAAACGACGAGGCGCTGACCGAGCAGATGGCACGCTGCGCCGAAATGCTGTTCGGCGAGAAGAGCGTCTACCGCCTGCGTGAGGGCGGGATGGGCTCGGAGGACTTTGCGTCCTACACCTACGAGCTGCCGTGCGCGTATCTGTTGCTCGGCGCGGGCACGGCGCAGGAGGACGCGCGCTACGGAAAGCCCATGCACAACGAGAGCGTCGTCTTCAACGAGAACATTTTACCGCGCGGGAGCGCACTGCTCGCCTATGGCGCGATGCAGTGGCTCGAAGACCGGCAATAAAAAAATCCGCTTACGAATTTCGTAAGCGGATTTTTTATAATCGGTTGTCGATGACTTAGCCGACGAGCGCCTCGGTATCCATGGCGATCATGAGCTCCTCGTTCGTGGGGATGAGGAGGACGGTGACCTTGGAGTCGGGCGCGGAGATGACGCGTTCTTCGCCGCGGACCTTGTTGGCGTCTTCGTCCATCTTGACGCCCATGAACTCGAGGCCGGAGGCGATGGCCATGCGCTGGGAAGCGCTGTTCTCGCCGACACCTGCGGTGAAGATGATGGCGTCCACGCCGCCCATCGCGGCGGCATACGCACCGATGAGCTTCTTCACGCCGTAGTTGAACATATCGACGGCAAGGCCGGCGCGCTCATTGCCCTGCTCGAAGGCCTCTTCGAGATCGCGGAAGTCGGAGCTGACGCCGCTGACGCCCATAACGCCGGACTTCTTGTTGAGGATTGTGAGCATCTCGGTGATGTCCATGCCGTACTTGTTCATCAGGTACTCGAGGATACCGGCGTCAATGTCGCCGGAGCGGGTACCCATGGGAAGACCGGCGAGCGGGGTGAAGCCCATGGAGGTGTCGACGCTCTTGCCGCCGTCGATCGCGGTGACGGAGGAGCCGTTGCCGAGGTGGCAGGAGATGAGCTTGAGCTGCTCGATGGGCTTGCCGAGCATATCGGCCGCGCGCTGGGAAACATACTTGTGAGAGGTGCCGTGGAAGCCGTAGCGGCGGACCTTGTCCTTCTCATAATACTCATAGGGAATGGCATAGGTATAGGCCACGGGGGGCATGGTCTGGTGGAAGGCAGTGTCGAACACGGCGACCATGGGCACGCCGGGCATGAGCTCCTGGCAGGCCTTGATGCCGATGATGTTGGCGGGGTTGTGGAGCGGGGCGAGGGGATTGCACTCCTCGATTGCCTGCATGACCTCGTCGGTGATGACGACGGACTTGGCAAACTTTTCGCCGCCGTGGACGACGCGGTGGCCGACAGCGTCGATCTCCTTCATGGAGCCGATGACGCCGTTCTTCTCGTCGACGAGCGCGTTCAGCACGGCCTGGATGGCCTCGCTGTGGGTGGGCATGGAGACGGAAGCGGCCTTGATGGCTTCCTTGCCGGGAAGCTGGGGCTTATAGGTGAACAGACCGTCGATGCCGATGCGCTCGCACAGACCCTTCGCCAGCAGTTCGCCCGTGGTGGGGTTGAGCAGCTGATACTTCAGGGAAGAAGAACCTGCGTTGATGACCAGAACATTCATAAGTATACTCCTTTTTCCGAGGGCGCTTGCATTGCGCCCGAATTTCCGATAAAATAAGAATCAAATTAATCGGATGTATAATTCGATACAGAATATATTATAACAACTTTTTTCGCAAAGACAAGTAAATTTAACAAAACGTAACTCTTTTGTAACCGCTTTGAGAGGACTTCCATGAGGGTATTTGGTATAATATGCGAATATAATCCCTTCCACCGCGGCCACAAGTGGCAAATTGATGAATTGCGCCGTCTGGCAGGCGAGGAAGAGTGCACGGTTGTGTGCGCGATGAGCGGCGATTTTGTCCAGCGGGGCGATTTTGCCATTGAACGCGCGCATGCGCGCGCCGAGGCTGCCGTGCGCGGTGGGGCAGATTTAGTCCTTGAGCTGCCGCTGCCGTGGGCCATTTCGTCGGCGGAGGGCTTTGCCCGCGGCGGCGTGAGCATTTTGGCGGCGACGGGCGTGGTCGACACGCTGGCCTTCGGCAGCGAATGCGGTAACGCGGCGAAATTGCAGCGCGCGGCAAAGGCACTGCTGCGGGCGGATTTTCCCGACGCGCTGCGAGAGGAGCTTGCCAAGGGCCTGTCCTTTGCCGCGGCGAGGGAGAGCGCCGCGAGGGCGCTCATCGGCGAGGACGCCGCGGTGCTCCGGGAGCCGAACGATATCCTCGGCGTAGAATACTGCAAGGCGCTGCTGCAAAGCGGCAGTACCATCGCGCCGCTGGCAATATTGCGAAAGGTCGTCGGGCACAACGGGGGTGCGGCGAAGGGCTTCGCCTCGGCGAGCCACATCCGCGAGCTGCTCACGAACGGAGAGGACGCCTCCGCGTATCTGACGGCGGAGAGCGCCGCCATCTATGCGCGCGAATGCGCAGCGGGCCGCGCGCCGGTGACGATGCAGAATGCGGAGCGAGCGGTGCTTTCCCGGCTGCGCGCGATGTGCGAGGAGGACTTCGCCCGCTATGACAGTGGGAATGAAGGCCTTTATCGCCGGTTTTATGACGCAGCGCGGACGGCAGCGTCCGTCGACGAGCTGCTCTCCGCGGTGAAGACGAAGCGCTATGCCTATGCGCGGCTGCGGCGGATGCTGCTTGCGGCGTATCTGGACGTGACGGCGGCGGATGTGCCGCCGGAGGTCCCCTATCTGCGCGTGCTGGCGTGCAATGAGCGGGGACGAAAGCTGCTCAAAACGGTCAAAAAAACGGGAAGCGCACCGGTGCTGACCAAGAGCGCCGATGTGCGCGCGTTGAGCGAGGAGGCGCAGAAGCTCTTCGCTCTGATGGCGCGCGCGGCGGATCAATACGTGCTCGCCTATCCCGAGCTGCGCGCGGCCAGAGGCAGCAGCGCGTGGACGGAGGGGCCTGTGATCGTTTGAGCAAGGAACCGAGACCTCGAAAGGAGAACAGAATGAAAAAATGGATGACGCTGCTGCTTTGCTGCGTGCTGGCGCTGAATTTGACCGCCTGCGGCGCAGGAGCGCCCGGCGGGCCGGAGGACAACGCGCCGCCGCAGGCGAGCGCGCTGCACTTTGAAGTCGCGACGCAGATCTACGAAAACGAGTACAAGGCCGACGACGGCACGGTGCTTCTGGCGGAGCGCTACGAACTGCCGGTGCTCGAACTGCGCACGGAGGACGGCGAGCTCTACACGCTGGCGGAGAACGTGACGGCGAACGGCGGCACGGGCAACCCCGCGCAGTTCACGGCGCAGAACACCTTCAACACGGAGATGAACAATGTGCTCGCAGGGCTTGAGTCCGAGGCGGCGCAGATGGCCGCGGAGGCCAAGGAGCTCTACGCGGAAAACGGCACATCGGTCTTTTTGAACGGAAGCTACTGGACGAACGAGCTGAGCCTGACGCAGACCTACATGACCGAGGGGAAGCTCCTGAGCGTCGCGGCGGAGAACTACACCTACTACGGCGGCGTGCATCCGAATTCCGCCACCCGCGCGTGGAGCTTTGATCTGACGACGGGCGAATTCCTGACGCTGGACGCGCTGGCCTCGGAGGAGGGCGATTTGCAGGGAAACTCGCTGCAGGAGAGCATTTATTGGAATATCTACGAGCAGATCGCGCAAAAGGGCCTCAGCGAAGGATATTTTGACGATTATGACTCTTATTTGCAGGATTTCCCCACGCTCGCGACGCTGAACTTTACGGAAAACGGCCTGACGGTCACATTCGACCAGTACGTCATCGCGCCGTATGCGGCGGGGCCGCAGGTGTTCTCGGTGCCGTACAGCGAATTCTACAACGCGCTGAGTGAGCACGCGAAGACGATCCTGAGCGTGTCGCAGGAGCAGACTGTGACAGCGGATTTCAAGGCGGCGGCGATACTGTGGTCGTGGTTTTATATGGACGACCCGCCGATGGACTACAATGTGACAGCCGAGATCGACGGCGATCTTTATGATCTGGCGGACATCAAGGGCGTGGAAACACTGGAGGATCTCCGTGCGCTGCTGCTGCGGTATGTCACGCCGGAGCTTGCCGACGAGTGGCTGGGCAGGACTGAGCAGCGTTACCGTGATATTGACGGCAGACTCTATGTCATGTCCGCGGGCCGCGGCGGCAACGAGAGCCTGGGCGGATACACGTGCACGGCTGCGCTCGACGGAGACAGCGGCGTGCTGACACAGACGGTCGCGCTGCTTGCGTGGGACGACACCGCGCAGACGTGGACAGACACCGGCAAGACGGAAGCCTATGAATATCCCTTTACCCTTGTCGACGGCCACGCGGTGTTCTCCGCATTCCCGTATCCGTACTGAGAAAGTAAAAGAGAGGGAGGGGAGTCCCATGGCGTAAAAAGCGTGGCAGTGCCGCAGAAGCGATCACGATAGGACCACTTTTACGGAGGATGAGAGAAATGAAGAGAGTGAAAATCTTTCTGCTGCTTTTTACCCTGTGCTGCGCACTGACCGCCTGCGGCACGAAGCCCACGGACGATGTACCGCCGCCGGATGATGAGACGTCTGCGGTGGACATCGAATGGTTCAACACGGAATTTTTCAATGTGGGCAGCGGCGTGTGCATGACGAATATGCTGCTCAGCAGCTATTACGACACCGCCGCGGACATCGACCTCTATGAGCTCTTCTATAATGGCCCGACAGGAATACAGGAAGAGGTTACTGAGGCAGAACAGACAGCGATCGGCCCGGTGGCGTTTGAGCATTATCCCATCAAAACGCAGAGAACGGAAATGGACGCCTTTTTGCAGGAGTATTTGGGCGTGGCACTGGACGAGACGAACAAAAAGAATCTCGACCAGTTCATCTATCTCGAGGAGTACGACGCCTATTATCTGCTCCACGG
>ERZ827117.1052-NODE-1052-length-23963-cov-3.987201_pt1 | contig 23963 bp, 22 predicted proteins | sample MGYA00519920_ERZ827117 | MGnify/ENA primary metagenome ERZ827117 (study PRJEB31778, sample SAMEA3449260) | human gut metagenome | biome: human gut; feature: human-associated habitat; material: faeces | place: United Kingdom | collected 2010/2012 ...
GTGTAAAGGGTGACTCCCCACAGTGTGGGGAGATGTCGCGCAGCGACAGAGGGGTCCGACGCGTAAGCGGGTGGCAGCGCGTCAGCGCTGACGGAGGGATTGTGGTCTTGCCCGGGAATCGACTTACCCTCGCAAGGTTACAATCCCCCACCCGCTTCGCGGGAGCCCCCTTTGCACAAGGGGGCCTTTATTTCGTGGGTAGTCAACATCGAAACTCATACTGCTTTTTCATATATTCATACCTCACTTGTAGGTTGATTGGATTGTACCGCATTATTTCCTATTTGTCAATAGGGTTTAGGGGAATTTTTGCAGAAATATTTTGCCCCGGGCTGTTGCATTCCCATTTACCAACCTGTATAATAGGAATACAGAGCAAAGGAGCTTACCAACATGATGATTTCAACGAAGGGCCGTTACGCGCTGCGCGTCATGGTCGATATTGCCGAGAACCAGCGCGATGGCTACATTCCCCTGAAGGAGATTGCCCAGCGGCAGGATATCTCGGAAAAATACCTCGAGGCCATCGTAAAGGGGCTGGTGAAGGAGCATTACCTCACCGGCCTGCGCGGCAAGTCCGGCGGCTACCGGCTGACCCGCGCGCCCGAGGATTACACCGTCGGCGCGATTTTGCGCATTACCGAGGGCAGCCTGGCCCCCGTGGCCTGCCTGGAGCAAGAGCACGTGGACTGCCCCCGTATGGCCGCTTGCCGCACCCTGCCCATGTGGCGCAAGCTGAACACGATGATCCAGGATTTTTTTGACGGCATCACCCTGGCCGACCTGATGAGCACGGATCAGGTCGGGAATGATTATATTATTTGATGCGGCAGGCTGCGGCTGCCCGGGCGGATATGGAATCCGCCCCTACGCCTGAAAATCATCTGCACTCATAAAGCCTCCCTTGTGTAAAGGGAGGTGGCACGGCGAAGCCGTGACGGAGGGATTGGAGCGTGTACGGATGCGTCGGGTTTCATCCATAAGGCCACAATCCCTCAGTCTGCGCTTCGCGCAGCCAGCCCCCTTTACACAAGGGGGCCTATAAGCAGCATCCCGTCCACCAGCCCCCACCCGGGGGCTTTTTTGTTGCCAATCTTTTTCTGTTTTTTGTCTTTTTTGACAGTTTTCGACTTTATTTTGCTGTTTCTATTGCTTTTATGCCATACAGTATACTATAATATTGTACAAACCTGTTAATTTGCCACAAGAAAGTCTAGGTACTGCATGAGCGATAAACAACGGATCCTGATCGCCGATGATTCGGAGATGAATCGTGCGATCCTTACCGAAATGCTGGGTGAGAAATACGAGATCCTGGAAGCAGAAAACGGCCAGCAGGCCATCGAAATGATCGAGCAGAACAGCGACATTGACCTGCTGCTGCTGGACATTATGATGCCCGTAAAGGACGGCTTTGATGTGCTGGCCGCCATGAACCAATATCACTGGATCGACGAGCTGCCGGTCATTATGATCTCAGCCGAGAGCGCGACCTCATTTGTCGAGCGTGCGTATGACCTTGGCGCGACCGACTACATCAGCCGTCCGTTCGATATGGCGGTCGTGCGCCGCCGCGTCGTCAACGCCCTGATGCTGTACGGCAAGCAGAAGCGCCTGATGCAGCTGGTGGCTGACCAGATTTACGAAAACGAAAAAAGCAACTCGCTGATGATCACCATTCTCAGCCATATCGTTGAGTTCCGTAATGGTGAAAGCGGTCTGCACGTGCTGCACATCCGCACCTTCACCGAGATGATCCTGCGCAAGCTCATCACACTGACTGACAAGTACCCGCTGACTGAGCCGGAGATTTCGCTGATCTCAACGGCATCGGCGCTGCATGACATCGGCAAGATCAATATTCCCGAGTCGATTTTGAACAAACCCGGCAAGCTCACGCGGGAAGAGTTCGAGATCATGAAAACGCACACCACCATCGGCGACAAAATCCTGCACGATCTGCCGTTCCAGCAGGACGCGCCGCTGGTCAAGGTCGCACGCCAGATCTGCCGCTGGCACCATGAGCGGTACGACGGCCGCGGCTACCCCGACGGGCTGAAGGGCGACGATATCCCCATTGGTGCCCAGGCCGTGGCGCTGGCCGACGTTTACGACGCACTGACCAGTGAGCGCTGCTATAAAAAGGCCTTTGACCACGACACCGCACTGCATATGATCATGAACGGCGAGTGCGGCACCTTTAACCCGCTGTTGATGGAATGCCTGGTCGAGATCAGCGAGGATCTGCGCCACAAGCTGCAGCCCGGCGCCGACGGCCGCGATTTCATGGCCGAGGCACAGCAGATTTCCGCCAAGGTGCTGCACGGCAAGGATTTGCCCGAGCAGGACAACATCAGCCGCGCGCTGGCGGCGACCACGCTCAAGACGGATTTCTTCTTCCACCACACCCACGCCGTGCAGTATGACTACAGTGCCGCCACCAATGTGCTGACCCTGTCCGACTGGGCGGTGCGCCACCTGCATGCGCCCAAGGTACAGCATGTAACAGACGAAACATCGCAGCATTTCATCTCGACAGATGATGTACACAAGCTGCAAGGGCTGCTGCGTGCCACCACGCCCAAGGCCCCCGATATCAAGATGAAGGCCCAGCTGCCGGTGGACGGCGAGTTCCGCTGGCACCGCATCTACGCGCGGGCCATCTGGTCGGACGATACCAGCCCCGTCTACCTGGGCTCGGTCGGCGAGTGCCATGACGTGCAGGGCGTGAGCCTGCCGGACAAGGGCGATAACGTCAGCCTGGGCAGCGCCGACGGCGTACAGACCATGATGCACGGCATGGAGCAGATCTTTGACGTGGTCCGTCTGGTCGATGTAAAGAACAACACAATATGGACTTTTGATGAGCAGGGCAAGCTCAAGGCCACGCACCACCCCTGCCATGCGGTGTGGAACAAGGCCATGCCTTGCAGCAACTGTTCGTCCTACCGCGCGTTTACCCAGCAAAGCCAGATTTCCAAGCTGGAGTTCAACAAAGGCAATACGTTTCATGTGCTTTCCAAGTACATTGAGGTCGACGACATCCCCTGCGTGCTGGAGCTGGTGAGCAAGCTGGAGGAAAACCCGCTGATGACTGTGGACGGTCGCAGCATGCTGGCCGACAACATGAGCACCTACAGCCAGGCATTGTACCGCGACCCCCTGACCAACGCCTACAACCGCCGCTATTACACCGAGCAGAGTGAGTCCTTCGCCAATGCTGAGGGTGTGGCGATGATCGACGTGGACAACTTTAAGTCCGTCAACGACACCTACGGCCACCAAAACGGCGACGAAGTGCTGCGGTTAATTGTACGCGGCATTTCCGAGTGTATCCGCGCTACGGATATTCTGGTGCGGTATGGCGGCGATGAGTTTGTGCTGTTCTTCCAGAACATCCCGGCCGATATCTTTGCTTCCCGCCTGGAGGAGATCCGCCGCCGGGTGGAAAGCACGGCGGTGCCCGGCTGCCCGAACTGGCACCCCACCGTAAGCATCGGCGGTGTGTACGGCGCACACCCGCTGGCCGACGCCATCCACCGCGCCGACTTGAAGATGTACGAAGCCAAGCAAAACAAAAACCGCGTAGCCGTGTCCATTTTACCCCCCCCCTGCAACGGGATTTTGACATAGAATAAAAACGTTTTACCCACGTAAAAAGGAATGGAAAAGGAGTTTTCACGCGATGACGCTGCAGGAATTTTACGCCCGCATCGGCGGCAATTACGAGACGACCCTCCGCCGCCTGCCCAGTGAAGCACTGGTGCGCAAGTTTGTGTTAAAGTATCCCGGCGACCCCAGCTTTAACCAGCTGAAAGACGCCCTGGCCGCCCAGGATTGGGAGACCGCGTTCCGCGCCGCCCACACGCTGAAGGGCGTGGCGCAGAATCTGGGAATGGACCACTTGTACGAGGTATCCTCGGCCCTGTGTGAAGCCCTGCGCGGCCCCAAGCCCTTGACCGACCCCGCCCTGTGGCCCCCGGTGGTGGAAGCCAACGACCAGGTGCTGGCAGCGATCCAAGAGTTGTAACGGCATAAAAGCCTCCCTCTGGGAGGGAGGTGCCCCGAAGGGGCGGAGGGAGAGAAACTTGCCTAAGTCCAAGACTTTGGATATTCATTAGTCTCTCTCCCCCACCCGCTTACGCGGGAGCCCCCTCACAGAGGGGGCCTGATGCTCCTGTGGGGCCATTCGCAGTCTAACCATAATTTGTAGGGGTCGATGCTTGCATCGACCCGCGGGCGGATGCGAGCATCCGCCCCTACAAACTCACCGCAATTACAACCAAACCGAAACCACTGCCAACCAATCGCAACCCCTACTCCCCCTCTACTAAAATGTCAGGAGTGTTTCCACAATGAAAGCTGCAGAACATCACTGCTTTCTGCACCGGTTCCTGGCGCTGGCGGCGGCACTGTTGCTGCTGGGCGGGCTGATCTTTGCCCCCGCCCTCAGTGCGCCCGTGCTGGCCGATGGTACCACCCAGACGCTGCGGGTGGGCTACTACGCCTACAACGGCTTTAATATGATCGACTCCGACGGAAACTACAGCGGCTACAGCTATGACCTTCTGCAAAAAATCGCGCGGTATCGTAATATTACCTATGAGTATCTCGGTTACGACGGCGACGCCGACGATGCCGTTGCCCTGCTGACCAGCGGCAAGATCGACGTGATTCCCATGCTGCGCAAAACGCCCGAGCGCGAAGAGATCCTCGATTTTACCGCCAGTCCCATTGGCACCGTGACCACGATGCTGACCGTGCGTGCAGGCGACCGCAGCATCGAAGCCGGAAAGTACGATACCTACGACGGCATGGTGGTCGGCTTCTCGCGCGATGGCAACGGCCGCAACCAGAGCTTTATCAACTTTGCCGCCGACCATAATTTCACCTATAAATCGGTGTTTTATGATACCGATGACGAGCTGGCTGAGGCCTTGCGCAAGGGCGAGATCACGGCGGCCGTCAGCAATATCAACCGCACCACCACCGACGAATGGGTGCTGGAAACCTTCGACGAGACGCCGCTTTACATGGCTGTTCGCAAGGGGGACGCCCATACCCTGATGCTGCTGAACGACGCCCTCATCGCCCTGGAGCGGCAAGAGCCGTCCTGGCAGAGCGCCCTGCATGATAAGTACACCAGCGCCAGCCGCAGCTCGAAGCTTTCGCTGACAACAGAAGAGCAGGCCTACCTGTACAGCATCAACAAGCAGGGCAAGGTCTGGAAAGTGGCCGCCAACCCCGACCGCTACCCCTACTCCTACCTGGACGAAAACGGCAACTGGGCGGGCATCTGCGTCAAGCTGTTCAGCATCATGGCGCAGCGCGCAGGCATCCGCTACCAGCTGCTGACCTGCAACACCCGCCAGGACTATATGACCCTGCTGGAGGACGACAAGGCCGATCTCTGCCTGGGCCTGTACAACGACCTGTCCGCCGCCGAACGGCTGCACTATAAGCTGACCGACCCGTACATTACGGCGGGCTTCTCCTGGGTGATGCCGCGCAACGACCGTACCATGCAGACCATCGGCACGGTGGACCTGCTGGCCAAGGACGCGGCATCCATCATTGTGTCCAGCCACAACCCTGTGTACAAGACCTATGCTTCGTTTGATGACTGCTTGGCCGCCCTGCGTGCCGGGGAGATCGACGCCTATTACACCTTTACCTACCAGGCCGAGCGCGTGCTGTACGACAGCCTGCGCAATGACCTGACCGCCACCCTGACCGGCGGCGAGGCCGAGTTCTCAATCGGCGTTTTGAACAGCGTAGATGTGCAGCTTTTGAGCATCCTGAACAAGAGCGTCCAGAGCCTGTCCGACGAGGACGTCTACAACGTGACCCGCACCTACACCACGCTGGAGGAACAGCCGTTTTCGATGACGCGTCTGGCGTACCAATACCCGGTCATTCCGCTGCTGTTTGCCATCTGCACGGCGTTCTTTATCCTGTGCATCGTACTGCTGGTCAAGGCACGGCTGCTGCGCAAACAGATGGAGGCCGCCCTGCACAAGCCGAGGAAGCCAGCTCGGCCAAGACCGAGTTTCTTTCCAACATGTCCCACGATATCCGCACGCCCATCAACGGCATTATGGGTATGCTGGATATTGCCGAGAACAACTTTGACGACCAGGCCCGCGTAAAGGACAGCCTGGACAAGATGCGCGGCGCAGCCAACCACCTGCTGTCCCTCATCAACGACGTGCTGGACATGGCCAAGGTGGAAAGCGGCACCATGCAGATGCTGGATGCTGACTTTAACCTGCGCGCACTGCTGAACTCCTGCTGTGATATCACCGAGGGTCAGCTCGCCGACCGCAACCTGACCCTGACCAAGCAGATCGGCCCGTTCTGGCATCCCCGCCTGCGCGGCAGCGAGCTGCACATCCGCCAGGTACTGTTAAACATTTTGTCCAACGCTGTCAAATACACACCGGATGGCGGCACCATCAACTTCTACGCGCGCGAGACCCTGTTTGAAGAGGGGCTCGTCCACCTGCGCATTGAGATCGCCGACACCGGCATCGGCATGAGCGAGGAATTTTTAAAGCATATCTTTGAGCCGTTCACCCAGGAGCAGCGCAGCAGCCGCACCACCTACAAAGGCACCGGTCTGGGCATGGCCATCACCAAAAAGCTGGTGGACCAGATGCACGGCTCGCTGGATGTGGAAAGTACGCCGGGCAAGGGCTCGACCTTTACCGTGCGCCTGAGCCTGCCGCTGGCCGAAAAAGCCAACCAGCCCGACGTGGATGAGCCGCCTGCCGACCTGCACGGCCTGCACCTGCTGATGGCCGAGGACAACGAGCTGAACCGCGAGATCGCCGTGGCCCTGCTGGAAGAACAGGGCGCGACCGTCACCACTGCCGAGAATGGCCGCGAGGCTGTAGAACTGTATCAGAGTGCCCCCAAGGGCACCTTTGATGCTGTGCTGATGGACGTGATGATGCCCGAGATGAACGGCCTGGAAGCTACCCAAGCCATCCGCGCGTTTGAGCGCTGCCCGGCAGAGAGCGGTATCCCCATCATTGCCATGACAGCCAACGTGTTTGCCGACGATGTGAAAGCCTGCCTGGAGGCAGGCATGAACTCCCACGTGGGCAAGCCGCTGGATATGCAGGTGTTGGCGGCTGAAATTTCCCGCCAGGTACGGCGCTATGCCTCGCTGCGCGAGGGTGCAAACTTTACAAAATTAGGAAGTTAAAAAATCGGCGTTTTCCTATTGCATTCTATGCCTTTGTGGGCGTATAATTAGTTGGTTATTTGTGAATGTCAGCGCCGCACAATTCCCGCCATACCGGCGCTTGGGATTGTGCGGCGCTGACTTTATTGTGAGTGGGAGGATGTATCATGGCAACGAAGTATATTTTTGTTACCGGCGGCGTTGTCTCGGGGCTTGGCAAGGGCATTACCGCCGCCAGCCTGGGGCGCCTGCTGAAAACGCGCGGCCTGAAGGTGGCAAGCCAGAAGCTGGACCCGTATATCAATGTGGACCCCGGCACGATGAGCCCCTTGCAGCACGGCGAGGTCTTTGTGACCGACGACGGCACCGAGACCGACCTGGATCTGGGCCATTATGAGCGTTTCACCGATGAAAATCTGAACAAATACTCGAACCTGACCACCGGCAAGGTCTACTGGAACGTGCTGAACAAGGAGCGCCAGGGTGCCTACCTGGGCCAGACTGTCCAGATCATCCCCCACATCACCAACGAGATCAAGAGCTACATCTACAACCTGGCCAAGAGCACCGAGGCCGACGTTGTCATTACCGAGATCGGCGGCACCACCGGCGATATCGAGAGCCAGCCGTTCCTCGAGGCCATCCGCCAGGTCGGCATTGAGCAGGGGCCCGAGAACTGCTGCTACATCCATGTCGTGCTTGTGCCCTATATCTCCGGCTCGGACGAGTACAAGTCCAAGCCCGCCCAGCACTCCTGCAAGGAATTGCAGGGCATGGGCATTGCGCCCAACGTCATTGTGCTGCGTGCCGATGGCCCTGTGGGCAGCGACATCAAGCGCAAGATCAGCATGTTCTGCAACGTGCGCCCCGACTGCGTCATTGAAAACCTGACGATGCCGAGCCTGTACGAGTGCCCGCTGATGCTGGAAGCCGCCGGTCTGACCAATGTGGTAGCCCGCCAGCTGCATTTGCAGACCCCGCCCACCGATCTGACCGAGTGGAAAGAGCTGATCAGCCGTATTGCTACCCGCAGCCGCAACTGCACGATCGCACTGGTGGGCAAGTATGTCAAGCTGCATGACGCTTACCTGAGCGTGATGGAAAGCCTGTACCACGCCGGTTTTGAGAACGAGAGCAAGGTCGAGATCAAGTGGGTGGACAGTGAAACGCTGGTCGATCAGGACCGCTGCGCCGAGGAGTTCACCGACGTGGACGGCATCATCGTGCCCGGCGGCTTCGGCGACCGCGGCATCGAGGGCATGATCCAGGCCGCCCAGTATGCGCGTGAGCACCACATGCCCTACTTTGGCATCTGCCTGGGCATGCAGATCATGGTGATGGAGTACGCCCGCAACGTGCTGGGCTACGCCGATGCCAATTCCAGCGAGTTTGCGCCCGAGGGCCAGCACAACGTCATTGACCTGATGCCGGACCAGCAGGGCGTTGTGACCAAGGGCGGCACGATGCGCCTGGGCAAGTACCCCTGCGTGATCACCCCGGGCACCAAGATGGCCGCGTGCTACGGCACGCTCGAGATCGACGAGCGCCACCGCCACCGTTATGAGTTCAACAACGACTTCCGCGCCGAGTTCGAGGAAAAGGGCCTGGTCATTGCCGGCACCAGCCCTGACGGCCGCCTGGTCGAAGCTGTCGAGATCCCGGGCCGCGACTTCCACCTGGGCGCACAGTTCCACCCCGAGTTCAAGAGCCGCCCGAACCGCGCCCACCCGCTGTTTAAGGGCTTCATCGCCGCCGCCCTGAAGTACCAGAGCGAGAACACCCCCACGGACCACCCGGCGTCGATTGGGGAATAAAATCAACCACGAACCTAAACACCTCCCTTGTGCAAAGGGAGGTGGATGCGCGAAGCGCAGACGGAGGGGTTGTGACCTGACGTTGCAGCACAATGTACGGGTAAGGTCACGATCCCCCACCGCTTCGCGGAGCCCCCTTTCCACAAGGGGGCCTTTTTATTTGCAAAAAATTTTTAAAAATTTTTCCCGCTTTCTGCAACAATTCTGACACATCCGTCGTTTATAACTATAGAAGCTTCTGAAAATATCCGCAAAATCGCGCAAGCAAAACCGCACAAATTCACTTAGGAATGTCGATAGTTTCTTGGTGCGTTTTTGCCTTGTTTTCGCCGTGTTTTTCGGCGTATAATGCTATATCATAGAATCAGCCCTGCGGCTGTTCCAAAGGAGTTTTCTATGCGCAACTGGTGTTCGCGTCACCCCATTTACTTCATGGGGCTGTACGCTTTGTTTTACTTAACGTTCTTCGCCTTGCTGGAGCGCACCATCCAGACGCCCGATCTCTGGGTACACTGCCGCCTGGACGACCTGATCCCGTTCTGCAAATATGCCATCATCCCCTACTCACTGTGGTTCCCGTGGATCCCGTTTACGCTGTTTTTTGTGTTGTACAAAGGCACGCGGGCGGATTTCTGGCGGCTGTGCCTGCCGCTGTTTGCGGGCATGACGATGGCGCTGCTGTTTTACGCCATCGTGCCTAACGGCCTGGCACTGCGCCCGCACTATGTATCCGGCAATGATATCTTCGCCCAGGCCGTGCGGTCGCTTTACCGCACCGATACGCCGATGAACGTCTGCCCGTCCATCCATGTATTCAACTCGGTCACGCTGATGCTGGCCTACTACCGCTGCCGCTGCTTCGACGCCCCGCGTCTGCGCTGGATGCGCCCCTCCGCTGCAGTGCTGTGCGTGTCGATCACGCTTTCCACCATGCTGCTAAAGCAGCACAGCGTCATTGATGTGGTGTTTGGCATGCTGCTGGCTTTCGCCCTGGACGGCATCGCCGCCGAGATGCAGCGTGCCCCGCAGACCACCCGCCGCAACCGCCGCCAGCGCCAGCCGGAGTGGCTGTAATTTACTTAGAGTATAAATAAAGAACGCCTGCACGGCCATAAAACCGTGCAGGCGTTTTTGTATGCCTTATAATGCGTAGATCAAAATGCCCACGATGATCAGCACCAGCGCGCCGATCTTTTTGGGGTTCATCTTCTCATGGAAGATCACGACGCCGAAGAACGTCACGTACAGATAGCCGGTGGCTTCCAGCACGGGGCCGACGTTCAGCGGCACACCCTTGTAGGCCAGCATCGTCAGCAGCGAGCAGCCCACAAACAGGCCGTAGCCCAAGATCACGCGCCAGTCGGTGTATTCGGCCAGCAGGGACTTATGCTCACGCAGGGCGGCCTTTTTCAGCAGCACCTGCGACACCGACGCCAGAAATGTGCTGAGCAGATAAAGCGCCACGTAGGGCAGCTGTGCCTGGTTCATTCGCCGCCCTCCCCTTCGTTGTCGGCCCGCACAAACAGCACGATACCCACAATAATGACCGCTGCACCGATAAACTGACGCGGGGTGATGCTCTCACCAAACAGCAAAAAGCCCAACAGAATACCCCACACTACTGTGATGGCCTTATTGGCATAAGCGGTGGTCAGCGGCAGATGCTTGATGACCTGCTGCCACCCGAACGCATACACGACCAGCGCCGCCAGCATGCCGCCGTACAGCAAGATAAAGCCCACGCTCAAAAACGGCTGCTGCGCCGCCAGCTTACTGCAAACACTGCTGCCCGCATACACCCCCAAAATCAGGTGCAGCAGCAGGAACCATTTGGCCTGTTTCACTGGGCATCCCCCTCATGGTGCAGATATTCACGCGCCACATACTGCGGCGCGGCGTTGGCGCACATGTAGATGCGGCCGACGTACTCGCCGATCAGGCCCAGCACCAGCAGGATCATGCCACCCAGCAAAAGCAGCAGCGCCGTGGTGGACGCCCAGCCCATGGGGGCCGCGCCGCGGACAAAGTGGTCGATGATGATATAGATCAGGTACAAGAAACCGAAGCCCGCAAACACCGTGCCCGCGTAGGTAGCCAGGCGCAGCGGCTTGACGGAAAAGGACGTAAAACCGTTCATCCATAGGTTCAGCAGTTTGCTGATCGTGTAGCCGGAGCGGCCCTCCTCCCGCGCGCGGTGATGTACGGACACGTTGGCAATGCGCTTGGTGGAGCGCAGCACCAGCCCAATGACATAGGGGTAGCAATGCTCGTACCGCAGCATTTCGTCCACAATGAACCGCCGCGCGGCAAAGTAGCTGTTGACCACCAGCTCAGGCGGCTTGCCCAGCATGACCTCGGTCATTTTGCTGTTGACCCAGCTGCCCAGGTTGCGCCAACCGGCCTGGCGCTTGTTGTCATAGTTGGCGTACACGACGTCATAGCCCTCGTTGATCTTGTCCAGCAGCTTGCCTACCTCGTTGGCGGGGGTCTGGCCGTCGTCATCAAGGCATACGACGATATCGCCGGTACACTGGTGGAAGCCTGCCATCAGCGCGGCGTGCTGGCCGAAGTTTTTCGCCAGGTCCACGCCCTGCACATGAGCGTCCGCCGCCACCAGCTTGCGGATGGTGCCGATCGTATCATCGGGCGAACAGTCGTTGACCAGCACGACCTCGTAGTCGTACTGGGGCATCGTCTGCATCGTTGTGGTCAACTCCTCATGCACCGCCGCCAGCGTATGCTCGGAGCGGTAGCACGGGATCACAAAAGAAATTTTCTGCATGGTTTTCATCCTTTTATTGGGGATCGGCCCGCTCATACACGATCAGGTCGTCGGTCGAGACAAGTGGCTGCCAGCCGTCCGCTTGCAGGCGGGCTTCGGCGTCGGTGCCGTGGTTGACCATCGCATAGCGCGAGCGGATCGTTTCGTCCGGGTCGGCGATGTAGGTGTTCATATCGAACTCAATGCCCATTCCGGCCGGTACAGCGTAGAGATAGCCGTGGAACACATCGTCTGCGTAGGCGTAGGCCAGCGTATTATCCCACGGGTCTGTGCTGGCGCGGGCATCCATGCTGGCTTGCAGGGCGGATTCTACCGTCGTGATCTGGCTGCCCATCTCGTCAAAATAGGTCGAGAGGGTGCCGCGCTCGACGTTGATGGGCAGCAGTATCACGGCCAGCACCGGCAGCCAGACGATGCCCCGGGCGGCATCTTCCACCACCGTGGCCGCCAGCAGCAGAATGGCCAGCAGCATCAGGTGGCGCGGCGCAATGTTGTACATAAACACCAGCACCAGCGCAATGATGCCCGTACAGCCCAGCGCGCAGGCTTTCAGGGGGCAGGCGCGGTGCGCGCGGCGGTCCAGCACAAAGCAGACGAGCGTGACCGCCAGCACCATGAGAAAGATCACACAGCCGCGGCCGATGTAGGTTTTTTCCACGAACGTACGCGGGATATCCGTTCCGGCTGTCACCAGCTCTTTGGCGGCATGCCGGAGCTCATAGACGATGGCCTCGCCGATCTTACCGTGGGCCAGCAGCTCCAGCCCGCCGAAGTCCATGCCGCCGCCGCTGAAGTAGGATGCGGACAGCTTGGTCATTGAGAAAAGCGCCACGCCAAAGCTGGCGGCTGCCCCGCCCAGGCAGAGGGTGCGCCGCTTTTTATCGGCCCAGACAGCCACGAGCGGGAACGCCCAGAACAACAGCGCGTAAGGGCGGAAGATCGTTTCCAGCGCGCAGGCCAGCACGGCAGGGGCCAGCCACCAGCGGGAGCCGCCGCGCAGCAGCGCCGCCGTGGACCCGGCAAGGACCAGCGCCAGCATGTAATGCAGCGCCTCGGACGAGCCGCAGAAGCTGCCCGCCAGCGGCATCCACAGGCAGACCAGGCCGCCGCAGCACAAGATCTGCTGGCCGATATTGAGCCGCGCGGCCACCGTAAACACGGCCACGCCCAGTGCCAAAAACAGCACGTTGCACCAGAACATCGTGTTGACGCTGGCGCCGAACAGGTGCCCGGCCAGCCCGTAGACCCAGATGAGCACCGGACCCCAGGCGCCGTAGCGGCCGATATCGGCCGTGCCCTCGTTATAGCCAAAGTACCCCAGCGGCCCGCCGTGCGCGATGACACTGACTACCTGGCGGTTATAAATGACTTCGTCGTTATCAATATTGGGCGGCATCCACACCTGCCAAAGCGGGGTGCGGAACGCCAGCGTGTAAAACAGCAGCAGAAACAGCAACGCGCCCGCGATGCCAAGCGGCACCGGGGGCGTCTTTTTCAGCAGTCGTTTCAACTTTTCCATACAGGTATTCTCCGTCTGCTTTTATACGTTATTGCGCAATTTTTGCCATAAAAACCACATCGCGGTAAACGCCGTCCAGGCGCACCATATCGCGGAAGGTGCCTTCTTCCACAAAACCGGCGGCGGCATAGCTGCGGCGGGCGGGGGTGTTCTCGGCCAGCACGCGCAGGCTGATGCGGTGCAGGCCCAGTGCGGCAAAGCCGAAATCGGTAAACAGGTGCGCGGTCTCGGTGCCAAAGCCCTTGCCGCGGGCGCTTTCCTCGCCGATGAAGATGCCGTACTCGGCGCTGTTGAAATCATGGTCCACATCGCGGTAGTACACCGAGCCCACCGGCGTGCCGTTGGCCTTGTCCTCGATGATGTACTGCACGACGTCGCCGGTGGCGACCTTGGTTTTCAGCCAGTTGCGGTGCATCTCGGGGGTGAACGTCTGGCGGAAGATAAAGTTATCCCGCACCGAGGGAGTGTTGCGCCAGCGCACGATGCAGTCGGTGTCGGCGTCCGTAATGGGGCGCAGCACGACCCTTTCGCCGGTCAGGATGGGGTAATTGTCCATACAGGGTTCCTCTCAATCGCAGCGGTCAGCCGCGCTCATACACAGCGGCGGACGCGCCCTCGTACAGCAGCGTCCAGCCGTTTTCTTCCAGATAACCGGCCACATCGCTGTCGGTATTCGTCATGACATAGCGGGAACGGATCTCGTTGACGGGATCCATAAGATACGCATCTTCGTCAAATTGCAGGCCCATGCCATCGGGCACGGCATACAGCATACCAAAATGGCTGCCGCCGTACAGCGCATACGCGCAGACGCGGTCCCACGGGTCATTGCCCGTAACGCGGGCCTGGCTCTCGGTCAGTGCGGCCTGCAAGTCGGCCACTTCCTGCGCCAATTCTGCATGGTAGGATGGCATGGCAAACGTGGAAGCATCGCTCTGCCCGCGCGCGGTCGTCATCCGGATGCCTGCTACGCTCAGCGCGGCCAGCACCAGCGGGGCCGCAGCGGCGGTCAGGGGCGGCTGCTCGGCCAGCAGGGCCGTCAGCAGCAAAATATCGTACACAATCGTATGGCGCGAAGCCTCGCCCGGGCGGTACATGAGCATAAGGGCGAAGAGCACCACCAGCGTGACCACCAGCGCGCAAACCTTCCAGAACACCGGCTGTTTGTGTGCGGCGTTCCAAACAATACATACCATTGTGATAAGCAGCAGCGCAAGCAGCACCAGATAGCAGCTGCCCACGCGGGTGCCGGTGCCGATCTCCTGCCCCAATTGCTGCCACGCGCCCAGCAGCTTGTAGTAAACACTGCGGGCAGCATCCCAAAGGCGGCCATGGAGCAGCTCGTCGACGGCGTTCATATCCACATTGGTAAAAAGGTACGGTGCGTAGAACTTTTTCATCAGCAGCATCGTACCGGCGGCGGAGACCGCTGCCCCGGCCACTGTGCCGCCCACCGCCTTGCGGCGGGGCCAGGCCAGCACCAGTGGGAACAGCCACAGCACAGCGTTATAGGGCCGCACCAGCGTTGCCGCCGCGCACAGCGCAAACAGCGCCGCCCAGGCAGCACGCGGGTGGCTGCACCCGCGCCGGATGCCTGCGGCCATGCCCGGCACGGCCAGCACCAGCGCATAGTGCAAGGGTTCCTGCATGGCCGAGAACACGTACCGCATCGGGGCGTTCAGCACGGCCAGACCGACACCGAACAGCAGCTGGCGCTTCCAGTCCAGGCGGGCGCCCCACACAAAACAGAGCCAGCCCGCCACCACAAAAAACAGGTTGCAGTACAAAAAGGCGTTCTGCCCACGGAAGATCAGCCCCGGGATGACGTACAGGTAAAACACCGCAGGCCCCCAGGCGGCAAAGCGGCCGACCTCGGCATGAGATTCGTTAAAGCCAAAATAGCCCTGCGGCGCGCCGTGGGTCACGACTGCCGAAAGCTGCTTGACGTAGTAGACCTCGTCGCTCCACGCGCTGGCGGGCAGGTAGATCCGGCCAAACGGCACGCCGTAGACGAGCCGCTCATACACCAGTAAAAATGCCAGCGCCGCCAGAGCCGTGCAGGCCAGCCTGGCCCAAAGGGGCAGGGCCTTACTTTTCATAGAACTCCAGCACTTTGGCAATGACCTTGCTTTGGTCGGCTTCGGTCAGGCCGTAGTACATGGGCAGGCGCACCAGACGTTCACTCTCGGCGGTGGTGTAGACGTCCTCGCCGTCAAAACGGCCGAACTTCTCGCCCGCCGGGGCCGAGTGCAGCGGAATGTAATGGAACACTGCCAGAATGTCATTCTCCTTCAGGAAGCGAATGAACTCGGTGCGTTCGGCCAGGTCCTTGCACTTCAGGTAGAACATGTGAGCGTTGTGGGTGCAGCCCTCGGGGATGTGCTGCAACTCGATCTTACCCGCATCCACCAGCGGCTGGAACGCCTCGCGGTAGCGGTGCCAGCTGGCGAGACGATTCTCGTTGATCTCGTCGGCATGCAGTAGCTGCGCCCACAGGTAGGCGGCATTCAGCTCACTGGGCAGGTAGCTGTCGCCAAAATCGACCCAGGTGTACTTATCCACCTGGCCGCGGAAGAACTTGGCGCGGTTGGTGCCCTTTTCACGCAGGATCTCCGCGCGCTCGTTATAATCGGGGTTGTTGATGACCAGCGCGCCGCCCTCGCCCATCGAGTAGTTTTTCGTCTCGTGGAAGGAGTAGCAGCCAAAATCACCGATGGTACCCAGTGCCTTGCCCTTGTAGCTGCTCATCACGCCCTGGGCGGCATCCTCGACCACCATCAGGTTGTGGCGGCGGGCAATGTCCATGATGGTGTCCATCTCGCAGGCGACACCGGCGTAGTGCATGGCCACGATGACCTTGGTCTTGTCTGTGATGGCGGCTTCGATCTTGGTTTCATCAATGTTCATCGTATCGGGGCGGACATCGACAAACACCAGCCTGGCTCCCGCCAGCACAGCCGCCGTGGCAGTGCTGGAGAAGGTAAAGCTGGGCAGAATGACCTCGTCCCCCGGCTGGAGACCGCACAGCAGCATAGCCATATCCAGCGCCGTGGTGCCGCTGGTGGTCAGCAGCACTTTCTGGGCGTGAAAGCGTTCCTCCAGCCAGCTGTTGCACATCTTGGTAAAGGCACCGTCGCCGCAAATTTTATGCGCGTCGATGGCCTGCTTGACATATTCCAATTCGTCCCCCACGCAAGGGGGCACATTAAAAGGGATCATGGCAAAAGCCCTCTTTCCTTACAAAATTCGATACTTACTAAATAGTATAGCATATCCCGGGCATTTTCACAAGAAGCGCCTGCACTTTTTCGTCCACTTACAGTAAAAGAGGGGGGCCGCTGCCCAGGCAGCGGCCCCCGCTTTGTGTTTTACCGATGCTGATAGATCACATAGGTGATTTCACCGCAGGGCACGGTAGCCAGCTCCGCATAGTCTGGGAGCTTGCCGCCCGTGATTTTTTCCTGTTCCAGCACAATATAATCCCAGTTTTCTGTCTGCGCAAGCTGCGCCACATCGTTCAGGTTGATCTCATCCGCGTTGATGGTTTGGAAAATATCAGATCCTTCCCGGCGATAAGAGCCGTAAGGCATTAAAATGCTGGCATCGTACTGCCGGGCATTCATGGCCAGCGCATGGGGCATCACTGCATAGCACTCTTCCCCGTTTTGCTGGTCACGGATGATATTGCAGACCTCGTAAACCTCGTTGGGCAGTTTGTACAGGTTTTCCGCCTTGACATACGGCCAGCCCTGGCCGACTTTCGGTGCGGTCAGATTGTCCTGGCGGCTGAAGCACATCAGCCCCAGAACGGCCACACAAAGGACCACCACTTTGGTAAGAGGCCGGCGGATGCAGTACAAAATTTCCACAAAGCAGTAGATCACGACCACGCCAAACGGAATCGTCCAGTAAAAGCGCGTCATCTGGTCAGTACTATGGCTCATGGCCATCCGCCCGAAAAGCGGAGACATCAAAAGCACAAAGCCAACTGCACATGGCACCAACATTCTGCGGTTGAAGCGCTTGTGCTGCTCGTCCTCAGAAATCAACAGATACAGGCTTGCCGCCAGAAAAGGCAGAAAGTAAAAGCCCTTCAAGGTAGCGGCATCAAAGATTCGGAAGGAACCATCAAGAAATTGTTTCAATACACTCATTTTTTCGTACCTTATCAGAGGATTTTATCCGCATAGCTTGAAAGCAGTAAGGCTACGCACGGCACAATGCAGCATCCCAGTTTCACACAGAAAAGCACGTCCCGTTCCCGGACAAGCTGTACTAAGCCGAACACACCCAGCAGGAACGGCATCATCGTAAAGGCCGAAGCCCCGGCCAGGCAGGCAGCCCACACCACCAATGCAATAGCGACCCACAGGCGGGTCTCGCTGTTTTTGCCGGGCTTTTTCTGCACGCAAAGCACCAGATATACCAGCAGCGGACAGAGCATGTTGGGAATCACGCTTTTGCCGAACCAGCTTACCAGAATAAGCCACCACTGCTGCATACCGTCGTTGCAGCTCATGACCTCGTAAGCCACTTCCAAGAAAAACACCGCTGTCAGGGCTTTTTCTGTGTTATCATCAAAAAGCTCCTTAAACAGCAGATACACAGCCGCATAAGCGCCCGGGATCATAAAGATCGGCAAAAACGTGCGCATCAAAATGGCCGGATGGATACCGACCAGCTGGGTCATGGACGCCCACAGAATTGCCCAAAGCGAAATTTTGTGATGCGGCTCGATCTGGTCCAGCGGTGCCATCGGCGTACCAGTCTGCGGCTCGTAATGGTTGATCGAGTTTGTATACAGCGCCGTCGTTGCCTGGGCGCAGTAGTCGGAATCATCACCGTTTACAACCAGGCCTGTCACAGCACGGCCCACTTCTACGAACAGCACCAGCAGCACCAGCAGCAAGATCAAGGTCTCTTTTTTAGTAAAGCGCAGTTTGCCGTTGGGCAGCCAGCTGTTCCGGCGGGCAGTTTTCACCCACCCATACAGGGAGAGCGCGGCGACCGGGATGGCCCAAAGGGCCGTGGCAAACGTCAGCGTTGTATTGAACACCAAGCTGCACGGCAGAATCAGGATCTGGTATGCCGCAAAGGCCGCACACAGCCCCACCAGATACACCAGCGGGGAGTGTATTGCCTTATCCGGGAAAACCAGCTTGCCCAGCCCCACAGGCACCAGCAGCATCAAGGCAAAAAACAGGATCGTTTGTAATGCAAACATGTTTTCAACTCCACAATTGCGTAGATTTTACGATTTGACCAAAACTCATTTAGAGTATACATGGAAATATTCTCGGGTGCAAGTCATTTCTGCCTGCCGCCTTACTTTTTCACGCGGGTGGTGTTGTAGGCGCGCAGGAGCAGGACGGCGTACCACAGCAGGGTGATGCTGAACACAATGAACGCAAACGATGCCGCCGTTGCCATCCCGGCGAAAAAGTGCGCGACGCAGTACACGGCCAGCGGCACGGCGGCGGCCAGCGGCATTTTGGCATTTTTGCCGTTGGTATAACCGGCAATTTTCACCATCTGCGCCACGGTGGCCCACAAAAGCCACAGGGCCGCAGCGCGCAGCAGCGGGGCCAGCCAGGCGGGGCCGGTGAGCGTACCGCAGAGCACCAGCTCCAGCACCAGCTGTACGGTGCCGCAGGCCAGCACGGGCAGCGCGCGGCGGCCCAGCAGCAGATAGCCGACCAGCGCCAGCACGGTCAGCGAGACTTCCTGCAAGGCGACGGCATCGGGCATAGCCAGCATGGCGCGCCCGGCAGACGCCACCCCGACCAAAAGGTATGCCAGGGCAGGACGATTGCGTTTATCCATAGGTTTAAAGCCTCCGATTTGCAACATTTTTTTATCGTTCTATCATACCATGAACCGCAGGGGCTTGCAAGCACGGGCCGCGCGGCGTATAATAAATTCTATTCTGCCGTGTGTGCGATGAAAAGCGGCAGAAATGTATGGAGAGGAAGTTGTGCAATATGGAATTTTCCCATCGACTGGACCTGTTTGGGCCCGAGATCTTTGCCGCGCTGAACGATAAAAAAGTTGCGCTGGAAGCCACGGGCCGTCGCCTGTTCAATTTAAGCGTCGGCACGCCGGATTTTGCCCCGGCCGACCACATCAAGCAGGCGCTGATCGACGCCGCCAAGGACAACGACAACTGGAAGTACAGCCTGCGGGACCTGCCCGAACTGCTGGACGCCGTCTGCGCCTACTACAAGCGCCGCTTTGACGTGGACAGCATCACGCCCGACAAGGTGATGAGCTTTGCCGGTTCGCAGGACGGTATCGGCCATCTGGGCCTGGCGCTGTGCAACGACGGTGACGTTGTGCTGCTGCCCGACCCCTGCTACCCGGTGTTTATGACCGGCAGCAAGCTGGGCGGTGCCGAGCCGTGGTACTATAAATTGACGAAGGAAAACCACTTTTTGCCCGATGTGACCGCCATTCCCGAGGAGGTGGCCCGCAAGGCAAAGTTTATGCTGGTCAGCCTGCCCGCCAACCCGGTAGGCAGCATCGGCACGCCGGAGCTGTATGCCCAGTTGGTGGATTTTTGCCGCAAGTACGATATTTTACTGGTACATGACAACGCTTACAGCGATATTATTTTTGACGGTGCCCACGGCGGCAGCATCTTCAACACCCCGGGGGCCGAGGATTGCGCGGTGGAGTTTTTCTCGCTGAGCAAGAGCTTCAACGTGACGGGCGCGCGCATCAGTTTTTTGGTAGGGCGGCCCGATGTCATCGCCGCCTGCAAAAAGCTGCGCACCCAAATTGATTTTGGCATGTTCCTGCCGGTGCAGAAGGCCGCCATCGCGGCGCTGACCGGCCCGCTGGACAGCGTAAAGCGCCAGTGCGGCGAGTATCAGGCCCGGCGCGACGCACTGTGCGGCGGGCTGCGCAGCATCGGCTGGGATGTGCCCAACAGCCACGGCAGCATGTTTGTGTGGGCCCCGCTGCCCACCGGCTACACTGACAGCATGGCCTTTTGCCTGGAGCTGATCGAGAAAGCCGGGGTCATCTGCACGCCGGGCTTCAGCTTCGGTCCCAGCGGCGAGGGCTACGTCCGTTTTGCCCTGACCCTGCCGGTGGACCGCATTGAAGAAGCCGTGAAGGCGATTGCGGACAGCGGGATGATCCATTAAAATAAACTGCCTTCCTCCGCAGGGGTACACAGCGTGCGCCCGCGGGCCGATGCAGGCATCGGTTCCTACCGTTTATCGCAGCATGTTTTCCCCCACTATTTTACGCTACCACAGACAAAAGTCCCCTGCCCGATTTCCTGGGCAGGGGACTTATTTTATTCAATCTGTGCAGTTATGGGGCGCGGTGGCTTACTGCTCACTTTCGGCAGTCTCAGCGGCTGCTTCGGCCGCTTCGCGGGCCTGGGGGCCGTTCTCACGCACGGCAGCGCGCAGGGCCTTCTGGATAGCCGGGGTGATCTCGACACGCTGCAGCAAAGAAGCCAGCAGTTCAGGGAACTGCTTGGCGGGCAGCTGCTCGGCGATCACAGCAGCGAGGTATTCGGCATGAGACATGGCAGGCTCAAAGGTGCGGGCGTACGTTTTGCCGCTGCGCACAAAGCCCACCTCCTGCAAAACGCCCTTAGCCATCAGGCTGTTGAGCATCGAGAAGATCGAGCGCTCTTTCCATTTGCGATCCTCGCAGGTCTTAATGACCTCAGTCTGGGCCATCGGATGGTCGGCCTGCCAGAAAATTTCCATAATCTGCTGTTCACTTTTTGTCAGGTGCACGAGTAACTCTCCCTTACTGCATAGTAATAACTGTATCCTTATGATATAGGTAAATGAATCAATTGTCAATACTCTAACGGTAAATTTTCCTAAACTCCCACAGTTATTTTTGACATAGTAGTTTTATGGGGATCCCGCCACGGTTTTGCCACACAATTTCGTGCTTTTCACGGCCCCACGTCCGATTCATGGTGTGTGGCAATTTTGTGGCAAGCTTTGCCACATTGGACACAAACTACGCTGGCGTAGGGTTTCGTAGGCTTTGTTTCGTTACATTTCCTCACTTTGCCGGTTTTCCCGCCTTTTTGTAATATGGATTATTTGCTCATTTTCTCCAGGCGTTCATCAGGCGGGCAAGGGCGCGTTTTTCCAAGCGGGAAACATAACTGCGGCTGATGCCCAACCGCTCGGCAGTCTGCTGCTGGGTGGCCGGGCGCTCCCCGTCCAGGCCGTAGCGCAGGCGCAGCAGGGTCCGCTCCCGCACAGGCAGTGTTTCCACCAGGCGGCGCAGGCGGGCAGCATCGGCACGCCGCTCGCAGTCGTCCTCCATAACCGTGTCATCGGGCAGGGTATCGGCCAGCGTCAGCTGCCCGCCGCCTGCTTCCAGCGGTTCCTGCAGCGAAACCGTTGTCCCCTCGCGCCGGATCCTGCGCAGCTCCATCCGCAATTCATTTTCGATACAGCGGCTTGCGTAACTGGCAAATTTGCTGGCGCGGGCGGGGTCAAAGGTGTCCACCGCTTTGATCAGGCCGATCGTGCCAATGGAGATCAGGTCGTCCTGATTGGATGTTGCAGCGTAGTATTTTTTGGTGACATGCGCCACCAGCCGCAGATTGTGCCGCACCAGCTGGTCCCGTGCATCCCGCCCGGCTGTGCCGCCTGCCCGCAGCGCCGCAAAGGCTGCGCGCTCGGCCGCAGGCGAAAGAGGCCGCGGAAAGCTCCCGCTTTCGAGATGCAGCGCCAAATACAAGACCTGCCCGGCCGCCGCCTGCAAAAACACCCCCAAAAATCCCCACATAGCAACACCCCCTGCCCTTTTGTATGCGGGCGGGGGCGTTTTTATGCAGGCTGGCGGCACAGGGACTGGAAAGTTGCCGCGATAACTGCTATAATAGGGGCAATGGGTGCCGCCTGGTGTGCGTGCCGCGCAGGCGACAGACCGGGCCAACAGAATGGACACTGCGTTTGTCCACATTGCAAGGATGCCACGCTGGAAAGTTTGGAGCTGCAGTTGTTTTTGAACGATCCGGCATGGAAATCGAAAGGGGTTAAAATGCTGGAAGAATTGAAGCAGCAGGTTTATAAAGCCAATATGGAGCTGCCCCGCCGGGGGCTTGTGACCTACACCTGGGGCAATGTTTCGGGCATCGACCGCGCAAAAGGGCTGTTCGTTATCAAGCCGTCCGGTGTAGAATATGACGCACTGACGCCGGATATGCTGGTAGTCATGGATTTGAACGGCAACCGGGTCGAGGGCGAGCTGAACCCCAGCAGCGACACCAAAACGCACCTGGAGCTGTATAAGGCATTTTCCTCACTGGGCGGCATTGTGCACACGCATTCCACCCACGCGGTGGCCTTTGCCCAGGCGCAGCGCGATCTGCCCGCCTTTGGCACGACCCATGCCGATTACTTTTACGGTCCCGTCCCCTGTACGCGGGAGCTGACGCCCGCCGAAATCGACGAGGACTACGAGAAGAACACCGGCAAGGTCATTGTTGAAACGTTTGCAGAGCGCGGCATCGACCCGGTGCATGTGCCCGGCGTGCTCTGTGCCAGCCACGGCCCCTTTACCTGGGGCAAGGACGCCGCCCAAGCCGTCTACCACGCCGCCGTGCTGGAAGAAGTGGCCAAAATGGCGATTTTGACCCTGACCATCGCCCCCAATGCCCAGCCTGCCCCGCAGCATGTTTTGGACAAGCATTTTATGAGAAAACACGGACCCAACGCTTATTACGGCCAGAAATAAGGAGGTTTGTCTTATGAAATTTTACATTGATACCGCCAATGTGGACGAGATCCGCAAGGCCAACGACATGGGCATTATCGCCGGTGTCACCACCAACCCGAGCCTGATTGCCAAAGAGGGCCGCGACTATGCCGAAACGCTGAAGGAGATCGCCACCATCGTGGACGGCCCCATCTCCGGCGAGGTCAAGGCGACCACCACGGATGCCGAGGGCATGATCAACGAGGGCCGCGCCATCTATGCGCTGGATCCCGCGCATATGGTGGTGAAAATTCCCATGACCGCCGAGGGGCTGAAGGCCATCAAGGTGCTGTCCGCTGAGGGCATCTCCACCAACTGCACGCTGATTTTCAGCGCCAATCAGGCGCTGCTGGCCGCCCGCGCGGGTGCAGCCTACGTCAGCCCGTTTTTGGGGCGGCTGGATGATATCGGCCAGCCGGGCATTGATTTGATCGAGACCATTCACGACATGTTCTTAAACTACCCCGATATTGAAACGCAGATCATCGCCGCCAGCGTGCGCAATCCCATCCACGTGACAGACTGCGCGCTCGCCGGGGCTGATATTGCCACGGTACCGTATAAGGTAATTGAGCAGATGCTGCATCACCCGCTGACCGACGCGGGCATCGAAAAGTTCAAGGCCGACTACACCAAGGTGTTCGGCGACCAGTAAAGTGCATTGCTCAGCAAATCGAAAGCCCGGGAGGAGCATGGTATGACTATAAAATGTGCCGCAAGGGGCTTGTACTGACCTGCAAAGAGCGGTTGATTCCGTACTATGCAAAATTTGGCTTTCAAGATGAAGGCGTGTCGGGCAAATCCACACACGGAAATGTTGTGTGGCATCAGATGCGGCTGACTTTTTGATAAATTGGAATTTTGATACCTACAATTCTTTAACACCTAACTGGTATTATAAAGTGTTACGAT
>ERZ827117.1064-NODE-1064-length-23669-cov-3.593843_pt1 | contig 23669 bp, 17 predicted proteins | sample MGYA00519920_ERZ827117 | MGnify/ENA primary metagenome ERZ827117 (study PRJEB31778, sample SAMEA3449260) | human gut metagenome | biome: human gut; feature: human-associated habitat; material: faeces | place: United Kingdom | collected 2010/2012 ...
TCATCGGCCAGCAGGTGCCCGCCGTGGGCTTCTCGATCGGATTTGAGCGTGTCTGCGGCATTTTGCTGGAGCAGGGCTACCAGATCCCCGGTGCCAAGCCGCACCTGGCGCTGCTGTACCTGAAGGACGCCGACTTTGCCGCCGTGCTGGCCAAGGCTGAAACGCTGCGCGCCGACTACGACGTGACCGTACTGCCCCAGGCCAAGAAGCTGGGCAAGCAGTTCGGCACGCTGGAAGCCGCCGGGTACAACGCCGTTGCCTTTGCCGACAACGACGATATCAAAGCCCTTGGGCAGAAGGCCGAATAATTTGCAGTAAATTTGTGGGAAGTACCAAAATTCGGCACTTCCCACTTTTTGTAACAAGGGTGCGTAACATTTTGGCCCCGCTGCCGTTACTAGGGGTGAAGGGACGAAAAAACACCCGAAAAGAAAGGAGCATCCACCATGAAAAAACTCTCCCGCATATCCGCTGCCCTGTTGGCGGCTGTACTGCTGGCCGGATGCGGCAGCAGCATTGGCAGCAAAAACGGCGACGGCGGCTATTACTCGGTAAACGAAGCTGCCAGCGCCGATGTCGCCTACGACAGCGCCGCCGGGGCGGGCAGCAGCGCCATCGTGCCCGAGGACCTGCCCGACGCCACCGACGAGACGGCACAAAAAATCATCTATAATGCCGACATGCGGATGGAATCGACCGATTTCAACACCGCGCGGGATACCCTGCTGGCGGCGGTGGATGCCAACGACGCGTGGCTGGAATATTCCAGCCTGAGCGGCAGCGAGAAAGACCACGACCGCTACGCCTATTACACGGTGCGCGTGCCGGTGGAAAACTACCGCACCTTTTTGGCCGATGTGGGCGAGGCAGGCAGCGTGCTGGACATCAGCGAGACCGCCGAAAACATCACGAGCAGCTACATTGACGTGCAGGCCCGCCTGAGCGCGTTGGAAACGCAGCGCGACCGGCTGAACGATCTGGCCGACCAGGCCGAGACCACCGCCGACCTGTTGGAAATTGAAAGCCAGCTTTCCGAGGTGCAGTATCAGCTGGAAAACTACACCCGCCAGCTGCGCAGCATGGACCAGCAGGTCAGCTATTCCACGGTGGATATTCGCTTGAGCGAGGTAGCCACCCTGACGCCGACCGGCACCACGTTTGGCGAGCGCATTGCCGATGCCTTTGCGGGCGGCTGGCAGGGCTTTGTGGTGTTTATCCAGGGCTTTATCCTGGCCGTGATCTACCTGTGGCCGGTGCTGCTGGCGGCAGGTGTCATTGTGGTGATCGTGCGTAAAATCGTAAAACACCGCCGCAAGAATCACCCCAAGCCGGTGAAGCCCGCTGCTCCCGCCAAGCCCGCCGAGTACACCCCGCAGGCGAACAGCGAAGAACCGAAGCCGAAGTATTGATATATACAAAAAAGGCTCCCCTTGAGGGGAGCTCCCGCCGCAAGGCGGGTGAGGGGTGGCCCTGGGACGCATATGCCCATCCGGCCACCCCTCAGTCAGCTTCGCTGACAGCTCCCCTCAAAGGGGAGCCTGTTTTTTTAACAAATCAATCCTTCAGCGTCAGGGCGATGTTCAGGTCCTTCAGCTGCTGGGCGTCGACTACGTCGGGGGCGCCGCTCATCGGCTCGCCGGCGTTCTGCACCTTGGGGAAGGCGATGACGTCGCGGATGGAGTCCTTCTTGAGCATCAGCATCACCATGCGGTCCAGGCCGTAAGCCATGCCGCCGTGCGGCGGTGCACCGAACTTGTAGGCATCCATCAGGAAGCCGAAGCTCTCGCGGGCCTTTTCCTCGGTAAAGCCAAGGGCGCGGAACATGCGGTCCTGCAAGGCGGGATCGTTGATACGCATCGAGCCGCCGCCCATCTCAACACCGTTCAGCACGATATCGTAGGCCACGGCGTGGCAGGCACCGGGGTCGCTCTCGACCTTGTCGAGATCCTCGGCCTTGGGCAGCGTGAACGGATGGTGCATGGCCATCCAGCGGCCCTCCTGCTCGCTGTACTCGAACAGTGGGAAGTCGACGACCCACAGGAAGTTGAACTTGTCGGGGTCGATCAGGCCGTGCTTGCGGGCGATATCCAGACGGACCTGGCCCAAAGCGGTGCAGGCCTTGACCCAGTCGGTGTCGCTGACCAGCAGCAGCACGTCGCCGGTCTCGGCGTTCAGTGCCGCATACAGGGCGGCCTTTTCGGCGTCGGAGAGGAACTTTTCAAAGCTGGAAGAAGTGCCGTCGGCGGTCAGGCGGCTGTACGCCAGGCCCTTGGCACCGTAGGTCTTGGCGACCTCGCCGAGCTTGTCGATGTTCTTGCGGGAGAGCTTGTCGGCCAGGCCCTTGGCGTTGATGGCACGGATGGTGCCGCCCGCTTCCAGCACAGCGGCAAAGGGCTTGAACTCAGTGCCCTTGAACACCTCGGTCACATCCTGGATCTCAAGGCCGAAGCGGGTATCCGGCTTATCGGAGCCGAAGCGGCCCATGGCCTCGTCCCACGGCATGCGGACGAACGGGGTCTGCACGTCGATGTTCAGCATTTCTTTCCACAGGCGCTTGATCAGACCTTCGTTGATGGTCATGATATCGTCCTCGGAGACAAAGCTCATCTCCTCGTCCACCTGGGTAAACTCAGGCTGGCGGTCAGCGCGCAGATCCTCGTCGCGGTAGCAGCGGGCGATCTGGAAGTAGCGGTCGAAGCCGGACAGCATCAAGATCTGCTTGTAAAGCTGCGGGCTCTGCGGCAGGGCATAGAAATGGCCGGGCTGCACACGGCTGGGCACCAGATAGTCACGCGCACCCTCGGGGGTAGACTTGATGAGGGTCGGGGTCTCGATCTCGGTGAAGTGGTTGTCGCAGAAATAGCTGCGGATGATCTGCATGATCTTGCTGCGCAGCACGATCGGCTCGTGCATCGAGGGACGGCGCAGATCCAGATAGCGGTAGCGCAGGCGCAGGTCGTCGTTGACGTTGATCTCGTCGCGCAGCTCAAACGGCGTAGTCTGGGCCTCGCTCAGAATGCGCAGCTCGCTGACGTAGAGCTCGACGTCGCCGGTGGCGATCTTATCGGTCTTGGCGGCGCGCTCGCGCAGCTTGCCGCGGCAGATGACCACGTATTCGCTCTTCAGGCTTTCGGCCTTGGCAAAAACGTCTTTCGGCGTATCCTCGTCAAAAACCAGCTGCAAAATACCGGTTGTATCGCGCAGGTCGGCAAAGATGATGCCGCCCTTATCGCGTGCACGGGCAATCGAGCCGCAGACGGTCATTTCCTGCCCGGCGTTGGCCAGGCTGACCTCGCCGCAGTAGTTGGTACGGCGCAGGTTCCCCATTGTTTCCATAGTTCCTGTCCCCTTTACATTATCGGGCAGCGCGCGGGGCGCGGCGCCCGTATTCTTTCAGACATATTATTATACCGCGCCGCGCCGCATTTGGCAAGGGGGGCAGCGGGATTTACTCCGCCGCACCGAAACAATCGTATAAAACAAAAAACCGCTCAAAGCGCAATGCTTCAAGCGGTTTTTGGTGCGCCCGCAGGAACTCGAATCCTGGACCCTCTGATTAAAAGTCAGATGCTCTACCAACTGAGCTACGGGCACATCTCTGTTTGCTGTTTCACAGCCCTAATAGTATAGCAGGTGTGGCGGGGCTTGTCAATATCTGGCGGCATTTTTTTTGCTTTAAAATAGCGCGGCCTACAAAAAAGCCCGCAGCACAGCGGCTGCGGGCTTGCAAAACCTGTATGTAGGGGGCAGAATTACTGGCCGACCTTTTCCTTCAGGCGGCCGCTGGCCTTGAAGCCGGGGATAGCGGTGGGCTCCAGCTTGCTGGTGACCTTGGTCTTGGGGTTGGTGAAGTTCTTGGTCTGGCGCTCACGCATCTCGAAACGGCCGAAGCCTGCGATGGTAACTTTGTCGCCGCTCTTGAGCACGTCACCGATGGTGCCGAAGATGCCGTCCATAACCTTCTCGACTTCAGCGCTGGTCATGTTGGTGTCGTTGGCAACCTTGGTAATCAACTGAGATCTAGTCATAATTCCTTTTACTCCCTATTGTTCAGGCCACACAGCCTGTTAGTATTTACGGGCTTTATTATAGAGAAAATTCCGCGCAGAATCAAGGGTTTTTTACTAAAACAGTCGAATTTTCCCAAAAATCAGCAAAAAACATAAAATTTGCCGTGCTAAAGCCCGCAAATTTCGTCACATGGCGAAATTTTACCATCCCGCAGCTGCATGCAGCGGCCAATCGTGCATATTTTGCGGCCCCATTCCCCCCTCCGGGCGGCGGGCAGGGTGTCCACAATCACACCGCTGCGGCAGCACATAAAAAACCGCACCCCTGCGGGTGCGGTTTGCGGTTATGCTTTATTCCCCTTTAGCGGCTTCGCGGTGGAGGTGGGCGATATCGACCAGCTCCATCTGGCTGATGTCGTGGTCGCCGCGCAGGGCGTCGACCAGCACGCGGGCGGTGTCCATCGCCGTGATGCAGGGGATGGACAGCTCGGTAGCCTTGCGGCGGAACTTGACCGAGTCACGGTGCGGGTCGCGGCCATGGGGGCTGGTGGAGATGATGTAATCCACCAGGCCGCTTTCCAGCAGGTCGATCATGTTCGGGCGCGCGCCGCTCATCTGGCGCACGACGCTGCACGGGATCATCTGGCTGTTCAGATAGCGGGCCGTCTCGGCGGTGCCGTAGATCTTGTAGCCGTAGTCATGCAGTTTCCAGGCCAGCTCGGCGGCTTCGGGCTTGTCGCTGTCCTTGACAGAAACAATGCAGCAGGAGCCGGGGCCGGGCACCTTGAACTGATACCCGGCGGCGACCAGGCCCTTCATCATGGCCTCGTGGAAGGTGGGCGCGATGCCCAGCACTTCGCCGGTGGACTTCATCTCGGGGCCGAGCATGGTGTCGACGCCGTGCAGCTTCAGGAAGCTGTAGACAGGCACCTTGACGGCGTAGTACGGGCTTTTGCCGCCCCGCCACAGGCCGGTGCCGTAGCCCATATCCTTGAGCTTTTCGCCCAGGGTGCAGCGCACGGCCAAATCGACCATCGGCACGCCGGTGACTTTGGAGATGTAGGGCACGGTACGGGACGAACGGGGGTTGACTTCGATAACGTAGACGCGGTCGTTCTGTACAGCATACTGCACATTGACCAGGCCGACGACTTTCAGCTCGCGGGCAAAGCGGCCGGTGTAATCGACCAGCGTGTCAATGACCTTCTGGCTGAAGGTGTACGGCGGGTAGACGCAGATCGAGTCGCCGGAGTGCACACCGGTGCGCTCGACCTGCTGCATGATGCCGGGCACAAGGTAATCGGTGCCGTCGCAGATGGCGTCGACCTCGCACTCGGTGCCAAGGATGTACTTGTCCATCAGCACGGGATGGCTCATGTCGACATGCTTGGTGATAACGCCCATGTACTCGGTAACATCGGCAGAGTTGTAGGCCACGATCATGTTCTGGCCGCCCAATACGTAGGACGGGCGCATCAGCACGGGATAGCCGACTTCCTGCGCGGCCTGCAGGGCTTCTTCCAGCGTAAAGACGGTGCGGCCCTCGGGGCGGGGGATGCCGCAGCGCTCGAGCAGCTCGTCAAAGCGCTCGCGGTCCTCGGCTTCGTCGATGGCATCCGCCGGGGTGCCCAGGATGGGCAGGCCGATCTCGTCCATATGCTTGGCCAGCTTGATGGCGGTCTGGCCGCCGAACTGCACAAGGCAGCCGTCCGGCTTCTCGGTCTCAATGATCTGGTCGACGCTTTCGGGGTTCAGCGGGTCGAAGTACAGGCGGTCGCCGGTGTCAAAGTCGGTGGAAACGGTCTCGGGGTTGTTGTTGACCAGCACCGCCTCGCAGCCGTGGTTTTTCAGTGTCCAGACGGCGTGGACCGAGCAATAGTCGAACTCGATGCCCTGGCCGATGCGGATGGGGCCGGAGCCGAAAACGAGCACCTTCTTCTTTTTGGGGTCGCTGCGCTCGGCAATAAACTGCTTAGCTTCGTTGTCCTCATCGAAGGTGGAGTAGAAATACGGCGTCTTGGCGGCAAATTCAGCGGCGCAGGTATCGACCATCTTAAAGGCCGCGGCGGGGTGCGCGGGCAGCGTATCCACACCGGCCAGGCGTTTGATGGTCTTGTCCAGGAAGCCGAACTTCTTGGCGTTCAGGTACTTTTCGGTCGTCAGTTCGCCGTTTTTCAGGCCCATCTCGATATCAGCCAGGTGCTGCATCTTATCGAGGAACCACCAGTCGATCTTGGTGATGTCGTAGATGGTCTTATGCGGCACGCCGCGCTTGAGGGCTTCGTAGACGCAGAACGCGCGCTCGGAGTCCTGCACATGCAGGTGCTCGATGATCTCCTCGGTGGAGAGCTTCTCGAAGTCGGGCAGGGTCAGGGTATCCAGGCCCAGCTCGGTGGAGGAGACCGCCTTCATCATGGCGTGCTCAAAGTTATTGCCGATGGCCATGACCTCACCGGTGGCCATCATCTGGGTGCCGAGGGATTTGTCGGCGTAGACGAACTTGTCAAACGGCCACTTGGGGTATTTGACGACGACATAGTCCAGCGCAGGCTCGAAGCAGGCGCAGGTCTCGCCGGTAACATCGTTGGTGATCTCGTCCAGCGTGTAGCCCAGGGCGATCTTGGTGGCGACCTTGGCGATGGGATAGCCGGTGGCCTTGGAGGCCAGCGCCGAGGAGCGCGACACACGGGGGTTGACCTCGATGACGGCATACTCGAAGCTGTCCGGCTTCAAGGCAAACTGGCAGTTGCAGCCGCCCTCGATGCCAAGCTCGGTGATGATATCCAGCGCAGCGGTACGCAGCATCTGGTATTCTTTATCGGAAAGGGTCTGGCTGGGGGCCACAACGATGGAGTCGCCGGTATGGATGCCGACGGGGTCGAGGTTCTCCATGTTGCAGACGGTGATCACGTTGCCCTTGGAGTCACGCATGACCTCGTACTCGATCTCCTTCCAGCCGGAGATGCACTTTTCCACCAGGATCTGGTGAATGGGGGAAAGACGCAGGCCGTTGGTGGCGATCTCGTGCAGCTTTTCGCGGTCCTCGCAGATGCCGCCGCCGGTGCCGCCCATGGTAAAGGCCGGGCGCACGATGACAGGATAGCCGATGACCTCGGCAAAATCCAGCGCGTCGTCAAGGTCCTCTACGACCTTGGACGGGATGATGGGCTGATGCAGCTTTTCCATCGTGTCCTTGAACAGCTGGCGGTCCTCGGCGCGGTCGATGGTATCGGGCTTGCAGGCCAGCAGGCGCACGCCGCTGCGGTCCAAAAAGCCGTTGCGGGCCAATTCCATGCTGAGGTTCAGGCCCATCTGGCCGCCCAGGTTGGGCAGGATGGCATCGGGCTTTTCCTTCTCGATGATGCGCTCGACGACCTCGGCGGTCAGGGGTTCGATATAGACATGATCGGCAATGTCGGGGTCGGTCATGATGGTAGCGGGGTTCGAGTTGACCAGCACGGTCTCGACGCCCTCGGATTTCAGGGCACGGCAGGCCTGGGTGCCGGAGTAGTCAAACTCGGCTGCCTGGCCGATGATGATGGGGCCGGAACCGATGACCAGCACCTTTTTAATACGCGGGTCCTTAGGCATCGGCGATCACTCCTTTCGCTGCCAGCATGCGGCTGACAAATTCATCAAACAGAAATTCGGTATCCTTGGGGCCGCCGTTGGCTTCGGGGTGGAACTGGACGGTAAAGCAGTTCCACTGGAAGTAGTCGACGCCCTCGCAGGTGCCGTCGTTGGCGTTCACGTAGCTGACGGTGCCCACATCGGCGGGCAGCGTTTCACTTTCCACGGCGTACCCGTGGTTCTGGCTGGTGATGAAGGTGCGGGACTTACCGGCATGGGTAACAGGCTGGTTGGCGCCGCGATGGCCGTACTTCAGCTTGTGGGTGTGCGCACCGGCGGCCAGGGCGGTAAGCTGGTGGCCCAGGCAGATGCCAAAGGTCGGGATGCCGGTGGAAAGCATTTCGCGGATGTTCGCAATAATTTCCACATTTTCAGCCGGGTCGCCGGGGCCGTTGGAGAGCATCAGGCCGTCCGGGTGCAGCGCGGCCAGCTGGGCGGCGGTGGTGGTGCCGGGCAGCACGGTCACACGGCAGCCGCGCTTTTGCAGGCAGCGCACAATGTTATTTTTGCAGCCCAGGTCCAGCAGGGCCACATGCAGCGGGGTATCGCCCCACTCCCCTGCCTCGGTCGGCTCGTAGGTTTCGGCCTCGCGGCAGGTGACCGTCTTAACAGCGTTGACCACCGCATAGGCAGCGATCTCGGGCAGCAGGGCGGCTTTCTTCTCGGGCTCGGCGTCGGGGTCAAACTCGGTGGTGATGGCACCGTTCATAACGCCGCTCTCGCGCAGGGTGCGGGTCAGGCTGCGGGTGTCGATGCCCTCAATGCCGATGATGCCGTTCTTTTTCAGGAATGCGTCCAGCGTTTCCTCGCTGCGGAAGTTCGAGGGGGTCTTGCATGCTTCGCGCACGATGTAGCCCTTGGCCCAGATCTTGCCGCTCTCAACATCCTGGCTGTTCATGCCGTAGTTGCCGATGAGGGGGTAGGTTTGGGTGATGATCTGGCCGTAGTAGCTGGGGTCGGTGAGGGTCTCCTCAAAGCCGACCATACCGGTGGCGAACACCACCTCGCCGATGGTCGTGCCGGGGCAGCCCACGCTGACGCCGCGGAACACCCGGCCATTTGCCAATATCAGATATGCCTGCATAATGGGTCTCCTTTTTACAGCGTCTGCTTTGCCTGCTCTTTCATTTTGCGGCTGCCCAGGTGTACCAGGGGCAGCTTGCCCTCTTTGCAGATGGGGCATTCCTCGGGGGCGTAGTTGGGCAGATCCAGCTTGAGCGCGCTGGCAACAATGGGGATCGGGGACGGAGCCGCGGCGCGGGTGCGGTCGACCACACAGGCGATGCCCAGGCAGACACCGCCAGCTTCCTCGATGACGCGCTTGGTCTCCAGGCTGGAAACGCCGGTGGTGACGACATCCTCAGCGATGATGCAGCGCTCGCCGGGCTTGATCTTGAAGCGCTTGAGGGTCATGACGTTATCGACACGCTCGGTGAAGATGGCGCGCTTGCCCAACTGGCGGCCCAGCTCGTACGCGTAGACGATGCCGCCCATGGCGGGGCCGACCACGACGTCCACATTGAGCTCCTTGAGCTTTTCGGCGACCGGGGCCATGACCTCAGCGGCTTTATCGGGGTACTGCTGCAGGAACGCCATCTGGCAGTATGCGCCGGAATGGCGGCCGGACGACAGCAGGAAGTGCCCCTCCAAAAATGCTTCACATTCCTTCAAAACTTCCAGTGCTTCTCTCGCCATGATACTTTCCTCCTGTATATTTTTCAGTTTATTGTAGCATATCGTGTATATTTTTGCAAGGTGGTTGTATATTTATTTTATTGCGCTTTCTATTTGTCGGGCGCTTGCTTTGGCTCCCTCTGCGAGGGAGCTGTCGCCGCAGGCGACTGAGGGAGAGAAACTTATCAATATCCAAAATTTCAAATATCGTCTTGCTCTCTCCCCCACCCGCTTCGCGGGAGCCCCCTCCCAGAGGGGGCCTTTATGTGCTTTCTTACCCTCTCGCGCACCCTCTGATCTCATCCAGCGTCTTGACGCCGTGGGCGTCCATCCACTGGGCGATCTCGGCGGTGATGCGGGTGCAGGCTTTCGGGTCAAGGAAGTTCGCTGTGCCCACCTGGACCGCTGCGGCACCGGCCATAATAAATTCCAGCGCGTCACGGCCGGTCAGGATGCCGCCCAGCCCCACCACGGGGATGCTGACGGCACCGACGGCCTGCCAGACCATGCGCAGCGCAATGGGCCGCACCGCCGGGCCGGAAAGCCCTGCAAAGGTGTTGTTGAACACCGGGCGGCGCTTTTCCAGGTCAATGGCGCAGGCCTGGAAGGTGTTGCACAGGCTGATGGCATCCGCACCGGCGGCTTCCACGGCCTTGCACATCTCGGGGATGCTCTCGGCCTGGGGGCTGAGCTTGACGATCAGCGGCACGGTGCAGACCTTGCGCACCGCGCTGACCACCTCGCTGGCGTCCCGGGCGCGGATACCGAACGCAAGGCCGCCCTGCTTGACGTTGGGGCAGCTGATGTTCAGCTCGATAAAATCGACGCCCGCCGCGCAAAGCATGGCCACGCCCTCGATATTTTCCTCGATCGTATGGCCGCCCAGGTTGGCCCAGACGGTGGTGCCGCACTGGCGCATGGCGGGCAGCTCGTGGTCGATAAAATGCTGCACGCCGGGGTTTTGCAGGCCGATGGAGTTCATCAGGCCGGACGGGGTCTCGTACAAGCGCTCGCCCTCGTTGCCGGGCTGGCCGTTCAGCGTCAGGCCCTTGCCGGAGATGCCGCCCAACAGGCGCAGGTCCTCAATGTCGGCATACTCCGGCCCGAAGCCGAAGGTGCCCGAGGCCGCGATGACCGGGCCTGCCAGGCGCTTGCCGAGGAAATCTACATGCAGGTCCGCCATCAGTCAAACACCTCCTGTGCGTTGAAGACCGGGCCGTCCTTGCAGACGGTGACGGGGCCGATCTTGGTGTGGCAGGTGCAGCCCAAGCAGGCACCCAGGCCGCAGGCCATCTTCTTTTCAAGGCTTGCCAGGCAGGGCACGTTGGCAGCGGCGCAGAGCTTGGCAACGCCGCGCATCATGACCATGGGGCCGCAGGTCAGCACGATATCGTAGTTTTTCGCGTCCAGCAGGTCCGTGACCAGGCCGTGGTGGCCCTCCTTGCCGGAGTCGGTCGCCACAAAAATGTCGTGGCACCAGGGCACGAACTTGTCCATGCCGTAGGTCGCATCGCGGAAACCGACGTACACATCGGGCCGCACACCGGCACGGCAGAGCTGCTTGCAGAGCAGCAGCAGCGGCGCGGTGCCGATGCCGCCGCCCACAACAGCGATGCGCTGATGCTTGGCCGCCAGCGCGGCGGCGTCAAAACCGTTGCCGCAGGGGCCGGTGACGGTCAGCGTCTGGCCGGGCTGCAGGGCGGCAATTTTATGCGTGCCCTCGCCCTTGAGCTGGTACAAAAAGGTCAGCGCGCCGGTCTGGTTGTCAAAATCGTTCACGCTGATGGGGCGGGACAAGATCGGCGTGGCATCCGCCGCCCAGGCACGCAGCATGTAGAACTGGCCTGCGTGGGGCTCGTGGCGGGGGGCCTGCCACTGCACCGTCAGGCGGCGGATATCGGGTGCAACGGTTTCCTGTTGCAGCACCGTCAAATTACAGCTTATTGCACTCACCCTGAATGTCCTCCCGCATACGCACGCACTCGTTGTAGGCAGCCTCGTCAAAGGCTGCGCCGGGCTGTTTCTTGTAGGCCAGCAGGATACCGCGGCTGGAGTTGACCACACCGCCGTTGCCTTTGGTCAGGTACTGGGCAATGTCGGCCGCCTTGCCGCCCTGCGCGCCGTAGCCGGGGATGAGGAAGAAGGTGTTTTGGTAGGCAGCGCGGATGGCGGTGGCTTCCTCGGTATGGGTGCCGCCGATGACCAAGCCGATGCTGGAATAGCCGTGCTCGCCCATGTAGTCTTTGCCCAGGGCGGTCAGGCTGTCGCCGACCAGGTCATAGACGTGGCGGCCATCGTCCAGCTTTTTGTACTCAAAGTCCTTTGCGCCGGGGTTGGAGGTACGGCACAGGACGAACACGCCCTTGCCCTGCTGCTCGCAGTACGGCAGGTAGGGGCTGATGGAATCGAGGCCCATGTAGGGGGCCAGCGTGATGATATCGGCCTCGAAGTCGCCGGTAAAATGCGCCTTGGCGTACATTTCCGCAGTCTTGGCGATATCGCCGCGCTTGATGTCGGCGATGACCGGCAGGCCGGTGGCGCGGGCCAGCTTGAGGGTCTCGGCATAGGCGCGCATGCCGTCCAGGCCCAGGGATTCATAGTAGGCAATCTGCACCTTGTAGCAGCCCGCCACGCCCTTGGTGGCGGCGATCAGTGCGCGGTTGAAGTCCAGCACGTTTTCGCCTGCCGTCTTGGCGGTGTCGGTGGTGGGCAGGTAGCTGATCTCGGTGTCCAGGCCGACGCAGACCGGGCCGTTGGCCGCTACGCTCTCGTACAGTTTATCCATATTCGTCAACATTGTGTGATCCCCCGTTTATATTTATATAAATGTAGGTTGCTTACTCCTCGATTTGAAAGGTCACTTTACCGCCCTTGATGGTGGTGACGACCTTGCCGTACAGCAGCGTGCCGTCGTAGGGGCAGTTCTTGCTCTTGCTGTGCAGCTCGGCGGCGCTGACCTCGTACATGTGGTCCAGGTCGACCAGCACGACGTCGGCGTCGTAGCCCGGGGCCAGCATGCCCTTGTGGTCGGCCAGGCCCAGCACGGCGGCGGGGCCTGCGCTCATCAAAAAGCTCAGCAGTTCCAGCGGCAGGCGCTGCTCGCGGCAAAGCTTGGTGTAGCAGACGCCGAACGCGGTCTCCAGACCCACCATACCGGCGGCGCCCTTCTCCTTCTCCTCGGCGGTGTGGGGCGCGTGGTCGGTGCCGATGCAGGTGACGGTGCCGTCCTTGATGGCTTCGATCAGGGCGGTGACGTCGTCGGCCTTGCGGATGGGCGGGTTGACCTTGTATTGCAGGCGGCTGTCATCGAACCAGAGGTGGTGCGGCGTGACCTCGCAGCTGACGCGCGCGCCTTTCAGGCGGCTCATGCGGATGGCGTCGATCGACTCTTTGGTGGAGACATGGCACATGTGCAGGCGGGTGCCGTAATACTCGGCCAGGTGGCAGTTGCGCACGGTCTCGATGTTCTCGGCCAGGCGGTAGTCCCAGGGGCTGATCTCGCGGTCCTCGGCGTGGGACATCACGGTCAGGCCGCGCTCGGTAGCGATGGCAAAGACCCGCGCCATGACGGCGTTGTTCATGACGCCGTTGCCGTCCTCGGTGATGAATTTGATATCCTCGGGCAGGGTCAGCAGGTGGTCGATGGTCTTGCCGTCAAAATCCTTCGTGATGGAAACCGTCTGATTGGCATCGCACAGGCCGATGCGCTTGGCTTCGGCCTCGACCGCGCGGGCGATCTCCGGCGTGGAGCAGACGGGCTTGGTGTTGGGCATCAGGTTTACAAAGGTGTAGCCGCCTGCGGCTGCGGCTGCCGAGCCGGTAGCGATATCCTCTTTATACTCAAAGCCGGGGGTGCGCCAGTGGCAGTGAGTGTCGATGAACGCGGGCAAAATCGTGCGGCCCTTGGCGTCGAGCACGTCCTCGCCCTCGGGCACCACAAGGCCCTGGCCGATGGCTGCGATCGTATCGCCGCGCAGCCAGACCTCGATGGGTTTGCCGGCAGTGTCTTTTGCATTGCGGATCAGCATAGTGTATACCTCCCTGTTGTGCATTTGGGCAAAAAAAAACTTTTCCCAAAATGGGAAAAGTCAAAAAGTCATACCATGCACAGCGGCGGGAAAGGACGCTGCGCCGTTGATCTCAAAGCTTGCGAAACCACTCATCAACATGCAGGCGTACTCCTTCCCTTTGCATTACATAGATTTTACTTATTGTACCATGCCCCGGCAGCGGTGTCAATGCAATAGGCTTTTTTGGACTGTTAGGGATTTTATGGAGTTTTGCCGCAACTTTTGGACATTTTGACAAAATGCACCAGAAAGCCCGCCGGCATTGCCTTTTGCGCGCAATTGTGCTACTATATATACTAAATTGGTATGCCATTAAGAAATAGAGGGAAACGTCATGGGCCTTTGGGAAGATGCCAAAAATATCCGGGATAAAGACCCCGCCGCACGCAATGTGGCCGAGGTCATCATTTTGTATCCCGGTTTCCACGTGCTGGTTACGCATAAGATCGCGCATTTTTTGTATAACCACAAGTGTTTCTTCCTGGCGCGGTTTGTCAGCCAGCTGGCCCGACACCTAACGGGCATCGAGATCCACCCGGGCGCGAGGATCGGCCGCAAGCTGTTTATCGACCACGGCATGGGGATCGTATTTGGCGAAACGACCGAGATCGGCGACAACTGCACGATCTACCACGGCGTAACGCTGGGCGGCACCGGCAAGGACACCGGCAAGCGCCACCCGACGCTGGGCAACAACGTGCTGATCGGCGCGGGGGCCAAGGTCCTGGGCCCGGTATACATCGGCGATAACGTGCGTGTGGGCGCAGGCAGCGTGGTGCTGAAGAACCTGCCCGCCAACTGCACCGCTGTGGGCGTACCCGCCGAGGTCGTGCGCATGCGCAACGAAGAATGCCGCCCGTCGGACGATCTGGACCAGCAGGATCTGCCGGATATCGTCAACCAGCGCATCTCCCAGCTGGAAGCCCGCCTGAGCCGCCTGGAAGCCGAACGCCAGGGCGAGTTTCCGCCGGATAAGATAAGAAGTAAGCCGCTGTAAAAGGCTCCCTCTGTGAGGGAGCTGTCAGCGAAGCTGACTGAGGGAGAGAGCCTTATAATAGCTGAAAATTTCGGGCCAGAATAAAGCTCTCTCCCCCACCCGCTTCGCGGGAGCCCCCTCCCAGAGGGGGCCAAACGCATCCGCAACAAATAAGTCCCCATCCGTTGGATGGGGGCTTTTGTTTATGTCTTACTTATAATGGGCAAATTACAACGGGCGGATATGGAATCCGCCCGTTTGTGTATTTTTTACGCTTTCCTTTGATTAAACGAGATCTGCAGCACCAGCCATGCGGCGGCCAAGCACACGACCGTGATCAACCCCATCATCTGCCAGGAGTGCATGAGGTTGGCGACCGTGGCATCGTACATGGGGCTGTCGAAGCCCTGCTTCAGCCAGGCAAGACGGCTGTTCAGGTCGGTGGAAGCCCCCAGCGCGCCCATGCCCCAGCGGCAGACGATGACCGCCGCGATCCGGGCGGCCGCGCCGGTCAGCGTGAACATGATGCCGCTGAACACCACCTGCCCGATCATGAGCACCAGCACGACCAGGATCGCACTCTCGCCGCTTTTGAAAACCGAGGAGATCAGCAGCCCGATGGCGCTGGATGCCACGAGCATGAGCAGAATCGAGACAAAAATTTCGACATTCGTGTCCAGCAGCAGATGATTCTGCGGGATGTGGACGATGCGCACAAAGCCGAACGTTAAAATTGCCGCCTGGACATCCTCGATCAGCAGCAGCACGAACGCCTTGCTGAGCACGACCGCCAGCAGGCTGACGCCGACCGAAGCTTCGCGCAAAATAATTTCGCGCTCCTTGCAGATCTCGCGGTAGGAGTTCAGTGTGCCCATGAACGCGGCCATGGCGCTGACGATGAACAGCGCCGTGCGGCTGCCGATGTTGATGAGGTTGGAGGTAAAGCAGTCCGGGTCGACCACCATCTTGATGACCAGCACCATAAACGGTGCCTGTAAGATCAGGCTGGCCATCGTGAGCTTATCGTTTAAGATCAGGCGCAGATTGCGCTGCACCAGCACCGTGAACTGGCGCCAGAATTTCATCAGTTTGATTGGCTGCATCGCTTATCCGCCTCCTGCGCTGCCTCGGGCCAGGCCGCCACCAGGCGGTTGAACTCGGGCGTGGTAAAATACTGCTGGCGGTACTGCTCGATCAGCTCGGGCACCCGCAGCTTTTCAAAAATATCGCTGGTCAGCTCCACATCAAAGTAGCGGTGCAGGTTTTCGGGCGCGCCGTAGTAGCACAGCACGCCGCCCACGCCCAAAAAGGCAATTTTATCGCACAGGTTGATGTTGGACATGTTGTGCGTGACCATCAGCACCGTGCAGTTCTGGTGGCTGAGCTTGCGGCACAGCTCCATCATGCTGCGGTCCAGGTCGGGCGAAAGGCCGCTGGTCGGCTCGTCCAGAATCAGTAAGCGCGGGTTGGCCAGCAGCTCCATGGCGATGGACACGCGCTTTTTCTGCCCGCCGGAAAGCTGCGAGATCAGCGTTTTTTCGCGCCCGGTCAGGTCTACGGCCTCAATGGCATGGGCCACGGCGGCGTTGATCTCGGCCTTGGTGGCGTCGTGCGCAATGCGCAGCTTGGCCGTAAAGGTCAGGCTTTGCTCGACCGTTAAATTGTCGTGCATGATGTCCTTTTGCGGCACGTAGCCCAGTACGGCCTCAAAGGCGTTGCGGTTGTCGGCGGTATCCAGGCCATCAAACCGCACGCTGCCCTTGGTGCAGGGCGCGGTGCCGGTGATGCAGGTCAGCAGGCTGGATTTGCCGGTGCCGGAGCCGCCCACCAGCACCACAAAGCTGTTGGGCTCAATTTCAAAGCTCGTGCCGTCCACGATGTTCAGCGGCTTGCCGGTGTTGCGGTTTTTGACCGTTTTATACACGTTCAGCAGCTGCACGCTGATGCCGCTTTTATGCTCGTGGTAATGCAGCAGCCCGCCCGAAAACGCAAATACCTGCGTAGGCACGTTGATCACTGCGCCGCTGCGCAGCACCGTGCCGGTCACGCGGGCACCGTCCACATAGGTGCCGTTGGTCGAGCCTAAATCACGCAGCTCGTAGTGGCCGTCTTTATACAAAACCTCGCAGTGATGGCGGGATACGCGGTCGCTGACGAGTTTGATGTCGCAGTCGTCGCCGCGGCCGATGAGCACCCGCTTTTTGCGGCGGACGTCCACCTCGCGCAGCACGGCGTTGTCGGTCTGTTCCTGCCGCAGGCCGGTCTCGCCGCCCTGCACGGTGCGGATCTCCTCCACGCGGAAGGTGATCTCCTGGGTCGATGTGTCGCCGTCGGTGTTCAGGCCCAGCACGTCGCCCTCCTGCAAGGGGCAGGTCTCCCCTTGGGTCAGGTAGCGGTTGTTGTACCAGGTCGCGCACTCGGTCGCGGAATCGGTCACGGTCCAGCCCTCTTTGGTGTGGGCCACGATGAACTGCACCTCGCCGACGTTATTGCGGCGCAGCACGTACTCGCACTGGGCGCTGCGGCCAAAGCGATAGCTGCCCGCCGGGAGGGTGATGCGCTGCTTATTGCGCTGCTCGGTAATTAAAAAGACAATTTCGCTTGCCACGCTGCCACCCCCTTACCAGCTGAAATCCGGGCCGCAGAACGGCACAAATTTCAGCGTGGCGGTGCCCAGGCGCAAGGTCTCGTCCCCGGCCAGCTCCTGCGGGGCCAGCAGGGCCGCCCCCTCCAGGTAGCACAGCTCCTGCGAGGAACCGGGCAGCAGCGTGTAGGTCTTGGCCTCGCCGTCGTAGACCAGCACGGCCTGGCGCAGATGCAGCGGGGCGTCGGCGCTTAACGTAACGGGCGCGCCGTCGGCATCCAGCCCCAGGAAAGTCCGGCCCACGCCCAGGCGCAGGTCACGGCCCTTGGCCTGCCCGTCCAGCACGACCAGCCAACCGGCCACGGGGCCGGCCGGTGCTGCCGCCGGGGTCTCGGGCGCGGGGGCGTCCGGGGCTTTTTCGGTTTCAGACTCGGGGGTGCCGCTGCGCACGATGGACGAATCGGTCTGCAAATCGGTATTGCAGTAGGGGCATTCGGGGTATTTATCAGCGTCATAAAAATGGCCGCTGGCGCATTTGGTCAGTTTCATCGTCGTTCCTCCGCTCACAGCACAAGGCGTATCGTCGTGCGTCCCAGACGCAGGGTATCGTTATTTTGCAGGCAGTGCTCCCCGGCGATCCTTTCGCCGTTGACGAACACCGTCGTATCGGGGCCAAGGGGCTGCACCAGCAAGGCTTCGTCCCGTACGGCCAGCACGGCATGCTGGGGGCGGATGCGGCTGTCCGGCAGGCAGAGGTCGCACTGCGCGGCATCGCTGCCCAGAATCAGGCTGCTTTCCACAATGCCCGCCCAGCGGCTTTCGGCGATGGAACCGCGCTTGGCCCAAAACAGCGTTACCCAGCGCTTGGGCAGCGCGTCGGTGCCGTCCAGGCTGGCCGCACCGGCCAACAGGTGTTCGGCCTCGGCAGCCTGCTCGGCTCCGCGCTCTCTGCGGCGCAGCAGCAGCCAGTTCAGGGTCAGTGCGCCCAGCAGCACCGCAGCGATGGTCAGCGGCATGCTGAACCGCCCCATGTAGAATTTGCGGTCCCGCGGCCAGCGCGCGACCATAAAGGTGCAGCTTTGCTGGCGGGTGCTGACGTTGGCGGGCGTCATGCGGCTGGACACCTTATTTAAAGCAACGTTGTAACGGCCCTGGTAGAGCGGCTCGGTGGTCAGCACGGCGGTGCGGCCATCCTCGCTCAGCTCGACCGATTCAATTTTGACGTACCAGCCCCACACATCGTTGGTGTAGACGCGGTAATACTGCGGGCGATTGGCGTTGGCGTTGACCGCCTGGTTAAAGGTCAGCCGCAGTTTTGTGCGGCCCAGCGGCTCCACCTTTGTGACCTGGGGCTTCTCCATTTTAAAGCCCATGTAGACGGTGGTGCTGCTTTTTACGGCACTGCCGAGCTTGGGCACCGAGAGGGTGAACACCTCCTGCCGCTCGCCGGTCAGGCTGTCCGGCACCTCGGTGCGCAGGGTCAGCGCCTGGGCAAACCATGTCTGTTTGGCCTGCATCTCGGCGGCAAGGTCCTCGTGGCGGCAGGCCACGACCTTGCCGTTTGCCATCTGGGTCATGGATTCGAGCCGTTCGGGCGCGGCGGTGCAGATGAAGGTGTACATCGCCATGTTCAGGCTGCTCTGGTCGGTGCCCAGTGTGCCGCCCAGCAGCGCCAGGTTGGTCATGACCTGGGTGGCATCGGTGCAGATGAACGCGGCCTTGCGCGGTGCCAGCGACTGGTACTCGGCCCGGATATCCGCCGCCAGCGAGGCTGCCGCACCGGTCAGGTCGATGGCCCCCTCGCTTTGTTCGATCGTGCGCAGTGTGTTGAAAATTTCCGCCTTGTCGTTGGTGGCAGGCAGGGCGCACTGCACGCCGCCCGCCAGCGTGTAGACCATGATCTGGTCTTTTTCCTGTTTGGTCTGGGCCAGCTTCCAGATCGCCGTGCGCATTTTGTGGAAGTCCTCGGCGTCGATGGAGCTGCTGTTGTCCAGCGCAATGATATAGCAGATGGGGTCGTCGGCCACGCCGATCATGCCGGTGTCGAGCTTGCGGTCGCCAAGGGTGGCTTCCACCTCCTGCGCCTGCACAACGATGGGGCTGTAGGAGTTGCCGTCGGCATCGGTGGCGTAGAAATAGACGTCCAGCTCGGGCGCGTTGACATAGACCTGCTCCAGCTGGAAGCTGCCCGCCGACCCGGAGGAGGCCGTGGTGGTATCCTCGGCCCAAACGGCAGGGGCGCACCAGAGGGCAAGCAGCAGCACCAGCGCCGCTGCCCGGTATGTATGGCTCTTCACAAAAAGCCTCCTGTCTTGCTTAGACTTCTCCCAGCTTGCGGCGCAAAGCGCGCAGGGCCATCACGGCTTTCTTGCGGCGCGGGCCGCTGGTCACGGTCCTGGCCGGGGCACCGGCCGCAGGGGCGGCAGGCTGCGGGGCGGGCTGTGCCGGGGCGGCAGGCGCGGTGAGGGGGTCATCCTCTTCCTCATCGGCGTCCAGCTCCGGCAGCAGCGGGGTATGGGGGCCGCGCACCGGCGGTTCCTCGTCCAGGATCGGCTCGCCCTTCTGGCGTAAGATCGGGTAGGAGAAGATCGCACCCGGGATCTCGACCTCCCCCTGCTGCTTTTTGGCAGGCTCGGCAGGCGGGGCCTGCATCGTGTGCAGCTCGTTGGCGGTGGGGGTGGTGTCAAAATATTCCGGCATCGGCTGCTTTTCGGGGCCGTCCGGCACCGGGCGGGCTGCGCGGGTATCGTTGGCGTGGTCGTTCCACACCGGGGCCACCACGCAGTTGCGCGGCTGGTCGCCGGTATCCGCCGGGGCGGCAGGGGCCGGGGCGGGCGTTTCCTCGGGGGTAGCCCCGGTGCGCAGGGCACTGGCAGCAGCATCGACCGCCGTCGGCGAAAGATCGAGCTGCGGCTCAGCCGAAGGCTCGGTGGTCTCGGCATTTTCCAGCGGCTGGGGGCTGTTCTGCCGGGCGTAGTCCTGCGTTTCCTGCAATTCGCCGATCATCTTGGCCAAAAAGTCCATCAGCTTGCCGCGCTGCTGCTCCATCGCGTCAATGCGGCTTTGCAGGTCCTGCAGGCGCAGACGGTGGGCGTTCTGGATCTCGCGGGTCTCCTCGGTCGCAGCCTGCACCATCTTGCGGGCCTGGCCGATGGCCTGCTCGCGCGCAAGCTGGTCGATCGCTTCGGCCTTGAGGTTGGTATCCTTCAGCAGCTGGTCGGCTTCCTCGCGGGCCTGGCTGCGGATGCGGGCGGCTTCCTTCTGCGCGCCTGCCACGACGGAGTCACGCTCGGCCAGCACCTGCTGCTTGGCCTGCTCATGCTCGCGGCCCTTGATGCGCAGCGCGGCGTCGGCGTTCTCGGCACGCTCGGTCAGCTCTTTATTTTTCAGCTCCAGATCGGTGTTTTTTAAGCGCAGCATCGCCACCTGGTCGGTCAGCGAATGGTTGCGCTCCTGCACTTTGGAGTAGCGCGTTTCCATATCGCTCTGCACGCGGGCGATGCGGTCGGCCTTGCCCGCCAGCGCAGCGTTCTGCGCGGCCAGGTTCTGGTTCTGGCCGATCAGCGTCTGGCAGCGGCGGCGCAGGGCTTCGGCCTCCTGTTGGGCACCGCGCACCTGCTGCACGGCCGTGTTCAGGCGCTGCTCGTACTCACTGCACAGGTCCAGCATGGCCTGGCGCACATCGTCCGGCTCGTACCCGCCAAAACGCGCCTTGCGCATACCGCTTTGCTCTATATATTGGTTGATATCAATGGCAGCCATAGAGATCCTCCCTCAGCCACAAGTCTATACTTATTTATAGTATAAAGCAGAAAGGGCGTTATGGCAAGCAAATTCGGCAAAATATCGAGTCAAGCCGCGTTTGAAACATGGCAAAGTGCTGAATTTTCGACATGCTTCGCGGTTAGGATCAAACGCTTGTTGAAAAGTTCGGCCAAATATGATAGTATAAAACGTATATGAGCCTTTATAAGGGCGGCATTGCGGAAAGCCCCGCCCGGCTCTGCTGTTTGAGGAAGGAATCGGAACACGAATGATCACCAAGCGTGAAAAACTGCAATATGTTTATGTTTTTTTGACAGACTTTGTGGTGCTGCTGCTCAGCACCCTGCTGGCCTGGGTGCTGACGGACGGCATTTTGAACCATCTAATGCCCTACGAGCCCCGCGACTGGGTGCAGACGATCTGCCTGCTGATGCTGGCCTTTGTGGCAACATTTATCTGCTTTGACCAGGCGGAAAACATCGTCAACCGCTCCTACGGGGAGGAAGTCAAGCTCTCGATCAAGTTCAATGTGCTGCTGGGGCTTGTCTACTCCACGGCCATGCTGCTGACCAAGGCCACGATGTTGGACTCGCGGTATTTCACCCTAGCGGTGCCGCTCATCAACTTTATTTTACTGCCCATCGCCCACGGGCTGCTCAAGCGCAGGTTACTGAAAATGCAGAGCACGTCGGGGTTGGAAAGCCTGGTCGGGCTTATCACCACGCAGGACCGCGCCGAAAAGCTCATTGCCGAGCTGCAGCGCGACTGGTCCAAGCACATCAGCGGCGTGGCGATCCTGGAAGCCCCGGCGTCCGACGTGGGCAGCACGCTGGCCGGGGTCAAGGTGACAGCCAACTACGATAATTATATGGACTGGCTGCGGCAGGCCGCGCTGGATGAAGTCTACGTCGATATCCCGATGGACAGCGGCGAGTCGTTCATCCCCGTGCTGGAAGAGATGGAAAGCATGGGCCTGACCGTGCATTTCCGCCTGCTGCTGCTTGACCGCATCGAGGAGCGCTGCTGCGGCGAGACGAGCTCGGTGCGGTTCTCCCGCATGCTGGGGCGCTGCGCCGGGGGCAACATCGTCACGATGGGCACCCTGGAGCTGAAGCTGCGCGACCGCGTGCTGAAGCGCGCGATGGACATCGTGGGCGGCCTGGTGGGCTGCATCATCAGCGTGCCCATCATCGCCATCACGGCGATCCCGCTGAAGCTGGAAAGCCCCGGCCCGCTGATCTTCAAGCAAAAGCGTGTCGGCCTGAACGGCCGCGTGTTCTACATCCACAAGCTGCGCAGCATGTATATGGATGCCGAGGAACGCAAAAAGAGCCTGATGGCCCAGAACGAAATGAACGGCCTGATGTTCAAAATGCAGGATGACCCGCGCATTACCAAGGTGGGCAAATTCATCCGCAAGACAAGCATTGACGAGCTGCCGCAGTTTTTTGATGTGCTGCGCGGCGATATGAGCCTGGTGGGCACCCGCCCGCCGACGCTGGACGAGTACCGCCAGTACGAGAGCCACCACAAACGCCGCCTGTCGATGAAGCCCGGCATCACCGGCTTGTGGCAGGTAAGCGGCCGCAGCGACATCGAGGATTTTGAGGAAGTTGTCCGTCTGGATGTAAAATACATCGACAACTGGTCCCTGTGGGGGGATATCAAGATCTTGTTTAAGACAGTATACGTAGTATTTGCCGGCCGCGGCGCAAAGTAAAAATCAAATAGTAAAAACCGGCATCCCAAGGCAAAGGGATGCCGGTTTTCTTTACAGGGTATCGCCATCCGCCCCTGCGAACAACCACACAGTCACAATTGCGTTTGACAGTTTGTTTGTAGGGGGCGGTGTTGCGGGGTCGCGCAGCGATCAATGCCCCAGTGGGGCATTGAACCGCACGAGCGGGCCCGCTTTGCGGGATGGCGGCGCTCGTTGTGCGCCGCCAAGCGCCGACGCCCCGTGCGGCCTTGCCTTGGTTGCTCAATTTCCCACTGGGAGGTACATTTGCAGTTTCAAGGTATCGTTAAGAATACCTTGAAAACTACCAATGTACTTCCCGGGCATCCCATTACATATTTCATTTTTCCCACTGCCGGGCAGAATGAAATATGAAATATGAAATATATAAAAGATATACATTATAACATATCCGGCTGTCGAGAAAAAGCCTTGTAGGGGCGCACATTGTGCGCCCGTGCCCATTTGCCATGTGAAAAACTTTCCCGAAAAAGCGTTGCTACGTTGGGTGGGCGGGCGAACAGTGTTCGCCCCTACATCTCTACATGGCAAAATTAGCGTTTTTTGACACACTGATAATATATATCTTGTTAAAAGCACCCCTCAATGGGGAGCTTTTCAGTGAATCCATTGTTATATCTCACTTTTCACACCGTGAGATATAACAAATCCAAACAATCAACGCTATACTGCCTATATTTCAACATCACATATTTCATATTTCATTTTTCCCCTCCATGGGGCAAAATGAAATATGAGACATATTCTACCAGCCAAAAGAAGGCATAAAAGGCGGGCGGATATAGAATCCGCCCCTGCGGCTGGCCGGGTGCGTGGTTGATGTAGGGGCGGCCCATCACGTTTCTCAAACGTTTCTCATTGCCGGATAGCGTGAGAAATGAGAAATGAGAAACGTTAGAATAATAGCGATATAGTAAAGTCACCCCTCAAGGGGAGCCTTCGTGCGGTATATGTTATATTATATATCTTATTTTCATTTATATAGTAACTATTATAAATAACGTTTCTCATTTCTCATTTCTCATTTTCCCTGCCATAGGGAAAAATGAGAAATGAAACGTGCGATAACAACAAAAAGCGCCCCCGCCGCTGTTTCCAGCGGAAGGGGCGCGGTGCTTACCTACGATTCAGCAGTTCGCAGCTATGATCTTTCGATTACAGCTCAGCGAAGTACTTAATGGTGCGGACCATCTGAGAGGTG
>ERZ827117.1071-NODE-1071-length-23547-cov-10.683594_pt1 | contig 23547 bp, 17 predicted proteins | sample MGYA00519920_ERZ827117 | MGnify/ENA primary metagenome ERZ827117 (study PRJEB31778, sample SAMEA3449260) | human gut metagenome | biome: human gut; feature: human-associated habitat; material: faeces | place: United Kingdom | collected 2010/2012 ...
CAGAATGTGGTATCCAGTCAGAAACTTGCTATTTTCAGCATTTCTCCTAGTAGACAACGATCTCATTTTATGCCTATAATACAGTTACATTTAACGTTATCATTTATGCGATAGATTTGTTATACTTAAGTAGAAATAGCAAAAAAATAGTTTGGAGAGGCAGCTATGGCAGAATTTATAAAATTACCTGTTGGAATTGAAAATTTTGAAAAAATCCGCAGAGATGGTTTTTATTATGTTGATAAAACCGGTCTGATCGAGCAGCTTTTAAATAACTGGGGAGAGGTCAATCTGTTCACGCGTCCACGTCGGTTTGGTAAGACATTGAATATGAGTATGCTCAAATGTTTCTTTGAAATCGGTACAGATCAGTCGCTGTTTGAGGGATTATATATTTCTAAGAATAAGGCTTTATGTGATGCATATATGGGAAAGTATCCGGTCATATCAATCAGTTTAAAAGGGGTAAATGCAGACAGTTACGAAAATGCACGCAGCCTGTTGAAACGGATTGTGATGGAAGAAGCGAAAATGCACCGGATTATCATGAGTGGAAATAGGTTAGATGACATAGACAAGGCAGAATATATGTCACTTGTTACAGGAGATATGGGCGAGGACACACTTGTATACAGTATGAAAACGCTGACTGCATTACTGGAAAAGTATTATGAGAAAAAAGTGATTGTACTCATTGATGAGTATGATGTACCTCTTGCCAAGGCAAACGAGAATGGTTACTATGACCAGATGGTTTTACTTGTCAGAAATTTATTTGAAAACGTGTTAAAGACAAACAGTAGTTTAAAATTTGCAGTTTTAACAGGCTGTCTGCGTGTGGCAAAGGAGAGTATTTTTACAGGACTGAACAATTTTAAGACAAATTCAATCCTTGATGAAGAGTATGATGAGACGTTTGGATTTGTCGATGATGAAGTGAAAGAAATGCTTCATTATTACGGTCAGGATACACACTATGAAACGGTAAAAGAGTGGTATGACGGATACCGCTTTGGAAATGCAGATGTTTATTGCCCGTGGGATGTCATTAATTATTGCGATGCACACAGAAGGAATCCGATGCTTCCACCGGAGAATTATTGGACCAATACCAGTGGAAACGATGTGCTGAAACATTTTATAGAAAGTGCAGGAGCAGCAAAGGGGCTGGCAAAAACAGACTTAGAGAGACTTGTAAATGGTGAAATCGTAGAAAAAGATATACGTGAGGATCTGACTTATAATGAACTGTATGCATCCATGGATAACCTTTGGAGTACACTTTTCATGGCGGGATATCTTACACATAAAGGCAGAGTTGATACAAAAAGATTCAGACTTGCAGTGCCAAACAGAGAAATCCGGAACATTATCACGGAGCAGGTTCTGGCTTTGTTTAAGCAGAATGTGGAAAAAGACGGACAGCTTCTGAATGATTTTTGTACTGCTCTTTCAGACGGACACACAGATGAGGTCGAGCGGTTATTTTCAGAATATATGAAAAAGACGATCAGCGTCCGTGATACTTTTGCAAGGAAAGAGTTAAAGGAGAATTTTTATCATGGTCTTCTGCTGGGGATTCTTGGATTTAAGGCTGGTTGGTCGGTCATGTCTAACCGTGAATCTGGAAATGGATTCAGTGACATTATGATTATGATAGATGATGCTGAGATTGGAATTGTGATTGAAGTAAAATATGCGGAGAGTCATGATCTGGAGGCTGTTTGCAAGGATGCGCTAAAACAGATGATAGATAAACGCTATGCAGAATATTTTGAACAGCAGGGGATAAAGAAAATTCTTAAATATGGAATAGCCTGCCGAGTCAAGGAATGTAAGGTTATGTTAGAAGAAAACTAATTTCAAGAAAGATGTGACATGTAAAAATGTTGCATCTTTCTTTTTTATTGTTGCAGTCTGCGGTCAATTGGTTGCAATGTAAAAACGAACATGATAATGTAATAGTAACAGGAAACGGAAGATGCGCAGAAGCGCAAAACAAGGAGGCTAAATCCTCTCCTCACAAGGGTTCGGATTTTGCTTCGCAAAACAAGGAGGATTTTATGATCTGGGAAGATGTATTAGCAAAATTTAAAGAGTTATTCGGGGATGAGGGTGAAATCGGTGTTTATTTTGCACCGGGACGTGTGAATATGATCGGTGAGCATACCGATTACAACGGAGGACACGTTTTCCCTTGTGCACTCACCATTGGTACATATGGTGTGGCAAGAAAAAGAAATGACAAGAAACTTCGTTTTTATTCTATGAATTTTGAGCAGCTCGGTGTGATCGAGTCCTCAGTAGAAGGTTTAAAACCGGAAAAAGAAGCTGACTGGACGAACTATCCAAAGGGAGTTATGTGGGCATTTGGCGAGAAGGGAATGAAAGTAGAGCAGGGTATGGATCTTGTTTTATTTGGCAATATTCCAAACGGCTCTGGACTTTCTTCTTCTGCATCAGTTGAAGTTCTGACCGGATATATTTTAAAAGATATGTTTGGATTTGACGTAACAAATCAGGATCTTGCGCTGATCGGACAGTTCTCTGAAAATAAATTCAACGGCGTAAACTGTGGTATCATGGATCAGTTTGCGATTGCAATGGGAAAAGCAGGTCATGCGATTTTCCTTGATACAGCAACTTTAAAATATGAGTATGCACCGATCAAACTGGAAAATGCAAAGATCGTGATCTCCTGCAGCAACAAAAAACGTGGGCTTGGAGATTCCAAATACAATGAGAGAAGAAGTGAGTGCGAGACTGCACTGGCAGAACTCCAGAAAGTTGTTAAAATTGATTCCCTTGGTGAACTCACGGAGGAACAGTTTGAACAGTACAAAGATGCGATCAAAGATCCTGTCAGGGTAAAACGTGCAAAACATGCGGTTTATGAGAACCAGAGAACCATCAAGGCAGTGGAAGCATTAAAGAATAACGATGTTGCTCTGTTTGGTGAGTTAATGAACGCCTCCCATGTTTCCCTTCGTGATGATTACGAAGTAACCGGTATCGAGCTTGACACATTGGTGGAAGAGGCATGGAAAGTAGACGGAGTGATCGGTTCCCGCATGACAGGTGCAGGATTCGGTGGATGTACCGTCAGCATCGTAAAGGATGAGGCAGTGGATTCCTTTATTGAAAAAGTAGGTGCTGCTTACAAAGATAAGATTGGCTATGCAGCTGATTTCTATGTAGTGGAGATCGGTGACGGTCCTGTAAAACTGGCTTAGTGATTTCAAAATAAAGAGGATAACACAATGATTCAGGAAAGAATTTTAGAATTGACAGAATATGGTCTTGTGACCGGGCTGGTAGAGCCGGAAGACAGGAGATTTACCATTAACCGCCTGTTAGAACTTTTTCATCTGGATGAATTAGAAGATGAAGTGGCAGCAGCCTATGCAAAGAGAACTCCGATGACGCAGGAGAGTGCAGAGGCAGCATTGGAAGACATCTTAAATGAGATGCTCGATTATGCGGCAGAAGATGGACTGATGCCGGAAGACACGATCACATACAGAGATTTATTTGATACAAAGATCATGGGCATGCTTGTGCCAAGACCAAGTGAAGTGATCAAAAAATTCCAGGCACTCTATCAGATCAGCCCAAAGGAGGCAACTGACTATTTTTACAAATTAAGCAGGGATACAAACTACATTCGTAGATATCGTATCAAAAAAGACCAGAAATGGACTGCAGATACCGAGTTTGGAACATTGGATATCACCATCAACCTCTCCAAACCGGAAAAAGATCCGAAGGCGATCGCGGCAGCCAAGCTTGCAAAACAGAGCGGTTATCCGAAATGCCTTCTCTGCAAAGAGAATGAGGGATATGCAGGACGTGTGAACCATCCGGCAAGACAGAACCACAGGATTATTCCGGTAACGATCAATCACAGTGACTGGTTCTTCCAGTATTCTCCATATGTTTACTACAATGAGCACTGCATCGTTTTTAATGCAGAGCATACACCGATGAAAATCGAGAAAGCAACCTTTGGAAAACTGTTGGATTTTGTAGAGCAGTTCCCACATTACTTTGTCGGATCGAATGCGGATCTTCCGATTGTTGGAGGATCTATCTTGAGCCATGATCATTTCCAGGGTGGACATTATGAGTTTGCCATGGCAAAAGCACCGGTCGAAAAAGAGCTGACCTTCAAAGGATTTGAGGATGTGAAAGCCGGAATCGTAAAATGGCCAATGTCCGTGATCCGTATCAGCGCACCACAAAAAGAGCGCCTGATCGAACTAGCAGATAAGATTTTACTTGCATGGAGAGGTTATACGGATGAAGATGCATTTATTTTTGCAGAGACAGAGGGCGAACCACACAACACGATCACTCCTATCGCAAGAAAACGCGGCAATGATTATGAGTTAGATCTTGTACTCCGCAATAATATCACGACGGAGGAGCATCCGCTGGGTGTTTACCATCCACATGCAAAACTTCATCATATCAAAAAAGAAAACATTGGTCTGATCGAGGTTATGGGACTTGCAGTGCTTCCAGCCAGATTAAAAGATGAGATGGCTGCATTAGAGCAGGCAATCTTAGACGGCGCAGAAATCCGTGAGGATGAAGTTCTTGCAAAACATGCAGACTGGGTGGAGGAATTTCTGCCGAAGTATGGATTTACGGCAGGAAGCGGCCTGGAAGGTGAGATCACACCGGAAAAATTACATGAGATCATTCAGACAGAAATCGGTCTTGTGTTCAAAGAAGTTTTATTGGACGCAGGTGTTTACAAATGCACAAAGGAAGGCAGAAAAGCGTTCCAGAAGTTCGTAGATACCGTCAATGCATAAAAATACAGGGGAGTATTTTTAATAAACAAAAACTGTCCGGGGCAGTATCCGTAAGGAAAATGTCCTGTGGCAGTTTTCTTTTTTTATCTATTTACTTTCATACAGTATTGTTGTAAAGTAATAATTGTTCCGTGGATCTGCACATTTACGGTGCAGACCGCAGAAAAATGACTCGAGAGTAAGAAAACAGTGAGGAAGAGAATATGATTTCACAGAAAATACAGAAGGCATTGCAGGGAAGTTCTGCGATCCGTGCAATGTTTGTAGAGGGAAATGAACTTGCCGCCAGGGTGGGAAGAGAGAACGTGTATGATTTTTCATTGGGGAATCCTGCAACACCGGCCCCGGCAGCATTGAACGAGGCAATTAAGCAACTGGTGGATGAGACCGATCCGCTGGTTTTACATGGATATATGGACAATGCCGGTTACCCGGATGTCCGTCAGGCGGTTGCAGAGAACTTAAACAAGCGTTTTGGAACTGCATTTACTTCCCATAATATTGTGATGACAGTGGGAGCAGCGGGAGGATTGAACATTATTTTTAAAACGATCTTAGATCCGGGTGACGAGGTGATCGTGTTCGCCCCGTATTTCGGAGAGTACAAGAGTTATGCGGCCAATTTTGATGCGGAAGTCGTGGAAGTGACACCGGATTTTGAAACATTCCAGCCGGATCTGGCTGCATTTGAAAAAGCGGTCAATGAAAAGACCAAGGCAGTGATCGTGAACACACCAAACAATCCGACCGGTGTGATCTATCATGAAGAAACCATGAAAAAGATGGCTGAGATTCTGGAAAAGAAGGAAAAAGAGATTGGACACGAAATTTATCTGATTTCCGATGAGCCTTACCGTGAACTTGTCTACGATGGAAATCAAGAGGATTTCCTGACGAAATACTATAGGAATACAATTGTAGGTTATTCCTTCAGCAAGTCTCTTTCCCTTCCGGGTGAGCGTATCGGATATGTGGTTGTTCCGGATGAGGTGGAAAATGCAGATCAGGTCATTGACGGCATTGTTGTATCCAACCGTACCCTTGGTTTTGTAAATGCACCGTCTCTGCTTCAGAAAGCGGTAGCAAAATGTCTGGATGAGAAAACCAATCTGGCATTTTATGATGAAAACAGAAAGATGTTATACGAGGGACTGCAAAAGCTCGGTTTCCACTGCATTAAACCAGAAGGCGCTTTTTATATGTGGGTAAAATCTCCGGAAACGGACGAAGAAAAATTTGTTGCAGCAGGTAAAAAATACAATATCATCATGGTAAAGGGCAGCGCATTCGGATGTGCAGGCTATGTCCGTCTTGCTTACTGTGTTTCCCATGAGACGGTAAAAAATGCCCTGACTGCGTTTGAAAAACTGGCAGAAGATTACGGATTGTATACTGAATGAAATGACTCGGAAATGAGCAGATTGTAATGAATTTGTGAAATATATCAGGAAAATTGAGAGAGTGGAGAGCGTAAAATTTATGAGTAACTGGGAAGAATATGTAAGAACAGTGGAACCGTATGTTCCGGGAGAACAGCCAAACCAGCCGGACATGATCAAATTGAATACCAACGAAAATCCATATCCGCCCGCACCGGGAGTGGTAGAGGCTCTGAAGAACTTTGATACAGATAAGCTGCGGCTTTATCCGGAACCGACCTGCAAAGTGTTAGTCGATGCAATCGCAGATTATTATGGAATCAGGAGCAGTCAGGTATTTACCGGTGTCGGTTCTGATGATGTGCTTGCCATGATATTTATGACGTTTTTTAACAGCAAAAAGCCGATCCTGTTTCCGGATATCACCTATTCTTTTTATGATGTGTGGGCAGATATGCTTCGGATTCCATTTGAGACAAAAGCGTTAGATGACAATTTTCAGATTAGAAAAGAGGATTATTATGGAGACAACGGCGGCGTGGTGTTCCCAAATCCAAATGCACCGACCGGAATCCTTATGCCGCTTTCAGAGATTGAGGATATCATTGCACACAACCGCGATGTGATCGTAGTTGTGGATGAGGCATACATTGATTTTGGCGGGGAGTCTGCACTGCCTCTGATCGAAAAATATGACAATCTTCTCGTGGTACAGACCTTTTCAAAATCGCGTTCCCTGGCAGGTATGCGGCTTGGCTTTGCGATGGGAAATGAAAAGCTGATCCGGTATATCAATGATGTGAAATATTCTTTCAATTCCTACACGCTCAATCAGACAGCGCTTTCGCTTGGCGTGCAGGCAATAAAGGACAGGGAGTATTTTGAGGAAACCTGTGCAAAAGTCATCGCTACAAGGGAATGGACGAAGTGCGAACTGAAAAAACTTGGATTTTCTTTTGGGGATTCCATGAGCAACTTTATTTTTGCAACACATGAAAGAGTTCCTGCAAAAGAAATATTTGAAGCACTCCGGGAGCATAACATTTTCGTGCGTTATTTTTCAAAGCCGAGAATTGATAATTATCTGCGCATCAGCATTGGTACACAGCAGGAGATGGAGCACCTGATTGCTTTTCTGGCTGTTTTTCTGGGAGAATAACAGGATACCATCAGGTATAAATTAAAGTTATAGTTAATATGAAAATAAGTGTTGCTTTTTCAACTGGATTCGACTATTATAGAATTTGCATCTGTAACACTTTAGTGTGTAAAACAGATATTTACTTTAAAACTTTACTATGATAAAATGTGAGTAGATTGGAAGTTTCTGATTATAGTAAGAGATGATATCATTTTGATTTATGAGAAGGAGAAAGTAAAATGAGCAAGAAACTAAGGACTGAGGCAGTAGACCATCTTTTTGATGCGATTTTAAGCCTGGAAAACAGAGAAGAATGTTATACTTTTTTTGAAGATGTCTGCACTGTGAATGAGTTGCTTTCCTTATCACAGAGATTTGAGGTTGCCAAGATGCTGCGCGACCAGAAAACATATCTTGATATTGCAGAGAAAACAGGTGCTTCCACAGCGACCATCAGCCGTGTAAACCGTTCTTTAAATTATGGAAATGACGGATATGACATGGTATTTGCCAGAATGGCTACATCAGAGACAAACGAAGCGTAAAACAGAATAGAAAAACCCGGAAAAAAAGAAAAACCCGGAGCTGCACGGATTATGTCTGGTATAGACAGTGTTCCATTCAGCACCGGGTTTTATTTTTCTTTTTTGGAAGGATCTTTTTCTTCGTGCAGCATCTGATCGACAATGCGTTCGATAATTGTTTTTTTCAGGTAGACATCATAGCTTAACATACAGATAAAGCTGAATGTCCGTAAAAGCTCCGCGTCCTCACCTTCCATTCCCTCAAAAGTTTTCATGGAGGTGTTAAACTTCTTTGCAAGGTCTTTCATGATATTTAAGGTTTCCTGATGCTCCAGACCGAACACTTCTTTATAGATATCCTCAAGACTCATCTCGGAGCTGCCTTTTCCAAAATACTTGTCCGTGATCGGATTTAAGATACTCTGGATGTCACTGATGCTTAAGATACTTTTAAAATAGTAGATAAAGATCAAAGTCAGCACATGTTCTTTGGAATATTTTTTCTTTTCTGGAGGAGGAAGAAGATCGTTTTTCGCATAATTGTTGATCATGGTCTTTGTCAGAATCTTATCATCCTCATGCCGCTTAGATGTGGCAAGCTGGGAATCCATAAATGTTGTCACCTGATCCATGTAAAGATCGATATTCGGGATATCTTCCGGTTTTACATAGTCGATTTTGTTAAATTCATCTAATATATCACTTAAAAATTGTTTTGTATTCATTTTTTTACCTGCTTTTACTCTTACTGGTTCAATCGTATTCTCTATATGAGATTATATAGTATTGAAAACTAGATGACAATAGACAATTGAAATTAATTGTATGAATTTGAATGTGGACGGTCGTAGATTTTTTCGGATGCAAAGGTAAAAAAAAGAGACGGGTGTATTTGACAAAAATATATGTTTGTCATATAATGCACTTAATAGGAAAGCCGATAGATAGGTGTGAGCTATCTACTCCGGCGAAAAATCAATGTTAAAATAACCGTCAACTTTTCTCAGGAGCTGGACGGTTATTTTTTATTGTTAAAAAAAGAAAATATGTTCGATTTTACTGTTCACATACATGGTTAATGTGTTACAATAGATGGGAATATGATATTGTAATAAAAAAGGGATTGAATATTACAAACAACAACGGAAATGGAGATGTCTATGAGCATTTATGATACATTGAACGAACAGCAGAGAGAAGCGGTATTTCACACGGAGGGACCGGTTCTGATCTTAGCGGGGGCGGGTTCCGGAAAAACACGTGTCCTGACACATCGCACCGCCTATCTGATCGAAGAAAAGGGCGTGAATCCATACAATATTATGGCGATCACCTTTACGAACAAAGCGGCAGGTGAGATGCGTGAGAGAATCGACCAGCTTGTGGGATATGGCTCTGAGAGCATCTGGGTATCAACGTTCCATTCTACCTGTGTGCGTATTTTAAGACGTCATATTGACCGTATCGGGTTTGACACTAATTTCACAATTTATGATTCCGATGACCAGAAAACACTGATGAAGGATATCTGTAAGCGTCTGAATGTGGATACCAAGATTTACAAAGAGCGGAGTCTGCTTGCTGCGATTTCCAAGGCAAAAGATGAACTGGTAGATCCACAGGAATTTTCTCTCCGGGCGGCTGCTTCCGGGGATTTTGCGAAACGGAAACAGGCAGAGATCTACAGGGAGTATCAGGATGCACTGCGGCGGAATAATGCACTTGATTTTGATGATCTGATCGTAAAGACGGTTGAATTGTTTAAAACGGATGCCCAGGTGTTAGACTACTATCAGGAACGCTTTCGCTATATTATGGTGGACGAGTATCAGGATACGAATACGGCACAGTTTGAACTGATCAGTATTCTTGCCAGAAAGTATAAGAACCTGTGTGTCGTTGGTGATGATGACCAGTCTATCTATAAGTTCCGCGGTGCGAATATTTATAATATCCTGAACTTTGAAAAACATTTTCCGGAGGCAGTGACGATAAAACTGGAACAGAATTACCGTTCTACGCAGAATATTTTAAATGCTGCAAACGGAGTGATCTCCAACAATATGGGACGAAAAAGAAAGACACTCTGGACAGACAATGAAGAGGGGAAAAAGATCGGTTTCAAGCAGTTTGAGACAGGCTATGAAGAGGCAGAGTATGTCGCAAAGGACATCAATGCCTGTGTGAAGGACGGCAGATATCATTACGGTGACTGCGCTGTTCTCTACCGCACAAACGCACAGTCCCGTCTTTTTGAGGAAAAATTTATCGTATCCAATATTCCATATAAGATTGTCGGCGGCGTGAACTTCTATGCAAGAAAAGAGATCAAAGACCTGCTTGCCTATTTGAAAACGATCGATAATGCAAGAGATGATCTTGCTGTCCGCAGGATCATTAATGTGCCAAAACGTGGAATCGGTGCAACAACCTTAAATCGTGTGGCAGATTATGCGGCTGCGGCAGATATCAGTTTTTATAATGCATTGAAAATGGCAGACGATATTCCGACACTCGGCAAGAGTGCTGCAAAGATCAAGCCATTTGTGAATTTTATTCAGGTGATGCGCAGTAAAGTAGAGATTATCAGCGTTTCTGAACTTTTGCAGGAGATTATAGACGAAACCGGGTATGTGAAAGAATTGGAAGCGGAAGATACCGAGGAGGCAAAGGCGCGTATTGAAAATATCGATGAGCTGATCAGTAAAGTGGTTGCTTACGAGGAAGGCGAGGAACATCCGACACTCAGCGGCTTTTTAGAGGAAGTGGCACTGGTTGCAGACATCGACAGTCTCGACGAGGGCAGTGATTATGTTGTTTTAATGACATTACATAGTGCAAAAGGTCTGGAGTTCCCGAAAGTTTACCTTGCCGGAATGGAGGATGGGTTGTTCCCAAGTTATATGTCCATCACTTCGGACAGTTCTTCTGAGGATCTCGAAGAGGAGCGACGCCTGGCTTATGTGGGAATCACGAGAGCCAAAGAAGAACTTACAATTACCTGTGCAAGACAACGTATGATTCGTGGCGAAACGCAATATAATAAAGTATCGCGGTTTGTTCGGGAGATTCCGTCTGAACTGTTGGACAGTGAACTGAGAAAGCCGGCATCTGCAAGAGAATCTTCTTTTGGAAAAGAGAGCAGTTTCCCATCTTTTTTACAGAACCAGACAACAGCAAGACCGAAAAGAACAACACTGCGCCAGCAGCCTTCCGGACAGAGTATGCAGGCAAAGGCACTTGTCACAAAGGGTGTTGTAAAGTCAGAGCTTGACTATGGTGTCGGGGACATCGTATCGCATATCAAGTTTGGCAGAGGAGTTGTGAAAAACATCATGGATGGCGGAAGAGATTACGAGGTGACCGTGGATTTCGAAGGATATGGTGTGAAAAAAATGTTTGCCTCTTTTGCAAAATTAAAGCGTATCTGATTCTATTTGGAAGCAGGGACGTTTGTGTATCCGAAACTCTAAAAAATATATAAAATTTTTGAAAAATGTAAATTTTTTATATTCGAAAAGTAAAGGATATGATATAATGGGCGTAAGCAATGAGCGGTGCACGTAGATTTTTCTGGTGTGTATTGCGTTTAGGTTTTGCATATCCTAAAAAGTATAAATTAGAGAAGGAGCGGAACACTATGAACAAGGTGGAAGATTTCATCAATACGACAAAGTTAAACGACTTACTCAATAAGAAAGAGGAGCTGATCAATATGACAAAGTTGAATGAATTATTAAACAAAAAAGAAGCAGAAGAAAAGAAAACATCAAAGGTTGTATGGATTTTTGCAATCATCGGTATTATTGCAGCTGTTGCAGCAGCAGTATATGGTGTTTATCGCTTCTTTACACCAGATTATCTGGAAGACTTTGAAGACGATTTTGAAGATGATTATGATGACGATTTCTTCGAAGATGAAGAGGACGAAGAAGAGCCAGCAAAACCAGCAGAGAAAAAAGAAGAAGAATAAAAATAATCTGGAGGGCTGCGGATGCAGCCCTTTTTTCTTGTGTAACAGATAAAAGAAATAGAAAACTGTGAAGTTAATAAACTGTCAATGGAATCATGGACAATTTTATAGTTGATGAAATAAAAATGCGAGGAATTTATGAAAAAAGGACAAATCATAGAAGGCGTGATCGAGCGCGTAGACTTTCCAAATAAGGGAATTATCAGAACAGAGGATGGCAGACAGGTTATTGTAAAAAATACGATACCGGGACAGAAAGTGTCTGTTTCCGTCAATAAAATCCGCAAAGGAAAGGCAGAGGGCAGACTTTTAGAGGTATTGGAAAAGTCACCGCTGGAAGGGGACAAAACAGGATGTGTCCATGCCGGGGAATGTGGAGGATGTACTTACCAGACACTTCCATACGACAGACAGCTTGAGATGAAAGCAGAACAGGTAAAAAAATTAATGGATGATGTGATCGATCAGGAAAACCGGGATTACCAGTTTCTGGGAATCAAGGAAAGTCCAAGGCAGACAGGATACCGCAATAAAATGGAATTTTCCTTTGGGGATGAATTTAAGGATGGACCGTTAGCACTTGGAATGCATAAGCGTGGAAGCTTTTATGATATTGTGACGGTGGAAAACTGCCAGATCGTGGATGAGGATTTCAGAAAGATCCTGTCTGTCACACTTGCTTATTTTCGTGAAAAAAATATCACCTATTACCATAAACTGCGTCACACCGGATATTTAAGACATCTGCTTGTCCGTAAGGCAGTCAAAACAGGGGAAATATTAGTAGATCTGGTGACTACAACGCAGACGGATTTTCCGGGAATTGCCACAGCACAGATGGATGAAGTTGAAAGTACGTTGAACAATGCACAGGAAAACGCATTTGCAGGAACGGAAGAGGAATTATTAGAGGGCTGGAAAGCTGCTCTTCTTGCAGCAGATTACCAAGGTATCATGACAGGTATTCTGCATACGAGAAATGACAATGTGGCAGATACCGTGACGAATGAAGGCACGGATGTTTTATATGGACAGGATTTCTTTTACGAGGAATTGTTAGGGCTTCGCTTTAAGATCACACCATTTTCTTTTTTCCAGACAAATTCCCTGGGTGCAGAGGTGCTATATCAGACTGCCAGAGAGTTTATCGGAGATGCACTTCCAAGCGGAACAGACGCAGATATTGCGGAGCATGGTAAAATTGTATTCGATCTGTATTCCGGAACCGGAACGATCGCACAGATGCTTTCTCCGGTAGCTAAAAAAGTGATCGGTGTGGAGATCATTGAGGAAGCAGTGGAAGCAGCCAAAGAGAATGCACAGTTAAACGGTTTACATAACTGCGAATTTATCGCAGGGGATGTGCTCAAAGTCATTGACAGCATTGAAGAAAAGCCAGATTATATTGTACTTGATCCACCAAGGGACGGAATCAATCCAAAAGCTTTGGAAAAAATCATTCGTTACAATGTGCCTCAGATGGTTTATATTTCCTGCAAGCCGACCAGTCTGGCAAGAGATCTGGAAGTTTTACAGGCGAGAGGATATGAAGTGAAAAAGGTCTGTTGTGTCGATATGTTTCCTTCGACGTTTCATGTGGAGACGGTAGTCTTACTTTCCAAGGGAATGGTCGACAGTAGAAAAGTGAAGGTTGACTTCTCTTTAGAGAATATGGATTTATCAGAGTTCAAGGGAAAAGCAACTTATGAGCAGATAAAGGCTTATGTGTTGGAACAGACTGGACTTAAGGTTTCTTCGCTGTATATTGCACAGACTAAGAAGAAATGCGGACTGGATGTGGGAGAGAATTTTAATCTGCCTAAGTCAGAGAATGCGAGACAGCCACAATGTACACTGGAGAAGGAAGAAGCGATTATGCAGGCGTTTAAGCATTTTGGAATTGTATGGATTGTGGATAAGTAGTATCGTTTGTCTTTCTTTCTGCTAAGTAGCGAAAAAAGGACATTCCTTAACCGTAATTATTACGGGTCAAGGGATGTCTTTTTTGATTGTCTTGGAGTGTTCAAAGGACAAGGTAATGAAACTGAAAATTAAGACTTATATGAATAATATCTATCTTATCTAATCAGACGATATATTTATCAATAACATTGAATTTATTTAATACATATGGAAAAATATGCTAATTGCAGAGATGATTCTTGCGTTTATGAAGAAAATCGTTGAATAAATCTCGTTGAATGATATACTATAATATGGATCACGTTTTTGAAAATCGCGAGGTGATTATCGTGGAAGTTAGCTATAAAAAATTATGGAAAATATTGATTGACAAAGACATGAAGAAGAAAGATTTACAAGCATCTGCTGGAATCAGTTGGGCTTCGGTAACCAAACTTTCTAAGGGAGAAAGGGTAAGTATGGAGGTACTAATGAAAATATGCAAAACTTTAAATTGCGATATAGGAGATATAGTGGAACTAATTCCTACAGATGAAAATGAAATTGGCTGAGGAGTGATATGATGTCTAGCAAGAAAAAGAGCGTGATTAGTCAGGCAAGTCCTCATACGATTAAAAAATTTGAATTGATTGAGGAATATATAAAATCATGGGCAGAAAAATTACTGTTGACTGGTTCTTGCAATGGTTTGATTTTTATTGATTGTATGTGTAATAGTGGTGTGTATATTAATGATGCTGGACAAGTAGTGAAGGGAACGGCAGTGCGTGTTTCAGAAGTGCTTTGGGAAATGGCTAGAACCTATACGGATAATAATATACATATTTATTTGAATGACAAAGACAAAGCACGGGTAGATGAATTGAAAAAGCATCTTCCACAAGATGAACGTAATTTTAAGATTGTCACATCTTGTAGCGATGCACACGAGTTACTTTTGACTATCGGCCCACAGTTGTATGGAACAGGGAAATTTCATTATTTTCTGCTTTATGATCCATATGATGCGACTATTGATTGGAAAGCACTTTTGCCGTTTTTCCGAAATTGGGGAGAGGTTATGATTAATCACATGGTTTCAGATCCGGTGCGGGCGATTACAAGTGCCAAGAAAAGGACAACAAAGGCAAAGTATGAGAACACATATCTGGAGGATTTTGAAAAACTGGTACCTTATGGAAGTGACAAGGTAGCATATGAGGCCAGAGTGGAGGAAATCATAAATTATCTAAAGGGAACTCGTAGATATTATGTATCGGCATTTCCCTTCTATAACACGCAGAATTCACTTGTGTACAATTTGATTCATTGTACGAGTGATAAGGAAGGATTTAAGCTTTACAAGAAGAGTGCTTGGAAGGTATTTGGTGCACAGTCCTCTACTAAGCATTCGGCTGAGAATAGGCAGTTATCGTTTGATTTTTTCGGAGAAATTACTGAAGAAGAGGATGAAAGCTGTTTACATGTTATCGATATCGCGAAATATCTTCAGCGCAGTTTTAGAGGTCGAAAACAGGTGTCTCTTGATGAGATGTGGGAACTTTTAGATAACCACCCGATTTTTCCTTCAGAGGGATTTCGTAATGAGATAAAGAGTGATCTTACGGATTTTTTTGACGCGAAGATCGAGCAGATTGTGAATTTTGAAACAGGAAAAAAGGAAACAGTGATCTCTTTCTCTTCATGAGATAGAGTTTCAGATATATGAGGTGATTGGAATATATGGCAATATTGCAGAAATTTGGTGGCAATTGGACTGAGGAGAAGCTGAATATCTTCACTAGCTATCTGGACGCATACATAATTGCACTGCAAAATCAAAAGTTCAAGAAGATTTATATAGATGCCTTTGCTGGAACCGGCGAGATTGAAACCAGCGACGGCGGGCAGTATCTTGTGGGCTCCGCCAAGCGTGCACTGGCGTCTGAGAAGAAGTTCGATCACTATTATTTTATAGAAGCGGACTCTCAGAAGGCGAGAGAACTTCAGGATATGATAAATGCCGAGTTCCCGCAGATGAGGCGAATTGTTACGATTGACTGTGGCGATGCGAATGATAAGCTTGCGGAGATTATTAGCAGTGTAGACTGGAGATATAACAGAGGATTGCTGTTCTTAGATCCATATGCGACGCAGGTAAATTGGACTACGCTTGAAAATGTAGCGCAGACGAAATCGATAGATGTATGGTACCTATTTCCGTTCTCTGCACTTGAGCGGATGCTACCGAAAAACGGAAAGTACGATAAGTGGGAAGAATGCATAGACCGCTTGCTTGGAGATTCTGGATGGCGGGAGGAATTTTACAAGAAAGATCCCCAAATGTCACTTTTTGATTTGTTCCCAGAAACGGGACAAAGCGATGGTGAAAGGATGATTAAGGATGCAAATCCGGATCACATAAGGGATTATATCCTTTCCAGACTAGAGACAATCTTTCCATGTGTGTCTAAATATGCACGTATTTTTAGGAACAGTAGAAGATCGCCGATGTTCCTATTCTGCTTTGCCATTTCGAATGAGAGTGAAGCAGCACAAAAACTTGCTTTGAAGATAGCAAATCATATATTAAAGAATAAATAGGCGAAGGACGGAAACAACTTGAAGACGATAAAACGAAAATCCATGCTTTATCAAACAGGAGTAGAGTATGGTGACTACACAATGAATCACGTGCAGGGCTGCGCACATGGGTGTAAATATCCATGTTACGCATTTTTGATGAAGAAGCGATTCGGGCAAATTAAGGATTACGAGAGCTGGCTTGAGCCAGTGCTTGTATCAAACACGCTTGAATTGCTGGATAAAGAGATACCGAGGCTCAGAGATAAGATTCAGTCTGTGCAGCTTTGCTTTACCACAGATCCGTTCATGGAAGGATACCCAGAGGTATCCCAGATGAGCATTGCGGCTATCCGAAAGCTGAACGAGGCTGGGATCAAATGTACTACGCTAACAAAGGGATTGTTACCTATAGAATTGGCGGAGCTTTCTCCGGAAAACGAATATGGGATTACACTGATCACTCTGGATGAAGCTTATCGGGAACAGATGGAACCGGGAGCCGTTCCCTGTGCAGAACGACTGGCAGCGTTGGGTGCACTTCACGATGCCGGTTGTAAGACGTGGGTAAGCATGGAACCGTATCCAACACCGAACATGGTTGTGCAGGATCTGCACGAACTACTTGAGGCGGTATCTTTTACAGATCGGATCATTTTCGGGAGAACGAACTATAGCAAGGTAGCAAATGCCTACGAAAGGCATAAGCATTTTTACAATGAGTGTGCGGCAGAGGTGGTTTCCTTCTGTCAGGAACACGGCATTGATTATCATATTAAGGAAAAAACAATAACGGAAGAATGAGGTGGTGTTATGGCTTTATTACAAGACCTGATCCAGCAGATTGACGATTCGGCACTCAAGGAAAGAATCTTGCATGAAACAAATAAATTACTGAAGCAAAAGAAGTTCGGATTGGTGTTTGAAGAACATCTGCCAGAATGCACGCCGCTTTATGATGTGCCGATTCGTGTTGGTTCTAAAGTTGCTCTGAAGACCGGGTATGTCAGCGACATTTATACGGTCATGAATATCGACGACGATGAGGTTCAGTGTGACCGTAGGGAAACACATGAGCAGAAAACTTTCAGGCTAGATGAACTGGTGACAGTGGCCGAATTTGGAGAGGCAATTTATCCGACATTAAAGCCAATAGACACTGTTGAGAATGCTCCGGACAGTGACCTTTGGCATACGCTTATTGAGGCAGACAATTACCATGCACTTCAACTTCTGGAATATCTCTACGCAGAAAAGGTGGATTGTATATACATTGATCCACCGTATAATACCGGCGCAAAAGACTGGAAATACAATAATGACTATGTAGATGGATCTGACGCTTATCGCCATAGTAAATGGTTATCTATGATGGAAAAGCGCTTGAAAATTGCGAAGAAGTTGTTGAATCCTGATACAGGAGTTCTGATTGTTACAATCGACGAACATGAAATGCACCATTTAAGAGAATTGATAGATGAAGTATTTCCAGAAGCCTATGTTCAGATGGTTACATATGTTATCAATCCAAAAGGTGTTACGCAGGGTAGATTTTCAAGAGTAGAAGAATATGCGATTTACTGTTTTATGCCCAAAGCCATGGTTCCAAGAAGTAATGACAATCTTCTAAATGTTGTGGAAGATAAGAGAACGCTAAAACCAAGGTGGAAGGTGTTGCTCCGTTCTGGAACAAATTCAAGACGTGCAGATAGAAAGAACATGTTCTACCCAATTTATGTTGATCTTGAAAAAGGTAGAGTAGTTAAAGCTGGCGAATCGTTACCTTTTGAAGAAAATCCTGTTCTTAACGAAAAGGTTGGCGATTATTATACTGCTTGGCCGATAAGAACTGATGGGACATATGGAAACTGGGGCGTCGGCTACGAGACCCTTAATGAACTTATATCTGAAGGCTACGTTTCCCTTGGAGGATACGATAAAAAAAGAAATACTTATGCAATTACATATATAAGCAAACCCAATAGGGACAAAATTGCCAATGGTGAGATTGTGATTACAGGAAGAGACGAAACAACAGGGGTCGTTAATATTGAATTTGCCTCAAATAACAATAAGACAATTAAAACGATATGGCATAGGACACTGCATGACGCAGGAGCTTATGGAACTGATGTAGTTTCCTCAATAATTGGCAAGAAACGAACATTTAGCTTTCCAAAATCAATTTATTCAGAAAGAGATGCTATAGCTGCTATTGTTAGGGACAATAAAAAAGCGTTAATACTGGATTTCTTTGCCGGTAGTGGCACTACATTAAACGCAGTAAATCTGTTAAATACAGAAGACAATGGCTCAAGGCGTTGTATTTTAGTAACCAATAATGAAATTTCAGAGGAAGAATCAAAGGCTCTTTCATCTAATGGGTTCAATCCGGGTGATTCTGAATGGGAAAAATCAGGCATATGTCAATCAGTAACTTGGCCACGAACAAAGTATAGCATCTTAGGAAAACGTGACGATGGAACATTGATTGAAGGAAGATATTACATGTTGAGTACTGTTGAAAAGACAATGGATAGGAACTTTTACCAATTGGGATTCGCTGCTTCTCAGTTAAATAAAGACAAGAAAAAACAACTCCTGTCTATGCTTAGGGATAAAAATGGGAAAGCTCAGCTGCCACAGAAACTTGTCGACGATTCTGGTTATATTGTATCTGAAGATTATTCTGCAAGTATTTTATTTGATGTTTCCGACTTAGAAGAATGGTTAGAAGCTTTGCAAGACCAAGACCAGATTATCGATTTTTATATCGTAACAGATGATAAGAGAAAATTTGCACAAATAAAATTACAAGTTATAGATATTCTTGGAACATACTCAGTGAATGAGCCAGAAATTCGTTCAATGCTGGATGGCTTTAAGGCTAATTGTGAATACTTTAAACTTGCATTTCTTGACAAGACGTCTGTAGCACTTGGAAGGCAGTTCCGAGAGCTGCTTCCAGTGCTCTGGATGAAGGGAGGAGCCGTTGGTAAGTGCCCGGCTATTGAAAATGATGACCTTCCGAACATGCTGATTTTGCCGCAGAATAAGATGGCTATTTTGGTGGATGAGATATACTATTCCGAGTTCGATGTGGAATTAAGACGAAACCCGGAGATCCAGACAGTTTTCATTGTAACAGATTCTGAGTCAGCATATCGGTCGATGATTCGCACTTACGATGGCAAAGACTGCTATCAGCTTTACAGAGACTATCTGGATAATTTCAGAATCAATACGGGGAGGTAACCATGAGAGTAGAATTATTCCCTTTTCAGAAGAGAGCTCTTGCTGATATTCGCATGAAGACTGCGGAGGCAATGGGCAGTTATCATAGAACACATGCGCCGCAGGTGGTTTCTTTCACTGCACCAACCGGAGCCGGAAAGACCATCATCATGTCTGCGCTGATTGAGGCTGTTCTTTTCGGCGATGAACAGTATATGGAGCAACCGAATGCAATTATCGTCTGGCTTTCGGATTCGCCTCAGTTGAACGAGCAGTCGAAGCAGAAGATCGACTCCAAGGCTGATAAGATTAAGTTGCCGCAGTGTGTTACGATTTCTGAGGAATCCTTTGATAAAGAGGTATTTGAGGATGGTCATGTTTATTTCCTGAATACACAGAAATTATCGGTTACTTCTAAACTCACGAAAAATGGCGATGGGCGTACTTATACGATTTGGCAGACTCTTGCAAATACCGTTTGGGAGAAAAGCGACCGACTGTATTTTATCATTGACGAAGCACACCGTGGTATGCAAGGACGCGAAGCCAGCAGAGCAACAACTATAATGCAGAAATTTATTAAGGGGAGTGAAGATGATGGAATTCCTCCAATGCCGGTAGTTATCGGTATGTCTGCTACCACGCAGAGATTCAATGCATTGGTCGAGGGCACGTCCTCTACAATCCATAAATCAATAGTGACAACGGATGAAGTGCGTGCTTCTGGACTTTTAAAGGACAGGATTGTTATCACTTATCCGGAAGAAGGGGCGGTCAATAATGATATGGCTATTCTGCAAGCAGCTGCAGATGATTGGAAGGAAAAGTGGGAGCATTGGACGCAGTATTGCTTTGAGCAACACTATGCCTATGTAAATCCAATTTTAATCATTCAGGTTTTGAATGGAACGGGAGATGCTCTAACTGACACAAATCTAGATGACTGTATTGCAAAGATAGAGGAACGGACAGGATTCAAGCTAGAAAGCGGTCAAGTGGTTCATACCTTTGGTGGCACAACAGAAACACTGAACGTCAATGGGCTTGATGTGCGTTATGAGGAGCCTTCCAATATTGCTGAAGATAGAAACATTCGCGTAGTGTTCTTTAAAGAAAATCTTTCAACTGGCTGGGATTGCCCGCGAGCAGAAACAATGATGTCCTTTAAACACGCAAACGATGCTACATATATTGCACAGCTTCTTGGGAGAATGGTCAGAACCCCAATGCAGATGCATATTCAGGTGGACGATGTTTTGAACGATGTGCATCTCTATTTGCCGTACTTCAATGAAGATACAGTTAAGGATGTTGTAGAAGCCTTACAGAGTACGGAAGGTGGAGATATTCCGACTGATATTTATGGTGAATCCTTATCTGGAAAGAAATTTGAAACATTGACCGTTAGGCCACAGAAGAAAAAAGAAGTGCAGCAGACTCCGGGACAGATAACGTTGTTTGATGTATTTTCTGGTCAGACAATATCTGATCAGCAGTCTGATATAGTAACAACGAAGCCAACTGGTGATATCGTTCCTACGACGAATCCTCAAATTACTGGAGTGCAGGAACAACTTGCATATACATCGAGACAGAATCAGATACAACAGACCGCTGATGCAACAGCTCTTGTTCAGTCTGGATTGACTATGTCACAGACTGCTGACATAGAATCACCACTCAGAAGTAACATTGTGGAAAGTTCCAAAACGGATCAGCAGAATACCTCTGTAGCGGAAGATATGTTTAATCGTGAAGAGGTTATGAAATTTATAAACGATGCAGGACTTCTTTCTTATAACATCAGAGCACTTCGAATCAATGATTATCTGAAATCGTTGTATAGGATGGCACATTTACTTACGATGTCTAAATTACATCGTGAGGCAATTCGAGAAGTTCAGGATGAAATCGTTGAGATGATTCACAATTATGTGGAAGGCCTTAAGACAGAAGGGAAATATGATGACCTTGTTCAGCAGGTTAAACAGTTTAAGCTGGAGACTCAAATCTTTGATGCCTTTGGAGAGACTGTGGACAATTATTCGGTGCATAACTTGTTCACAACGACAGATTCTGATATAGAGAGACAATTTCGGATTGCTGATATAAAGCTCGGGCGAGAAGGCATCGGCATGGCTTATGGTAACAAGTATATGGATATGTCTGACACAACGACATTTAAAGTTGATGTTATTCTTTTTGTCGCAGACGAAGAGTGCATGAACCGTTTACATTCTTATGCAGAGACTCGCTTTCACGGCTTGAATGATGAATATCGCAGATATATTGCTACTATCGACTCTGAAAAAATTCGTAAAGATTACGACAGCATTGTTTCAGATGGTGATTCTGTTAGCAAACATAATTTCCGTTTGCCTGAGACTATTCAGGTGCCACATGAAGTGGGGGGAAGAGAATATAGAAATCATCTTTTCGTCAGCGACATAACCGGTGTAGCAACTATGAAATTAAATACTTGGGAAGCAGGAGTCATTGAAGAGGAAGAAAAACGAGAAGACTTTGTCTGTTGGATTCGGAATCCTTCCAGAGGCTCATGGGCACTTTGCATTCCTTATGAAATTGATGGTGAAATAAAGCCTACTTATCCTGATTTCATTATAGTAAGAAAAGATCGTGTCCTCGGATATGTTGTTGATATTCTTGAACCACATAATCCTGACTTTAAGGATAATCTCGGAAAAGCGAAGGGATTCGCAGAGTACGCGAGAAAGAATCCGGGTGTGGGAAGAATTCAGCTTATTCGTATGAGTAAAGATGCTGCTGGAAAACACAAGTTTAAGAGATTAGATATGTCTAAAACAGCTATTCGGGATAAAGTCTCTCATGCAATAAATACAGACGAACTCGATCACATATTTGACACAGATGGCGTTATCGAATAAGAAAAATTCAGTTATGATAAAAGAGCTGCAATTGTTGTTGTAGCTCATTCAAAATAGATGATTCAGTACTACCAGCGTGACTATGAGAGGATGTTGCAACAACTGATGGATTTCTGTGAAGAAGTAGTCATAGATAGCAAGCCACATTGGATATAATCAAATGTGGCTTGTTTTGAACTGAATGATTTACAATTTCGGATTTCTCCGTCTCAGCTTTCGATGCTCTTTTGCCGGCTTGGAACGGGAAAATATTTCTTTTAATGTTTGCTTTTCTTCTACAGAAAGCTGAGTGACTTTCATCTCCAGATTTTTGCAGAAAAGAAGTAAAAGCCCATTTATATAAGCATCATTTGATGACTCTGTATCGTCATCTGAGGTAGTAGGTATTTGAGATGCAAAGTCATCAATGATATTTTTGACCATGCTTTGATAGTCAATGTCGCTGGCGGTATTGCTATCTTTCATATGTGTACTTCTTAGGTCAGAGACAATCGGTTTCAAGTCTGATGACAGAATATTCATGTAATATTGTTCTGCTTCAATGTGTGAATTATCAAATACGCTTGCAAATGCATCAGTGGAATCGGCACCAAGCTCTGTTAATTTACATTTCATCACATCAAGAAAAGCATTCGCTATCTGAATTCCCTTATCGTTAAATCCATCAATATAGATTTCCAGGTCAGTCATGAATTTCCTAAAATTTTCATGTGTAAGTAATTCGGATAATAATCTTGGATTATATTTTTTATCAGTCAGTAATTGTATGGCATCGTCATTTAGGTGCAGATCAGATACTGACTGATTTTTATGTTTCCGCAATTCTGTCCGGCAAAGAAGGTAATCGGTGCTTATATTGTAAAAATCCGCAAGAGTTATAAGATTGCCGAGTGACATATCTATGTTTTCATCTTTTTCATAATGGCCAAGCGTGGAGCTAGGGATACCGGTAGCATCGGATAACTCCTGCAACGACATTCTTTTTTCTGAGACTCTTAAATCTTTCAGTCTTTCTGGTATGGTAAGTTTAGTATGCATAGTATCTTCCTCGTTTTTAAAGATACAGATAGATTACCATGATATTG
>ERZ827117.1080-NODE-1080-length-23414-cov-3.715570_pt1 | contig 23414 bp, 15 predicted proteins | sample MGYA00519920_ERZ827117 | MGnify/ENA primary metagenome ERZ827117 (study PRJEB31778, sample SAMEA3449260) | human gut metagenome | biome: human gut; feature: human-associated habitat; material: faeces | place: United Kingdom | collected 2010/2012 ...
TCCTGCGACTGGCAGCGTGAGCGCTTTACGATGGACGAGGGCTGCTCCAACGCCGTCAAGGAAGTGTTCGTCCGCCTGTACGATCAGGGGCTGATCTACCGCGGCAACCGTATGGTCAACTGGTGCCCGCACTGCAACACGTCCATTTCTGACGCCGAGGTCGAGTACGAGGCCAAGGAGGGCAGCTTCTGGCACCTGCTGTACAAGGTGAAGGAGACCGGCGAGTATCTTGAGCTGGCCACCACCCGCCCCGAGACGATGCTGGGCGATACCGCCGTGGCGATCAACGCCGACGACCCGCGCTATGCCCACCTGCATGGCTGCCATGTCATTCTGCCGCTGCTGGACCGCGAGATCCCCATCGTCTGCGACGAGCACGCCGACATGGAAAAGGGCACCGGCGTCGTGAAGATCACCCCCGCCCACGACCCCAACGACTTTGAGGTCGGCAAGCGCCATGACCTGCCGATGATCCGCGTGCTGACCTATGACGGCCACATGACCGGCGCTGCCGACAAGGCTGCCGCCGATGCCGAGCGCGCCGCTGGCCGCGCTGCCGCCGACGAGCCTGAAGTGCTGGACTGCGGCAAGTACGCTGGTATGACCGCGCTGGAAGCCCGCAAGGCGATCCTGGCCGACCTGGAGGCCTGCGGTGCCCTGAAAGAGACCGAAGCGCTGACCCACGACGTGGGCACCTGCTACCGCTGCCACTCGGTCATTGAGCCGATGGTCTCCAAGCAGTGGTTCGTCAAGATGGAACCGCTGGCCAAGCCCGCCATTGAGAGCGTGGAAAAGGGCGAGATCAAGTTTGTGCCCGAGCGCTTTACCAAGAACTATATCAACTGGATGAAGGGCGGCCGTGACTGGTGCATCAGCCGCCAGCTGTGGTGGGGCCACCAGATCCCCGCCTGGTACTGCGACGACTGCGGCGAGACCGTTGTCGCCAAGGACGCGCCGTCCGTCTGCCCCAAGTGCGGCTGCACGCATCTGACCCAGGACCCTGATACGCTGGACACCTGGTTCAGCTCGGCCCTGTGGCCGTTCTCCACCCTGGGCTGGCCCGATGAGAGCGCCGAGGATTACAACTACTTCTACCCCACCAACACGCTGGTGACGGGCTATGATATCATCGGCTTCTGGGTCTCCCGCATGATCTTCTCGGGCCTGGCCTACACCGGCAAGGCTCCGTTTGACACGGTGCTGATCCACGGCATTGTGCGCGACAGCCAGGGCCGCAAGATGTCCAAGAGTTTGGGCAACGGCATTGACCCGCTGGAAGTCATTGAGCAGTACGGTGCCGACGCGCTGCGCCTGATGCTGATCATCGGCTCCACCGCTGGCAACGATATGCGCTACAGCGATGAAAAGGTGCTGGCCGCGCGCAACTTTGCCAACAAGCTGTGGAACGCCGCCCGCTTTGTGCTGATGAATCTGCCCGAGGACTTTGAGCCGGGCCTGCCCGCTGAGGATCAGCTGGACATGAGCGACAAGTGGGTGCTGAGCGAGCTGGCCAAGATGGCCAACGACGCCACCGCCAACCTGGACAAGTACGAGCTTGGCCTGGCCGCCGAAAAGGTCGAGAACTTTATCTGGGAAGTGTACTGCGACTGGTACATTGAAATTTGCAAGACCCGCCTAAACGGCGAGGACGCCCAGGCCGCCGACACCGCCCGCAAGGTGCTGGTGTATGTGCTGGACCGTGCGCTGAAGCTGCTGCACCCGTTCATGCCGTTTATCACCGAGGAGATCTATCAGGCCCTGCCCGGCAGCGCCGAGACCATCATGACCCAGCTGTGGCCGGGCAATGAGGACATGAAGATCTGGGCTGAGGACTGCGCCGACTTTGAAAAGCTGATGGATTACATCAAGGCTGTGCGTACCATGCGCACCGAGATGAACGTCCACCCCGCCAAAAAGACCAGCATGGTCATTGAGACTGCCAGCCCCGCCGCCTTTGAAAAGGGCGGTGCCTACCTGGCCCGCTTCGCCTTTGCCACCGATGTGACCGTGACCCCCAAGTATGAGGGCAGCGCAGACGGCATGGTGAATGTGGCTACCCCGGACGCCAAGGGCTTTATCCCGATGATGGAGCTGATCGACCGTGAGAAAGAGCTGGCCCGCCTGAACAAAGAGCTGACCAAGGCCGAGAAAGAGCTGGGCATGTTCACCAACCAGCTGAACAACCCCAAGTTTGTGGAAAAGGCCCCCGCCAAGCTGGTGGAGGAAACCCGCGCCAAGCTAGCCGCCGCCCAGGAAAAGACCGCAAAGATCAAGGAGAGCATTGCGGCGCTGGGGTAAGATGACCACAATGATTGCCTCCCTCTGTGAGGGAGGTGGCGCCGAAGGCGGCGGAGGGAGAGAGCCCCACTAAAGCCCGAAGTTTCAGCCATTTGCAGATTTCTCTCCCCCACCCGCTTCGCGGGAGCCCCCTCGCAGAGGGGGCCGCAGGCACTTGCGGGCCGACGGCGAGCATCGGCCCCTACAAGCAGTTTTTCTATAAGTAACACAAAAAGCCCCCGGTATCGTAGGATACCGGGGGCAACTTGTTACAGCAAAATTATATGCAATGGATTATTTGGCAAAAATATTACAAGCAAAAATTACTTACGTTTGCTCTTGCGGCCGCGCTTTTTGGCGGCGGTGTTCACAGCGGTCTTGACCTCGGCAGCGGCCTTTTCGGCAGCCTTGACGGTCTCCTCGACGACGGGGGCAGCGGCCTTGACGGCTTCCTCAACGACGGGCTCAGCAGCCTTGACAGCCTTCTCGACGACAGGCTTGGCGGCCTCGACGGTCTTTTCGACGACAGGCTCAGCAGCCTTGACAGCCTTCTCGACCACAGGCTTGGCAGCCTTGGCGGCCTTCTCGACGGCGGGCTTAGCGGCCTTGGCAGCCTTCTCGGCTACCGGCTTAGCAGCCTTGGCGGCTTTTTCGGCAACGGGCTTGGCAGCCTTGGCGGCTTTCTCCACAGCGGGGGCAACAGCCACGGCGGCAGCGTCGACGATCTCGGTAGCGGCCTTTTCAGCAGCGGCCTTGGCCTTGACGGCAGAAGCCTTGACGCTGGTCTTGGGCTTGCGGGTCACTTCGTTGATGGTCCAGTACTGGTTCTCGCCGTTGACGTCGGCCCAGATCTGCAGCGGGGTACCGTTGACAGCGCTCATACCGGCATCCAGCAGCTTACCTGCCAGGTTGGACTTGATCTTAACGCGGCCATCATTGGACGGCTCAACGACCCACAGCTGGCTGGAGGCCTGGGCACCCTCCCACTGATGTACGCGGGTGCCGTCGCTGACGCCGCCCATATCCAAATCCAGCATTTTGCCGGTGAAACGGTTCTGCACGCGGTAGACGCCGTCGCCTGCGGCGACGAAGCCCCACTGCTGCCACTCGGCGTTAGCGTCGTCCCACAGCTGGACCTTGGCGCCGTTCTCAATATTATAATCAGCAACCTCAACGACCTTGCCGTTGGCGGCGTTGATGGTGTAGTACTTACCTGCGGTAATCACGGTCTGTGCGATCTTCTTCTTGGCTGCCATATTGGCTACCTCCCTATTCATAAAACGTATTGGTAAACGTGTCCATGCGGCCTATTTTTGCCAGCGCGGTGCCGTAGTAGCTGCGCCGCGTACCCTCTGCCGCGTATCCTGTATAGCCGAATATTCGTGGCTACGTCACCTATTATAACCACTTTTTACCAATCCGTCAACTTTTTGGCGGTAATGCGGCATTTTACACAAAAAAGCTGGGACAGCGGCAAGCTATCCCGGCAATTTTGATTGATTATATGCCCGTTTGCTGCCTTTTTCGCGCAGCAACGTTTTACAATGTGTTCAAGTTCGTTTAACCATTCTCGGCAAAATTGCCGGTGTACAGGCTGTAGTAGCGGCCCTTCTGGGCGATCAGCTCATCGTGGGTGCCGCGCTCGATGATGCGGCCCTGCTCCAGCACCATGATGCAGTCCGAGTTGCGGACCGTGGACAGGCGGTGGGCGATAACAAAGGTGGTGCGGCCATACATCAGGCCGTCCATGCCGTCCTGCACGAGTTTTTCGGTGCGGGTGTCGATGGACGAAGTCGCCTCATCCAAAATCAGCACCGGCGGGTCGGCGACTGCCGCGCGGGCGATAGCAAGCAGCTGGCGCTGGCCCTGGCTCAGGTTGGTGCCGTCGCCGGTCAGCGTGGTGTTATAGCCATCCGGCAGGTGGCGGATGAATTCATCGGCGTTGGCCAGCTTGGCGGCGGCGCGGCATTCCTCGTCCGTTGCATCCAGGCGGCCATAGCGGATGTTATCCATAACCGTACCGGTAAACAGGTGGGTATCCTGCAGAACAATACCTAAGGATGCGCGCAGGTCGTCTTTATGAATATGGGTCACATCAATGCCGTCATACTCAATGGTGCCCTTCTGGATATCATAGAAGCGGTTGATGAGGTTGGTGATGGTGGTTTTGCCTGCGCCGGTGGAACCGACGAAGGCGATCTTCTGGCCCGGACGGCCATACAGGTTGATATCATGCAGGATGATCTTGCCCGGATCATAGCCAAAGTCTACATCCTTAAAGACGATATCTCCCTTCAGTTCACGGTAGTCTGCGCTGCCATCGGCGTTCACACGCTTCCAGGCCCACAGGTTGGTGCGCTCCTTGGTTTCGGTCACAGAATCATCCGGCAGGCGTTTGGCGTTGACCAGCATGACCTTGCCCTCGTCCACTTCCGGCTTTTCGTCCAGCAGGTCAAAGATACGCTGGCCGCCGGCCAGAGCCATGATGATGGCGTTGAACTGCATGGAGATCTGGCTGATGGGCATGTTCAGGGTGCGGTTGAAGGTCAAAAAGCTGGCCAGCTTGCCCAGGGTCAGGCCTGTCATGCCAGACAGAGCCAGCGCACCGCCGATCATGGCGCAGAACACATAGGAAAGGTTGCCCAGCTGGGTGTTAGCCGGACCGCCAAGGTTGGAGTAACGGTTGGCCTTATCCGCGCTTTCAAACAGCTGGTCATTGAGCTTATCAAACTGCTCAATGGCTTCTTCCTCGTGGCAGAACACCTTAACAACCTTCTGGCCGTTCATCATCTCTTCAATGTAGCCGTTCACCGCACCAATATCACGCTGCTGGGAAACAAAGTACTTGGAAGAGTTGGTGGTAAGATACTTGGTGACCAGCAGCATAATCCCGACCATGACCAGGGTGAGCACCGTCAGCGGCACGCTGAGCACAACCATGGAAACCAGCACGCTGACAACGGTAATAGCGCTGTTCAGCAGCTGCGGCATGCTCTGGCTGATCATCTGGCGCAGGGTATCAATATCGTTGGTATACAGCGACATGATATCGCCGTGGGCGTTGCGGTCAAAGTATTTGATGGGCAGCGTCTGCATATGGGTAAACATTTCATCGCGCAGGCGCTTCAGGGTGCCCTGGGTAACGTAAGCCATCATACGGGCCTGGGCAAAGGCGGTAACAATGCCGATGCCGTAAAAGCCTGCCGTGCGGGCGATGGCATGGGCCAGGCCGGAAAAATCACTGCTCTGCTCTTTCAGCAGGGGCAGGATGTAGCCATCGATCAAGGTCTGCATGAACAAAGTGCCCTGCACGTTGGCAAACACGCTGACAAAAATGCAGATGACGACCGCAACGACCTGAATGCGGTAGCATTCCATCACATAGCGCAGGATGCGCATGAAGATCTTGCCGGGGTTCTGGACTTTGGGGCGCGGGCCGCGGGGGCCACCGCGGCCAACCTTAACCACTTTTGCTTTCTGCTCAGCCATTGTTATCGCCTCCCTTTTCGTCAAAGTCGCCGGAGCCTTTGGTCTGGCTGTTATAAACTTCCTGATAGATGGGGTTGGTGGCCAGCATTTCGGCCGGGGTACCGTAACCACTGATCCTGCCGTTATCCAGCACGATCACATGGTCGGCGTTTTCCACGCTGGAAATACGCTGGGCAATGATGAACACCGTGGTGCCGGGGATCTTTTCGGCAAAGCTCTTGCGGATCTTGGCGTCGGTGCCGGTATCCACAGCGGAGGTAGAGTCGTCCAGAATCAGGATGCGGGGCTTTTTCAGCAGAGCACGGGCAATGCAAAGACGCTGCTTCTGGCCGCCGGAAACGTTAGCACCGCCCTGGTCAATGTGGGTGTTGTATTTATCGGGGAAGCGCTCAATAAATTCATCGGCGCAGGCCTGTTTGCATGCCTCCTCGATCTCGGCATCGGTGGCATCCTTATTGCCCCAGCGCAGGTTTTCGGCAATGGTGCCGCTGAACAGTTCGTTTTTCTGCAGCACCATGGCAACGCTGTTGCGCAGGACCTCCAGGTCGTAATCGCGTACATCCACGCCGCCAATGTACACATGACCGGCGGTGGTATCATACAGGCGGGGCAGCAGCTGCACCAGACTGGTTTTTGCGCTGCCGGTGCCGCCGATGATGCCGATGGTCTCGCCGGAACGGATGTTCAGGTTGATATCAGACAGCACATCGCGGCCATCGGCCTTATAGCGGAAGCAGACATGATCAAAGCGGACAGCGCCGTTCTTGACTTTCATAACCGGGTTTTCGCCGTTAGACAGGGTGCTTTCTTCTTCCAGCACTTCAGCCACACGCTTGGCGGAAGCGGCGGACATGGAGATCATGATGAACACCATGGACAGCATCATCAGGCTGGTCAGGATGTTGGTGCAGTAGGTCAGCATGCTCATCAGCTCGCCGGTGGTAAAGCTGGTAGCACCGGACAGCACGATCATGCGGGCACCCAGCCAGGAAATCAGCAGGATGCAGGTGTAAACGGTGGCCATCATCAGCGGAGGGTTGAAGGAAAGAACTTTTTCAGCACGCAGCAGCAGATCCTGCACATTGCCGGATGCCTTTTTGAACTTTTCACTCTCGTAATCTTCGCGCACATACGCTTTGACCACGCGGATGGCAGAAACATTTTCCTGCACGCTCTCGTTCAGGTCATCGTACTTTTTGAATGCGGCAGAGAAGTAGTTGCTGGCGCGGGACATGATGAGCACCAGGCAGCCGCCCAGAATGATGACCGCCACCAGATAGATGGAAGCCAGCTTGGCGTTGATGGTGAACGCCATGATCATGGCAATGACCATGCTGGACGGCGCACGGATGGCCATACGCAAAATCATCTGGTAAGCGTTCTGGATGTTGGTCACGTCGGTGGTCATACGGGTGACCAGACCGGCGGTGGAATATTTATCGATATTGGCAAAGCTGAATGTTTGGATATTGCGGTACATGGAGCGGCGCAGATTGCGGGCGTAGCCGGTGGAAGCACGCGCACCAAACACGCCGCCCAGCACGCCGAACAGCAGGCCAAAGGCCGCTGCCACGATCATCCAGCCGCCAATGCGGTAAATGTGGGAAAGATTGCCGGCGGTAACGCCATCATCAATGATGGAGGACATCAGCTTGGGGATGATCATTTCCATCACCACTTCGCCGATCATGCACAAAGGGGTCAGGATGGAAACCAGCCGGAACCCCTCTGTTTCTTTGTAAAGTGACTTAAACATATGGTATCTCCTGTTTGGCTGCCCGGGGGCAGCGCCTGAACTTCTTGAGCCAAAGCATTGCGGACTGCCTTAGTTTTTGCCGCGGATGGCTTTTGCATTTTCAATCAGCTTGTGCAGGGTGCCCTGGATGGCTTCCAGTTCCTGCGCGCTGACCCCGTTTTGCAGGTCATGCTCAAAATCCGAAATGCACTGGTGGATGGCGGCGGCGCATTGGCGGCCTTTCTCGGTCGGAACCAGGCTTTTGAGCCGGGCGTCTTTGGCGACAACTTCCCGCGTGATAAAGCCGGACTGCTCCATGCCCTGCAGCATGGTGGTAATGCTGGAACGGTTGGTGTGGAACCGGGCTTCCAGATCACGCTGGTAGATTTGCTTGCCGCTTTCTGTTTCCTGCATCAAAAACCCCAGCACCATGCCGCGCATACCGGTCAGCTCCGGGCTGACCCTGGTGCTGATGTACGCATCCAGCGCGCAGGAAATTTCCCGCGCGGCATAGTTTAAGGTGCGGCCCACATGCACAAAGCCGTGGTCATCCTGTTGGTTGCGGTTCTGCGTTTGGATCACCTCACTTTCCAATTTGTTTGATCGTTAATTGTTTGAATTGAAACAGTTTGATTTGCAACAGTATGATTATAAACAAATCCCGCCGGTTTGTCAACCAGCGGGATGTAATTATTTTCAAAGAAAATTGTGAAAAGTTTGTGACGGCTTATTTTTTATGGGAATGCCGCAAATCCGCACGCCTGGCGCATGGCTTCATCGCTGGCGAAACCGTAAATCTTTACGGTTTCATCCTCATAGATCAGCGCATCCTCCGGCATGGCATCGGCAAGGACCTGGGTAGTGGGCTGGCGCTCGCCGTATGCTTCCCATTTGGAGATAACAAAGAAAATTTTACCCTGCGGAGGGGTTTGCAGATGGCTGGTGACCTGCAGCCAAGGGCGCAGCTCCGGCACACTGTTTGGGGTCAGGGTCCACACGTTCAGGGTGCCGTCCGTCAACTCGGTCATCACATTACCGTCCCAAAAAGAAGCGTACCCGTCCCGGTAGCCGTTCTGCACCAGGAACTGTGCCGCCCCTTGGTTGGGGTTGGCTGCCACTGCCGCTGCGCGGTAGTCTGTTCCGGCGCGCAGCAGCAATATCGCCGCCAGCAGGGCTGTCAGACCACAGGCGTCCGGGCGGTGCAGGGGGGTGCAGTCCGCCAGCATGATTTCCAGCAGCGGTACAAATAAAATTGCCAGCGGCAGCAGGTAGCGGTCCGAATGGCCGCTGCTGGTCAGGCCGTACAGCAGCGCAAAGCAGACGGCCCCGGCCAGGAAAAACGCCCCCACCAGCCGGTGCCCCAGCGGGTAGCGTGCTTTGCCGCGTACCAGCCAAACAGAAAACACAAAGCAGAAAAGGATCAGCGCCGCAGCCGCAAGGTTAAACAGTGCGGCCAGAGAAAACACTTTGCCCTCCTGCCAGCCAAAGGAAGCCAGCAGCGCGTTGACAAACCATTGCAGGCGTTCCAGGTTCAGCCCGGTAAAGGCCACATACCCCTGGTCCTGGAAGTGATATTTTTCCGCCAGCACCTTTGCGTTGACCAGGTACCCCGCCAGCGCGGCAGCATCCGCCGCAAGGGTGGGCACCAGCAGCGCCCCGCCGGGGGTGCGCCAGGCATTGGCCAGCTTTTGGCGCAGGGTATCCGCAGGCGGAGCATCCAGCCAGCAGAGCAGCGCTGCAGCCACGGTAAGCGGAATGTTCAAGATGAACAGCTGCCGCGGCCCGCCCAGCGCTGCAGCAAAGCTGAACAGCACCATGCCCGCCGCCGGGGCCAGCCGCCGCCCGCCGCGCAGAATGCGCACCGCGCACCCCAGCACCACAAAGCTGATGGCAATGTGCGGAATATAGTAAAGACCCTCCAGCACATACTGGCGGTACAACGCGCCATAGGGCAGCACCAGCAGCCCGGCCCCCAGCAGGCCGCTGTACTTGAGCTTTGCACTGCGCCCGAACCAGAACCACGCCGCGAGATACAAAAGGATCAGCACCACGCTGCCCACCACGCGCACAGTATGCCAGCCGGTGAACAGCCGGAACAGCGGTGCCATGACCAGCTGGGTGTTGAGCACCCGCAGCTCGGTGGAATAGTACCAGTTGGTGCTCATCACGCCGCCCTCCTGCGCCAGCAGGTTGGCAAGCAGTTGTTCGGACGCCATGTCGGCGTCCAGCCGGTTGGGTGCCCAGCAGCACCAGTCCACCACCAGCAGGGCAAAGCAGACCGCCGCCCAGAGCAGCAGTATCATATAGGTGGTTCGTTTTTGTTTTGCGCCGTTTGTTTGCAGCTTTGGCAAGCGGCTCCCCTCCCCTTTTTGGGATAAACTTTATATTATTGTATCGCAAATGGGGCGGGGGTGCAACCACTCGGCGTTATCCTTCGTCCGCTGCGGGGTCCAGCTGGCCGGTGGTGTCCAGCTGGATGGCGGAGCCGCGCCGCACGGTGGTGCCTGCCCGCGGGTACTGGCTGACGACCCGCTCCCCCTGCCCCAGCACATCCGCAGTCAGGGTATACTCGCTCAGCTTTTGGGCCGCGGCGGGGGCTTTCCAGCCGGTCACATCGGGCACGGTGGTAAAATATTTTGCCTGTTCTGCTTCGGTATAGCTGGGCTGGATGCCTAAGCGCGGCAGGCTTTTTTGCAGCACTTCCGCCGCCACGGGGCCGGACAGCGCACCGCCGCTGGTGGTCCAGCTGTGGGGTTCATCCAGGCAGATGAGGACTGCGATTTTTGGGTTTTCGATCGGTGCCACTGCCACAAAGCTGGCAATGCGGGCGCGCTCATTCTCGCTGTCCAGCTTTTGGCTGGTGCCGGTTTTGCCGCCCACACGGTAGCCCACCACGGCACCATTTTTGCCGGTGCCGGTGGTCACAACGCCCTCCATCAATTCGCACATGACGGCGCTGGTTTCGGGCCGGATGACCTGCGCTTTTACGGTGGGCTGCACCTGCTGCACGGTATTGCGCTCGGCATCGCGGATGGACTGCACCACATGGGGCTGCATCAGTTTGCCGCCGTTGACCACCGCGCAGACGGCTGTGATCATTTGCAGGTAGCTCACCTTGCTGCTTTGCCCGAAGGAGCAGGAAGCCAGCTCCACCGGGCCCATGCGGTCGGCGGTATAGTATTCGCTGCGCTTGATCTCGCCGGGCAGGTCGATACCGGTTGCGGCGCGCAGGCCAAAGGCGGCAAAGTAATCGCAAAAGTTCTGTTTGCCCAGCCGCGCCCCCACCTGGATAAAGCAGGGGTTGCAGGATACCGCCAGCCCCTGGGCCAGGGTTTCACTGCCATGGATATGCCCGTTTGCGCAGCGGAAATTTGTGCCTGCCACATTGATCTTGCCTGCGCAGACAAAGCGGCTGTTCCGCGTGACTGCACCGGTATCCAGTGCCGCAGCGCAGGTGATGAGCTTGAACACACTGCCAGGTTCGTACAAATCGGAAATTGCCTTGTTGCGCCACTGGGCCTGCTGGGCGGTCTGCAAGGCTTTGCTGCGTTCTTCCCCGCTCAGGGCGTTCACCTGCTGGCGGATGGTTTCATCCACAATGGTGCGCGGGTCGTTGGGGTCGTAATCCGGCTTGGTGGACATGGCAAGGATCGCGCCGGTATCGACCTCCATCACAATGCCCACCGCACGGGCCGCCACATGATGCTCCGCCACGGCGGCGCTGAGCGCGCTTTCCAGATAGTGCTGGATATCCGCCCGGATGGTCAGGGTGATATCATTCCCTGGCACAGCATCCTGCAGGGTGCTGTAATGGGTGGGCATATCGTACCCCCAGGCATTTTTTGCAGTCAGGATGGTTCCGTTCTGGCCGGTCAATTGGGCGTCATATTGCAGTTCCAGCCCCCAAAGGCCCTGATTATCCACATCGGTAAAGCCCAGCAGGCAGCCCATAAAGTTGCCCTGCGGGTAAACGCGCTTGGTATCCTGCAAAATCTGGATACCAAGCGCGTTGTTCTGCGTGCACCAGGCCCGCACGGCATCCGCCAAATCGGCATCCACCCGGCGGCGGAGCAGGCAGTCGTTGCTGGTGCGCTTGCTCAGCTTTTGCAGGGTAGCGTCATAATCAATATCCAAAATTTCGCTCAGCGCTTTGGCGGCGGGCTGCACCAGCTCATCCGCCAGTTCCCGCGGGGAGGCCCGGATGGTCCAGCAGGTTTTGCTGGCGGCCAGGGTAACGCCATCGGCGGAATACATTTCGCCGCGGGCGGCGGGCAGCGTGGTATCCCGCAGCTGCTGGGCCGCGGCACGGTTGGCGTAACCGCTGGGGTCCAGTATTTGCAGGGTAAACAGCCGGGCCAGCAGCCCGCCAAAGCACAAAACTGCCACCAGCCCGGCCAGCACACGGGTGCGCCGCCGCATGTGGCGGTTCTGCGCAGGGTAAATGCTGCGCGGCGGGCGGTGGGTCTGTTTCATGGCGGTCTGCCTCCCCCTGTATTTTCTTCCACACACAAGCGTATGTGCTGGCGGGGCGGTTTATCCCGGTTTTGTGCGCCAGTATTGCAAGATTGTTTCCTTGCCGCACTGAAATTGCCCGGTGTTTAACGCTGGATTTTGCCATTAGTCGATATTTGTTTTTATCTTTTCCCTTTTCCTTCAGAACAAATTTCGCTCAAGCGCTGTTTTCATCGTTGCTTTTCGTTTCAGATACCCGTGCAAAATCCATTCTTTTTTTGCTTTTTGAAAACGAAATTGCTCATTTGCAAGGACAATATCGTTTCAATTCGCACAGATATTGCTTTTCTGCTTTTCTCGTCTTATAATGATAAACATGTAAATTTTTCGTAAAGCAAATAAGGAGTATCGGGAACGAATGAGCAACACAAAAAGCGCCGAATCCACCCTGTCGGAGCCGATTTTTAACCGCCAGGCATTGGTTCGGCTGATTTTGCCGCTGCTGGCGGAGCAGTTTTTGTCGGTAACCATGGGCATGGCGGATACCCTTATGGTATCCGGCGTGGGCGAAGCCGCTGTGTCCAGCGTGAGCCTGGTGGACAGCCTGAATATTTTGATCATCCAGATCCTGTCCGCCCTGGCAACCGGCGGCGCGGTCATCAGCAGCCAGTACCTTGGCCGGCGCGATGGTGAAAAAGCCGCCAAAAGCGCCGCCCAGCTGTACACCGTTCTTGCGGTCAGCACCATCGCTGTCATGCTGGTCATTCTGGTGCTCAGCCGCCCCATCCTGCGCATTGTTTTCGGCCGCATTGATGACGATGTGATGAGATTTTCGCAGACCTACTTTTTGATCAGCGCCATCTCCTACCCCTTTATCGGGTTTTACAACGCCGGGGCCGCTTTGTTCCGTGCGCAGGGCAACAGCCGCATTTCCATGCTGGCCAGCCTGGTCATGAACATCATCAATATCTGCTTCAACGCCCTGTTCATTTATGGGCTGGGCATGGGGGTACTGGGCGCTGCGCTGGCCACCCTGCTGGGGCGCGTGTTTGCCGCGGCGTGGGTGTTCTGGCAGCAGCAGCAAATTGAAAACCCGCTCTGCATCCGCCATATTGCGGATATGAAGCCGGACGGCGACCTGATCCGCCGCATCCTTGGCATTGGCATTCCCTCCGGTTTGGAGAACGGCATGTTCCAGATTGGCAAGCTGTGCGTCAGCAGCTTGACTTCCACCCTGGGCACCTCCGCCATTGCGGCCAACGCGGTGGCCAACACCATCAGCGGCATCGCCAACATTCCCGGCAGCACCATGGGCCTTGCCATGATCCCCGTCGTCAGCCGCTGCCTTGGCGCAGGAGACAAAAAACAGGCCAAGCATTACGCCAAGATGTTTATCCTGATGGCAATGTTCGGCCTGTTCTGCACCAACGCCTGCCTGTTTTTTACGATTCCTTACATTGCACGGCTGTTCAGCCTTTCGGATACTGCGCTCAACATGTGCGTTACCGTTATGCACTGGTTCTCTTTGTTCAGCGTTATTTTTTGGGCAACCAGCTTTACCCTGCCCAACGCCCTGCGCAGCGGCGGCGATGCCCGCTACACCATGACGGTGAGCATTTTCAGCATGTGGCTGTTCCGCGTAATTTTGAGCTACATCTTCGTACTCAAGCTCAACATGGGGCTGACCGGCGTGTGGTTCGGTATGTTCATTGACTGGATCTGCCGCAGCGTATTCTTCATGATCCGCTTTGTCAGCAACAAGTGGATGGACCACAACGTAATCTGATACTATTTCTGCTTTAAGTTTCCTTAGCTCACATTCTAAATAACATCAAAAAGCGGCGCAGAGCCGGGCGTTATCTTCTCCGGTTCTGCGCCGTTTTTTTATTTTTATATGATAATGAACGATTTACAGGATATCCCACTGCACGGGGGTCAGGAACAGCTTTTCCGCCTCGGCACGGTCGGTGGTCTGGCCCAGCACCCACATCAGTTTGACTGCGGTGGCTTCGGGGGTCATATCGTGCGCTTCCAGTACACCAGGCAGGGCTTTGGCCGCGCGGCCAACTTCGTACACGGCAAGGTCGCTGCCCTCATGCGGTACCTGGGTGGTGAACACAGCCAGGTGCCCCGCGCCGCACCAGTCCCGCACGGCGGCAAACATGGCACCATCATCCCCGCCGGGCAGGCCGCCCACGCCAAAGCTTTCCAGCACCAGGGCGCGGTAACGGCCCTCCAACATGGGGATGATATCCGCCCGCATGCCCGGCACCAGCCGCAGCACAAACACATTGGGGTCCAGCGCGGTACTGAACACCGCATGGGTATACTCCGCCGGGCGCTGCAGGAACTGGATCAGGCGGCGGTCCCGGAACATGGCAGTTTCGGGATAATCAATGCTGGAAAACGCGTTAAAACTCTTGGTTCGGGTTTTGCGGGCGCGGGTGCCCAAAATCACCTGATTGTCAAACACGATCTGCACACCCCAGGCATCCGGGTGGCAGGCATAGGCCACGGCGCGCCACAGGTTGTTGCGGGCATCCGTATCGCGGTTATAAATCGATTTCTGGCTGCCGGTCAGCACCACCGGCTTGGGGCTTTTCTGGATCATGTAGCTGAGCGCTGCGGCGGTATAGCCCATCGTGTCCGTGCCATGGGTGATGACAAAACCGTCATAGCGGTCATAGTTTTCCTGCACAGCGGCGGCAATGCCCTGCCACTGTTCGGGGCCCATGTTGGTGGAATCCAGGTTATACAGCTGGATGGTATCAATGCGGCAGAATTCCGCCAGTTCCGGCACGCAGGAAAGCAGCTCTTGCGAGGTGATAGCCGGGGCAAGCCCGCCCGCCGCCGTTGGGCGCGAAGCAATGGTGCCGCCGGTTGCAATCAGCAGGATCGTTCTCATAAATTAGAGTTCTCCTTTTATTTTTCACTGCACGGTGCCTTGGCGCAGGGGCGGGGCACCCTTGTGCACAATATTCATAAGTGCGCTTATTATACCATCTGTGTGCGCGCAAGGCAAACATTTTTTACAGGGGGTTGACAAGTGTGGTCTATTGTTATAGACTAGGTTTATAGCAATAGACCAAATGAGAGAAGGAGCACCCCGAAATGGAACAGGATTACCGCCTTGCGGAAGGCGAATACCGCTTTGCCTGCCTGGTGTGGGCCAACGAGCCGCTGGGCAGCGGCCAGCTGGTAGCGCTGGCAAATGAAGCCCTTGGCTGGAAGAAAAGCACCACCTATACCGTGCTGAAAAAGCTGTGTGAGCGCGGTATATTACACAATGCAAACAGCACCGTAACGGCACTGGTCAAACAGGCCCAGGTTCAACAGGAAGAAAGTGCCGCCGTCGTGCAAAAAAGCTTTGGTGGCAGCCTGCCCCGCTTTGTGGCCGCTTTTTTGAACACCAGCTCCATCAGCGAGGAAGAAGCCGCCGCTATCCGCGCCATGCTGGATGACGCCCGCCGCCAGGACAGCGATGCCTGAATGCTGCTTGCTTACTGCTTAACGGAAAGGAAAAACGCCATGATGTTCAGCATCCGTTCTTTTGTGCTGTATGCCGTTGGCACCAGTATGTGCGGCGGCCTGCTGGTACTGCTCTGCCTACCGTTGTGCGCGCTGCTGCGCAGGCTGCGGGCACCCAGCAAACTGTTGTGCCTGCTTTGGCTGGCGGTCGGGCTGCGGTTTCTGCTGCCGGGCGGCATCCCGGTATCCATCCGGCAGCCGGGCAGCGCGGCCCCCATTCAACAGGCTGGCGCCGTGGTTCAGGCGCTCACCGTGCCCGCGGAACTCCCGGCGCAGGCTTTGCCGGGCGCGGCAGGCAGTGCTCCCCTGCCCGGCAGCATGTTTAACATCTGGGTGGTACTGGCAGCGATCTGGGCTGCCGGGGTAGTGGTTTTACTGGTGCGTGCGGCGGCTGGCTATTGCCGCCTGCGCCGCATGGTGACCCTTGCCTGCAAAACGCCGGATGGCTGCTACACCTGCGCCGCGGTTGCCACGCCGTTCACACTTGGCGTGCTGCGCCCCCGCATTTATATGCCGCAAAGCCTGCAGGGTCCCCCACGCCGTGCGGTACTGCTGCATGAACGCACCCACATCCGCCGGGGTGACCCCATTACCAAGCCGCTGTACTATCTGGCCGCCTGCCTGCACTGGTGGAACCCGCTGGCGTGGCTGGCGTTCCGTCAATTTGAGCAATACATGGAACTTGCCTGTGACGAAGCCGCCATCGGCACCGCTCCCGCTGCCGAACGTGCTGATTACTGCGAAAGCATTCTGCGCTTTGCCACGGTGCGCCAGATGCCCGGTGCCCTCGCTTTTGGGCAGGGCCAGGTGGCCAAGCGGGTGGCCCACTTGCTGAAATACCGCAAACCCGCCCCGCTGTTGTTAGCCCTTGGCTGTGTGCTGGTTGCGCTGGGCTGCGGTGCCTGCGCCCTGCGGCCCCAGGCGGAAACCATAACACCGCAGGCCGAACCCGTTTCCGCTGCGGCAGAACCCACGCCGGAACCTGCCACTCCTGCTGATGATACGCTGACCAACAGCACCGCGGAACCCACCGCACAGCCGGAGCAGCCCCAGGCCACGGCAGAGCCGCTGGTTTTTGGCTGGCCGGTGGCAGATTTCCATTACATTACCCGCTTTGTATCAGACTATCACCGCGGAGCGGATTACAGCGCCACCAAAGGTACGCCGGTGCTGGCAGTGTATAACGGCACGGTGGTGGTTGCCAACAACCACTACAGTTACGGCAATCATGTGGTGATCGACCACGGCACCCTGCCGGACGGCCACAGTTACCGCACGCTGTATGCCCACCTGGATACCCTGAGCGTGGCAGCTGGCGATACAGTGACCCAGGGCCAGCAGCTTGGCACGGTGGGTTCCACCGGCAAATCAGCCGGCAACCACCTGCACCTGGAGCTGTTTGTGGATGGAGCCTTGACCGATACCCGCACAATGATTCCTTACGATAACACTACCTCCCCGGACCTGCATTTGACCACCACGCTGGATTTTATCTGCCCGTTACAAGACTACACGGCAATTTCTGCCCCCTTCCGCACCGATGATTCTGACACACCGCCCCACCTTGGCGTGGATTTTGCCGCTGCGGGCGGCACACCGGTCCAGGCTGCGCAGAGCGGCGTTATAACCCAGGCAGGCTGGGATGATGACCACGGTTACTTTGTAACCATCTACCACGGTGCGGATGCTGCTGCCAACGATGACGGCGTTTACCCTGCCAACTATGCCACCAGCTATGCTCACCTGCAAAGCAAGCCCGCCGTGCAGGTGGGGCAGCGGGTCGCGCAGGGGGATGTGATCGGCTATGTGGGCAGCACAGGCAGTTCCACCGGCAACCACCTGCACTTCCAGCTGCTGGTAAACGGCACCCCCGTTGACCCGCTGGCCATGCTGCCGCAATAAGGGAAACCAAATGAAACTGAAAACATTCTATGTACGGGCTGCTGCAGCTGCGGCGGCAGCCCTGCTTTTTTTGTACCCATTCCCCGCCCATGCAGCGGATTCCGCTGCCTTACAGGGCCAGGTGAGCGCGGCGCAGCGCGAATATGAAAGCGCTGCCAGCACACTGGACAGCATGCAGCAGCAAGCCAACGACACCCGCCAGCAGGTCAACGACTTGCAAAGCCAAACCGACGCACTGCGCGGCCAACTGGGCAGCATTGTGGCCCAGCTGGAGCAAAGCCGCACCGAGCTGGCCGAAGCCCAGAACCAGGCAGCCGCTGCGGCCAAGGCGCTGGAAGAAAAGCAGGCTGCGTTCAGCGCCCGATATGACAGCTGCAAGCAGCAGCTGACCGCCATGGAGCTGCTGAACGAAGGCGGGGGCATCAGCCTGTTGATGCAGGCGGATGATTTGTACGAACTGCTGACCTTTTGGCAGGTGCTGAACGATTTGACCGAGCACAACAAACAGCTGCTGGACGAGCTGAATGCGGAAGCCCAGGCTCTGGACACCCAACGCCAGCAGGCCGAAGCCGCTGCAACGCAGGCTGAACAGGCAGCCCAAGCCCTGCAGGCACGCCAGGATGAACTGACCCAGACGCAGACCCAGCTGGAACAGGCCTTGCAGCAGGCCAGCACCACGCTGGACAGCCAGCAGGCAGCCGCCGAAGCCCAGGCCGCCGTGACCGAAGAAAAACGCAAGGCCTATGAACAGGCCACCGCCGCGCTGGATGCCTACTTAAAAGCGCAGAGCCAGAAATACCAGGATCCCGCCCGCCATTGCAGTTTGGATTTCACCTGTCCTCTGCCCAGCGTGGGGCGCATCAGCACCTACTTTGGGGAGCCGGATGCTGTATACAACAAGCCGCACACAGGGGCCGACATGCCCGCCGCCAGCGGCACCCCCATTTACGCTGTGGCGGATGGCGTAGTCAGTGCAGCATCCGCCCGGCCCAGTTATGGCAACTGTGTGCAGATCGACCACGGCACCGCGGATGACGGCAGCAGCTATGCCACCCTGTATGCGCACATGTCCAGCTTTTGCGTCAGCGTGGGGCAGACGGTGCATAAGGGCGATGTGATCGGCTATGTGGGCAACACCGGGGATGTGCGCGGTGCCAACGGCGGCTACCACCTGCATTTGGAGCTGCGCATTAACGGCACCCGCACCGACCCGCTGCAATACATCCCGCACTGAACGGTGAATGTCGGTTGACCGGCTGACGTACAAAACAAACACACTATGGCTGAACTGCAACACAAAACACCGCGCAAACCCCGCCGCAGCAACCTGCGCCGGCTGCCCGGCTGGCACAGAACTGGCGAGATTTTTTATGCCGTTGGCTTTTTAACGGAATATTGGCTCATCTGCCTGGGCCGCAAGGCTGCCGCCGCGGCGCGCGCTGCGCGGGATGCTGCGCTTTATCTTATCTGGCTGCTGCTTGCCCCGGTGTTGGAGCTGGGGCAGGCATTCTGCACCGCGCTGGCCGGGCCGCACCCGCTGCGGCAGCTGGTGCCATGGCTTGCCCCCTGCGCCGCCGGGGTGATACTTTGGGCTATGGTCAGCCATGGGCTGAACCTGCACTTTACCCTGCAGGTGGAAGTAAACGGCACCGTGGTTGGCAGCGTTGCCACCGAGCAGAACTTTGATACCGCCCGCGCAGACCTCCAGGCCCGCCTTGCCGCCGCACGGCAGCTGGCGGATTCCGATACCGCCGCCCTGCCGGTGCTGGAGCCAACCTATACCCTGCACATCGGCGGTACCCCCATGACGGAATTGCAGCTGACGGATGCTATTCTGCGCGCCAGCGGCAGCTCCATTGTGGAGGGCACCGCAGTGTATCTGGATGGCAGCCTTGCTTTTGTTACGGTAGAGGGCGACCATCTGCGCTGCTTTTTCAACCAGCTGCAGCGCCCCTGGCGCGCCCCCAGGCAAAGCAATGTGCGCACTGCATTTCTGCACGAGATCCGCCTGGTGGATGGCATCTATCTGGCGGGTTCCGTGCAGCCTTATCATGAAATCATACAAGCCTTGCAAAGCCGTGATTTATTGCAGGTCAAAACTGTGTACACCCGCGTGTATCAGGAGCCGATCCCCTATGACCAGCAGACGGTGGAACGCAGCGACCTTGGCTTTGGCGTGGTGGAAACCATCCAGCAGGGTGTTGACGGCACCCAGCAGCTGACCGAGGAGATCACCTATGTGAACGGTGTGCAAACTGCCGCCGAGGTAGTACATATTGATATATTGACCCCCGCAGTGCCGGAGATCACTGCTCGCGGCACTCATCTTGCGCCGGGCATGACAGCGGAGCTGGACGGGCACACCTTCATCTGGCCGGTGCCGCAGTACAAGCATGTAAGCCGCTGGATGGGCGGAAGCGACAACCACAAGGGCGCGGATATTGCCGCGCCGCGCGGCACCCCCATCATTGCCTCAGCCAGCGGCACGGTGGTAACGGCCACCTACCACAACAGCGTCTTCAGCTACGGCAACTATGTCATTCTGGACCACGGGGATGGCTACCGAACCTTGTATGCCCACATGAGCGCCTTTGCCGTCAAGCAGGGTGATATTGTGCAGCAGGGGCAGGTGATCGGTTATGTGGGGGATACCGGGTATTCTTTCGGCTGCCACTGCCACTTTGAAATGTTCGGTCCCGGCGGGCGGTTCAGCGCGCAGCTGCTGTTCCCCACTTTATAGCACTGCTTTACATTCTTATAAAATTTTGCAATCCACTTTACCTTTTCCGTTTTTTGTGTTAGAATCTTAAGTAATTTATGGGGACAATGTCGTCCGCCCTTGTTGGCGGCTGCATTGTTCCCTTTTTTACTTATAATAGAGGTGGATGGTATGGACCGCATTGACCGCAAAATCATTGATATTCTGCAAACAAACGCACGCGCCCCGCTGAAAGAAATTGCCGACCGGGTGTTTTTGTCCTCCCCTGCGGTTTCGGCCCGCATTGCCAAACTGGAAAAAGACGGCGTGCTGACCGGCTATCAGGCGCAGGTTGCCCCGCTCAAGCTGGGGCAGCTGGTCAAGGCGTTCATCAACCTGGATATGGACCCCAAGCTCAAGCCGGAGTTTTACCCCTACATCCAAAGCTGCGGCAATGTTGTGGAGTGCAACTGCGTGACCGGCGATTACAGCATGCTGATTGAAGTGCTGTTTGGCACCACACAGGAGTTGGATACCTTTATCAACCATTTGCAGCAGTTTGGCCGTACCCGCACGCAGATCGTGTTTTCCACCCCGGTGGAGCACCGCGGCCTGCCGGTGAGCGAACCGGAGGAAGAACCGGCGGCGGAAACCTGACTGCCTGTTCCCGCCTTTTCCCATCCCTGCCCTGAATATGGGCGGGGATTTTTTGTTTTGCCTGTTGACAACTGTGTATAGTGCGTATATACTGTATATATAGCATATGAACAGTTCAGATTGCAAGGAGGAACACGGCATGGAGCTGTATATCTCCAATTCCGGCCAGGAACCCATTTACGCGCAGATCACCCGGCAGATCAAGGCCAAAATTTTAAACGGTGAGCTGCGGGAGGGCGATGCCCTGCCCAGCATCCGCCTGTTGGCGAAGGAACTGCGCATCAGCGTGATCACCACCAAGCGCGCCTATGAGGACCTGGAGGCCGATGGTTTTATTACCACCATGCCGGGGCGCGGCAGCTTTGTTGCACCGCAAAACCCGGCCCTGCACCGGGAGGAAAGCTTAAAACAGGTGGAAGAGCACCTGCAGCACGCCATTGATGCCGCGCGGCGCGGCGGCATTACCAAAGACGAAGTGCGCGAAACCCTTGACCTTTTATGGGAGGAATCATGATGGCTGAACCTTTGGCCGCCGCACTGCATGGTGTGGCAAAACATTACCACGGTTTTACCCTTGGCCCGCTGGATCTGGAAATCCCCGCCGGGAGCATTGTTGGCCTGATTGGCGAAAACGGCGCCGGCAAAACCACCCTGCTTAAGCTGCTGGCCGGCGTAAACCGCCCCGATGCCGGCACCGTGGAACTGCTGGGTGCCACCCCGGATGATGCCGCCGTGCGCGCGAAAATTGGCGTTGTGTTTGAGGATGCCTATTTTTATGAATCGCTGACCCCCGCACAGGTTGGTGCCAGCCTGCGCGGCATCTTTGGCCCGGCGTGGGACGCCGACTATTTTGCCGCCCTGCTGGAGCGGTTCCACCTGCCGCCGAAAAAGAGCATCAAAGAGCTCAGCCGCGGCATGCGGATGAAGCTGAACCTTGCCAGCGCTTTGGCCCACCGGCCGGAGCTGCTGGTGCTGGACGAAGCCACCTCCGGGCTGGACCCCGCCGCCCGCAGCGAGATTTTGGATATCCTGCTTGATTTTATTCAGGATGAGCACCGCAGCGTACTGTTGAGCAGCCACATTACCACCGACCTGGAACAGATCGCCGATACCATTGCCTACCTGCACCACGGGCAGCTGCTGTTTGCCAAAAACAAGGATGACCTGATGGAAGAATACGGCATTCTGCGGTGTAGCCAGCAGGACCTTGACCGCCTGCCGCCGGAGTGGATCGCCGCCACCTGCCGCACCGCCGCCGGCTGCGAAAGCCTGGTACACCCGCGGGTCAAGGTTCTGCGCGCATTGCCCGGTGTGGTATGCGATGCCGCCAGCATTGATGACATTATGCGTCTGACCAGCAAGGAGGGTTAACAATGAAAGGTCTTTTGTGCAAAGACTGGGCCATTTTGGTGAACAGCTACAAGAAAAATTTCCTTATTATGGTTGTGCTTTATCTTGGCATGGCGGTCTGCCTGCATATGGATTACCTGTGTTATGCGCTGGTTGCCGTGTGCGGCGTTTACGCATCCAGCACCATGAATTTTGATGATTCCGCCCACTGGGATACCTATGCCCGCACCCTGCCGGTCACACCGGGGCAGGTTGTTGGCTGCAAGTACCTGCTGGGGCTGCTGTTTACCCTGTTTGGCAGCGTTTGCGCCGCGGTGGGGATTTTCCTTGCCGGCCAATACACAGATGTGTTGGAAGCGGCATTCTCGATTCTGGTCATTGCCGCGTTTTCCCTGCTGCTGTTTGCCGTCAACATGCCGTTTTCCTACAAATTCGGCGCGGTGCGTGCCGGCACCTGGGTGTACCTGGTCACATTCTTTGGTGTTTTCCTCATAATTTTTGCCATGGAGCATCTGCCCTATCTGCAGCGTTCTTCCGTCATTTCCCAGCTGGACGCTTTGGGCAATGCCCTCACCGCGCAGCCGGTGCTTTTGTTGCTGCCCTGCGCGGCCGTGCTGCTGCTCTACCTTGGCAGCTGGGCCTTGAGCGTACAAATTTATCAGCGCAAAGAGTTTTGAGGGAATTCCTGGTTCTTTTGGCTCGGCGGTAAAAACGCTGAGTGAAAACACGCCGGATCAGGACGGAGCAGCTAAAAACCGGCCATCCGCTATTGACAAACCGGCACCCGTGCGGTAAAATAATTAAGTATTCAATGCGGGTGTCGTACAACGGCTAGTACATCAGCCTTCCAAGCTGGGGACGAGGGTTCGACTCCCTTCACCCGCTCCATATAAAAACAGCGCAGAATCGAAAGATTCTGCGCTGTTTTTCTGCTTAAGTACCCACTTTCTTTTTTACCCAATACCAAAACAGGCAGTGTCCTTCTCCCCTTTCCGGGAGCGGCACTGCCTGTTTTTATTCTATTAAAGTTTCTTCGGTTCCCTTCTTTTCAAAGAAGGAACAAAACTCCCGTAACTTTACTGTTGCTGTTCCGCGCGCTTTTTGGCGATGGCGGCCAGGGCATCCTTGCGGGACAGGTTGATGCGGCCCTGCTGGTCGATGTCGGTTACCATAACGATGATGGGATCGCCCACAGCAACAACATCTTCCACATGCTCTACACGGTGGTCATCCAGCTTGGAGATGTGAACCAGACCTTCCTTGCCCGGTGCAATCTCAACAAATGCGCCAAAGTTCATCAGGCGGGTCACGCGGCCCTTGTAGATA
>ERZ827117.1081-NODE-1081-length-23372-cov-3.209332_pt1 | contig 23372 bp, 22 predicted proteins | sample MGYA00519920_ERZ827117 | MGnify/ENA primary metagenome ERZ827117 (study PRJEB31778, sample SAMEA3449260) | human gut metagenome | biome: human gut; feature: human-associated habitat; material: faeces | place: United Kingdom | collected 2010/2012 ...
GGAGATTCGTAGGGGCGGATTCCCTATCCGCCCGCTGTTTACACGCAAAAAGCCCGAAGGCATTACGCCTTCGGGCTTTTGGATTTGCTTCAGCTTATTGCAATCAGGCCTTATCAGCAGAGCCGAACAGCTCGATCTTCTCGCGGACGGTGGCCTTGATGGCATCGGCACCGGGAGCCAGCAGCTTGCGGGGGTCGAAGCCCTTGCCCTGGAGATCCTTGCCAGCCTCAATGTACTTACGGGTGGCATCGGCAAAGCTCAGCTGGCACTCGGTGTTGACGTTGATCTTGGAAACGCCCAGAGAGATGGCCTTCTTGATCATGTCAGCCGGGATGCCCGTGCCGCCGTGCAGGACCAGGGGGATGTTATCGGTAGCGCCATGGATCTTGTCCAGCGCCTCGAAGTTCAAGCCCTTCCAGTTGGCGGGGTACTTGCCGTGGATGTTGCCGATACCGGCAGCCAGGAAGTCGATGCCCAGGGCAGCGATCTTGGCGCACTCAGCGGGGTCAGCGACCTCGCCCATGCCGATGACGCCGTCCTCTTCACCGCCGATGGAGCCAACCTCAGCCTCGATGGACAGGCCGTGGTCATGGGCCAGGGCGACCAGCTCGGTGGTCTTGGCAACGTTCTCGTCGATGTCGTAGTGGCTGCCATCGAACATGATGGAAGTGAAACCGGCGGCAACGCAGGCCTTAGCACCCTCATAGGTGCCGTGGTCCAGGTGCAGGGCAACGGGAACGGTGATGCCCAGGCTTTCGTCCATGGCCTTGACCATGGCGGCAACGGTCTTGAAGCCGGTCATATATTTGCCAGCACCCTCAGAAACGCCGAGGATGACGGGGGAGTTCATCTCCTGCGCGGTGAGCAGAATGCTCTTGGTCCATTCCAGGTTGTTGATGTTGAACTGACCGACAGCATAGTGGCCATCGCGTGCTTTCAGCAGCATATTGGTAGCATTTACCAGCATATCACATACCTCCAGATGATTATTGAGCGGTGGCGCTGGCGTTCAGCCCACCGATAAGCCTATTATAACCCGACTTTGACAAAAAATCAACAGGCAAATTGCAGAACTATTATGCACTTTTGGCGCACCGTGCCGCGCAATGCCGGGGTTTGCAAAAATTTGGCAGTTTTGTCACCAAAACGGGGGAGTTTGGGGCAGGAAATCAGCTTTTTCCCATCTTGACAACGGGGTTTATCCAACCTGTTATGTGGATAACTTTTCCACCCGCTGTGGAAAACGCACCCCCGATTTGGTGGAAAACTTGGCTGCTATGCGGGTTTTCCACCTTTTCAACAGAGTTTTCCACAAGGGGAAAGTGGGTTTTCCACTACGGTTTGTATAAACAACGCTTTATCGCACACCCCGCAAAGGGCCTTTGGATTTTTGGCGCATAGCTCCGGCGGCAGTTGTAAAAAAGCGGGGCCGGGGGCGTAAAAAGCGCAAAATAAAGGTGACAAAACCGCGCAGGGTGTGCTATACTGTTATCTGTATAGCCAGCCTTGTTGCGGTTGGCGGACTGGAAACATTACCGGGGCCTTTTGCCCCGCAGGAGGTACCCTATGGAAAAGATCGCCCGCGAACAGGCTGAACCGCGCACCGATACGCTGGTATGGGGCAAAAATGCCGTGACCGAACTGCTGAAAAGCGGCGGCGCGGTGGATACTGTCTATCTGGCAGACTCGCTGCCGCAGCCGGTTGCCGGCTATTACACCGCCCTGGCCAAGCAGACCGGCGCGGTGGTCAAACGGGTACCCGGCCATAAGCTGCAAAAGCTCTGCGGTACCGACGACCACCAGGGCGTGGCCGCCCGCGCCGCCGAGGTGCAGTACGCTGCCCTTGAAGAGCTGTTTGCCGCAGCCGAGGCCAAGGGCGAAGCGCCGTTCCTTGTGCTGTGCGATGGGGTAGAGGACCCGCATAACCTGGGTGCCATCATCCGCTCGGCCTATCTGTGCGGCGCGCACGGCGTTGTTATCCCCAAGCGCGGCGGCGTCGGCGTCACCGGCACCGTAATGAAATCCAGCGCCGGGGCAGCCGCCCGCCTGCCGGTGGCCCGCGTGTCCAATCTGGCGCAGGCCATCCGCACGATCAAAGAGCACAACATTTTTGTCTACTGCGCCGACCTCGGCGGTGCCCCGCTGGCTAAGACCGACCTGTCCGGCCCGGTGGCGCTGGTGCTGGGCAGCGAGGGCGGCGGCCCGTCCGCGCTGACCCGCAAGCTCTGCGATGCCGCCGTCACGCTGGAAATGGCCCCCGGCCAGTCGACCGGCGTGGACAGCTACAATGTCAGCGTAGCCGCCGGTATCCTGTGCTACGACGTGCTGCGCCGCCGCACCGCCAAGAAGTAAGTTGTATCTCTACCTTATAAAGGATAAAGGGAGCATAAAAATGCCAAGCAAACGTACCAATGATTCGGTAGACCGCATCCTGGCGGATCTGAACCAGCGCCAGGCCGCAGACGGCGTGCGCGCCAGCGTCACCGATCATCAGGTCGATGAAATTTTGCGCAGCGTGGGCATTTCCACCACGCCGCTGCAAAGCACGCCGACCCAGGACAGCCAGATCGCATTCTCCGATTTTGGCGACCCGGACGATTTTGAAGAACTGATGCGCACAACGGCCCCCGCTGCGCCCTCTGCCGCGCCCCGCCGCACGGCGGAAGCACCGCTGCGCCCGGCTGTGGCCCCGGCCCCCGCGCCCGTGCCGCAGCGCCCTGCGCAGGTCCAGCAGCCTGCACAGCCCGCGCAGCCTGTGCAGCCGGTCCGGCAGCCCGCCGCCCCCGTGCAGGGCGACCCCACGCTGCAGGATACCACCCGCACCGGCATCATCAAGGATTTTCTGCGCAAGATGGCCCCGGACGGCGATGTCTCGGACACCGGCGCGCTGAATGAGGGCAAGGCGGATTTCCAGCGCTTCTTCGCAGATTCCGTTGCCGTTGTGCCCGATGAAAAGGGCCGCCTGCGCGACCCCGGCAAGAAAAAGCGCGGCCTTTTCGGCCTGAAGTCCGCCGACGACACCGACCATTTTGAGCCGATCAATGTCTCGCTGGGCAGCGGCCACAGCAGTGAGCCCGCCGCGCATACGCCCGCGCAGCCTGTCCAGCCTGCGCAGCCCGTCCAGACGGAGGAATTTTTCCCGGACGAAGCCGAGGCCGCACAGGCCCCGGCCCCGCGGCCTGCCCGCAAGCACGGCTTTTTCAACAGCCTGTTCGGCGGTGATGACGGCTACGCCGATGCCACCGACGAGCTGATGATCCCCGAGGGACGGCAGGATGAGCCTACGCTGGCCCCGCTGCCGTCCGCCCCGCGCCCCGCGCAGGAGACCGGCTCGGGCTTCTGGCGCAGCAAGTACACCCGCCCGCAGCCCGAGCATACCGGCAATACGCTGATCGGCGAAACGCTGACGGGCGATACCCTGATGATGCTGCGCAGCGTCGTCAACGAGCAGAAGGATCAGAAGGACCAGGCCCCCGTAAAGGAGCCCGGCGCGACCAGCACCATCTACCGCAAAAAGCGCAGCACCGTGGAATTTACCCCCGGCCAGAAGCGCAGCACCCCGCCGCCCGCGCAGCCTGCGCCGCCGCAGGGCCCGGTAGGGGAGCCGCTGGTCCTGCCCGGCGAGCAGCCTGCCCAGGCCATCCAGCCCGGCCAGACGACCACCGGCTTTACGATGCAGCTGAACTCCCCGGTGCTTACCCCGTCGGACAGCACGCAGCAGTTCATGAACGCGTATAACGCCGTGCGTCCCCGCCCAGCCCAGCCGCAGCCTGCCCCCGTGCAGTCCGCTGCCGTGCCGCAGGCCCCCGTAAAGAATACACAGCCCGCCGCCCCCGTCGAGGAGCCCACCCTGATGGCGGACAGCTACCACCATACCCGCGATGCCGTGGACGACCTCGTCGATACGCTGACCGGGCGCATCCGCTTAGCGCCCGTCGCGCCGGACGCCGCCGCACAGCCTGCCCAGACGCAGCCGTTCCAGCCCGCGCCGCAGCCGCAGCATACCGGATTCACCCAGGACCTGGGCAGCTATGCCGCCGCCCCGGCCCACACCGGCTTTACCCAAAGTCTCGGCCAGGCCCCCGCAGAGCCTGCCACCGGCTCGTTTGTGGATAACATCGCCAACGCCATCAACACGGGGGCGATCTCCGACGAGACCGCCCGCTATGATGAGATGGCCGCGCGGCTGACCTCGAACCTCGAAGCCGAAGCAGGGGAGCAGGGCGCACAGGCCGGCCTGCGGGACAAGCTCCATCTGGGCGGGTTCCACCTTGGCGGCAAAGCCGGGGACGAAAACCCGGATGCCGCCGCGCAGCCCTTTGACACCGCCGAGATCCCGGTGTCCCCCCGCCGCGACTACGAGAGCGCCGAGGATGCCCCCGCCGTGCGCAATGAGCTGGACAAGAACCTGCTGCAGCTGACCACCGCCTGCATCGTAAGCGGCGCGGCCGCGCTGGTGCTGCTGGTGCTGGCGTTTATCGCCGCCGCACTGCCCGCCATGCCCGGCGTACTGGCAGGCGAGACCGTCTACCCGGCGGTGGCACTGGTGCTGCTGGCCGTGGCTGGCGGCATCAACTGGAAAACGATCCTGAACGGCCTGCAGGGCCTTGCCAAAAAACCGACGCCGGACAGCCTGACCGCGCTGGCCGTGGTGGGCGCGCTGCTGCAATGCCTGGTCGTGCTCATCAGCCGCACCTATACCCACGAGGTCACCCTGCTGGCCGGGCCCGCCGCGCTGGTGCTGTGCGCCAATGCCATCGGCAAGCGCATCAGCGCCGCCACCGTGCGGGATAACTTCCAGCTCGTCAGCAAAAATGTTGACCACGCCGTGGCCTACCGGCTCAAGGATGCCGGGGCGCTGCGTGCAGCCTCGCAGGGGCTGGCACAGCCGCACCCGTCGGTGCTGGTCAGCCGCCCGACACAGATCTTCCGCGGCTTTTTGGCCAGCAGCGCCGCTGCCGGTACGAGCGATAAAAACCAGCAGCAGTTCGCCTGGGCCGCAGGCGGCTGCGCTTTGCTGGGCTTTGTCATCACCATCATCCGCACGCACAGCCTGACCAGCTCGTTCACGATCCTGGCCAGCATCCTATGCCTGGCCGCCCCGCTGGCCGGTACGCTGCTTTCCGCCCTGCCTGCACGCCTGATGCAGCGCAGCGCAGCCCAGGTGGGCGCTGTGGTGCCGGGCTGGCGCGATATCCGCCAGCTGGGCCGCATCAATGTTATCCAGGTCACCGCGCGCGATCTCTTCCCGCAGGGGTGCGTCACGCTGGCGGGCATCAAGCCCATCAAAAATGCGCCGATCGACCTGGCCATCGTCTACGCCGCGTCCATCATGGCCGAGGCCTGCCCCACGCTGCGCGATGTCTTTTTGAACATGCTTGGCGACCGCAGCCTGCTGGCCAAGGTCGATGACCGCCAGACCGTCTACGGCAAGGGGTACATCGGCTGGATCAACAAGCGCCGCGTGCTGGTGGGCAACCGCAGTCTGATGCAGGATTACGGCGTCAAGCTGCCCAGCCTTGAGTATGAGCAGCACCACACCGTCAACCAGCGCCGCATGATCTACCTTGCGGTTTCCGGCAAGCTGTTTGCCATGTTCCAGGTCGCCTACCAGCGCGACCCGGACACCGCCGCCGTGCTGGACAGCCTGCGGCATTCGGGCCTGTCGCTCATCGTCGACTGCGATGATTTCAACTGCGATACCGCCCTGCTGGAAGCTGCCTACAGCCTGCCCGCCGGGGCCGTCAAGGTGCTGAACACCGCCGAGCATGAGCTGATGAACCCGGCCACCGCCTGGCTCCCCGAGAGCGACGGCAATATGCTGCATCTGGGCAGCTTTGCCAGCTTTGTCGGCGGTCTCGAAGCCGCTGCCGGTGCCGCCGAGGGCGAGCGCAAATCCGCCGTGGTCGTCACCGCGTCGGTGCTCATCAGCTGTGCGCTGGGCGTGCTGCTGACCCTGACCGGCGGCCTTGCCACCCTGCCGCTGCCCGCGCTGGTGCTGTACCAGGCCGCGTGGTGCGTGCTGGCTATGATTTTCCCGCTGTTCCAGCGGTATTGATTTACGTTTGAGAGAGGGGTTGCGCCTGTGTACCGTGCCAAAGAAAAGCAGATGTCGATTTATGACTATCTGCCGCCGTACCATGGAGAACTGCGCGATAAAAACCGCTGGGTCCGCCTGGCCGAAACCATTGACTGGGACCGCTTTGAGCAGGGCTACAGCGAACTGTTTGCCCCCAGCGGCAAGGCGGCCATCTCGGCCCGCATCGCGCTGGGCTGCCGTGTGATCCAGCTGCACTACGGGGTCTCGGACCGCGAGGTGGTAGAGCTGGTGCGGGAAAGCCCCTATCTGCAATATTTTTTAGGGATGGAAACCTTCAGCGATACCATGCCGTTTTCTTCCCGCACGGTAGCGCGGTTCCGCGCCCGTATCCCGGATAAAGTTGTGCGCCCGGCCGTAAGGCTTTTGCGCAGCTTTGTGTAAACCCAATAAAAAGTATATATGAGGTCTGAATGGAACTTTTACTCGATGCACTGTTGGATGCGCTGATCGACGGCGTAAAAATGCTGCCCTTTTTGTACCTGGCCTACCTGCTGATCGAATGGCTGGAGCGCCACCACGGCGAAAACATTGAAAATGCGCTGGCCGGCGGCGGGCGCTGGGGCTTTTTGCCCGGCGCGCTGCTGGGCTGTGTGCCGCAATGCGGTTTCAGTGCGGTCGCGTCCAACTTTTATGCCAGCCGGGTCATTACCCCCGGCACGCTGCTGGCCGTGTTCATCGCCACCAGCGATGAAGCCATCCCCCTGCTGGCCGCCGAGCCAAGCCAGTGGGCCACGCTGGTACTGCTCATCGTATGCAAGATCGTCTTTGCCATCGTGGGCGGCGCGCTGCTGGATATCCCGCTGCGCAAGGTGCTGCCCCACTCGCTGTACGGCGGGTACGAGGGCCACGCCGACGATGTTGACTGCCACGAGGAGCACGAGGAGACCAGCAGTATTTTCCTGGCCGCGCTGCGCCACACGCTGGAAATTTTCGTGTTCATTCTGCTGTTCAGCTTCCTGATCGGCCTGGTGTTTGAGGCCGTCGGCGAGGACGCCATCACCAGCGCGCTGGCCGGGATGGGCATTCTCCAGCCGATGCTGACCGCGCTGGTCGGGCTGATCCCCAACTGCGCCGCCAGCGTACTGCTGGCCCAGCTGTATATGCAGGGGGCCATCACCTTTGGCAGCCTGTTTGCCGGGCTGACCGCCGGGGCAGGCGTGGGCCTGGCCGTGCTGTGGCGCGTGAACCCCAGCTGGAAACAGAACCTGTTTATGACCGGGCTGCTGTGGGCCGTTGGTGCTGCGGCAGGCATGGTCTTGCAACTTATCTTCTAAGGGAACACCCCAAATTAAAAATTTCGGCAGGAGGTACTTTTTACTATGCGGTACTCGATCGAAAATGATACCCTGCGCCTGACCGTCGACACCCACGGGGCCGAGGCTGTCAGCGTGATCCACAAGCCCACCGGGGCCGAGCTGCTCTGGTCCGGCGACCCGTCCGTCTGGGGCCGCCATGCGCCCATCCTCTTCCCGTATACCGGCAAGCTGACCGGCGGCAAAATGATTGCCAAAGGGGTCGAGTATGCGGGCGGGCAGCACGGCTTTGCCCGCGATGTGGAGCACACGATGACCCGCCACACCGCCGACACGCTGGAATTTGAGCTGCACGCCAACCCCGAAACGCTGCCCAAGTGGCCCTACGCCTTTGTGCTGCGCTCCACCTTTGTGCTGGACGGCGAGACCATCCACCATACCCTGACGGTGGAAAACCCGGTCGAGGAACAGCTGCGCTTTGGCATCGGCTACCACCCGGCCTTTGCGCTGCCCTTTGACGACCGCCACACCACCGAGGATTACGAGATCCGCTTTGACGGGCTGGAATCCCCGCTGTGCGTCAGCGCCGTGCCGAACGGCCTGCTCAACGGCCAGAGCTACTACCTGGCCCGCAACACCGAGACCATCCCCCTGACCGACGAGCTGTTTGACAACGACAGCCACTGCATGGTCAACCTGAAAACCGCACATGTCTCGGTCGTCGAAAAGGACACCGGCCGCAGCGTGATCTGCAATGTCGAGGGCTACCCCTATGTACTGATCTGGTCGGCTGCCAAAAAGCCGCTGCACTTTATCTGCATCGAGCCTTGGCACAGCCTGCCCGGCGAGGAAAACGGCCCCCTGGAGTGGGAGCAGCGCCCCTGCGCCGCCAGCCTGCAAAAAGGCGAAAGCTGGTCCACCACGCTTTCTACCACCTTTGTGCGCTAAGCGGGGGACTGTATGGCAAAGACAAAGGCATTTTTGCAAAAACACCGCTGGAGTCTGACCGGCGCCCTGCTTGGGGCGCTGGTTTTTCTCATCCTGTACGGCGTGCGGGTACTGGACCCCACCTGTGTGGACTGGATCCTGAACAACCCCAGCCCGGACCCCGCGCAGCATTATTTAGGCTGGGTGTTCTACCGCCGCAGCGGGTGGCACCTGCCGTACCTTGGCGCGAACTACAGCGCCATCTACCCCTACCGCACCAGCATTTTGTACACCGATTCCATCCCGCTGCTGGCCGTACTGGGCAAGCTGTTGGGCGGGGTGCTGCCCGCCAGGTTCCAGTATCTGGGGTTGTGGGGGTTGTTCTGCTATGCCATGCAGGGCGGTCTGGCGCAGGCGCTGATCGCCCGCGTCGGCGGTGTGCGCCCCGGGGACACAGCCAAAAACTGGGCCAGCGTGCTCGGGGCCGGGGTGCTGGTGCTGTTCCCGGCGCTGAACATCCGCATGTTTGCACACACGGCGCTGGCCGCCAACTGGCTGGTTCTGCTGGCGCTGTGGCTCTGGCTGTGTGCCGAGCAATCTGAAAACAGGCCCACTACCGCCAAACTTTGCCTGTGGTGGGGCATCCTGGGCCTGCTGTGCGCGGGCATCCACCTGTACTACCTGCCCATGGTGGGCATGGTGCTGGTCGCCGCCTGCGTGCAGCGTGCGCTGGAAAAACGCGGCCCCGCCGCCGTGGTGCTGCCCGTCGCCGGTTTTTGCGGCGCAGCGCTGGCCGAGCTGTTTGTGCTGGGGGCGTTTGCCGCCAACTTTGCGGGCTACTCCAACGGCTATCTGAGCGGTGCCGACCTTGCCAACCTGTTTGTGCCGGGCCTTGGTGCCAGCTGGGAGCAGGAGATCTACGCGGGTCTTGGCACGACGATCGCCGTCGTGCTGGCGCTGGCGGGGCTGCTGGTGCAGCACAAGCAGGCCGGGGCGTTTTTCCGCCGCCACAAAAACATTGTGATTTCTGCTGTGGTGCTGCTGGTGCTGGACGCCATCGCCGCCATGGGCAACACCGTCACCTTTGCGGGGCAGACACTTTTTACCGTGCCCATCCCGCAGGTGCTGATGGATTTTTGGGCCATGTTCTCCAGCTGCGCGCGCCTTGCCTGGCTGGCGGGCATGCTGCTGGCCGTCGCGGCCTGCGGGCTGGTGCTTCGCTTTTGGCAGGGTGCTGCCGCCGCCGTACTGCTGGCCCTTTGCGCCGCCGCGCAGGGCTTTGGCCAGCGGGCCGAGCTTGCCAAGCGGTTTGCCGCCTACCACGATGCCGCTTACTATGAAAACACCACGCAGCTCACCGACCCCGCGTGGGAACAGCTGGCCGCCAGCGGGCAGTTTACCCACCTGGCCTTTGCCAGCTTTGACTTTGAGCATGACGAGTTCTGGGACCTGGCCGCCTTTGCCGCCGACCACGGCTGGACGTCCAACAGCTTTTACATGGGCCACATGGATGGCAACCTTGCGGCGGTGACACTGGCAGGGGAGATGAACGCCCTCGCGCCTGACACGCTGTACGCCTTTGTGGATGAGGACGTGCTGGCCCGCAACGACTTTGCGCTGCACTATTACCGGCTGGACGGCGTGCTGCTGGGCAGCGTCGAGCCGATCGACGGCCTGACCGAAGAATCCGCCGACGCCGCGCCCGCCCACACAATGGCGCTGGAAAAATCCAGCGTCATCAACGGCACGGCGGACGCCGACGGCGTAACGCTCTCCTCGGGCGGTGAACTGCTGACCGAGGCGTGGATGCTCTTCCCCGGCAATTACCGCGTCACCTTAACGGGCAGCGGGTTCGACCACAGCTACATCTACGCGCGCCACGGGCTGATCAACCAGGAAACCTACAAGATGGACGTCAACTTTACCGGCATCGCCCCGGACGAGATGGTGTTTGAGTTTTCCACCGGCGAGCCGCTTTACTATTGGCGCACCGCCGTCCACGCGCTGGACGACACGCCCCTTACTATTACGGCCATCAAGGTTGAAAAGCTCGGTTAAACGTCTGTTTTATCGTTCCTCCGGTAGACGGTGGGGGATACCCCATACTGCCGGGTGAACGCCCGCGTAAAGTAAGAGGCATTGTCAAACCCGCACCGCGCGGCAATTTCCAGCACGGTGTACCGGCTGCCCCGCAGCAGCACCGCGGCCTTTTCCAGCCGAAAGTGGATGAGGTACTGCGCAAAGCTGGTGCCGGTCAGGTCATGGAACCGCTTCATAAAATGGCTGCTGCTGTAGCCGCACTCGGCACTGATGGCCGCTACCGTGATCTTCTCGGGGTAGTGGCGGTCCACGTACTGCACGGTCTGGCGCAGCAGGCGGGTATCCCGGTGCTCGCCCCCTGTGGGGTGCCGGGCGGGTGTTGCGGCCTTGCACAGCGTATCCATCACGCCGTACAGGCAGGCTTTTATGCGCAGTGCTGTATTTTCTTTGCGCTTTTCAATCAGCATCCATACGTTTTCCGACAGCTCCCTGCCCAGGGGGCTGTCTTTTTGTATGCGGGCGGGCACTTCCATGCTGCCGTCTGCCAGCGGTGCCAAAAAACGGCGGTAGGTCTCGCTGTCCGGCAGCTCCAACAGCGAAAAGCGAAACAGGATATTGTAATAGCTGAACGTCCCGTTCCCCTCCGCTGCGATGGCGTGGATCTGCCCGGGCAAAATTACCGCCACCTCGCCGGGCTGCAGCGGCACGGTCTTGCGATCAATGGTGATGCTGCCGCAGCCTGCCTCGCAGCAGATCAGCTCCATCTCCTCGTGGTAGTGCAGGGGATAGGCAGGGATAAACGTGGGCATGATGCCGCGGTAGACGGCGAAGGGAAAGGCTTCGCTTCCGTGGACTTTTACTTCCTGCCCATCGGACAGAATGGCCGGGGCATCAGGACGGATGGACATGGGCAGCGCTCCTTTGCAAAATCATAGGATTCTGTTAGAAGTATAAGACTTTTATGAATGAATTGCAATACAAATCATAGTATAATGACAATACATAGTTACTAAGGAGTGTCCGTATGAGTTTCCGTTCTTCTTCCGCCGCCGGGGGCGGGCTTGCCCGTTTTTTTGGCGACCGCACCTTTGCCCACAGCCTTGTGCGTATCGCCCTGCCGGTCACGCTGCAAAGCATGCTGCGGGCATCCTTCAGCATCATTGACCAGGTCATGATCGGCCAGCTGGGCAGCGCCAGCATCTCGGGCATCGGGCTGGGCGGCAAGTTTGCGTCCATCCACAATGTGGTGCTCAGCGCCGTCGCAGCGGCGGGGGCGATCCTGATTTCCCAGTATCTGGGGCAGGGCAACCGAAAAAACGCCGCCCGCAGCTACAGCATCAATCTGCTGGTGTCGCTGGCGATCGCCGCACTGTTCACGCTGGTTTCCACCCAGTTTGCCGGGCCGATCTTAGGGCTGTACACCCAGGACGACGCCACCCGTGCGCTGGGGCAGACCTATTTGCAGACCTACGCCTGGTCGTTCTTCCCGGCGGCACTGTCCAGCATGGCGGAGACGCTGCTTTGCTGCATGGAGGCTGCCGTTTTCCCTCTCATTGCCAGCATCACCTCGCTGTGCATCAACACGGCGCTGAACTACCTGCTCATCTTCGGCCACGGCGGCCTGCCCGCGCTGGGGGTGCAGGGGGCTGCGGTGGCCAGCGTGGCGGCGCAGCTGGTTTCCTGCGTGCTGGTCTACCTGTTTTTGGCCGTGCGGCTGCGCCAAAAGCAGTGGCAGCTGCGGTTCACACTGGGCTTTACCCGGCCGGAGCTGCTTACCTACGCCAAGATTTTGCTGCCGCTGCTGGCCAGCGAGTTTTTGTGGAGCCTTGGAGAGAATGTCTACTCTGCCCTCTACGGCAACATTGGCACCCTGGCCTGCGCTGCCATGACGATGACCACGCCCATCCAATGCCTGATGGTGGGCGCACTGTCGGGGCTTTCCAAGGCGGCGGCTATCCTCATCGGCAGATCGCTGGGCACGCAGGAATATGACCGCGCTTACCTCGACGCGCAGCGGCTAATGCGGTGCGGGCTGGCAGCCTCGCTGGTATTGTCGGCGCTGCTGCTGGTGTTCGGGCGGCTGTATACTACCATCTACCGGGTCGAGCCGGAGGTGCGCGCCACCGCCTACCTGCTGCTGGTGGTATTCGCCATCATCTCGCCGGTCAAGGTGCAGAATATGATCTTGGGCGGCGGCATTTTGAAAAGCGGCGGCAAAACCAACTACACATTGGTGATCGACCTCATCGGCACATGGGGCTTTGGCGTGCCGCTGGGGCTGCTGGCAGCCTTTGTGTTAAAGCTGCCCATTGTACCGGTGTATTTTCTTCTCTCGCTGGAAGAATGTGTCCGGCTGGCGCTTTCGCTGCGGCTGTTCAAAAAGCGCAGCTGGATGCAGCAATTGTAACAGAGGTGCCGTATGGATACATTACAGGTAAACGGGCAAACCTATACGGTAACGCGGCTGCTTGGTAAAGGGAAAGGCGGTTACTCCTATCTGGCTCAGGGGAGCGCGGGGCCTGTAGTGGTCAAACAGATCCACCATGAGCCGTGCAGCTACTACCAGTTTGGTGATAAACTGCAAAGCGAGCTGCGGGATTACCGCACCTTGTCGGCACTGGGCCTCCCGATGCCGCGCCTGCTGGCGGTGGACGAAGCGCAGGAACGGCTGGTAAAGCAGTACATTCCCGGCCCAACTGTGCTGGAACAGCTGCGGGCAGGTACACTGCCGCCGCAAGCCGAAGATCAGATGCTGGCAATGTGCCGCCTTTTGTACCCGGCCGGGCTGAATATTGATTACTTCCCCACCAATTTCATCCTGTGGGACGGCGTGCTTTACTATGTGGATTACGAGTGCAATCCTTACGATACACAGTGGGATTTTTCCCATTGGGGCAGCCGCTACTGGGCCGATACCCCCGAACTGCGCGCCTGGCTGCGGGAGCATGGGCAAACCTGACGGCAAAGTTTTTGTACAAATTTTAAAATTAGCCCCTTGCAAAATGGCGGCGTTTGCGCTATGATGTATGTATTCTGCAGGGAAACACCTGTTTTCCCGGAAATGCCGTGCCGCAAGGCGATTGAGAGGATCATACGATGTCTTTACTGAAAAAGCTGGTTGGGCTGACGATTGGCGCTGCCGCTGTGGGCGCCGCGGCTTACTTTTTGAACCGTAATGAGCATACCGAGGAGTACGAGCATATTTGGGGCCCGGAGGACGAAGCAGACGCCGAGGATGGCACTGCCGAGACCGCCGAGCCCGCTGACGATGCGTCTGCTGAGGCTGAAGAAGCCCCCGCTGCACCTGAAGGATCTGCTGCCGCTCCCGTAGAAAAAGCCGCCGAAGCCGAGGCCCCCGTACAGGCCCCCGCTGGCGATGACACCCCCAACGCCAACCCCGTTGAGCTGGGTGCCGTGGAAGTCCCCAAGACCGAGGACGGCAAGCTGGACGTTACCAAAATTGCCGACCCGGCTGATTTTGGCGACTGGGACGAACAGGGCTGCAAGGGCTGATAAGAAACCGCAAGGCGCATCTTTGGTTGCAAAGGTGCGCCTTTTTGCTATTTTATTGCCGTTTTAGCCAAACATCCGCACCTGAATTTGTACAGATTTTTTGTTTAGCGCTTTACATCTTTACTGCGCTAAAGTATAATAGGATCATGGAAACGAGAGGTAGGAACATCATGGAGCTGACACTGCAAAATTTCACCCCCGCCGAGCAGGCGACCTTCCGCCTGCGTGCCCTGTATGAGCAGGGCGGCTACCGCAAGTACCGCGCTTCCCGGTTTGAGGAATACGCCTTGTATCAGGAGTATCAGCGCTTTCTGCCGGACCCGCAGGTCATCACCTTTACCGACCTGGACGGCAAGCTGCGTGCCATCAAGCCGGACGTGACGCTGTCCATCGCCAAAACGGCCCAGCCCGCCCCCGGCGAATGCAAACGCTTTTATTATAATGAGGAAGTCTGCCGCGCCAGCCGCGAAAGCCACACCTTCCAGACCATCCATCAGATGGGGCTGGAGTGCATGGGCGAGGTGGACGAGTCCGTCCAGGCCGAAGTGCTGCGCCTGGCGCTGGCCAGCCTGGCCGCGCTGGATGTGCCCACCGTGCTGGAAGTCAGCCACATGGGCTTTGTGACCGGCCTGCTGGACGCGCTGAACGTCCCCGATGCTTACCGCGTCCGCCTGGTGGAACTGCTGTGCGCCAAAAACGAGCACGAGTTGCGCAAGGCTGCGCTGCATGCCGGGCTGAATGCTGCCGGGGCCGACGCCCTTTGCGGTCTGCTTACTTTGCACGGCCCGTTTGGCGCCACGCTGACCGCCGCCAAGGCCACCGCCGCCAGCCCCGCGCAGAAAGCCGCCCTGGCCGAGCTGCAAGCGTTGCAGAATGCGCTCGGTGAAGCAGGCCGCGGCTTGCAGCTGGATCTGAGCATGGCCGACGAAGCCGAGTATTACAATGGCATCGTCTTTACCGGCTATGTGGCAGGCGTGCCCCGCGCGGTGCTCAAAGGCGGCCAGTACGACTACCTGATGCAGCGCTTCACGCCCGGGGCCAAGGCCATCGGCTTCGCGATGTATCTGGACGAGCTGGAACGCCTGGCCGCACCGCTGCCGCCGGTGCAGCAGCAGGGCGGGGAAAAGGTCTGGCTCAACATTGCCCTGCCCAAAGGCCGCCTGGGCGATAAAGCCTACGCGCTGCTGGCGGGGGCCGGGTACAGCGCTAACGAGGACTACAACGACACCCGCAAGCTGGTGGTGGAAAACCCCGAAGCCGGGGTGCGCTACTTCCTCGTCAAGCCCAGCGACGTGGCGATTTATGTCGAGCACGGTGCCGCCGACATCGGCATCGTGGGCAAGGATATTTTGACCGAGTCCGGCGCCGACGTCTACGAGCTGCTTGACACCGGCATGGGCAAGTGCCGCATGTGCGTGGCCGGTCCCAAGAATTTTGTGGATGATGAAAGCCGAGCGCTGCGGGTGGCGACCAAGTTCGTCAACATCGCCCGCGACCATTACGAGCGCCGCGGCCGTGATATCGACATTGTCAAGCTCAACGGTTCTATTGAATTAGCGCCGATTTTGGGGCTGTCTGACGTTATCGTGGATATCGTCGAGACCGGCACTACCTTAAAAGAAAACGACCTGACCGTGATCGAAGAGTTCATGCCCATCTCGGCCCGGTTCATCGCCAACAAGGCAAGCTACAAGTTCAAATACGCCCAGCTGACCGAGCTGCTTACTAAAATGAAGGAGGCCCTTGCACAATGATCCGCCTGTATGATTTTGACGAAGTAAAGCCCGAAGAGATTTTGAACCGCGACATCCGCGCCGAAGCCGACGTGGAAGCCACCGTCGACGCCATCATTGCCGATGTGCGCGCCCGGGGCGACGCCGCTTTGCTGGACTATGCCGCCAAGTTCGACCACGCCCAGCTGGACAGCGTGCAGGTCACGCAGGCCGAGATCGACGAAGCCTTTGCCGCGTTGGAGGCTTCCGACCCCGAATTTATTACGACGCTGAAAATGGCGGCGGCCAATATCCGCCACTTCCACGAGCAGCAGCTGCACAAAAACTTTGTGCTGAACGACCGCCCCGGCATGGTGCTGGGCCAGAAGTACACCCCCATCCAGCGCGCGGGCGTCTACGTGCCCGGCGGCACGGCGGCGTACCCGTCCACCGTGCTGATGGACGTTATCCCCGCCAAGGTCGCGGGCGTGCAGCAGATCGTCATGACCACCCCTGCGGGCAGGGACGGCAAGGTCAACGCCGGGATCCTGGCGGCAGCGGTCATCGCGGGCATCGACTGCATCTTTAAGACGGGCGGCGCGCAGGCCGTGGCCGCGCTGGCCTACGGCACCGAGAGCGTGCCCGCCGTGGACAAGATCGTCGGCCCCGGCAATATCTACGTTGCCACCGCCAAACGCAAGGTGTTTGGCAAGGTCGGCATTGATATGATCGCAGGACCGTCGGAAATTCTGGTATTGGCCGACGGCACTTGCAACCCCGCCTGGGTCGCGGCCGACCTGCTCAGCCAGGCCGAGCACGACAAGCTCGCCACGCCGGTGCTTGTCACCGACAGTTGGGACCTTGCCAAAGCCGTGCAGGCCGAGCTGGAAGTGCAGATCCCGCAGCTGCCCCGCGCCGCCATCGCACGCGCCAGCGTGGACACCAACGGTAAGATCATCGTCACCGACGACATGAAGAAAGCCATCGACGCCGTGAACATCATCGCGCCCGAGCATTTGGAGATCTGCGTGGATGATCCGTTTGCAGTGCTCAACGATATCCAGAACGCGGGCAGCATCTTCCTGGGCAAAAACGTGCCCGAAGCCCTGGGCGATTATTTCGCCGGCCCCAACCACACGCTGCCCACCAGCGGCACCGCACGGTTCAGCAGCCCGCTGGGCGTGGATGATTTCGTCAAAAAATCCAGCTTCATCTACTACACCCGCGAAGCCCTGGGCGAAGTCCAGGCCCGCATCGCCAACTTTGCCGAGCACGAGGGCCTGCACGCCCACGCCAAGAGCGTGACCATTCGGTTTGAGGAATGACGCCCCCAAAACGCAAGCCCAACCGGCTGTCTGCTTTTGATTACAGCTCTGTCGGCGCTTATTTTATCACGATCTGTGCTAAACACCGCAAGCCGATTTTCGGGCAGGTCGTAGGGGGCGGCGTCCTCGACGCCCCGCACCTTGTGCCGACACCTTATGGAAAAATTATCGCAGCACAGCTGGAAAGCATGTCTCATTTTTACCCGGACATTCAGATTGAAAAATCTGTCGTGATGCCAAATCATATTCATTTTATTCTGTCGCTGACGCAGGACCCGTCCGGGGCGTCGGGGACGCCGCCCCCTACAGCCACACGGTCGGTGCAGGCTGTCCCGGCCTTTGTTTCTACTTTCAAACGGTTGAGCAATAGAACCGCCCACACCGATTTATGGCAGCGCGGCTATTATGACCACGTGATTCGCGGCCGAGATGACTACGAGGAGATTTGGCAGTATATCGACAACAATCCAGCAAAATGGACGCTGGACACCTTATACACATCACAAGGGGAGTGAGCCCATGAGCCGCTATTTTACGAAAACGCTGGGGTCGCTGGAGCCGTATGTGCCCGGCGAACAATTAAAAATCGAAAACCTTGTCAAGCTCAACGCCAACGAAAACCCGTACCCGCCCGCGCCCGGCGTGGCGGCGGCGGTCGCGGCGGCGGTGCCGGGGCTGCGGCTGTACTCCGACCTGTCCAACCGCACGCTGAACGAGGCCATCGCCGCGCACTGGGGTGTGCAGCCGGAAAACATCTTGTGCGGCAACGGCAGCGATGAAAACCTGCTGCTGGCGCTGCGGGCTTTTTGCGATGAACGCACCCCGCTTGCCTTTGCCGATGTAACCTACAGTTTTTACCCGGTTTTGTGCGATCTGCTGCATATTCCGCAGCATGTCATCCCGCTGGAAGCCGATTTAACGATTGATCTGAAAAAGTATTGCGGCCTGCATGAAACGATCGTCATTGCCAACCCCAACGCCCCCACCAGCCTGCTGGCCCCGGTGGCGGGCATTGAGGAAGTGCTGAAAACGAACCCCGACAACATCGTGGTCGTGGACGAGACCTATGTGGAGTTTGCCCCCGCCGGGTCCAGCTGCCTGCCGCTGCTGGAAAAATATGACAATCTGGTCATTACGCACACCTTCTCGAAAACGCACAACCTGGCCGGCGCGCGGTTGGGCTACTGCATTGCCCGGCCTGAACTGATCGCTGACATGAACCGCGTCAAGTTCAGCTACAGCCCGTACAATGTCAACTCCATGACCCAGGCCGCCGGTACCGCAGCCATCCGGGATGAAGCGTATTTCCGCGATGTTACGGCAAAACTGCTGGCGACCCGCGCCGACACTACCGAAAAACTGCGCCAGCGCGGCTTTACCGTGTTTGATTCGGCCACCAATTTCCTGTTTGCGACCACCGACCGCATGCCGTGCAGGGAAATTTTTGAAAAACTGCGCGCGCAGGGCATTTTGATTCGCCATTTCAACGCGCCGCGTATCTCAAATTACCTGCGCATCACCATCGGCACCGACGCCGAAATGCAGCGTTTCTTTACGGTGCTGGATGAAATTTTGGCATGACCGCCCTGCCGCAAAGAAAGCCGCCACGCCTCCCCGGCTATGATTACTGCTCCGCAGGCGCTTACTTTATTACGATCTGTGCCAAAAATCGGCGCTGTATCTTCGGCAGTATCTTACCTACAGGTGTAGGGGGCGATGCTTGCATCGCCCCGCAGGTAACGCTGACCCCTTTGGGCCGCCTTGTGCAAAAGCATCTGTCAGCCATCCCCGGTGTGACGGAATATGTCGTTATGCCGAATCATCTGCATCGCCTGATTGTGGTCCCCGGCGGCGAGACAGCAGGCGGGCCGATGCAAGCATCGGCCCCTACAAATAAAGGGATACCAATTCCGCAGCGCATCCGTATTTTTAAGGGCCGCGTAGCACACGAAGCCGGACCCGGTATATTTCAGCGTTCCTTTTACGACCACGTTGTTCGACACGAAACCGAATATCGGGAAATCTGCGCGTATATCCAAACCAATCCAGCCCGGTGGGCTTTCGATAAATTTTACATAGAGGGGGAACTGCGATGATTGCGATTGTTGATTATGGGGTGGGGAACCTGTTCAGCCTGTCGTCCAGCGTGAAAAGCCTGGGGGCGGAGGTGCGCGTGACCCGCGAGGCCGCTGACCTGCACGCCGCCAGCCACATTCTGCTGCCCGGCGTGGGGGCGTTTGGCGACGCCATGGCCAAACTCGAGGCCACCGGCCTGGTACCCGTCATCAAAAAAGAAGTCGAAACCAAACCGCTGCTGGGCATCTGCTTAGGTATGCAGCTGCTGTTTGACAAAAGCTACGAGTACGGCGCGCACGCCGGGCTGGGGCTGATTCCCGGCGAGGTCTGCCCGCTGGCGGACGATCTGGCCGACCCCAAACTGAAAGTGCCGCACATCGGCTGGAACGCGCTGGACATCGTGCCCGGGCGCGAGGCTGACCCGCTGTTCAAGTACGTGAAAAACGGCGAGTACGTCTACTATGTACACAGCTTTTACGCCAAAAACTGCGCTGCTTCGACCCTTGCCACCAGCGAGTACAGCATCCCCGTCACAGGCGCGGTGCGCAGCGGCAACGTCTACGGCACCCAGTTCCACCCGGAAAAATCCGGCGATACCGGCCTGCGGCTGCTGAAAGCCTTTGCCGAACTGTAAGGCGAACGGAGGGACAACATGAAATTATATCCTGCCATTGACCTGCGCGGCGGCCAGGCCGTGCGGCTTTACCAGGGCGATTACGACCAGATGACCGTCTACAATGCCGACCCCGTCGCCCAGGCGAAAGCCTTTGTGGACGCCGGGGCCAAGTATCTGCACGTCGTCGACCTGGACGGCGCAAAGGACGACACTACCGCCAATTTGCAGACCATCGCCGCCATTGCCAGGCAGGGCGGGCTGAAGATCGAGGTCGGCGGCGGCATCCGGGACGAGGAGCGCATAAAGCGTTACCTGGATCTGGGCGTAGACCGCTGCATTTTGGGCACCATCGCCGTGAAAAACTTTGCCTTTACCGCCGAAATGGCGCAGAAATACGGCGCACAGATCGCCGTGGGCGTCGACATAAAAAACGGCCTTGTGGCTGTGAACGGCTGGAAAGAAGTCACCCCCGAGCCGGGCATCGGGTTCTGCCGCCGCTGCGCCGGGGTGGGCGTCAAGGCCATTATCGCCACCGATATTTCCCGGGACGGCACGATGCAGGGTACCAACATGGACCTGTACCGCAAGCTGCTGACCATCCCCGGGCTGGAAATTACCGCGTCCGGCGGTATTGCCGCGCTGGATGAGCTGGCCGCGCTGCAGGCAATGCACTGCCACGCCGCCATCTTGGGCAAATCCATCTACACCGGGGCCATCGACTTGCGGCAGGCCGTGCGCCTGTACCAAGACTGATGCGGGGGAGGGAAGTTGTATGATCACCAAACGAATCATTCCGTGCCTGGATGTCAAAAACGGGCGCGTGGTCAAGGGCGTGAACTTTGCGGGCTTGCAGGACATGGCCGACCCTGTCGAGATGGCGCGCTACTACAACGCGTCCGGCGCGGACGAACTGGTTTTTTACGATATCACCGCCAGCGTTGAGGGGCGCGGCCTGTTTACCGATATTTTGCGCGAGGTCGCCAGCCAAATTTTTATCCCACTGACGGTGGGCGGCGGCATCAACACGCTGGATGACTTTGACCGCGTGCTGAAATGCGGCGCCGACAAGGTCAGTGTCAACTCGGGCGCCATCCGCAACCCGGGCATTATCCCCGCGGCGGCGCAGAAATACGGCAACCAGTGTGTGGTGCTTTCGGCCGATATCAAACGTGTGGACGGCAAATTTATGCTGTTTACCAAGGGCGGGCGCGAGAACACCAGCATTGACGCGCTGAACTGGCTGGAACAGGGCGTCAAGAACGGCGCGGGCGAGCTGGTCGTCAACTCCATCGACACCGACGGCGTGAAGAACGGCTTTGACCTGGAACTGCTTGACGCCGTAGCCGCGCGGTGCGCCGTGCCCATCATCGCTTCGGGCGGTGCGGGCAAGATGGATGATTTTGTCGAGCTGTTCCGCAATCACCCGGCCATTGACGCCGGGCTGGCGGCTTCCATTTTCCACACCAAACAGGCGGAGATCGGCGCGCTGAAACGTTACCTGCGCGAGAATGGCATTGAGATGCGGGTTTGACGCGGAAAACCTCTTGCCAAAATCACCAAAAAATAGTACAATAAAACCATCCTATTGTTAGGAGTATTTCACTATGGAAATTACGGAAAACACTAAGACACTGAAATTTGATGCGAACGGCCTGATCCCCGCCATCGTGCAGGACCACTACACCAAAGAGGTATTGACCCTCGCGTACATGAACGCTGAAACGCTGGCCTTGACGATTGCCGAAGGCCGCACCGTGTTCTGGTCCCGCAGCCGCCAGGAGATCTGGCGCAAGGGCGAAACGTCCGGCAATGTGCAGCGCGTGGTCTCTATTACCGCTGACTGCGACAAGGACGCGCTGGTCGTCGACGTCATCAAAAACGGCCCTGCCTGCCACACGGGGGCCGAGAGCTGCTTCTTTAACCCGGTGTATGTATCGGACGAGCTCAAGCAGTTCACCTGGCAGGGGCTGTATGAACTCATCGAGGGCCGCAAGACCGACCCGAAAGAGGGCAGCTACACCACCTATCTGTTTGATAAGGGTCTTGAGAAGATCCTGAAAAAAGTCGGCGAGGAATCCACCGAGGTCATCATCGCTGGCGCAAAGCGCGATAAAGAAGAGACCATCTACGAGATCAGCGACCTGGCGTACCATGTCATGGTGCTGATGATCGAGCTGGGCATTTCGGTCGAGGATATCACCAAAGAGCTGGAAAAACGGCATGTCATCGACCATAAGGTTAAGCAGGAAAGGATGCAGTAATATGGCCGGGGAATACCTGAAAAGTTCCGTACACGTTCATTCCAAACTGTGCGACGGCAAAAACACGCTGGAGGAAATGGCAGTTACCGCCTGGAAAGCAGGCTTGCAGACGCTGGGCTTCAGCGGCCACAGCCACACCCCCTGCGACTTGGAATATTGCATGACCCAGAGCCGCACGGCCCTGTATAAAGCACAGATCGCCAAGCTGAAAGAGCGCTATGCCGGTAAAATGGACATCCTGTGCGGGTTGGAATGGGATCTTTTCAGTGACGACGACCCCACTGCGTACGATTATTTCATCGGCAGCGCGCACTATGTCAGGGGCCCCAAGACCGGCAGATATTACGAGATCGACTGGCGCGAGGAGGACCTGCGTGCCTGCATCGACAACGATTTTGACGGCGACGGCCTGGCCGTGGCCGAGGCGTACTTTGCCAATGTGGCAGAGAAGAAGCCGACCATTTTGGGCCATTTTGACCTGATCAAAAAAATCAACGATAACAACAAGTTCTTTGACGAAAGCGACCCGCGCTACACCGCTGCGGCCACCTCGGCCCTGATGGCTGCCGCCCGCAACCGCTGCGTGCTGGAAGTGAACACCTCGGCCGCATACCGTGGATTCCGCAAGGATTACTTCCCCTCGGACGCGATTTTGAAGGAATGGCTGGTGCTTTCCGGCAATGTGGTGCTGACCGCTGACGCCCATGACACCAAGGCTCTGACTTTCGGCTTTGCCGAAGCCGCCGCCCACCTGAAAGACCTTGGCTACACCAAGGTACAGGTGCTGGGCAAGAACGGCTTTACCCCCTGCGAGCTGTAAAATTTTGTGCAATGAAAAATCCCCCGGCTGTGCCGAAACGGCGCGGTTCGGGGGATTTTTTGCGCTGTGGGGTATCTTTGGGGGCGGGGGATATGGTATACTGCCAATACAATACAGATTTGAGGTGGAACTATGGCATCCAGCAAGGAATACCTGGCGTTTATTTTAGGGCAGCTGTCCGAACTAGAGGGCGTTGCGTACCGCGCCATGATGGGCGAATTTATCCTTTATTATCGCGGAAAAATCGTGGGCGGCATCTATGATGACCGGTTGCTTGTCAAGCCTGTAAGGGCCGCCATCCGTTATATGCCGACAGCCCCGTATGAATCACCCTATGAGGGTGCCAAAGAAATGTTGTTGGTAGAAGAAGTGGACGACAAACAATTTTTGATGGGGTTGCTTAACGCCATGTATGAGGAGCTGCCAGAGGGAAAAAAGAGGAAGAAATAATTTTGGGGGAAGGGGGGTAGCGGTAACGCAAAGTTTCCGGGGCGTCGAGGACGCCGCCCCCCTACAAATAATTTTTAGATAGCCAATTAACAAATAAGGGAGCGTAGGGGCGAACAGTGTTCGCCCGGGGAGTTTGGCGGCGGCGCAAGACCCTACGGCCAGCGTGTGGTTGCGCATACATCATTGGCTCCCCTTGAGGGGAGCTCCCGCCGGTAGGCGGGTGAGGGGTGGGCCTAGGGGCACAACCTCTACACCCAGCCACCCCTCAGTCACCTTCGG
>ERZ827117.1132-NODE-1132-length-22467-cov-5.457790_pt1 | contig 22467 bp, 20 predicted proteins | sample MGYA00519920_ERZ827117 | MGnify/ENA primary metagenome ERZ827117 (study PRJEB31778, sample SAMEA3449260) | human gut metagenome | biome: human gut; feature: human-associated habitat; material: faeces | place: United Kingdom | collected 2010/2012 ...
CACTCGTCCAATTGGGCTGCGAATTTGTTCAAAATATGGCAAAATTCCAATGCTGTGCTTTCGGTTGCTTATTTATTTTTTATCATATACCAGAAGTCTAGAGTGTGGACAATTACAAGATTGATAATTTAAGTAGTTGTGTATGTTGAACGTTATTCAAATCAACGCTTTAAAGTTGCGTATCGTCAGAAATTTTGTTATAATTATTAATTATTACGAAAAGGAAAGGAAATTATTTACTATGAAGAAAGAGAATAACAAAAAAAGTGCAAGCGCTTTGATCGGGGCGGCATTTCTTATGGCAACTTCGGCAATTGGACCTGGATTTTTGACACAAACTGGTAAATTTACAGATAGTCTGCATGGAAGCTTTGGATTTGTAATTTTAATCTCCGTGATCTTAGCAGCAATCGTGCAGTTAAATGTATGGAGAGTTCTGTGCGTATCTGGAATGCGTGGACAGGATGTGGCGAATAAGGTACTTCCTGGACTTGGATATGTGATCGCATTTTTAGTTGTAGCAGGTGGTCTTGTATTTAATATCGGTAACGTTGGTGGAGGTGCTTTAGGTTTTAATACACTTCTTGGAATTCCTACTACTGTTGGATATTTTATTGCGGGAGCAATTGCGATCATCGTATTTTTATCAAAGAATGCATTAAATGCTATGGATAACCTTACAAAGATCCTTGGTGGGATCATGATCCTTGTCATCTTTATTGTGATCCTGATCGTACAGCCGCCAGTTGGTATGGCAGCAAAAGAAACAATCATGCCAACAGCATCTATGGGAGATATTTTTCCAGCGATCCTTACATTACTTGGAGGAACAGTCGGTGGATATATTACATTTGCAGGTGCACATCGTCTGATTGATTCAGGAATCACTGGAAAAGAGAACTTAAAAGAGATCAATAAGAGTTCTGTTATGGGAATGGGAATTGCAACGATCGTACGTATCTTCTTATTCCTTGCAGTTTTAGGAGTGGTTGTAGCAACAGCAACTTCACCAGCTCATACATTAGATGCAGCGAACCCAACAGCGGATGCATTTTTACAGGGAGCAGGACAGATCGGTTATAGATTCTTTGGACTTGTGATCTTATGCGCAGCGATCACATCCATCGTTGGATGTGCTTATACATCTGTGTCTTTCCTTAAGACATTCAGCAAAACGATTGAGAAGAATGAGAAATGGTTTATTGTAGGATTTATCGCGATCAGTACTGTATGTATGGCACTTGCTGGACAGCCAGCGGTATTATTAGTACTTGCAGGAGCATTAAATGGATTGATCTTACCGATCACATTAGGAGTTTGCCTGATCGCATCTCAGAAGAAATCTGTTATGGGAGAAGATTATCATCATCCAGTATTATTACTGGTTCTTGGAATCGTGGTAGTTGTTGTTTCAGGATATCTTGGAATTACATCATTAAGCAGCTTAAGTGCATTATTTGCATAAGCAAAATTGTCTGGATAAACAGATAAGTTTAAAACATAGAAGCACAGACTGACCGAAAGGAGTTATGTGAAAAAACATGGAAGAAGTAAAGATTAGTACTGCGGGAGATTCTGCCTTACTCATTGAATTTGGACAGGAAATTTCCCCAGAGATCAATGCAAGGATCACAGCCTTTGTACATCTTTTAAAAGCGCAGCGTATCGAAGGTGTGCAGGATATGATCCCGGCATTTACCAGTCTCTTGATCAATTATGACCCGAGGGTGGTAAATTACAAAACATTAACAAAACGTCTACAGAAGTTACTAAAACTGGATGTCAATGAGGAGACATCGACATCCAGAGTTTTTGAAATCCCAGTATGTTATGGAGGAGAATGCGGACCAGATATTGAAAATATCGCAAAAAATGCTGGTTTAACGGAAGAAGAGGTTATAAAGATTCATTCTTCCAAAGACTACTTGATCTACATGCTTGGATTTTTGCCAGGATTTTCATATCTTGGAGGACTTGATGAAAGAATTCATACACCAAGATTGGCGAACCCAAGAATCAGAATTCCGGCAGGAAGTGTTGGGATCGGTGGCTCTCAGACAGGAATTTATCCGCTTGATTCACCAGGAGGATGGCAGTTACTTGGTCTGACACCAGTAAAAACCTATGATCCAGAACGAGAGAATCCAATTCTTTTTGAAGCTGGAGATTATATCCGTTTTGTACCTGTTTCAGAAGAAGAGTATTTAAAGATCAAAGAACAGGTTGAAAATGGAACATATGAATGTATCATTCATACAAAGGAGGTGTAGATTATGGGAATTCGTGTATTAAAAGGCGGAATGATGACAACGGTGCAGGATCTTGGAAGAACAGGATACCAGAGTCAGGGATTTAGTGTATCCGGAGTTATGGATGTTCGTTCTTTTAAGATTGCAAATCTCCTGCTGGATAACCCGGAAAATGAAGCAGTTCTTGAATTTACCTTAATAGGACCAACACTTGAATTTACATCCGAGACGATCATTTCGATCACAGGTGGAGATTTCCGCCCGCAGATCAATGGAAAACCTGCCAAGATGTATACAGCAATTTATATGCATCGTGGAGATATTTTGACATTTGGCGGAGCAAGAACTGGAACAAGAGGATATATTGCATTTTCAAGTTATCTTGATGTGCCAGTAGTCATGGGAAGCCGTTCTACGAATATCAAATGTCAGATCGGTGGATATAAAGGCCGGAAACTAGAAGATGAAGATTATATTGCGTTCAGGGCAAAGCGAAGATATCTGCCATATTATTTATCAAGAAGTCTGGATCTTGATGAATTTGATCAGGAAAAGATAACATTAAGAGTTGTCATGGGACCTCAGGAAAAGATGTTTACGAAAGAGGGCCGAGAAACATTTTTAAATTCAGAATATACAGTGACAAGTGAATTTGACCGCATGGGATGTCGATTAGAAGGACCATTTATCGCATATAAGACAACTTCAGATATCATTTCTGACGGAATCGCCTTTGGATCTGTTCAGGTACCAAGTCATGGAAAACCGATCATCTTATTAGCAGACCGCCAGACAACGGGTGGATATGCGAAGATCGCGACAGTTGTTTCTGTAGATATTCCGAAACTTGTTCAAAGAAAAACAGAACAAAAAGTAAGATTTCAGGCAGTATCCGTAGAAGAAGCCCAGAAGCTGTTAGCAGATGAGATGAAAGAGCTGAATGACTTCAGAAGCCAGATTTATACACCTTGTAAAGAAGTATTAGATTGCAGACTCGTTGCAAAACGAATCAGCACACTATTTAAATAGAAAAGGAGAATGAAACGGTGAATTTAGATAAAATTGAGAAATTAGTAAAGATCATCGAGAATTCCTCTATGCTTGATTTCAGCATTCAGGAAGGCGATGTAAAGATCAAAATGAGCAGAAGAGGAAGTGTTGGAGCGCCTGCTGCACCGATGTCAGTTTCCACACAGGGTGTTGATACAGTAGAAAGTATTGATTCCGAAGATGAATCATACATCACATCTCCGATCGTAGGTACCTTTTATTCGGCTCCATCCCCAGATGCCAAGGCATTTGTGAAGGTTGGAGACAGAGTCAAGGCAGGACAGACTGTATGTATCCTTGAGGCGATGAAATTAATGAATGAGATCGAAAGTGATTATGACTGTGAGATTGAAGCTGTCTTAGCAAGCAACGAACAGAAAGTTGAATATGGACAGCCATTATTTAAAGTAAAAAAACTTGAAGACTAAAGGAGGCATTGTATGTTTCGAAGTATATTGATCGCGAACCGTGGTGAGATCGCAGTGCGCATTATTCGTGCTTGTCGTAATATGGGGATCAAGAGTATCGCGGTTTATTCAAAAGAAGATAAAGACAGTCTTCATGTACAATTAGCAGATCGAAGAGTATGTATCGGAGAAGGACCTGCAAAAAACAGCTACTTAAACATGGAACGTATCATTTCTGCAGCAAAGAATACGGACGCAGATGCGATCCATCCAGGGTTTGGTTTCTTATCTGAGAATGCTGATTTCGTTCGCTTATGTAAAGAAAATGGTATTGCATTTATCGGACCGAGTGCAGAAGTCATTGACAGCATGGGAAATAAATCAAACGCAAGAAAAACAATGATGGAAGCAGGAGTTCCAGTTGTTCCAGGAACCAAAGAACCTGTCTATGATGCAGCTACAGGGGAGAAATTAGCAGATGAGATCGGTTATCCAGTTATGATAAAAGCATCTTCAGGTGGTGGTGGAAAAGGAATGCGAGTTTCCAGATCCAAAGAAGATTTTGAATTCAATTTCAATACTGCTCAGAGAGAATCTGCCAATGCATTTGGTGATGATACGATGTACATTGAGAAATTCATCGAGAATCCAAGACATGTGGAGATTCAGATCATGGCAGATGGACATGGGAATGTCGTAGCCTTGGGAGAACGTGATTGTTCTGTTCAGAGAAACCACCAGAAACTGATCGAAGAATCACCATCCCCAGCGATCACGGAAAAGATCAGAAAATCTATGAATCACGATGCGATCCTTGCAGCGAAAGCAGTAGGGTATACCAATGCTGGAACCATAGAATTTATTCTTGATCCAAAAGGAACCTATTATTTCATGGAAATGAACACACGTATTCAGGTAGAACATGGGGTCACAGAGATGGTTACGGGAACAGATCTGATCATTGAACAGATCCGAGTGGCTATGGGAATGGAATTAAGTTTTACACAGGAAGATGTGGAGATCAACGGACATGCGATCGAATGTCGTATCAATGCAGAGATTCCAGAGAAAAACTTTATGCCAAGTCCAGGTGTGATCAAACATTTGCATTTGCCAGCTGGAAATGGAGTTCGTGTAGATACCGCAATTTATACAGGGTACTGTATTCCATCCGAATACGATTCTATGATCGCGAAAGTTATCGTACACGCACCAGACCGTGATGCAGCATTACAGAAAATGAGATCAGCTCTTGATGAGATGGTGATATTAGGAATCAATACAAACCTTGATTTCCAGTATCAGCTGATGAATAACCGTGAATTCTGTGAAGGAAAAGCGGATACAGGATTTATCGAGAGACTCTTGAAATTAGATTAAATTCGATAAAACGGAAGAAATGGAGGTATAAATTAAATGTACCAGATAGATTTAAATAGTGACCTTGGAGAAAGTTTTGGACGTTACACGATCGGGAATGATGATAAGATCATTCCATTGATCACATCAGCGAATGTTGCATGTGGTTATCATGCATCCGATCCAGTGGTTATGATGGAGACGATCCAGAGAGCAAAAGAAGCCGGGATCGCAGTTGGAGCTCATCCTGGACTTCCAGATCTGATGGGATTTGGACGAAGAAGCATGGCGGTTTCCAACGAAGAAGCGAAAGCATATACACTATACCAGATCAGTGCGATAGGTGGAATGTGTAAAGCGGCCGGAGTGAAATTACAGCATGTAAAACCACATGGAGCATTATATAATATGGCGGCTAAGGATTATGATCTGTCTAAAGCAATCTGTGAAGCAATTTATGAATATGATAAAGACCTGATCGTTATGGGATTATCTGGAAGCGAGATGATTAAAGCAGCAAAAGACTGTGGTTTAAAGTCAGCCAGTGAAGTATTTGCAGACAGATCTTATGAAGAAGATGGAACACTGGTGAATCGAAGAAAACCAGGAGCTATGATCGAAGATGAAGATGAAGCGATCAACCGAGTTATTCGTATGATAAAAGAAGGAAAAGTGACTTCGATCACTGGAAAAGATATTGATATTAAGGCAGACTCAGTATGCGTTCACGGAGATGGAGAGAAAGCATTATTATTTGTGGAGAAAATCCGTAAGACATTCGTTGAGAATGAGATAGAAATCTGTCATTTATAATGAAGATATTTTTAAGATAATGAAGAAATGGTAGATGGATCTAGAGAAGAATTCATCTGCCATTTTTTCATTTCATAGCAATTTGTGACTCTGTTGATGCCATGTCATCGAATCGCTGCTATCGAAAGGCATATGATAGAGATTTTTGTTATCAGGAAATTAAGAAAAATCTTGGGAAGATGTATGATTCTGAGATAGGAAAAGCAGTACTTGAACATTGGGATTATGTCGTCGGAAATGAGAAAGAGACATATAAGAAAGAAGGAGACAAATGGAAGGGAAAGTAAGAGATTTAAGAAGTGCGTTAGAACGGCTAAAGAAAATTGAGGGGCAATATATAGAAACTGATGTAGAAGTTGATCCAATGGCAGAACTTGCGGGAGTTTACCGCTATGTAGGTGCAGGTGGAACTGTAAAGCGCCCGACAAAAGAAGGTCCAGCGATGGTATTTAATAATGTCAAAGGACATAAAGATGCCAGAGTAGCCATCGGTGTATTAGCAAGCAGAAAGCGTGTGGCAGCGCTCTTGGACTGTAAACCAGAAGAATTAGGAAAGAAACTTTATCATAGCGTAGATAATCCGATCGCACCAGTGGAATATCAGGGAGATGCACCATGTCAGCAGGTCGTTCATAAAGTGGAAGATCCAGACTTTAATTTGTATGATCTGGTACCAGCACCAACCAACACACCAGATGATGCAGGCCCATATATTACATTGGGTATGTGCTATGCAACGCACCCAGACACAGGAGTTCATGATGTAACCATCCACAGATTATGCATTCAGGGAAAAGATGAACTTTCTATTTTCTTCACTCCTGGAGCAAGACACATCGGAGCAATGGCAGAACGTGCAGAAGAATTAGGACAGAAACTTCCAATTTCAATCAGTATCGGAGTGGATCCGGCGATCGAGATCGGTTCTTGTTTCGAGGCACCAACAACACCTCTGGGATACGATGAATTATCTGTAGCAGGTGCATTGAGAAATGAACCAGTAGAGCTTTGTAAATGCTTAACAGTTAACGAAATGGCAATTGCAAATGCCGAATATGTCATCGAAGGGGAAGTGATTCCAAATGTCCGAGTACAGGAAGACCAGAACAGCCACACAGGCTATGCAATGCCAGAATTTCCAGGATACACAGGACCTGCAAGTTCACAGTGCTGGCTGATCAAAGTCAAAGCGGTAACACACAGAGAAAATCCGATCATGCAGACATGCATCGGGCCAAGTGAAGAACATGTATCTATGGCTGGAATCCCAACAGAAGCAAGTATTTATGGAATGGTAGAAAAAGCGATGCCGGGACGTCTTCAGAATGTATACTGCGGCTCCGCAGGCGGTGGAAAATACATGGCAGTCTTACAGTTTAAGAAACGAGAAGCCAGCGATGAAGGAAGACAAAGACAGGCAGCACTTCTTGCATTTTCAGCATTCAGTGAACTGAAGCATGTATTTTTGGTAGACGAAGACGTCGACTGTTTCGATATGAATGATGTATTATGGGCAATGAATACAAGATTCCAGGGAGATGCAGATATCATCACGATTCCAGGGGTAAGATGTCATCCACTGGATCCATCCAACGATCCAACATGTTCTTCAAGTATCAGAGATCATGGGATTGCATGCAAGACAATCTTTGACTGTACTGTTCCATATGATCAGAAAGAGCGATTCAAGAGAGCAAGATTTATGGAAGTTGATCCGGAACACTGGTTATCATAAAATACAGAATATAAATAGGAAAAGGAAATTTATTTGAATGAAGAAACGACTGATCATAGGAGCAACAGGGGCAAGTGGAATTCCAATCTTGATCCAGTGTCTAAAATTGGTGCAAGAGCAGAAGGATTTTGAATCTTATTTGGTTATGACAGATAGTGCCAAACTGACCTTGGAACATGAAACAAAAATGAAGGTGGAAGAGGTTGAAAAACTTGCTGATCATGTTCTGGATTCAAGAGAGATCGGTGCAGGACCAGCCAGTGGATCATTTCAGACGGAAGGGATGCTCATTGTCCCATGTAGTATGAAGACAATTGCAGGAATTCACAGTGGATATGCAGACAATCTGATACTTCGTGCAGCGGATGTAACGATCAAAGAGCAACGGCCATTGGTGCTTGCAGCAAGAGAGACACCACTGAGTGCGATTCATCTTAGAAATCTTCAGGAATTGGCAATGATTCCGAATGTGCGGATCATTCCACCAATGATGACTTTTTATCATATGCCAGAGAGCATAGAAGAAATGATGTATCATATTGCAGCAAAACTATTAGAACCATTTGGGATAGAAGCAAAAGAATATCGAAGATGGAGCGGATTGTAGAAAGAGAGGTTTCTATGAAAATATTATCATTTGGATCATTAAATATTGACTATGTATATAAAGTTTCTCATTTTGTGAAAAAAGGAGAAACATTGTCTGCAGAAGAGTTGAACGTATATACAGGCGGAAAAGGATTAAACCAGTCCATTGCACTTTCACGTGCAGGAATGGAAACATATCATGCAGGAGCGATTGGCATGGATGGACTATTTTTGTTAGATCAATTAAAAGAAGCAGGAGTAAATACAGATCTTGTTAAGATCCTTGAAGACGTAAGAACAGGAAATGCGATCATACAAAATGATGAAGAGGGCGATAACTGTATTATTCTATTTGGAGGAGCTAATCAGGCAATCAGTAAGGAACAAGTAGATGAAGTCTTTGAACATTTTAAAAACGAAGATTATTTACTGATCCAAAATGAGATCAATGAACTTCCATATATTGTAAAGAAAGCAAAAGAAATTGGAATGAAGATCATTTTAAATCCATCTCCAATGAATGAGAAGATAAAAGAACTTCCACTAGATCAGATTAACTATTTTCTTTTAAATGAAATAGAAGCAATGCAGATTCTTGATATGGAAGAACCAAAAGAAATTGATGGGAAATATATTAGTGGTCTGTTACATCAGAAATTCCCAAAAGCAACCATCGTATTAACTTTAGGAAGTGAAGGATCTGTATGTATATCTGGTGATGAATATGTGGAACAGTCAATTTATAAGGTAAAGACAGTCGATACAACGGCAGCAGGAGATACCTATACCGGATATTTTATTGCAGGTATCTTAAATGGAAAAACGATCAAAGAAGCAATGGATACCGCATCCAAAGCATCAGCAATTGCAGTAAGCAGACAAGGGGCAGCCCCATCCATTCCATGTCTGGAAGAAGTAGAAGAATATAAAAATTAGAAGAAATGAAGGCAGATTTTCCAAGATATCATATAGAAGATCTGCCTTCATTTTTGTTTGAAAATAAAATAAACGAAAAAATTAAAATAATTAGCACTCACCTCTTGACAGTGCTAATAATGAGTGTTATATTACGAATAGAACAAAAGATAAATGGATATCTTAATATAGATAAATACCCATTCGTAAAGGAGGAAAGAGTATGAACATCAACAAATTTACACAGAAGTCCATTGAGGCAGTCAATCAGTGTGAGAAGATCGCCTACGATCATGGACATCAAGAGATAGATCAGGAACACTTCTTATATAGCTTGCTTACGATTGATGACAGTCTGATCGCAAGCCTGCTTGAGAAGATGGGAATTAACAAAGAAACATTTTTAAGCCAGGTACAGGAGTTATTGAATAAGAAACCGAAAGTATCCGGTGGTCAGGTATATATGAGTAATGACTTGAATCAGGTACTTCTTCACGGAGAAGACGAGATGAAAGCCATGAAAGATGAATATGTATCTGTAGAACACCTATTCCTTGCAATGATCAAGCATCCAAATAAAGCAGTCAAAGAATTATTCCGTGCCTACGGAATTACAAGAGATCGTTTCTTACAGGTGTTATCACAGATTCGTGGTGGACAGAAAGTCACAAGTGACAATCCAGAAGAGACATACGACAGTCTTGAAAAATACGGATATGACCTTGTAAAGAGAGCTAGAGAACAGAAACTAGATCCAGTCATCGGACGTGACAGCGAGATCCGTAACGTTGTTCGTATCTTATCAAGAAAGACAAAGAATAATCCAGTATTGATCGGTGAACCGGGTGTAGGTAAGACAGCCGTTGTTGAAGGATTAGCACAGCGAATCGTTCGTGGTGACGTGCCAGACCAGTTAAAAGATAAGACAATTTTTTCACTGGATATGGGATCACTGGTAGCAGGTGCCAAATACCGTGGTGAATTTGAAGAGCGTTTAAAAGCGGTTCTGGAAGAAGTTAAGAAAAGTGATGGACAGATTATCTTATTTATCGACGAACTTCATACGATCGTCGGTGCAGGTAAGACAGACGGAGCCATGGATGCGGGAAATATGTTAAAACCAATGCTTGCCAGAGGTGAATTACACTGCATCGGTGCAACAACCTTAGATGAATATCGTCAGTATATCGAGAAAGACCAGGCATTGGAACGTCGTTTCCAGCCAGTTATGGTCGATCAGCCAACCGTAGAAGATACAATTTCTATCTTAAGAGGTATCAAAGACAGATATGAAGTATATCACGGTGTTAAGATCACAGATAGTTCCCTGGTAGCTGCAGCAACTTTATCAAACCGTTATATCACAGATCGTTTCTTGCCAGATAAAGCCATCGACTTAGTTGATGAAGCATGTGCTATGATCAAGACAGAGATGAATTCCCTGCCAGCAGAACTGGATGAAGTTCAGAGAAAGATCATGCAGATGGAGATTGAGGAAGCCGCACTTAAGAAGGAAGATGACAGATTAAGCAAAGAACGTCTGGAAGAATTACAGAAAGAACTTGCCGAGATGCGAGAAGACTTCAAAGCAAGAAAAGCAAGATGGGAGAATGAGAAAGCTTCCGTTGAGAAAGTCTCCAAATTAAGAGAAGAGATCGAATCTGTAAACAGTGAGATCCAGATTGCCCAGAGAAATTATGATTTAAATAAAGCAGCCGAATTACAGTATGGTCGCCTGCCAGAATTGAAGAAACAGTTAGAAGAGGAAGAAGAACGCGTAGCGAAAGAAGACCGTTCTATGGTCAGAGAATCCGTCACAGAAGATGAGATCGCCAAGATCATTTCCCGTTGGACAGGAATTCCAGTAGCGAAACTTACTGAAAGTGAGAGAAATAAGACCTTACATCTTGATAAGATCCTTCATGAAAGAGTTGTTGGACAGGATGAAGCAGTGGAACTTGTTACAGAATCCATCATCCGTTCCAAAGCCGGAATCAAGGACCCAAGCAAACCAATCGGTTCTTTCTTATTCCTTGGACCAACAGGTGTAGGTAAGACAGAACTTGCTAAAGCACTGGCAGAAAGCTTATTTGATAACGAGCAGAATATCGTGCGAATCGATATGAGTGAATATATGGAGAAACACTCCGTGGCAAGACTGATCGGAGCGCCTCCGGGATATGTTGGATATGAAGAAGGCGGACAGTTGACTGAAGCAGTCAGAAGAAAACCTTACTCTGTAGTCTTATTTGATGAGATCGAAAAAGCCCATCCAGATGTATTTAATATCTTATTACAGGTATTAGACGATGGACGAATCACAGATTCCAAAGGTAAGACGGTAGACTTTAAGAACACGATTTTGATCATGACATCCAATATCGGATCTTCCTACCTGTTAGAAGGAATCGATGAAGATGGCAATATCAAACCAGAAGCACAGGATATGGTTATGAATGACCTTAAGAATCATTTCAGACCAGAATTCTTAAACCGTCTGGATGAAACGATCATGTTCAAGCCATTAACAAAAGCAAATATCACAAATATCATTGACTTACTTGTGAAAGATCTGAACCGCAGATTAGCAGACAAAGAATTAAGCGTTGAATTAACATCAGCAGCCAAGAATTATGTTGCCGACCATGGTTATGAACCAATGTATGGAGCAAGACCATTGAAGAGATATCTGCAGAAGAGTGTTGAGACACTGGCTGCAAGATTGATCTTGAGCGATGGGGTTGATGCGGAAGATACGATTTTGATCGATGTAGAGAATGATCAGTTGATTGCGAAAGTGAAAAATTAATTTGCATAACGGAAATGTATTGAGTATTCATAAAAACATAAAAAAAGATAGAGGTACGAAAAACGAATTCCATTGACGGATTTTTTGCAAAACGCTGATCCGCCAACACTCCTGCACAACTCACTGCGTTCAAACAGTGCCCGTGTTGGCTGCGATTTTGCAAAAAATCCTATGGAATCCTATCATTTCGTACCTCTATCTTTTTTTATGTTTTTATGAATACCTGAAGGCATTCTCGTATAAAATTAAGAATTTTCAAGCGGAAGGGTGTGACAGTGAAATTAAATACAGAATTAACACCAGAGATGATAAAAGAAGGAACACCAGATGAGGTAGTCGTTTCTACAGGATGTAAACTATTTATCCCCACCGATTAAAGAACATGACCTTTCAAACGTAGTTCAGGCAAATGATATTTTCTTGCAAAATGTACGTGCAGGAAAGAATGTAGCAGTAGGATCAAGTTTTGTAATAAAAGAAAGCTCTGAGTAATGCTCAAAGCTTTCTTTTTATTCTCTATAGCCGTTCCACAACCACCTTACATTTTTTCTTGCAAAAAGCAATTCCATATGCAAGAATATCATTTCGTCCTTCATTTCTTAAGCGTTCATCATACCGGCGTTCCCTAATCTGCTGCATTGCTTTTTCGCAAGCTTTAGAAAGCCCCTGAAATGTTTGGGCATATTTTAGTTCTATTATGATTCCTGCATCTGGATCGTCTGTCTCGATCAGAATGTCTACCAGTCCATCTCCAGATTCTATTTCTGGTCTGGATCCTCTGTTCTATTATTTCGTTTTTCTCATATACATGATAGACTACGTCAAATCACGATCAGCCACAGTGATCATCACACGGTTCTGATATTCTTCAAGTACATCTTGTGATACATTAGAATCAGTTACCAGAACATCAATATCATCCCAGTCACAAACAAGAAATGCTGCCGTCTTTTCAAATTTCGTGCTGTCTGCAAGAAGAATAGTTTTTTGTGATACTGAGAATATGTTGCGTTTTACGGTTACTTCTTCATATGGTGTTACCATAGGACCAGTAGGTGTGCATGCATCAGTACCGATGATCGCAATGTCTGGATGAATATTCTCAAGCATTGCGTTTGTCCATGCACCAAGCATTGCACCGCTGCTCTTACGCAAGTGACCGCCGAGAACAAAGATATCGTTATCACTTTCCAAGAGAGCATGAAGAGCAGGAGCAGAATTTGTGAAAATCGTATAGCCTGATTTCTTAGCGAGCAGTTCTGCAAGGATCATGGGCGTACTTCCGGCATCTAGAACGATAGACGCACCATCTGGAATAAAATCAAGTGCACGTTTGGAAATCGCGAGCTTTTTATCTATATTAACAGAATGTTTTTCGGATACAGGATGTTCTATATCTAGTTCTTTAATTCGCATAGCACCACCGCGGACTTTCTTGATCATTCCCTGAGCATCAAGGTGAATGATATCTTTTCGTACAGTTTCAATCGAAACATCCAAGCGTTTTGCTGCGTCAGTAATAGAAATAGAACCTTCGTTAACAACCATTTGTACAAGTTGGCTGCGTCGCTGTGTTGTAAAGCGTTGTTTCATAATGACTCCCTTCTATTATGTTGTTTTACAATAAGATTTTAATATAAAAACCAACATAATCCAAATATTAATCAAAATTATACCACAATATTTTCAAAAAGTGTATGAAAAAGTTCCCAAAAACTACAAAAAAATTAAAATATGTGCTTTTTCATACCTTGAAAAACAAAAGATATTGCAATTTCTTATTCGAAATATAAGAAAAGTTGGAGAAAAAATCAAGATAAGTTGTAATTTAGTCCAAGATAATCCAATTTAATTAGTGTTTGTTCTTGACAAATCCAAGATACACCAATATAATAAAGGCAGATGAAAGAAAGAGTGTTCATCAAAACATTTACAGATATTAAGAATCTTTGATTATTAAGGAAGGAGAGAAACAAAATGAGTGCTATTTACAAGAGAGATGAAAGCAAGATTTTTTCCCGTATCAATGTTTTACGTGAAAATATGTTGGACGCAGTTCCATCACTTTCAAGTGAGAGAGCTGTTCTGGCAACAGAGTTTTATAAGAATAATGAAGGTATGCCTCCAAAACTATTAAGAGCTCATCTTCTGGAATATCTTCTTGCAAAGAAAGAAGTACTGATTCGTGATCCAGAGCTTATCGCAGGAAACATTACAAAAGTTCTTCGAGCAGCTGAAGTATTTTTCCCAGAGAGCGATGCTGCGTGGATTGAAGATGACATTGACAACTTCCCAACTCGTGAGCTTGATCCATTTATCGTGGAGCCTGAAGTACGTGAAGAGATTTTAGCATGTACACCTTACTGGAAAGGAAAATGTCTGACTGACTATATTTCAAAGGCAGTTCCAGAAGAAGAACTTGTTGCAGCAAGAAACGGTGCAACACAGATCAACTACGCAGACGGTACAGGACATTTACTGATCAACTATGAATACATCCTTGGAAATGGTCTTGAGGCAGTACTTAAAGACATCGAAAAATCCCGTGACACAATTGATTATTATGAAATGGGAGCACTTGAGAAGAAAATGGAATTAGATGCGATGGAGATCGCAGTAAAAGCTGTTATCGCATATGCACATCGTTTTGCTGATCTTGCAGATGAAAGGGCTGCAAAGATGGAAGCTGAAGATCCAACGCGTGCAAAAGAATTACGCATGATGGCAGAAAATCTTCGTACAGTACCAGAACATCCGGCACAGACATTCTGGCAGGCATTACAGTCATTATGGCTTTGCAATCTGGTAGTGCAGATCGAATCTAACGGTACTGGAGTTTCTATCGGACGTATCGACCAGTGGTTATATCCATATTACCGCCGCGATATTGATAACAAAGTTATTACACAGGATCAGGCACAGGAATTACTTGATTCTCTTTGGCTGAAATTTGAAGAGATGAATAAGATCCGTTCTACTGCAGCGGTTGAAATCTTCTCCGGGTATCTGACAAACCAGTGTGTAACGATCGGTGGCTGCGATAAGAATGGAGCAGATGCAGTAAATGATCTGTCTTATATGTGTTTACAGGCTCAGCTTGATGTATATCTGAAATCCCCTCAGATGGCAGTACGTATTGGCGGTCGTACACCATATAAATTCCTTCGTAAAGCATTTGACTGTATCAGTCTTGGTGGAGGAAACCCAGAACTGATCGGTGATGACTGCATTATTCAGGCAATGGTACGTTTAGGTATGTCACTTCCAGTAGCACGTGACTATGCCAATGTAGGATGTATTGAACCATCAGTTGTTGGTGGATGGGGTATCCATAAAGGTGGATCTATCAATTTACCAAAAGTTGCTGATCTGGCACTTACAAATGGTGTAGATCGTAGAACTGGTGAACAGGTAGGATGCAAGAGTGGAGATCCGGCAGAATTTAAGACGATGGATGATTATCTTGAAGCAGTGAAAGCACAGATTCGTTTCTTCGTTCGAATGTCTACAGCGGTTACAGGTGTTGTAGAAGGATATCGTCGAGACATGATTCCACATGTGTTCACTTCCTCAGTTATTCCTGACTGTGTAGATAAACGACTGGATGCCACAGCAGGTGGTGCTCGTTATAATTGGACAGGTATGAATGTAAATGGTGGTGCGAACTTTGCCAATGGTCTTGCAGCTGTTCAGAAACTTGTCTTTGATGAAAAGAAATATACGATTGAACAGATAAATGAAGCACTTGATGCGAACTTTGAAGGATATGAAGATATGTGTTATGACATGCTGCAGGCACCAAAATACGGAAATGACGAAGATTATGTAGATTTCTTATTACGTGATGGCATTGCATATCTTTCTGATCAGTATGCCCTGTATACAAACCCTCGTGGAGGTATCTTCACCATTGGATTCTTCCCAGGAACATTACATCATTACTATGGTACTTTAACAGGTGCTACAGCGGATGGTCGTAAAGCAGGAGAAGCTTTTGCAGATGCAATTTCACCAACATCTGGAAGTGATAAGAAGGGACCTACAGCAGTTATGAGTTCTGTAACAAAACTTGATATGACACGTTCAGGTAATGGTTCTGTTCTAAATATGAAGTTCTCACCAGCATTATTCTCAACAGAACAGGATGTTCGTAATTTCTTAGCTTTGAACAAATCATACCTGACAATGATGGGTGGATTCCATGTGCAGTACAACATTGTTTCTAAAGAAACATTACAGGCAGCACAGGCTGACCCTAAGAAATATAAAGATCTGATCGTTCGAGTTACCGGATACAGTGCATACTTTACTGAATTAGGTAAAGAAGTTCAGGACGAGATCATTGAACGTACGGAACAGGAGATGTAGAAAAAAGGAGAGTACTATGGATATTCGTGGAAAAATTTTCAATACCCAGCACTACTCTATCCGTGATGGACACGGAATCAGGACAGTTGTATTTTTAAAAGGCTGTCCAGCCAGCTGTGTCTGGTGCTGTAATCCAGAATCACAAGGTTATGATTTTGACCTTTACCATGTAGAACGTTTTTGTGCAGGATGTGGACGTTGTGAGCAGGTATGTCCAAACAGTGCGATTTCTGTTGTGGATGGGAAAGCAGAGATTGACAGGGAAAAGTGCAGAAAATGTTTTTCATGTGTTGATATCTGTCATGCAGATGCCATGCAGAAGATGGGAACTGAGGTTACGGTAGACGAAGTGATCAAAGAGGTTATGAGTGATGCTCCGATGTATGAGACTTCCGGAGGAGGGGTAACACTTTCTGGTGGAGAATGTCTGACACAGCCAGAATTTGCTCTTGCAATTCTTGAAGAAGCACGGATGAACGGTATCAGTACCTGTATCGAAACTTGTGGTGTATGTCGTAAGGATGTACTGGTGAAAGCAGCAAATCTTTGTGATGAGGTGTTTATGGATCTTAAGATCATGGATCCAGAAAAAAGTAAACGATTTATCGGTGTGGACAGTACAAGCATTCTTGAAAATGCAGCAGCAATTGCAAAACTTCCATGGGTGTACTTCCGTATTCCGCTGATTCCTGGAATCAATGATGATGAAGAAAACCTTCAGGCACTTGCTGATTTTCTGAAAGAATCAGGGAATCCAAGAATTAAATTGATTCCATATCATGTACTGGGTGTAGATAAATATCCACGTCTTGGCCGTGAGTATGAATGGGTACGTTCAAGTAAAGGAATCGATGAAATTGTAAAAAAAGCACAAGAGTTTATGGAAGCACGCGGTATTGAAACTGAAATTGCATAAGTTATAGGCAACAAATAATAAATAAAAAGTCAACCGGTGGAAATTCCGGGAAAGGAGAACACAATGAAACTTTATCTTGATGATGTAAATTTTGACACTATTAAAAAGGTAGCAGATATTTATCCAATCGATGGTATCACATCAAATCCTTCTGTACTGAAAAAATCAGGAAAAACACCTGTAGAGCAGCTTCGTTCCGTTCGTGAGTTTATCGGTCAGGACAAGATGCTGATGAGTCAGGTTGTTTCTACAACAGCTGAGGATATGATCAAAGAAGCTCGTGTATTAAAAGAAATCATCGCTGATGAAAAAGAAGAAAAATATTTTGTGAAACTGCCAGCAAACCCACAGGGAATCAAAGCAATCCGTCAGCTTGCAGCAGAAGGAATGCGTTGTAATGCAACAGCTATTTATGATGTTACACAGGGATATGTAGCTTTAGAAGCTGGAGCAAAAGCTCTGGCACCATATGTGAATCGCATTGACAACCTTGGTGGAGACGGACTGGATGTTACACGCGACCTGCAGCATATCATTGATGTGAATGGATATGATGCAGTGATCGTACCAGGTTCTATCAAGAGTGTTCGCCAGATTCTTGAATGTGCAAGAATCCCAGTTTATGGTGTAGCCGTAGCAGGTGATGTATTCGATGGAATGTTAGACAATATCGTTGTAGATAATGCTGTAGATAAATTTAACAGTGATTTTGCAGATTTAGTTGGTGAAGGTAAAACATACCTTGATCTGGTATAAAAACAAATTGATTTTTAGATGATCCTATTAGGAATCAAATCTATAATCTTTTTGTAAGATTCGTTATATTAAAAATCATACATCATGGGCTGGACTTTTAAAGGTTCAGCCCTTTTTTGTTTGTATACATATTTTTAGGGGTGCAAAAATTGTAAAAAAAACTTCTTTTTCTTTTATCTTATGTAAATCTGCTTACGGAGTTAAGATATAACTGTCAAAAGGAACAGGAACAAAAAACAAGGACATTGGCCAAAAGTCTTAAAGTTGATTTCAAAGCAAAAAGGAGTTAAAATCATGAAAAAACAGGTAAGTATTACAAAAGCAGTTAAATACGTTATCAATTCAACAGATGAAAAACATACATTACTAGGAATCGGACCAATGTCTGAAAACTTCTTAAGAGCATCCCTAGAGATTTCAAAAGAAAAAGATTTTCCACTGATGTACATCGCAAGCCGTAATCAGGTAGATGCTTACAAATTTGGTGGTGGTTATGTATTCCATGCAGATCAGAAGAAATTCAGAGATAAGATCGAAGCAATCTGTGAAGAGATCGGATATGACAATGCATACTATCTGTGCAGAGATCATGGTGGACCATGGCAGAGAGATAAAGAAAGAAATGATCATCTTCCAGAAGCTGAGGCAATGGAAATCGCAAAAGAATCTTACAAAGAAGATATCTTAAACGGATTCGATCTATTACATATTGACCCAACAAAAGATCCAGACGAAATGTGCAAAGTCGTAGATATCGACGTAGTATTCAATAGAACAATAGAACTGATCGAATATTGCGAACAGGTAAGAAAAGAATATGGAATCGAAAAAGAGATTGCTTATGAAGTAGGAACAGAAGAAACAAGCGGTGGACTTACATCCTTAGATACTTATGAAGGATTCATCAAACGAATCAAAGAATATACAGAAGAACACAACCTGCCAATGCCAATTTTCATCGTTGGACAGACAGGAACATTAACAAGACTTACGAAGAACGTAGGACATTTTAACTATGAAAACTCCAAGACATTAAGTGAAGTTGCTAAGAAATACGGAGTTGGATTAAAAGAACATAATGGAGATTACTTAAGCGAAGCAAAATTACTTGCACATTTACCATTAGGAATTACAGCTATGAACGTAGCTCCAGCATTTGGTACAATTGAGACAAGAGCATTATTAGAATTATTAGATGTGGAAGACAAATTTGCTGAACTTGGACAGATCAAAGATCCATCTAACTTAAGAGAAGCATTAACACATGATTCTATCTACTCTATGAAATGGAAGAAATGGTTAACAGATGAAGTTGACATGTCTAATCTGGAAGCATTAGATGATGCTACAAAATTACAGATTACAGAATTATGTGGACATTATACTTTCTCAAATGATGATGTAGCAAAAGAAATTGACAAATTATATGAAAATCTTGCAGCAATCAAGATCGACGGAAAACGTTTTGTCATTGAAAAATTAAAAGAAGAAATGGAAAAGCACGTAAGATGCTTTAATATGGAAGGTCTTACAACAAAAATCATGAATACTGAAGCTTAATTAAAAGCTTAAGTGTATACAAATGGGCAAAACATCAGTGCAGGAGAATTATATGATGAAGTTATGAAATCAGAAGATAAGAGAGATTTCAGGGAGGAAGATTCATATGGTAAAAGGAAGAATGCTGAATGTTATCAAATATCTGGAAAAACATAAAGAAACTGGATATCGTCAGATCGCAGAGGCAATGGATGAGACAACAAGGGCGATACGTTATGATATTGACAAGATCAATGACGAGTTGTCTCTGCAGAAACTTCCGTTGATTGAAAAATTACCAAAAGGAAAACTTAAAGTACCGGAAAGTCTTGATTTATCCATATTTCTTGAGGACAATGAATTTGTATTTTCAGCTAAAGAAAGAATCAAGATTCTCCGTCTGATGATCCTATTTGACACAACAAATCTGAATATTAGAAAATTGAGTGAAATTTTACAGGTTTCCAGAAGATCTATACAAAATGACATCGAAGAGATACAACAAGAATTAGAAGAAGATGACATTTATCTTGAGTATAAAAATGGATTTTATCTAATAGAGAAGTCCAAGAAATCTTATGAAGTACGAAGCAAAGAAATCAGAAGTCATATCAAAACATTATACAAAACACATTTAACAACGACATATGAAGCATATATAAAGAATCTGATTTATAAAATGTTCTTACCAGTAGATTTGAATGAATTGTTTTTATGGATTGATGGGTTATTAAAGAAAACTGGGTGGATCTTTAGTGACCAGACATATAAATGGTATGTTGCCAATATTTGTACGTTTACATGGTATATGATCAAAGAAAAAGACTTGCCGGAGCATGAATGGGGTAAAACCGGTGAGATTGGTGATAGCCTCAAAGATTACGAAAAGTGTATTGGGAAAACTCTTGATCATAAGCAAAGTGAAATCTTAGCTGGGTTTGAAAAATATACCAACAAATACGTTCATCTTGAAGTAACAGATAATTTGATCAATATTGCAGATCTTACACAGATGCTGATTGATAAAATGCAAGAACGCTTAAGAATTGATTTCAAACAGGATGGTGTATTGATCAAAGGATTGTTAAATCATCTCGGGCCGATGGTTGACAGAATCAAGGGAAATGTACAGTTACATGATGATGTAAGCCAGTTTATTCCAGACGAATATCAATATGTTTATGTCGCATTAAAAGAAATATTGAGAAAAGATAAGCTGCTTGCACATATGACGGAGAACGAAGAGATTTATCTGGCAATGTATTTTATTGGAAGTTTAAGACGAATGCAGAAAAATTCTTATATGAACGTACTTTTGATCTGTGGGTTTGGATATGGAACAACAGTTGTTGTGAAAGATGCATTACTAAACAGTTATCAGGTATTTGTAAAGAAATCAATCTCTGCATATCAGGTCAAACATTTTACAGATTGGGAAGATATCGATGTGGTGATTTCAACTGTCGACGTAGAACTTCCGGTAGATAAACCATTTGCCAGGGTAAATGTCATTTTCAATCAAGATGATTACATTAAATTAGATCTTTTGGGATTGCAGAAAAGAAATGTTTTAACAAATTATTTTGCAATTGAGAGAAGACTTGATTTTTTAAATGATGAAGATAAACATCGAGTTATGGCAGTCATTAAAGAGGAACTTGGATATAAAGAGGTTAAAATGCCTAGAAAATTCAAGACATTGAGTGATCTTCTAGGGGTTGATGATATCAAATGTGTGAAACAAATTGATGACTGGAAAGATGCAGTGAAGGCATCAACGGATATTTTAAAACATCATGGAAATGATGGAGACAGATATTGTGAAAATGTCATTGAAGGAATAGAAGTCAGAGGATTTTATTCCGTGACAGATGAGGTATTTGCATTACTTCATGGTAGTGAAAATGCAGGAATTCAGGTTAGTTGTATGAGTTTACTGATCAGTGAACAACCAGTCAGATTTGGAGAAAAAGAAGTAAATCTTATCTTCTGTCTGGCAAGCCGGGATAAGAAAGAACATATTCCGGTAGTTACTAGATTAATGAGGATGGTCAGCAGAACAGATCTTATCAAAGATTTAAAAGAATGCAGAACACCAGAGGATGCAATGGCGGTCATCCGCAGATGTGAAAAGGAGGTAGAACAACATGCAGCCAATCATTAAAAAAGAAAATATTTTATTTGACGTTGAAGCAAAAGATAAAGATGATATGATCAAACAGATGGTTGAATCGTTCGACAAACAAGGTTATTTATCAGACAAGGAACAGTTTTATAAAGATGTGTTAGCAAGAGAAGAAGTATTCTCAACACATATTGGTTATGGAATCGGAATTCCACACGGAAAGAGCAGTGGAGCGATCGATACAGGACTTTGCGTAGCAAAACCAAAGAACCCAGTTGTATGGGCAGATGATGATACGGTAGATTTCATCATCATGATCGCAGTCAGCAATGCAGGAAAAGGAGAATTACATCTTCAGATATTATCAAAACTTTCAAGATTGATGATGCATGAAGATTTCCGTAATAAATTAAAGAACGGAACAAAAGAGGAAGTATATGAAACACTGATTGAAAATCTGGAGGTAGAATAATGGGTAAAATATTAAAAGATCTTCAAAGACACTTAATGACAGCAACATCGTACATGATCCTGTTCGTAGTACCTGGTGGTATCTACTTTGCATTATCCGTTATGATGAACGGAAAAGGAGCCGTACCAACAGAAGGAATCGCAGCACAGCTTAACCAGATCGGTTCTGCAGGTCTTGCACTGTTTATTCCAGCATTAGGTGGATATATCGCATATAGTATCGCAGAGAAAGCCGGTATTGGACCTGGATTTATCGGAGCTTACTTAGCAAGAGAGATCGGAGCTGGATTCATCGGAGGAATCATCGCTGGATTTATCGCAGGTTATGTCATCGGATTCATCGCTCCGATTATTGAAAAGAAACTTC
>ERZ827117.1137-NODE-1137-length-22387-cov-14.955938_pt1 | contig 22387 bp, 10 predicted proteins | sample MGYA00519920_ERZ827117 | MGnify/ENA primary metagenome ERZ827117 (study PRJEB31778, sample SAMEA3449260) | human gut metagenome | biome: human gut; feature: human-associated habitat; material: faeces | place: United Kingdom | collected 2010/2012 ...
CGCTCTTCGTAACCAGTGCCAGTAAGCGTCTCGCAGAGGCAAGCAGTCGTTCGAAGACTCCGGTAGCAGGCTTCGTCTTTTTCTGCACGGCAACAGGTGCTGCCTCATAGGTGAACTTATTGACTGCAAGATCGAACTCTGTACCGCTGTAAGGAGCATAGGCTCTCTGCCCATACTCCATCTTCAGGCATTCGGCAAATCCGGTACATACGCTGTCTTCTCCATGTACCACGAACACCTTCTTCGGCTTTTCTTCAAAGGCCTGGATCCAGTCGATCAGACCTTCCTTATCCGCATGACCGCTCAGTCCCGTCATTTTCCGGATCTCGGCGCGCACTGAAACCGTCTCACCGAACAGCTTCACCTCGTCAGCACCCTCTACCAGTGCCCGGCCCAGTGTTCCCACCGATTGATAACCGACGAACAGGATCGTACACTCCGGTCTCCACAGATTATGCTTCAGATGATGCCGGATACGTCCTGCATCACACATACCGGATGCGGAGATAATGACCTTAGGTGTCTCGTCAAAGTTGATGGCTTTGGATTCCTCACTGGTGATAGACAGCTTTAATCCTGAAAAAGCAATGGGATTAATGCCCTCTTTTACGAATTCCATCGCCTCATCATCGAAGCATTCCCACCTGTTCTCCTGGAATATACCGGTAGCCTCTACCGCCATGGGACTGTCCACATACACCGGGAAATCTTCATGACCCTTTACCAGGCGCCCTACCTTGATCTTCCGCAGGAAATACAAAATCTCCTGGGTACGGCCCACAGCAAAAGACGGGATCACCACGTTACCGCCCCGGTCTAAGGTCTCCTGCAGCACCTTGGTCAGTTCTGCCACATAATCCAGCTTATCCTTCGGATGCAGTCTGTCACCGTAGGTAGACTCCATCACGACATAATCCGCTTCCTTCGTAGGTGTCGGATCCTTAAGTAACGGCTGGTGCTTGTTGCCGATATCGCCGGAAAATACGATTTTTTTCGTATTGCCGTCCTCCGTCAGCCAGACTTCGATGCTGGCAGAACCCAGCAGATGTCCGATATCCGTAAAACGGATTTTTACTCCCTCGCATACTTCCACGATCGTATTGTAATGGCAGGGAACGAACCGGCGGATCACACCATCTGCATCCTCCATGGTATACAGTGGCTCCACCACTGCATTATTCGCAGAACGTTTTGCCTTACGATTCTTCCATTCCGCTTCGGCACTCTGGATATGTGCACAGTCACGCAGCATAATGCTACACAGATCCGCCGTAGCATCCGTGGTATAGATCTGTCCTCTGAAGCCTCTGGCATACAGAAGCGGCAGAAGACCCGAATGATCCACATGAGCATGAGTCAGGAATACATAATCGATCATGGATTCCGCCACCGGCAGCGGCACATTTTCAAATACATTGACACCCTGCTCCATACCGTAGTCCACTAAAATATGTTTCCCGGCAACCTCCAGATAATGACAGCTTCCGGTTACTTCATGGTCTGCCCCCACAAACACAAGTTTCATAGCTCTACCTCCGTTTTTGTAATATTATTTTAAAGCATTGGCTGTTTCGTAGAACTGATAATAAATTCCCTTCTGCTCCATGAGCTGGTCGTGATCGCCTTCCTCCACGATACCATCGTCCGTCAGCACCAGGATCCGGTCCGAATTGCGGATACTGGATAGTCTGTGGGCTATGGTCAGGGTCGTGCGTCCCTCCGACAGCTCTCCTAAGGACTTCGCCACCGCAAATTCACTCTCATTATCCAGTGCGGAAGTAGCCTCATCCAGTATGATAATGGGCGGATTCTTCAGAAATACTCTGGCGATGCTGATCCGCTGCTTCTGTCCCCCGGACAGCTTCACGCCCCGCTCTCCCACATAAGTATCATAACCATCCTTCAGATCCATGATAAAATCATGTGCTCCGGCGCGTTTTGCCGCCTCGATCACGTCTTCTTTGGAAGCTCCCGGACGTCCATAGGAGATATTTTCATAAATCGTACCGGAGAACAGATATACATCCTGCTGCACGATACCGATATTGCCCCGCAGGCTCTTCAACGTAAAATGCTTGATATCCTGACCGTCCAGCAGGATCTTTCCTTCCGAGACATCATAGAATCTGGGGATCAGATTGCACAGTGTCGTCTTTCCTCCACCGGAGGGTCCGACGATCGCCACCTTTTCCCCCGCATGGATCTGCAGGTTCAGATTCGTAAATACCTTATTGTGATCATCCGGATATTCAAAGCTTACTTTTTCAAAAGATATCTCTCCCTTCGGGTCTTTCAGTTCGACCGCATCCGGTTCGTCAAAGATCTCGATATCCGCATCCACGATCTGTAGAAAACGCTCGATGCCGGTCATCCCCCTCTGGAACTGCTCGGCGAATTCGATGATACGACGGATCGTTGCGATCAGTGTGGACACATACAGCATATATGCCACCAGATCACCGGCGGCTATCCTGCCTCTTACCATGAAGATACCGCCTGCCACCAGGACTACCAGATACATCAGTCCGTCGAACAGCTTGACTGTGGTATTAAATGCCGCCATGTAGCGGTAGGTCAGCTTTTTGATGTCCAGGAAAGTACCGTTGTCCTTCTCGAACTTATCATTTTCCACCTCTTCGTTGGTAAATGCCTTAACGACCTTATGTCCTAAGAGGCTGTCCTCGATCCGGGCATTCAGTTCGCCGATCTGATTGCGCTGCTTACGGAAAGCGCTCCGCATCCGGAAATTCAGGATCATGCACACGCCGCACATAAGCGGTACACATAAAAAGATCATCAAAGTCAGCGGCAGATTGATATTTGCCAGAATGACAAAAGAGATCACCGTCTTGATCCCGGCGATGAAAAATTCCTCCGGGCAATGATGGGCGAATTCCGTCACATCGAATAAGTCATTGGTGATCCGCCCCATGATCTGACCGACCTTGGTATTGTTATAGTAGGTATTGGACAGCTTCTGCAAATGATTGTACGCATCTCTGCGCATGTCCGTCTCGATCTTCGCTCCCATGACGTGTCCCATATCGGACATATAGTAGCCGGCGATGCAGTCCACGATACGAAGTCCGAAATACAAAATGCCAAGCGTAAATATGGTCTTCACCGACAGGGCAGCCAGATCCCGCAGCCCCTCATTGGTAATATAGCGCATAATTAACGGCAATACCAGTTCGCAGACCGTGGTTAACGCTGCACAGAACAGATCCATGCACAGAGTAAAACGATATTTTTTAAAATAAGGTGCAAATCTGCGAAACAGTTCGCGGGTCGTGTATTGTTTATTCTCCATTGCTATTAAATTCCTTTTTGATCATTTCTATAAATGTTTCTTATAAATATTTTCCCTCTCCCTGATAGAAACGAACTTTCCCCTTTTGTTCTTTCTTCTGTTCATACAATGTATTATCCGCTGCAGACAGGAAATCCCACACCCGGTTTGGTTCCTTCGGAATAGCACAGACACCACCTACAGAAATCGTAAGCCACGGTTCCAATTCGGAATCTTCATTGGGAATTTTGTATTCCCGGATACCGGCACACAGCAATTCCGCATGTTCCATTGCATATGCCAGATCACGCTCCGGCATCACTACCAGGAATTCATCCCCTCCGTAACGCGCCACATAGTCCTCCGGGAATATTCTTTTCAACGTATCTGCCACTGCCCAGATTCCTTCATCCCCTTTTCCATGCCCGTACCGGTCGTTTAGCTGTTTAAAATAGTCAATATCCAAAAATAGAATTCCCAGTTCTTTCTCATTTAATTTGCAATCTTCAAAGACATCCTCTAGATAACGGTTCAGACTTCTCTTATTGTACAGTCCTGTCAATTCGTCATGCTCTGACTGATACAATAATTTGTTTCTCTTCTTCGTCTGCTCCCGCTGCTCCTCTTCCACCGCCTGCAGGCGCTTACGCAGCTCCAGCATATACATGACCTGATTGCTCTCGATCATTTCGCTGCTTTCCTTGATGTGGAAAAAAGTCTCTGTAGCCTGACGGAATTCCTCTATAGACATCTGTGCACTGCAATAACGCAGCCGTAACAATAAAAGCTGCAGCAGCAGGCTCCTATTCTGTTCGATCGCCGCCTTGGGTTCCAGACAATCCAATATCTCCTGCAGCAATTCTATATTACCGGTCTTTTCCACGTATTGAAGAAGATTCTGAATACTGTCATATTCGGAAGATACCTGACGCATATCTTCCAATGCCATCACAGCCTGTCTTACATGGTCTGCCGCTTTTTCCCGGTGTCCTTCACTTTCTGCCAGATACGTGAAAAACACATTCGCCGCAAGTCTCGTTCCCCGAACGATCTCTTCGCTTTTTCCGGTTTCTTCCAGTTTGCGGTATACCTCCATTGCCTCCTGCTCCATATCCAGATGCAGAAGACAACAGCCATACTCTGACAGCATTTTCCGGAAATTGATCCGGCTGTAAATGCTGTCATCACCTGCTTTTTCAAATTCACGGATGCATTCCCTATAACATTGCACGGCTCTGTCATAGACTCCGATAAGATAATATGCATCCGCCATATTACTTAATACTATACTATGTACCATCTTATCATTGTATTTCGCTGTATAATCCAATGCCCTGCCATACTGTTCCATGGCCAGAGACAGATTGTTCTGCATATGTGCCACGATACCGATCATATTATAGGCCCTGGCTACGTGAATCTCCTGATCCGTTCCCAGCAGGCATCTCACGCTTTCGTCCAGATACTTCAGACACTGTTCCTGATTCCCTGTATCCAGATGATAAAATGCTGCGAAATAACAGATCCTTCCATGGATTCCCTTATCCCTCTTCTCCGTCACAAAGGACAATGCCTGTTCCAGTGTCTCCCAAGTATAAGGGATCCCATCTGCCATCTGTTGGTTTAACCGTTCTGCTGTCTCTAACATCTGCTGTCTGTCTACACTCATATTTGTTCCATCCTGTCAATTCCCCAATGCTTTACTCCTTATCATTGTATTATTTTATACCCCGGTGCGCAAGTTATTTTACGGAATAGATAAAATGTTTCCCTATTCTATAAAAAAATGTTAAAATGAGAATATGTTTCGGAAATAAGTAAGAAAAAGGTATGATTTTTATGGAAAATATCGCAATAAACAAGAGATTTCAAGATCTGCATTTTGACAGCATCCAGGCTTTACGCGGTCTGGCTGCTCTTTTTGTGGTGTTTCAGCATATCCGTTTCTTAAATTTCGGTGCATTCGGGGTAGACATATTTTTCTGCATCAGTGGGTTTATGATCATGTTCACCACAGAAAAAAGTACAAAATACTTCTTCCGGAAACGTCTGATCCGGATTCTGCCGCTGTATTATCTGATGACACTTGTGACTTATCTGTCGCTGTTATTGTTTCCATCCATGTTCCAGCAGACCAGACACAATCTTTCGTACCTGGTCAAGAGCCTGCTGTTTATTCCTTTTGATATCGGTGGTGGAATTATCCAGCCTCTGGTGCGGATCGGATGGACTATCAACTGTGAAATGCTGTTCTATCTGTTATTTTTCATTGCCTTTCATATCAGCATGAAATACCGCGGCCTGATCTGCAGTGCATTCCTGGCAGTTCTGGTAGGGGCAGTCCAGATATTCGCTCCATTGATTTCCTCCTGGCAGTCTCCGATAGGCAGGATGTTTTCTCCTGTTCTTATGTTTTACGGTGATCCTGTCATGCTGGAATTCATTTTCGGAATCCTCGCCTATTATCTGCTGCGTTTTTTATATCACAGGCATTTGGAGCATCCGTTTCCTATGGCTGTAAGTGTGCTGTCTGCGGTAGGCATTCCGGTGATTTTTTGTCTGCTGGCATTTTTCACCCCCAGGATCAATGTGATCGGTTTCCGCAGGCTTCCGCTGTGGGGACTTCCGGCACTTGTAGTGTTGGTTTTAGCTTTTCTGGCCGGACTGAAGCTCTCTCTGCCCCGCTTTTTCATCCTTATGGGAAATATCAGTTATTCCCTGTATCTGGTGCATTACTATCCGGTAATGTTCTTAGACCGGGCGGTGTTTGACTTCTCCACCCTCTCTGTAATGTCTGTCATCGGGGTGATCTTAAGTGTGGCGCTGAGTATCGGGCTGGCTTACCTGTCCTGGATCGTTGTGGAACAAAAATTCTCCGGATGGCTGCGGAAGAAACTGCTGCACTAAGCATTTCTCTTGTAGCACTGCTTCTGTCATTTAATTATTTTATGAATTGTATATGCAATTATTCAAAAAGATGCACACTTTTTCTGTTGACATTTAGAACACCTTATAGTATATTATAACTTGTCTGTAAGACATGCGCGAGTGGCTCAGCGGTGGAGCACCTCCTTGCCAAGGAGGGGGTCGCGGGTTCGATCCCCGTCTCGCGCTTGAAAAAAGAACGATACCAAATCGGTATCGTTCTTTTTTTCGAGCCCTGCCAGGGCTCGAAAGTTCGATGTCTACGCTCCGCTCCGGTCCGCGCAGTCCGAGGTCCCCCGGACCTCGTGCGCCGTCTCGCGCTTGAAAAAAGAACGATACCAAATCGGTCAATGTCATTAAGTTAAGATGACAAAACCAAAGATCTCAGTATTAGAAATAATACTGGGGTCTTTTTTGTCTCAAACACTTGACATTAAAATCAAAATGTGCGGCCGCTTTCGCTATTGAACGATAACGATGTAGCGAAAGCGGCCCTTGTAATTAAGAAAATCTTGATTGCAAGGAGGTCACATATGAAACCCAAACAACTAAAGAAATTTTTATTATCTGAAATCAAATTAGTTTCTGAAAATGTGAATGAGTATTGCTTTTCGAAAGGTAAGGATTTTACCAGAAATGCCTTCAACATCTGCATTTGTACAACAACGTTATAAAATTAAACCCGAGGCTTTTAAGGCTGTTTTTGATGGTTTTACATCTCGACTTATTAATAATACATCAACAGAACTTCGGATTTTTGCTATAGATGGTTCTGATATACAGATAGCAACAAATCCAGATGATGCGACATCATATATTATTCCTATTAGACCCGATAGGCACCGGGAACGAAAGCTAACAGCAAAAACATTTCATGGTTTCCTTTATAGAGTAGCATAAAACAAATGAAAAGAATACTTATTTTAGGCAGATGTGAATCTGTCTTATTTGTGTATCATAAATACAGAAAAAGCAGGAAAGCTATTCACTTTCCTGCTATATTTCTTTAGAGCCTGCCTTCTTGCAATGTTAACTTAATGACATTGCCAATCTGGCACTGCCTCTTTTCTTACTTCTTAATTATTTCATTTTAATTTCAGATATTTATTCTTCCTCTGAACCACTCTTTTTCCTTACATAGAATACTGCTCCAAATATAATCAGTATAATACATATACCTATAATTATGATTATCGTATTATTCCATGCATATTTTGAAATGTTATCATCTGTCTTAGGCGCAGGAATGGTTTCATCAGCTTTACTGTCTGCCTGACCGTTGTCACTCATAATCTTGGCATCAACAACAATCGTGTAATCTGATGCATGGGTAAATACAAGTTCCACATTTCCCTCCGGATCAATCTGTCCTGCGCTGATAAATTCCAGTTCTCCGGTCTGTTCATTGTAGTAGAACAGGTTCGCATACAGTCCTGCATTCTTTGATTCCATGTTGACGGTCAATGTGGCTGTAAATCCAAACTCTCCGTCATAAGCAAGAGTCAGGTTCAAGGAAGAACGTTCCCCGGTCACGTTGTTGATCACATCCACAGGAATGGATTTTCCTGCGTCGGCTCCGACTGTCACATCAAAATCAATATCTCCGGCTGCATCAGTAATATCCTTTCCATAAATCTTCCAGGAAAGACCATTTCCCATATCCAGAACAAGTGTTGTATCTTTGCCCTTGATACTGTCAATTACATCTTTCGGTACTACAGTCGTTCCGTTCATGACAACTGTTACTGTATCGCCTGACTTAGCTTCTTCAAGCTGTGGCTTGATAACATCCCAGCCTTCCTTGCCGCTGTCATCCTTGATGTATGGCTTAATTGAAGTACCATTGTCCTTACCATTATCCTTGTTGCTGTTATCGGACTTAATCATAGCGATCGGCTGTGTGTAACTGTGTCCGCACTTGGAGCAGGTGTAGGTCATGATGCCTTCCTCTGTTGTCGTTGCAGCCTTCGTCACTTTTGATGCATAGCTGTGTCCTGTTGCCGGAATACTCTCTGTATAGCTGTCTCCACAAGAACAGGTATACGTCCTTACCCCTGCCTCTGTACAGGTTGCTTCCTTCGTAATGCTTCCCGTATAGTTGTGAGTATGCTTTTCCTCCGGCAGCTTCGCAATGCTCTCTGTGTAGCTGCTGTTGCATCTGGTGCAGGTGTAGGTTCTGATGCCTTCCTCGGTTGTCGTTGGCTGCTTTGTTACGGTTGCTTTATAATCATGTCCCAATGCTGCCAGCTCTTTTCCAGTACTCAGAAGTTTATCACAATCCGTACAATAGGTATCTCCCGTGTATCCAGTCTGCGTGCAGGTTGCTTCCCTGCGGTTCTTCACGGTTGTATGCACATGGTTCGTGGCATCCACTTCACCAAAGGTTTCACCACAAACACTGCATACTGCTTTTGATACGCAGGTAGCCTGTGTTCCGACCGTGTGCGGTTTCTTTCCGATTGCTGTGCCGGTGGCAAGTTTTTCACCGCAATCCGCACAGTAAGTGTCTCCAGTATAACCCTCTTTTTTACAGGTCGCTTCCCGCTGATTCCGTATTTCAGTATGTGTGTGATCACATTTGCTTCTTGTAATCGTAATGCTTACACTTTCTGTCTCATAGTTGCCCTTGTCAGCTCCTGTATAAACCGCGGTCGCTGTTACTGCCACACCATCTGTAAGTGCTGTGTCCTTATCTGCCTCCTGCCAGCTCCAGCCTTCCGGAAGTGTAATATCGCCAACCTTCTTTGTGCTGTGTACCGGAGCCATTGCAGTTTGCGGCATATTCGGAGCTTTCGCTGCCTTGTTGACCGTAAGACTGAGTTTTATACCAACAGCATTGTAATTAGCTGTATCTGATGGTGTAAATGTCACATCATACTCTGTCTTTCCGCTGTCTGCTACTGTAGGCTTGCTACTGCTGTTCTTCCATGCAAATGTTCCTGTGATTTCAGTTCCATCTGCTGTCTGATAAGCTGCTTTTCCTCCGGTCAGGGTACTGTCTGAAAGTTTCTGTCCGTAGGTAAGTGCGCCTGCTGTTGGCTTCTCTGCAATTACCGGTGTTGCTTTAGTTACTTTAACAGTTATTGTTCTAGTTATGGTATTGTAGTTGTTTGTGTCATTAGGTGTAAATACTGCCTGATAGCCTTTGTTGTTTACAGTCGGAACGATGTTCGTTCCTGTAAAACTCCATGTTCCTGCAATTTCATTGCCATCTGCCCCTGTCACACTTCCGCCTGTCATATCAGAATCGGTAAGTACAACATCAGGATTGTATTCACGCTCTGCAACGGTTGGAACTGTTACGACTGTCGGTATTGCCTTAGCAACTGTGATAGCTGCTGTTCCGGTAAGCTCAGCATAATGCCTGCTGTCTGCCGGCCTGAATACCCAGCCCGCCTGTGTGGTTCCGGCTGCCGGTATCTCGTCCGGATTGCTCCATGAAAGAATACCTTCTATCACATCATCTGTACCGGCTTCCACAAAAATGGTATTTCCAAGTGTCAGCTTTGAAACCTTTTCTCCATAGGTCAGCACATTACTTCCATCTACGGATACGGTGTTTCCACGCTTAATTTCTACCGTCTTCTTATCTGTAATACTAATCGTCAACGTGTATCCAGCATTTGCATAGTTCTCCATCGAAGCTATTACTGTGATAATTGCTGTCTTTCCAACCTTGGTCGAATCTACCTGATTTACTTTATAGGTCAGATTTCCGGCTGTATCGACAGTTACCTCACTTAAAAGCTGCTCTGTATCTGTTATTGCAACCGCATATGTTGTAGTGCCCCTATCTGTCGGGAGCTTTCCTGCAATATCCACACCAATTGTCTTGCCTCCTGAACCGGCTGAATATGCATAACTCCTTTCCTCACCAGCTATGGTCGGCTCAGCTGCTTTGTTAATCGTAAATACGACCGGATCACTTGTAAGTCCTGAATAGTTATCTGTCTCTGCAACATAAGCCTTTACTGCATAGATTCCTGCATTTACAGGTATGGCATCTGTATATGCAGATTCGTCTGAAGGTGCCTTATATGCAGTACCATCTAAGGCTGCTGTTGCATACTTATAAGTTACTGTACCGAATTTTGCTGTTGCATTTGGTTCTGGTGTCTCATCCTTTGCATAAGTATAATCAGAACAGCTAAGTTCTGTAGTAAAACTATTTGCTGCCTGTTTTACTGTCAGAATACCACTCTCGCCATCTGAACCGTTTCCAATAAAAGATACTTCATAATTGGCACTATCTGATGAGCTTGTAATTGCATAGGTTCCAACAGCTGAATTGTCTTTCGCAGTAGTTGATAAGCTGACACCAAGTGCTTCTTCGGTATCACCTGCTACCAAAACATTGTCTAAATAGGCATCACCTGTGGCAAGACTCCATGTAAGTGCAGGGTTTGTCTCTCCATAGAATTTTTCTTTATCAGCAATCACTACGGTAATCTGTTTCTTAGAAACTTCCGGTATCACTTCACAGGTTACAGAATCATAAGTATCTGCATCTCTTCCTGTAGGTGTAAAGACAAGCGTGTATTTCTCACTTGTACCGACTGTCGGAAGCTTATCTGCATCCTCAGATGCCAGAGTCCATGTACCCTCAATCTTCGTGTCACTGTTTAGTCCTGCTGTCACAACTGCCTTTGTCATATCTGCCTTTGCAAACATGGCAGATACCGTATTACCATAAGTACCGGAAAGAACCGGTGCAGTCTTTACATACGGAGTCGTCTTTGTAGTGGTAAATTCAATAGCAGGCTTTGTTAATGCCGTTATATTGCCTGCCTTGTCAATGGCTGCTATCCAGACTGCAGTTTTCTTACTTGGATACAATGAAAAATAAACGTCCGGCTTTCCAAAATTACCTATTTCAATTTTATTATCACCTTTTGTTCCTGTCGTTTTGAAGATTGAAGGTGTCCAACTCGCAACAAAGTTTTGGTTAGCATTACTATACTTAAGTCCCTCCGTACGAACTTCCCATTGTCCACAATAAAGATTTTCGTCCGGTTTAAAATTCCACCCATTGCGGGGCGCCCATTTTCCATCGTTTTCGACAGCGAACTGTGGGTACTTTGGCTCACCTTTCATATAATTTTCAATATCTCTTTTGCAGTCGTCGTAGGTGTAGTCAGTAACCCCGTCAAATACTCCTTCGGATACAAAGAACCACATCAGCGTTGCATCCTCGCTTAAATTAACCTTGAGTATCGCCTCTGTATCCTTCAGGGTACCGTCTTCTTTTTTCGGGTCAGCTATTTTTACTACAGGAGCCTGTGCATCCACCACAATGCCATCGGTACAGATATAATCACTCTGATTTCCCGCACCATCCACTGCATAGGCATAGACTACATAGCTACCATCCTCGCCTAATGCGCCATGAATGGTTGCACTGTCCGACAGCCAGTTTCCTGCATCTACCTGCGTAAATTTACCATCGGCTGCCAGAGTGTCCAGTTCTGCTTTGGTCTTTCCCGTTGCCGAAGCAGTGTCTGTGATCTGGTCAATATAATAGTAATACTTAGATACCCCACTTACCTTATTCACGCCCTCTTTTGCATCGTTTGCATGAATCTTAATATCCAGTGTTTTATCATTGTAGAGGTGTCCGAAGCTGAACTTATTTAAAAGTGTTCTCCACCAGTTATCTTTGATCTGGATGCCATAACCATCTTCCTTGCCATCTGCATCTGCCCAGGTCGGTGCGGTGGTATCAATGTTTATCGTAATCTCTACAGGAACAATAGATTGATTCCATGGGTCTTTTCCATATAAAGTTACGGTATGCGTGCCTTCTTCCTTAAAGGTATAACCCGGATTTTTGCCTGCAACCGCATCTTCCAGGCTTGCATAAAACACAACTTCATCGCTTACAATGGCATATTTTCCTTTGGCGGTCCGATATACTATATTTTTCCAGTCAGATACTGGATTGTCTGATGTTACATCATTTTCCGTAAACGTAGCAGGTATGCCGTTTTTCCACCAGTTGGAATCCTCATTGTACCAACAATTCTTGGATACCGTGGTCTGTGCCAGAGTAAACGCATGGGCAATGTCAAAGTATCTGACGAGCTCACCCTTATAATTGCCAATTCCGGTAAAGGTAATCTTTCCATCGCTTTTACCGTTTGTCACCTCCGTATTATTCTCAGCACTTACGGTGAAATCTTTGTCTTTGTCCAGAACTCCCTGGTCATTTCCCGGCTCATTTTTCCGGTTTGAATCTGTGATTCCTCTATCCCAGTTTTCAGGAATGATCGGCATACCGGTGTAATATACCGTGATACCTATATCATCCAGATGGATCACGGAATCTGTTAAACTTCTCGGCTCAATGGTCGCTTTCACGACAATAGGGAGAGAAGTACACATATTTTTTCTAGCTTCATGTATTAAAACATAAATTGTATAGTTTCCGGCATTGGTTATCATATGATTCTCTGTAACCGGATCATTTATTTGTTTATAACCTTGAGAAACTCCATTTTCATAATACATAAGTACAAAATAATAGGTAAAATTGCTGGCAAATCCATCCGTTTCCATTGTTTTTCCAGTACAGGGTACGATCAGCCCATCAGCAACCGGAATCATTGTCTGGCTATCAACAGCGTCTGCCTTAAGTCTGACGGTTCCATACTGAACAGCTCCATGGGCTTTCCCATCATAGGTTCCCTGATAGCCACTAAAGCCTTCTCCCACAACTTCACCATATCCAATCGTGAAATAGTGCTCAATCGTGCCGTAATAGCTGCCCTGTCCGGTGATCGTAACTTTCGGTGCTTCATCAGCCTTGAAATCGCTTCCACCTTCTTCATTCCTGTAGCAGTCTATATTATTGGCATAGACCACATAATAATTTGCTTTGGAAATGTCTGCATTTGCAGGGTCTGTGGAATACTGTGCCAATTCTCTGCCTGATTTATATGAGGGCCCAGTCAGCGACTTATTGCCATTCGCAGTATCCAGTGTAACTCCTGTCATCACCTGCGGATAGCTGTCGTAGGTACGGCCTACCAGACCTTCGATATGAAGGTGTCCATTTTTATAGGCTTCCGCAAGGTCAGTCCTTTTACAGTTGCTGCAATAGCCATAGTCATCCTTCGTATGTGCCTTAAGGGTTACCTTGGAAGACGGCATCGTGAAGGAAAGGTCTGTCGTATCTATCGTTACTGCTTTGCCACCATAAGGCTCATAAGAGCAGACCTCGCCCGTGACCTTAATTTTCTGGTCCGTCGTACCTCCATTGCTGTACAGTCCGTAGGTTGCACCGTCCCTCTGTGTGACATTCGTGTCATTTTCTCCACCTGTAGGCAGAGCGATACCACCCAGCTCTATCGGGAACCATATCTTAAATGCGCTGGCTCCCTGCGTTATTTTGCTGGAAAAATCAGCAGAGTCATGATTGCAGTAGATGCTGGCATTCAGATTACCTCCATCTCCTGTAAACGTTTTAGGTATTTCTGCTCCCTTCTCTATAACTATCTCAGCATTGCCAGTAACCGCTATATTCTCTAGCCCGGTTGCCCTCTCGCCCAGCCGCAGTACAGCGGCATCCTGCGCCTGTGTACCTCTCGTATCACCAAGAAAGTCTATGTTTCCGACCACGTTTATATTTTCTATGGTAACATCCTGCCCCCCTGTCATAAACAGGTAGTGTCCCCTACCCGTCAAGGTATGTGGCTCATTACCCTCTGAACGCAGCGTTATCTCAGCCGGCAAATATACTTTATTGAGCATCCTGTTTATACTCTTACCTGCTATCGTATCCTTCAGCAGCAGGATTTCCAGCTTCTTCCATAACTTGTATTCTTCATTCTTTTTATGCTCTTTCGATTCTTCCAGATAGAACATGGCTGCATCCCATGTCAGGAAATACATCGTTTTTGTCTCACCGCTATTTTTTTCTATCTGAAACTTTACAACGGCCTGAGATGTATCCTCCGGCATGTCAGCGCGAAGCACTTTTACACTGCCCTGACTTCTATCCGTTCTGCTTATATCGGTCTTAATACCGGCTGAATAAAAAGCATAGCCTTCTTCCAGCGTATCCGCAATAGCATAACCCTGCGTTTTATCAAGCAGAGAATCATCATTTTCACCAAAATTGCTCAGAGCAATCTCTTCATACTCACCACCTGAAAGCATTACTTTTGCACGTTTTATCTGGCTAAACTCTCTGTGGTCTATATGTAGAGCCTTTATCTTAGCAGTATCTCCGGATACGCTAAGGGTGGCGCCTCCACATACCAGAACCTCTGTCCCCTCATACGTACCTCCGGTAATTGTACAGGAAATATCAGTATTGTCCATCTCACTAGCTTTTCCAATATAAATACTGTTGCTGTAATAACCATCTTTTAGCTTTGCAGCCGCACCATTCACAAACCTCAAGACACCCTTATAATTACCATTCTCTACCGTAAGCTTTGCTTTGTTCCGAATAGAAACTGGGGCGTTCAGTGTTCCATTCTGTCCCGTGCCTGCGTCTTTAAAGACTGCCTTCACACCTTCGCCAATGATATAAAGACCCTTTCCTGTAACGGTACAGCCATTGAGGTCCATACAAAAATTGACATTTTTTGTACCCCCATCTATTTTCCACTCGCTTCCTGTCTCAGAAATATTTTTCAGGATTTTCAACGTAATTTCAAGGTCTGCATCAGCAGCATCTACTGCATCTTTCATTGCAGCTATTGCTTTCGTAAGTGTTGCATAACGTGTTGTATTCCCACCTACCGTAACTTCCGCAACACCTTCTTCTACCGTAAAGACAGCCTTTTTGGAGGTCGCCGTATATTCACCGCAGGTCGCTACACAATAGTATTGATAGGTGCCTGCCAAAAGTCCTGTAGGAATCCTGTAGGTCGCAGTTTTTGCACCCTGCCCCGTTTGTTCTACTTTGGTTGTTGTTCCATTTATGGTTTTATCAGCATACCACTGGTAGGAGATACTGCCACTGCTATCACTGCCAGATACCGCTTTTACGGTTAGCGCAGGCGCCTCGGCAGCGGTATAGTTTTCCATCACAATTTCCGCTCCGCTTGAAATCGTAGGATGCGTTGTGAAATAGAGCGGACTTTTAACAGCCGTTACCTTTTTCCCTTTTTCTGTCCACCTGGCTGTTAGGTCTGCATAGGTACCATCCTCATACTGTAAGGTATAGCCGACCTTCAGAAGGTCCTGCAGGGTTTTCTTAGAATTATTAACCCAAATCGCATTGCCTGAGGCTGAGGCAGGGGTAAAGGTTCCCCCTGCAATCTGGCTGTTGTCGGGCAATCTAAGATGTCCATTAAAGGTTCCACCCTCAATGTTTACAGTTACATTGCTATACGTGGTATCCATTATAGTAAGGCTCGACGTTAAAGTAGCGTCTTTCTCAACTGTAATTTTAACGTTATACTTATCCACGACTTTGACACAGTAACTCCCACCGTTCTCATTTTTATTTTTAATAACTGCGCCCTCGCCAATGATACATTCGGAGCAACTACCTGTAAACGTAATGGTGCCATATCTAGGCGCAATATTTCCGGTCACCTCCGTATTGGTAATTGTACAGGCTTTACTGTCATTAATAGTAATGGTACCTGCTTGCTCACCACTACTTCCACTAATACTTGCAGCATCAATGGTACAGGTCACACCGTCCCACAGCGCAACTGTGGAACAGGTTCCAGCATTTTTGATTGTGACACGCTCAATTTTCAGTATTGAATCACGATCTGCAGTTACCAGTCCATCCCCTTTTAATTTATTGCCATAGTCATAGTTGCCTGTAATTGTTCCCTTATTCGAGCCGGATGAGGTAATTGTTATATTTACTCTTTTAAAATATAAACGTGCATTGCCCCCCTGTAGTGTCAATGTATGGCCATTCAAATCCAGCTCTATCTCTTTTGCCAAACCTGTATCAATAGTAAACTCCTTTGTTATGGAGGTATCATCATTCAACAGTTTAATGGAAACTTTTTCCAGGCTTGCGCTTCCATGCCCGCCAATCCATGTTGCAAGGTCCTGAGCGATGTATTTTTGCTGTGCAGTCCCGTCAGCATTCATTTCTGTTACTTCAATCGTTCCATCAGCCAGCAGTGCAATCCCATATTCGCCTACGAGCACATAAATGGTCGGAAGCTCCACGTCTTTACCCAATACGAGCTGATTGCCGTCTCCATCCTCATCCGGCAGTACCGGCGTATAGGCATAGCAGAAGCCGTTTGACGCTTCACTGCTGTCAAATTCTTCTGCGTCGCTCTCTTCCACATTCAGCTCCCACTTGATGTTTTTCAGACGGATTTTCTCCGTCGTTGTCTCTGTCTCAGAGGAAGCTGCTGCGTCAGAACTGCCTGTCGTCTTTACACTGTCTGCATTATCGGATGTAGATGCTGTGTCTGTTTTCTTTGCATTGTCTGCAACGTCGGATGTGGATGCCGTGTCAGAGGCATCGTCCTTCTCTGCTGCGTGTACTATGAGTTTATGCGGCAGAAGGGTATCCGCCATCTGGCCAATAAGCGCACCAAAAGCAGAGGGTAGGTCGGCATGTGCCTGTGTATCCTCTGTATCAGAGCTGCTAGAGCCATTTGGGTTGTTTGATTTGTCAGAATTTCCAGAATCCTTTGATGTATCCGAATCCTTTGTATCTGCATTTCCATTGTCAGAAGCACCAGACTTATCGGAAGCATCCGCATTGCCGGAATCGCCATCCTTTTCATCTGAGGATGCTGTATCCTTCTTATCATCAGAGGACGCAGTATCTCCATTACTGTCATCCTTCTGCGCATCGTTCTTCTCTGTATCTCCCGTCTCGGAAGCATCTGCATTGCCGGAATCGCCATCCTTTTCATCTGAGGATGCTGTATCTTTCTTATCATCAGAGGACGCAGTATCTCCATTACTGTCATCCTTCTGCGCATCGTCTTTCTCTGTATCTCCCGTCTCGGAAGCATCTTCTTCATCGTCGGCTTCCTTTTCATCCGCCTGCGTGGTCTTTTCTACCGTAACGGTCAGGCTAGTCGGAAACTTGATGTCGCTCTCAAGCGCACCGATGGGCAGGGTCTGCTCCGTGATGTCCTTTGAAAGCTCCTCAAAGGAAACTATAGTCGTTTTACCTGTCTCACTTTCATCGGTCTTTGCAGAAACCGAGAGTGCGGACAGGTCTACAGTATTGGCAACCATCGCAACGGTCAAGCCCATCACAAGTATGCGCTTACGCAGCTCCCTCCACCTGATTTTTTCATGGGTCTGCTGCCAATCCCTCTCTGGCATGGTGTTTTTCTTTTTCATGTAAACTCCTCTCTTTTACCATAATCTCTCGGAATCTCTAAACCAGTAAATACAAGGCTTTCAAATTCCTTTTTTATTAAAATCCTCCACTTTTTGCCCAAAACACTTGACAACTTCATCGAAAAATGCAGCGCTCCGCGCCTATTGATTAATAAGAACCGTCGCTTGCGGCGGCAGATATTTTTCGATTGGAGGCGATTTTTATGTTATCTGTTAACTGTGGCAGTCATGCAGACTACCAAAACTTTGTTGTTACTAATCTTCGTAAATATTATCCTGACCCAAGTGCTCTTGCTCGTTCCATCTGGGATATCATTGAGCGGTTTTGGAATCTCGATTTATCTTTTACCGATACTTTTATGGCTGATAAATATTCTAAATTCGGCCCTGCACCAAGAACCCCTTCCTCTATGCAGCGTTCTTATCTGCTTTCCATTGACTTTAAAGTTACCTCGATAACAGAATGGGCTGCCCAGCTTAAAATCAATCCCCTTTATGCCATCCTCTTAAAATCAAGGTTAAGAAGCCTAAAACAAAAGGCACGAAAGCTGATTCTGTGGAAAAAGTTACGGTTGCAGAGCTTCTTCCGATTTTGGAAAATACTGGTTTTAAACTTGATGAACAGCCTTATTCTTCCCTCTTTAAAATCTACCAGAAAGAGTTCCTTGATGTTTCTGTATCCACAGGACTTATCCATTCGGATGCTCTGGCTTTAGCCGATGATGGAACTCCTGTTGTAACTTCACACAGGGAACGGAAAAAGCGTATCTGTAAATGCAAAGAGAATGGCATTACTGACTGCAAATGTGACCGTTACTTTTCCCAGCCTGATTGTGATATCGGCTGGGATTCTTCCCGTGACTGTTATTATCATGGCTATGATCTATACATGCTTGTTGATTCGCATTTTGAAACATAGCGACAGTTATGTTTATTTCTTGTGTTCATTTTTACGTTCAAGAATAATATTTACTTGTCAAAGTTCAATGCTAGAGTTTTGCTGGCATGATCACTCAAGATTCCGAGAGATCATTATATGTATAAGGTTTATATTCAGCCCGTTCAAGCACAGGCACAGCTTTTATAGATCATCCGGAATGAGCCGCAGCTTCTTCGCGGCTGTCCTGGCTTCCGCCCGGCGCTTCACGTCCAGCTTGTCGAGAATGTGGCTGACGTGGGTCTTCACCGTGGGCAGCTTCACGTCCATGATCTGCGCAATCTCGGCGTTGGACTTGTCCGCGCAGATGAGATGCAGAATTTGCAGTTCCGTGGGCGTCAGCTCCTCGCCGGGGGCAAGGCGGGGTTCGAGGAAATGCGGGTAGAACGCCGCCTGCATCCGCACCGCCGCCATTAACTGCTTATACCACTTTTTATCGCCATCCCATTCCAGTGCCCCCAGCAGCGGCAGCACTGCCGTGCCGTATACGCTGACGGTGCGGATGAATCGGTACTCTGCCGCCGCGTCCAGCGCCGCCGTCAATCGCTCGCGCCACCGCTCATCCTTCTTGCGGCGCAGGGCGATGGCAGTCAGGACATTCAGGTGAATGCCGTCGATGATGCGGGCGCAGTTTTGAATGTACGGCTCCATGGGTGAGAGCGTCAGCAAAGCGGCGTCCGGGCGGTTCTGCATAATTTCCACCATTGCCTGCGTGAGATACTGATAGCGCCGCATGACGTTCAGGTGCGTGGGTTCGCAAGGGGCTTTTTCCCGGTACCACGCATCCGCCGCATCAAGGTCGCCGGTGTGCATGTCAATACGGCAGAGCATGGCGTCCATATTGGGCAGAAAGCGAGTCAAACCGCGCTCGACAAAGCATTCATGGAGCACCTCGATGGTGCGCCGCGCGTCGGTGGGCTGCCCGTTTGCCAGCTGGCTGCGGGCCAGCAATCCGCTGACGGCGAACTCCATGTCCGACGTGCCGTGGTTGCGGACCTCGTTCATCTGCGGGAGAAGGGACAGCATCCGGCCGGCGACGTCCTCGCCCTTTTCAAACTTGCTCTCGGCAATGGCGCAGTCGGCAAGACACACACTGTCCCGCCCCAGTACTGCCTCCACGGGGAGACGGAGGGTTTTGTAGAGCAGGTCGTCCTTTTTGCTCCATTCGGAAAAGTCCTTGCCACCGTTCATGATGCTCGGCAGCGCGCTCGTGACGGAGAAGGACGGCAGCGCCACCTCTTTGTTCGTCAGAAGCCGGAACACGGCGGGGATGGTTTCCGTCAGACCCTTCACGCCCCGCTGGGGCAGGGAGATGTCCAGCCATGCAAGGCGTCCGCGCGCCTGCTTTCCGGCGGCGTCCTGCCTGCCGCAGTGTTCGACAAACTTTTGCAGTTCGCCATACCAGCGCTCCGAGCCTTCGTAATCCATGACCAGCGCGCAGAGCATGCTCATGCCCTGCATCAGAGAGGGGGATGCGAGAATTTCCGCCTCCGGCAGGCTGCGGTAGTATTTTTCCATCTCGGCATAGTGCCCCATGCCGGGGTGAAGTTCTGCATTACGCACCAGCAGCTCGGAAACCTTGGAATGGTCACCGCCGCTGGTGTAGCATTCCAGGGCGTGGGCGTAGTCTTCCTTCAGCTCATAGTACAGCCCGCCCCGGCTGATGAGCGCTTTGCGCTTTTCCTCGGTATACTCCCGTTCCATCTCCCAAAGGAGAAAAGCCCGGAAACCCGACCAGAAGTGGAAGCGCTGGCAGTCGTCGTAGCGCAGCATAGTAGTGTATCGAAAAATCCAGTCCAGACGTTCGCCGGCACGGGGATCACCGCTGACCATTCGCGCCATTTCCAGGTCAAAACTTTCAAAGGGGGCCAGCTCCAACAAGAAGCGCCGCACCGGCAGGTCAAAGCACCGGTAGATGGCGGTCTCAAAGTAGAGGAACACCTCGTGGAACACCCGCGCCACCAGCTCCGGCGTCCACGGCTTGTCCGGGGACATGCACCGCGCCGTGATGGCCACACCCAACGGATAGCCCACGGATTCTTTCAAAATTCCATCAATCTCGCTATCTGTTACGTTTACTCCCGAAAGCTGAAACAGCCGCCGCACATCGCCCTCATCAAAAAGCAGGTCGTCGGCCTCCAGCACCGTCATCAGCCCCGTGTACTGAAACGCCGTCAGGCAGCCGGGCGGCACACCGCGCGAGAGCAGCACAAAACGGTGCTCCGGACTTGAGCGAATCAGTTCGCAAAGAGCCTGCTGCCCGGCTTCCTCCTGCATGAACTGAAGATCGTCAATCAGCAGAATGTCCCAATCCTGCGCTGACGGTGGAATCACGCAGTCTGGGTCTGCCGCACTTTGCCGCAGCACGTTCCGACCGCGCAGCAGTGCGTCCGCCAGTACTGTCTTTCCAAAGCCGCAGGGTGCGCTGAAAAAAAGGACTCTGCCATGCGCCATGAAGCTGTCAAACCGTTTCTGAACGGAGGTCTTTATGATGATATTTTTGGTCATTTCTTCCCTCCCTTTGATACAGAGCGAGATTGCCATAAGCCTTTCGCAATCTTTCTTAAATTATATTATACGTGTTTGTTTCGGAATGTAAATCATCCCAAAGGATGAGAAACGCTGCATGCTTTAATTGTCATCATTCCAAGAGATGGCATACATCCAATGATTATGAAATCATAAAAATCTCTCAACTTCTCTACCATAGATTTAAGTATCAGTTCTCTGCTCATTGCACACGCAAAAAAATCCGCCCAGATTAGAACCTAATCTAATCTGAACGGAATACTCATTCAGACTTGATATTTTTCAAGTAGAACTATTTTTAATCATTACCCTTTTGTTAACTACAAGAATTTACAACATTTTACACCAGTTGCATTATAGCTTTTCATTTCTGTTAGCAGAAATGCTCATTTTTTGATTACCTTCCTGCCTTGTAATCACACGCAGTCCAAACAGTTCTTTATAAAAATCAATTGATTCGTCAATGTTATCAACAATAAACAATACATTTTTCAAACTCATATTTTATGTTCCTGCCTCTCGATTTCTTTTTGAATCCATGTCATAATTACATCTACAAGATAATCCCGCTGCACCTGACTTAGTTTCTTGCCCGGCTGCATTTTATGCCACTTTCGGATGCACTCCCTGCAGCATGTTGCTGTTGCGTGCTGGGCAATAAATACTGGATGTCCACGCATTGGTGTCTGATTGCGTCAAACCCTTTTTCATTTATGTAATCAATATCTTTCTGCTTCAGATGAAAACTGCTTCGGAACTTGGAATTATCCAGCCGCTCAAATAACTGCCGATACCATTCATCCTTCGTCATATCATCACCACAAATCGTATGGTTTCATGGTTTCTGAATTTCGATATTCATGTTTCTCATAATATCCTATCAGCTTACTCTCATCTCTGAGTGCCACCATGTAAACATCTTTATTCTGTTTCTCATTATGAAAAGTATAAACGATATTATGGCTTTCATCTGCTGCAAACCAGTCCACCACCTGCTGTATTTTATCTCTGGATTCCGGATTATGACAATCTAACAGACTTCTTCCAATAAGTTTGTCGCCACCTTGCTTCGCATAGCTGATAACAGCTGCTGGATTCATGTAAATAATCTCATGTTTGAGATTGCATATAACAACGGATGCCCTGTCCTGATCAATAACACTCTTATAAAAGCTGACCATCTATCTTTTTATGTATTTTTGTCTTTTTTCTTTTCGCCATTTAATTTCCTCCTTAAAACTTCACTATTTCCGGCTCATGGGTAAATGATGAGAATGTGGCTGTTGTATTCTTGAAATAGAATACCTCTGTATTTCCATCATCTGCTGAGTACCTATTCTGTAAAGATGGATAAGCATCGAGCATAGACTGTCTTGCTTCTCTTCTGTCATCTTCTACAAGTTCTCCGGCTACAC